>Ga0105047_10013078_pt1 | contig 13305 bp, 8 predicted proteins | sample MAT04_FD_78384 | JGI IMG/M metagenome (GOLD analysis project Ga0105047, IMG submission 78384) | Freshwater microbial communities from Lake Fryxell liftoff mats and glacier meltwater in Antarctica - MAT-04 (megahit assembly) | ecosystem: Environmental > Aquatic > Freshwater > Ice > Liftoff...
CGCCTTGCTGGTCGATATGCGCGACACCATGCAGTCGCTGGACGGCGCGGGACTGGCAGCACCACAGATAGGCGTGAATTTGCGTGTAGTGATCTTCGGTGTGCAGTTCAACCCACGCTATCCTGATGCCGAAATAGTGCCAGAAACGGTATTAATCAACCCCATGATCACTCCGCTAACAAAATCAGGTAATCCATTAAGTGCAGTAGATTCGCATGTAGGATCGACGTTGAATCCGGATAAGGTGGAGGGATGGGAAGGCTGTTTGAGCGTGCCGGGATTGCGTGGACTCGTACCGCGTTATCAATCCATCCATTACCAGGGACGGGATGAATATGGCGCGTTAATAGACCGCGCGGTAAACGGTTTTCATGCTCGCGTGGTACAGCATGAGTGCGATCATCTGGACGGGATTCTGTATCCCATGCGTATCCGCGACCTAAGCCAGTTTGGCTTTACCGATGTGCTGTATCCTAATCAGCATCTGGTAGATGAGTAGAGAAAGTGGGGGTATAAAATTGAACAATAGGTTTTTAGCTGCGCGAGGACTCGATACATTTAACCCAGCGGGGGTAAGTATTGCAGTAGCCCATTATCAATGGGTTTGTCCAACTCCCTTAGTTTTTGGATGGCTCTTTCCTGATAGACGGTGTTCCATAATACGATGGCTGCTGTCACCAGATTGAACCCGACGGCACGATAGCGCTGTTGCTCGAAACTGCGGTCTCGGATTTCGCCAAGTCGATTAAAAAATACGGCTCTGGCCAAGGCGTTGCTGCTTCGCCCTTATTCAATCCCGCATGAACACGTGGGCGCAGTTCCACGTTTTGCAACCACTCCAGAATGAATAATGTGCGCTCGATACGGCCCAGTTCGCGTAAGGCAACGGCCAAACCTTTTTGCCGTGGATAGCTACCGAGTTTCGCAGCATGAGCGACGCGGTGACGGTGCCTTGTTTGATCGACGCCGTAAGCCGCAGTATCTTTATCCCAATGCGTATAGATACTCTTGATGTTCAGGATTGGGCATGCGGGATGCCAAGGTCAAGCTATACCAACACTTTGAGGGGACCAAGGAGCTGCGTTGGCGTAAACGCAAAAAATATCAAGACGCACAAACCAGTACTGAATCACCCTTGGAGAAAATACCCTGACGACAAGTCCGCCCCCGAGGAGCGTAACGCCAACCTGTAATAGAAGTAGCGCAGGAGAAAGCGGACATTTCTACTTTACAGGGAAGGGGACATTTCTATTTAGCGTTGACATCGTAATCTTTGCTAGCGTACGATTTTCCGTTTCGTAAGTAGATCCCGAATAAGACGCACAAGCGGACATTGGAAGTCAGAATCTTGGGTACCCAGTTTGTTCAAATTGTGATCACACTCTCAGCAGGAAAATGAAGCGTGACCGTTGTGCCTTCGCCCGACGCACTCGTGATACTTATTGTTCCACTATGCAAATCCATGATGGATTTGACGATAGCCAGACCCAAGCCTGTACCTTCCTCTGATCGGGCAGAGGTTACTCGATAAAATCGATCAAATAATTTGGGCAAATATTCCGGTGCAATACCACAACCGGTATCTTGTATGCTGACGACTACCATTCCATCGCCAGTCGCTTGAATGGATGAACAAATTTCACCTCCTGCTGATGTGTGTTGGATTGCATTGAGTAATAGATTACTCATCACGCGTTTGAACAGTTGCAGGTCTGCATTGAGAAAGCCCTGGCCTTGGCAAGTTAATCGCACATTGCTCTCTTCGGCCAACGCTTCGAGATAACTGCAAGCGGCTTCCAACTCTGCCCGTACATCCAGACGAGATTTATGCAATACGATTTCGGTATTTTCCGCTCTGGCCAAAAACAACAGGGTTTCGATGATCTGTGATAATCGACCGTATTCCTCCAGATTGGATTCGAGGATTTGCCGATATTCATCGATGCTCCTTGAATGGGAAAGTGCGATTTCACTTTCTCCCATCAGGTTATTGATCGGCGTGCGTAGTTCATGCGCCAAATCGGCAGAAAACTGGGTCAGCTGCTCAAAGGATTTATCCAGACGCTGTAACATCGCGTTAAAAGCCGTTGCCAGACTGAATAATTCTATAGGGTAGTCAGATGGATCGAGTTGCTCATGAAGTTGTGTGGCAGTGATGCCCTCAATGTGTTGAGTCATCTCGACCAGAGGTCTTAAGCCGCGACGCGCAATGAAGATGGCGGCAAAGCTTGAAAACAATAGTCCAAAAAACAGCGTCCAGCCTAGATTACGGCGGTATGCAGCAAGCATTTCGGTTTCGTGTGAAATATCAAGGCCGATTTGGATAATGTGTTGCGGCATGGTTTTGCTCGATGCCGTCATCAGCATGAAGTGGCGTCCGTCGGTTACAGTCCGAACTTCGATCTTAGATTCAGGATTACCCACAAGCTCAGGAAATTGACTGGCAATCGGCAAAACGGCCATCCCCGGTGTTTCGCTCAGACTACGACCGTTTTTATCCAGGACGCGAGAATAATACCCGCCGGTCGGTAAATTCAGACCTTCACTTTGTTCATCGGTTAATCGTTCCAGGTTCGGCGGTTGCTCTTTCAGTACACTGCGCAGTAACTGAATTTCCATCAATAAAAATTGCTGATTATCCTGGGTCAGCGTGTTGGCCAGTGACTGATATAAATAAAAGCCCATTAACAACAAAATCAGCGCCGCAGAACCCATGTAAAGCCCTGTCAGTCTTGTCGTGATCGACCAGGGGTTGGTGTGGTTAACGTTCTTCAAGGACATAACCCACCCCTCGTAATGTGTGCAACAATTTTTGCTGAAACGGATCATCGACTTTTTGCCGTAAGCGGCGGATGGCGACATCGATGATATTTGTGTCGCTTTCGAAGTGAACATCCCATACCTGTTCTGCAATCAAAGTCCGCGAAAGCACTTCGCCAGGACGGTTCATGAATAGCGCGAGTAGTGTGAATTCTTTCGGCGTCAAATCTAGGGGTTGGCAGCTACGGTAGGCTTTGTGCCGAATCTGATCCAGGATGAGATCGGCCAGTTGCAGTTGTTCGGCTTGACGCGTTGGGCCACGACGGAGAATTGAGCGAATACGTGCCAGCAATTCGACAAAGGCGAATGGTTTAATCAAATAATCGTCGGCACCCAATTCTAGACCTTTCACCCGATCATCAATCGTATCGCGAGCAGTCAAAAATAAGACCGGCGTCAATAGGCCACTCTTACGCAATTCCTTCAGCACAGACCAGCCATCGCGCAAAGGCACCATGACATCAAGGATGATCAGGTCGTACTCCACAGTTGTTGCAAGCAATAAACCTTCTTCACCGTCATAGCAAATATCGACAACAAAGCCTTGTTCGCTCAAACCTTTTTGCAGATAAGCAGCCGTTTTCTTTTCATCTTCAACGATCAAGATGCGCATAAGCGAGTTTTTCCTATTTTGACGAATGCAACCTGCGACTACTTCCAGCCCATCGTTGTGTAACAAAATAAAACGTGGGTGTGGCAACCAACGACAGTAACACAGAAAGTACCAGCGCCCCGATCACTGCAATCGCTAGAGGCTTTAGCATGTCCGATCCGGCCCCGATACCATAGGCTAACGGTAATAGTCCTAATGCTGCAGCGATTGATGTCATCAGTACCGGACGTAATCGGCGCCGTCCAGATTGAATCAAAGCGTCTTCCAACTTGAGACCTTGAGCTTCGAATTGGTGTACCGAATCCAACATCAGGATACCGTTTTTCGCTACGACACCGATACCGATAATCGCTCCGAGTAAAGACACGATATTCACCGATGTGCCTGTCATAAACCAAGCCAGAACGGTACCGCATAATGCCAACACCGAACCCAATAGGATGGCGACCGGTTCATGGAACGAACGAAACTCGATCAACAGCACGGTAAAAACTAAAAAGATCGAGGCCAACAAGACCAACAGTAAGTTTTGAAAGGACTCCTGTTGTTGCTGATAAAGCCCGCCCAGTTCCACTATACCGTGGGGCAATGTCGAGTCTTGCTGGAGTTTTTCTTTGATTTCGGTAATAGCGCTACCCAAATCGCGGTTTTCCAGCCGGGCGGAAACGGCCACCAATTGCCGCAGGTCCTCCCGATGTAATTCTAACTGACCCGGTTCGAGGACGACATTGGCGACTTGAGATAATTTGACCGTTCGGCCATCCGCCGACCGTAAGGGTAATTCATTGAGATCGGCAATTTGCGCCGTTGCCTCTGGGTTCATACGCACGCGGATATTGACGACTCGGTCGCCTTCCAGCACATAAGAGGCCTTTTGCCCCAGCATCGCGGTACTGGCAGCTACTGCTATATCGTTAGCAGTCAATCCGAAACGCAGCGCATCGCTGTAACGTACCCGTAAGCTTAAGGACGGACCGGTGGTTTCCAAACCGTCAAAGCTATCTACTACGCCGGCAATTTTGCTGAGTTCTGCTCGTACTTGCGGGGCTTTCTGCTTCAACCATTCAACGTCAGTCGAGAACAGTTTGATTTCAATAGGCCGTGGTGACCAAGTTAAGTCGCCGATGAGATCGCCGAGGATACCGGCAAACTCCCACTCCAACCCAGGCACCGCAACATGCAGTTGTTGTCGCAAATCGGCGATGACTTCATCGGTTTTGCGCTGGCGATCAGCCTTTAATTTTATCAAAAAGTCGCCTTTGTGGGCCTGTGAGATGCCTAATGCCAATCGCGCACCAGTACGTCGCGAATAGTTTTCCAATTCCGGTAATGCGCGCAGAATGTCTTCGGCTTGCCGCAATTGTCGATCCGTTTCAGTCAAACTGGTACCCCAAGGCGCATGGTAATCAAGCACGAAGCCGCCTTCATCCATGAAAGGCAGAAATTCGCTTTCTAGGCGTTCATACAGCCAGGTGCCTATTACTAATATTACGCCGCAGACAAACAAAACCAGTTTGGTTTGCTTAAGAGCCTTACGTAGGGTCTTTTCATAAGCATCGCTCAGACGTTCAAACCAGCCTGAAGGCTCATGATGTTCGGAATGAGATAACGGTTGTATGGAAAATTTTTCCTGGTGGACGATCTGTTCCAGAGAGGATAACCACCAGCTGGCCAAGGCAGGAATCAGCGTGACTGCTAATACCAATGAAGTCAGCAAAGATGTCACCATAGTCAAGGCCAACGCCCTAAAAAAGCTACCGGCAACACCATCCAGAAACGCTAGCGGGATGAATACCACAACCGGTGTCAAGGTCGAGGCCAGCAAAGGACGAAAGATTTCCGCCAAGGCCTGGGTCACCGCATCAAGTCGCTCCGCGCCTTGCTGTCGCTTGGCATGGATGGCTTCCACCACGACGATGGCATCGTCGATCACCAAGCCGATGGCAGCAGCAATGCCGCCCAGCGTCATTAGGTTAAAACCGAAGCCTAAGATTCGCAAAGTCAGAAAGGTCACTAACACAGTAGTCGGAATCACCACGGCGGCGATCAGTGTGGTCCCCCAGTTTTTCAGGAAAACATACAGTATGACCACCGATAGAATCAGCCCTAAAATGATGGCTTCCCAAACGCTCTGTATCGAATCGCCCACCAATAAAGACTGGTCGTAAAAAACTTGTACCTGCATGCCGGCGGGCAGATTTTGTTTTAGTGTTTGTAATTCTTGTTTGAGCTGACTGGCAATGTCCAGCGTGCTGCCGTCCGGTTGGCTGTAGACATTGAGTAAAACCGCATTCACGCCATTGGCAGTGACAACATTAAATACCGGCTCCTGAGTGCGTTCGACTCGTGCAAAATCCTTTATGCAAATCGGATGGCCGGCAGTTGCCGGTGGTGGCATGCTGGCCGGCACTTGGGCGATGCCGGGTGCGACCACTGAAACCGTGAGGTTTTCCAGCTCTTCTACGCTATGCACGCGACCATCGACCACGGTGAGGTAGAGCTTGTAGTCTTCTTCCATCATGCCAGTGGGTACAATCAGATTATTTCTAATCAGCGCATCGGAGACTTGGCTGAGACTCAGATTCACGGCCTGTAGCCGTAATGGATCGACAATTACGTGATATTCCGGCGCACGTCCACCGACAATGCCGGTTCGGGCGACACCAGGGATGCGTAACAAGCGGGGTTGCAGTGTGTAACGGGCGGTTTCCCAAAGATCGGTGAGCGAGTGATTAGGACTGGTCAGACTGATGCCGACGACTGGAAAGGCAGCAAAGGTCAGTCGCCAAACGGCTGACGTTGCCGTGGGTGGCAAAGATTTCTGCACGGTAGCTAGTCGTCCCTGGACAAACAGTTCCGCCTGCACCATGTCTGTTTGCCAGTTAAAAAACACATTCACTTCCGCCGAACCTCGTCCGGTTTTCGAACGTATGGTTTGCACACCGGGAATCCCTTTCATGGCTTCTTCGACCGGTCGTGTGATGGTGGCCATCATCTCGTTACCTGGCATCACGCCGTTGTCGATCAAGATCACCACGCGCGGAAAATTGGTCTGCGGAAAAATCGATGACGGCATACTAAATAACGCATAAGCGCCGGCGAGACAAAGCGCGATGCAAAGAAAGACGATGGCCAATCGATGGCGCAGCGGAAAAGCAAAAGGCGATAGCAGCATTATTTGATGACTCGTATATGGGTTTCGGCGGGGAGTCCGTAAGCCCCTTGGGTGACCACGGTCATGCCTTCCTGAATGGCATCACCCGATACTTCCACGAGTTTGCCGTCACGCAATCCCGGTGTAATGGTGATTTGTTTGGCGGTGTTGCCTTTCACCACGGCAATCATGCTACCGGTTTCTTTATTGACCACGCTTTCGATAGGTACGACCAGACGCTCGTTTCGTTCTTCCACCATGATGCGAGCACTGAGGAATTGCCCTGAGCGCATTCCTGAACTGTTTGGCAGTGAGGCCCTAACCAAAACAGTATCAGTAAGCGGATCAATTTGCGGACTGATGAAAATTACTTTCCCTGGTGGCGTTGCTTTAGCATCCTGATTGTTCGCCGTTTTGGTATCAAGCTTAAAGTCGACGGACTGGCCCAGGCGGAGTAAATTAGCTTTCTGGCTGGGTATTTTTAGCGCAACATCTAAACGATCCAAGTCGATCAAATCAGCTAACACCATATTCAGAGCAACAGTCTCACCGACTTTGACATAGATGGCTGCGACCGTCCCGCTCAAAGGGGCTTTGATCCGCAACAGTTCGCGTTGTGTTTGGGCATTGGCTAAATCTTTGCGAGCCGCCTGAAGTAACTGCTCAGCTTCATCATAAAGTTTGCGCGACACATTGTCGGCGGCATTCAGTTGCTGTTTACGGGCAAAGTTTTTCTGAGTAAATTCGACTGCCACTTCGGCTTTGGCCACCAGCGCATCGGCAGTACGAGTGTCCAGCTCGAACAAGGTCGAGCCTTTTTTAACAGTTTGACCTTCCTCGCAAAGCACTTGAGTCAGAATGCCGGCAAGCGGAGCGGCAATCTTCGAACTAGCCGCCGACTTGCCATTCATGACAGGTTCCGGTTCCACCATGCCATACGCTATGACGTAGCGATGCAAAGTCACCCGTGTGATTTTGCCTGTCCGTACCGCTACTTCGGTTACGACTTCGGGTTCGCCGGACGTTTTTAGAGGCGCAGCCTGCATGAGTATGTAGGCTGCTATCGCGGTTATTATTAGCCAACAGACCGGTTTCATTGGAGAGATTTCCTACTGATAGATTCGGCTATTAAGGTCTGGGTAAGTGTCGATGCGATGGGCTGACGCAAAGCGTCTTCCAAGCCATTGAGTAATTGATGAGTTTCGATCAGCACGTCCAGTTGAGCTCGCTCGGTAACGGCTTTTTCCAGCTCAGCGCCAAGCACTGCAAGACGATCAGACTCTCCGGCCTGATATTGGGCTTGGACTGAATTGAGATTGTTTTGTTGAAGCTGGATTTGTTTTCCGGCATCGCGCCATTTGGCCAGTATCGCCGCCATACCTGAATAGGCTCGATCTATATCGCTGAGAATTCGCATTTGTAAGGCCTCGAAACGCACGGCAAGCTCTTGCCGTTTTGCCTCGGCTTCGGCAATGGGGCCTTGGTTTTGATGCAAAATCGGCAGTTGCAGGGTGGTACCCAACCCCCAGCGATGTTCGCCCATTTCCCATGCATAGCCGGGGTTTGCCTGAATATTGGGATACTGGTTGGCTATTTCGAGTTGTAATGCCGATTGCGCGGCCGCGTAATCGGCTAACGCTGCCAATACATCAGGTCGCGCCTGCAAGGCTTGTTCTTTCAGTTTGCTGACGGGAATGTCTTGCAAGGCGGGCGGCTTGGCAAGATCGTTAAAATCAAGTTCAGCATTTACCAGACCTTCAATGGGTACACCGATAGCCGCAGCCAGCATCACTTTACTTTCCGCAACACGTTTTCGTGCTGCATCCTCGTTCAGTTTTAATTGGTTGACGGCTAGGTGTGATCGGGTGACTTCGAGTGGGCCCATTTCGCCAATGGACAGTTGTTGCTCCAGGCGTTGATTCATTGCTAGTTGTACGGAAAGTTGCTGATGAACCAGCCGCTCAGCTTCCGAGGCGCTGTAGGCTTCCAACAAGGCCAAACGCAACCGCCCACGGACTAGCCAGACTGTATCAGCGATACGCAAACGCGCTGCATCGGCTAACTGGGTTGCCTTATCGATACGAAAATCGCGTTTGCCGGCGGTTTCGATGGGAATGCTAATGGAACTGGCAGCGATCCAGGGAATAGCCGCTGTTGCCAGATTGCGTACCCAGGTGGGCGAAATCGTAATGCTGGGATTGGGGCGTTGTCCGGCGGTCTTGATACCAGCATCGGCAAATTGCGTTTGAGCGCGTGCAACTGCAAGATCAGGGTGATAATAAATCGCTGCCAGGGTTAGACGATCCAGATTCCATGCTTTGGACATTTTAACAGAGGGACTCCCGATAACCGTTTCGATAAAACTAAACAGTTCGGGGTTTGACAAGTTCCGCTGTTCCAGGCGAGATGCAGACTCAGCCGGTTTGAGATCGCGGCTTTGAAAACTCGCGCAGCCGACAATAGCCAGACTGGCAACGGACAAAACAATCAGAATATAAAGTGGTCGATGCATGGGTACAGAATAACAATTCGTACCTGACGGCAGCATGACGGGAAGATTACATCTTTGTCAGAATTACAGATTAGCTATTCTGGATTCTTCTTTTAAATAATTTTGGGGAGGTGACACACAGTAATTCACAGCAGCAACCATAGCCTTAGAAGCTAACGTACAATTTTTTCCTTTTTCTGCATTCACCCTTTTTAGATAGATCAAGTCATCTTCGCTGGCTGCACCCAGCAGTCGAATTCTTCTTCCGTAACATAGCCTAGCACTAACGCCGTCTGTTTTAGCGTGCCGCCATCCCGATGTGCTTGCTTAGCGATTTCGGCGGCCCGATCATAGCCGATATGCGGGGTCAAGGCGGTTACCAGCATTAGCGAGCGTTCCAGCAATTCCGCTATACGCTCGTGATTGGCCTGGATGCCGCACACGCAGTGTTCCTCGAAGCTTGCCATACCGTCAGCAAGGAGACGCACGCTTTGTTGAAAATTATGAGCAATGAGCGGCTTGAAAACGTTGAGTTCAAAATTTCCCGAAGCCCCCCCTATATTGATTGCAACGTCATTACCAAAGACTTGGCAACACAGCATGGTGAGTGCTTCGCACTGTGTAGGATTAACCTTGCCAGGCATGATCGAGCTGCCCGGTTCGTTCTCAGGAATACTGATTTCTCCAAGACCAGAGCGTGGTCCCGATGCCATCCAGCGAATGTCGTTGGCAATTTTCATGAGGGCGGCAGCGAGTGTTTTGAGCATGCCATGTGCAGCCACTAGAGCGTCATGTGCGGCCAGAGCGGCAAACTTGTTGGCAGCGCTTTTGAACGGTAAGCTGGTGCTACGGGCCAACTCCGCAGCAACGCGCTCACCGAATTCGACGTGTGTGTTAAGCCCGGTACCCACTGCAGTACCCCCCGCCGCAAGTTCGCAAAGCGAGGGCAGGGTAGCTTTAATCATGGATTCGGCATAATCCATCTGCGCCACATAAGCAGAAAATTCCTGCCCAAGCGTTAGCGGAGTAGCATCCTGCAAGTGCGTGCGCCCAATCTTGACGATGTCGTCAAAGTTGCGGGACTTTTCCTCCAATGTCGAGCGTAGTTTGCTTAACGCAGGAAGTAAGGCTTGAATGATGCTGAGGCTGGCTGCGACGTGCATTGCAGTGGGGAAAATGTCATTAGATGATTGACCGAGATTCACATCATCATTGGGATGTACCAGCCGGTCTTTGCCCCATTTTCCGCCTAGCAGTTCAGAAGCACGGTTAGCGAGCACCTCGTTCAGATTCATATTGGTCTGGGTACCCGAACCGGTCTGCCAAACAGAAAGTGGAAACTCTTGTGTATGCTGACCGGCCAGTATTTCATCCGCTGCCTGCACAATAGCATCCGCCTTGGCAGCGCTTAAAAGATTTAAATCGCGATTGACCAGCGCGCAAGCGCGCTTGACCATAGCGAGTGCAAGGATGATTTCCTTCGGCATGCGCTCGGAGGAAATATGGAAATGTTCAAGCGAACGTTGAGTTTGCGCGCCCCAAAGCCGGTCTGCCGCAACCTCTATGGGGCCAAATGTATCGTGCTCAATTCTTGTTTGAGTCATGCATTACTGCTTCTATTTGGTAATAATATAAGCCTGTTGAATGCCAAAGCCGCCACCAGAAAAGTCTTTCTCGATATCATAAAAAATGCGGTTGATCGGATTGAAGCCCGGATATGCTGCCGGGTCTGTTACTAACTCTCTCAAAAATCTTGATCCCAGGTAATAAATTGATGAAAAATCATTTACCTTAAACGTCAAACCTTTTTGAGTGAGAAATTCCTCTAATACAGCTTTTTTAAAGAATCGATTTGAGTCATGCTCGATTAATGGAGGCATATCCTTAAGTTGCCTCATTGCATTGAGCAAGGTAAATGGCTCCAAAAAAGGCTCAGAAAAAATCGCCTTGCCGCCTGGCTTAACAACCCGTATACATTCATTGATAGCAATTTTTTGCTCTTCCCAAGTAGACATAAGAGTAACCACTCGTGTGGCATATGCTACATCAAAAGTATCATCAGGAAATGGTAGGGAATTAATGTCACCTACTTCAAATTTTATAATATCGCCTACCCACTGAGCTTTTTTCAGACTATTTGCCTGTTTAATCATGTTTTCAGCAAAATCAACGCCTGTAATCGAACCAACATCTTTGTGCCGTTCCAATTGTTGGAACGCGGAATATCCATTAGCACAACCTACATCAAGAACATGATCTCCACTTGAAATATGCTCCCCTATGGCATCGATTTCAAGTTCAATCATAAAGTTATCGCTCCAAGATGCTAGATGTGAGCCTTTATGGGTTTTAGCCTGATTTTCCCAATAGTCTTTCGCAACATCCTTTTCAATCTTTTCCACACTGTCTCCTTATAGACTAAATACTTTAAGTACTATTGCTTGCTTAATAATTTAATGTTGCACTGCGCATAAAATTTATTTCGTACAAATACGTACCAACTTGTCATACACCATCATTGGCTTTACTTATGCAAAAGTGAGGGCAGTATTCTAAACAATTCAAAAAATAATTGCCAAACAATGCGCCAACTTACACATTGTTAAATTTGGCAATGTCGCTGCTGCTGAAGTTCACCCCAAGCAACTTCAAATCTGCTTGATAGCGCAAGAAGTAATATTTCTAGAGACTCCCTTATACAGATGGAGTGAGCACGGTCGGTACGGCCAGTGGCAGCATATCGGGGTAATCCTTGCTGTAATGTAATCCGCGGCTTTCGTGCCGAGACAATGCACTTTGCACGATAAGATCGGCCGTTAACACCAGATTACGCAATTCCAGCAAATCAGCTGTAACATGAAAATTGGTGTAATACTCGTTGATTTCCTCATGCAATAATCGGATGCGGTGTTGGGCGCGTTGCAGTCTTTTAGTAGTGCGCACAATTCCAACATAGTCCCACATGAATTGGCGTAATTCTGCCCAGTTGTGCGAGATAATAATTTCTTCATCGGCATCGGTAACGCGGCTTTCATCCCATTGCGGCAGTGGAATGAACTGACTTTGCGGCGTGGCCAATATATCGCGCGCGGCAGCCTCGGCAAACACCATGCACTCCAGCAGCGAATTGCTCGCTAAGCGGTTGGCCCCGTGCAGGCCGGTGTGAGCGGTTTCACCCACGGCATAGAGATTGGCGAGATCGGTACGTCCACGCAGATCAGTAACGATGCCACCGCAGGTATAGTGCGCTGCCGGTACCACGGGTATGGGCTGGTGCGCGATATCGATACCCAGCGACAGGCAGCGCGCGTAGATGGTAGGAAAATGCGCTTGCAGAAACTCTACCGATTTATGCGAGATGTCAAGATACACGCAATCTAAACCACGCTTTTTCATTTCGAAATCGATGGCACGTGCGACGATGTCGCGGGGTGCGAGTTCAGCTCGCTCATCATGAGCAGGCATGAATCGTGTGCCGTCGGGCAATTTCAGGATGCCACCCTCGCCACGAACCGCCTCAGAGATGAGGAAAGACTTGGCGTGCGGATGATATAAACAGGTCGGATGAAATTGAATGAATTCCATGTTAGCCACCCGGCAACCAGCACGCCAACCCATGGCAATGCCGTCGCCAGTGGCGGTGTCTGGATTGGTGGTGTAAAGATATACCTTGCCAGCGCCACCGGTGGCCAGAATTGTGTTATGAGCAGCGATGGTGCTGACTTCGTCGCTCAGGCTATTGAGTGCGTAAGCGCCATAGCAATGATTGTGTGTGTGGCCGAGTTTATTGCCAGTAATCAGATCGATGGCAATGTAATGTTCCAACAGCGTGATATTGGGATGCGCCAGAACTTTGGTGGCAAGAGTTTCCTGTACGGCATGGCCAGTGGCATCGGCGGCGTGGATGATACGTCGATGACTGTGACCGCCTTCACGTGTCAGGTGATAGCCGGTATCGGTATTAGCATCACGGGTGAACGGCACACCTTGCCTAATTAGCCAATCGATTGCCGGCTTGGCGTGCTCGATAACATAGCGCGCTGTAGCTGGGTCACAGAGACCAGCACCGGCAGTCAAAGTATCTTGTATATGCTCGGCCAGAGAATCTTCTTGCGATAACACGGCTGCGATTCCGCCCTGCGCCCAAACACTTGCACCTTCCAATAACGATTTCTTGGTGATGATGGCAATTTTTCGCTTATCGGCCAGTTTCAATGCCAATGAAAG
>Ga0105047_10013079_pt1 | contig 13304 bp, 15 predicted proteins | sample MAT04_FD_78384 | JGI IMG/M metagenome (GOLD analysis project Ga0105047, IMG submission 78384) | Freshwater microbial communities from Lake Fryxell liftoff mats and glacier meltwater in Antarctica - MAT-04 (megahit assembly) | ecosystem: Environmental > Aquatic > Freshwater > Ice > Liftoff...
CCGGCACCGCACCTTGGCCCGTAAGCCGCAGATGGGCAAGGCATTATCATCCCCGGCCCCGTTGGGCCGGTGGGTCACTCTCCGTGAGCATACCCGGGTAATTTCTCGCGAGTGCCGAAGCTATATAGCTCCTCGACGCCGCCCACCATTTGTGGTGATCATGTAATTAGCCGCTTTAAGCACGATAGCGGTTTCCCATGATCGACCTGAGAGAAGTTCGCTCCGTTACCGGGTTCCAGCGCAACATCAAGAACTACGTTGGCCGACTCAAAGAGAACAAGACTCCACTCGTGCTAACCGTGAACGGGAGGGCGGAGCTGGTTGCACAAGACGCCGAAAGTTACCAGCTCATTCTTGAAAGGCTGGAACGAGCAGAGACGCTTACTGCCATTGCCCGCGGCATTGAGCAGGTTCGACCGGGGTGAAGGCGTCTCACTGGATGAGGCAGAAAACAGAAGCCGGAAGAAGCATGGCTTTTCGCGTTGAGATTTCCCCCGAGGCGTTTGAAAACCTCGACACTGTAGCGGCCTACATTTAGGAGCGCCGAAGCTTTGAGAGTGCGGAGCGATGGTTCAATGGAATCATTGCAGCTATTAGAAGCCTTCAAGACTTGCCCGAGCGCTGTCCTCTTGCCGAGGAGTCAACCGAGCTTAAAGCCGAAGTTCATTTTCTCTTGCACGGAAAGCGAAATCGTAGGTACAAGGTGTACTTCTCGATTCACAATGAATCAGAAACCGCCCGAGTGTTTCACGTCCGGCACTGGGCAATGAAGCCGGTAGAAGCAGATGAGCTTGAGGATCTAATGAATGAGACCATGGACTCCGATGGCGAGATCGAGGCCAGAAGAGGAATCCATTGCCGCAGGAAGCAAATGCTAGGGGCCTAGTCGAATACGATCTTTGGCCATGCCGCGCCGATGACATGATTGCGGCTGGGAGGCCTCCTGCATGGCTTCTCGTCAGAAGAAAACACAAAGTCCGGCACCCGGAACAATCCTGCGGCTATTGGACCTCGAACAATCAAAGAACGCAGTCTTGCATTCGGTGGCAGCCAGCCGCGAGTTCCCGATAATCCTATCGTCACGCGATGGAAGCGTTCGTCACGTGGTATTGTGCTGGTTCAGGGTGAAATGGAGAGCGGCCGTTTCCTGTTAGCGCCTCGGGGCTCTCGATAATTAAGCCATTTGCGCTCACATAGAGTGGCCCGCTCCGGATGCGGCGGCGCCGCCGCCAAACTGTTGGCGGATAAGGCATTATCGTCCCCGCCCGCGGGCGGGCCCTCGGTCAGTTTTGGAGAGCAAAGCCGGGACAATGTCGAGAGCGCCGAAGTCGCAGGCGGCCAAATCCGAGCGGGTACGATGGTGGTCGCAAAGGCTGCCGAGCCAATCGGCCGTAGCCGCCGTCGCTGATGTTTGCCGGGTCAGAGCGGGATCGGTCGTGCCGTGACGTTTCCCCGATCCCGCTCCACTTTGACGGTTTGCCGGCAGGCCGGCAAGTGCCGCGAGACCGAATCGAGAATGCGGAAGCGCGCGGTATCGAGCTTCGACCTTGCGCAGCGGTTTACCGCGGCGTCTCACTACGCGATTCCGGCGACGGTGTGGCGACAGGTGCTGGCAGGTTGGAAGGGATGCCAATGAATTGAAACCAATTGGCGTGCTTCGAACGGGCCGCGTTTAGGCCGCAAAAGTTCGAAACGTATCCAACGTGCGGAGGAGCATCAACCTCAAGAGGAGCGCTTCACGGCAATTGTCGCTTCGAAACCGGCCTCTTAGAAAAGCACTTTCAGTGCGAACTGAATCTGCCTTGCTTCGAAGGATTGCAGGGATCGGCCGAAATTGACATTGCTCCAGCGCCTTGTGGCGGCGTTGTAAGCCCCCAGCGAGTTGCTGACGCCTCTGGCGTTGACGCGGTTGGCGAGATTGAAGAACTCTGTACGGAACTGCAAACGGACGCCATCGGATCGCAGGCCGGGCAAGCGGAACTCTTTGAACAAAGAGGCGTCGATGGAGGCGTAGCCAGGACCGCGAAATGTATTCCGGCCCAGGTTTGGTGTTGCTCCGGCGGCCGCGGGCTGGAATAAGTCCGCCCATAGCTCGGGGCCGCCAAAAGCACCATCCAAGTGCGCTCTGGGCTTGTCGCCTACAACTTTCGGGATGGCTTTGGCGGCGTTGGGGCGATCCGTAAATACACCGTCCAAGTTATAGTCCTCGGAAGTGACAACGGTAAACGGGAAGCCCGATTGCAGCGAAAGTATTCCGTTCAACTGCCAGCCGCCAAGTACAGCTTTGGCGAAGCCTTGCGAGCGGCGGAAGAAAGGGAGTTCCCAAATGCCGGATGCCGCCAAGCGGTGGGTGGCATCGAAGGCGGAAAGTCCGCGGTCCAGACGAAGGTTATTTACTTCCAAGGTGCCTTGTTGTTCACCGGGGCCGCCGCCAAAGGGCTCGGAGTCGGTGTCGATGGATCGGCTGAAGGTGTAGGCCAGATTTGCGGCGAAGCCGGAGCGGAAGCGCCGGCTCAACTGAGATGTAAGTGCATGATAGCTGGAGCTTACCGCGTTATAGCCGTGGATGATCGAGCCAAAGCTTTGATTGACTCGATTTACGGTTCCGTCGGCGCGGTCACCGGAGAAACGATTGATTTCGTTTCGGAGGAGTAATTTTCTTCCGCCGTTTCCCAAGTAATTGACTTCCAGCACAAAGTCGCCGGGAAGCCGCCGTTGGACGCCGAAGAACCACTGAATGTTATACGGCGCGACCAAACCTTGATCCACGGTTTGCACAGCGGGGCGGAGGGCTACACTGCCCCCATTGGCGTCGAGCGGCCGGGCGAAATTCGGGTCGCCTTCAAAAGGAATTCGATAGGCGGAGCGGGGATTCTGCCCCGGCGTCAGAGCCGAAAGAGTAACCGAAAGCGAATCGGGAGCATTGAATCGCGTGTTGCCGGTGAAGTTAGACCAGAGGCGGCTATAGAACAAGCCGGAGCCGCCGCGGATGGACCATTTGCCCTTACCCGTAGGGTCCCAGGCGAAACCGAAGCGGGGTGCCCAATTGTTATTGTCATTGCCGTATAGTTTATTCACGCGTCCCACTTTGCCCAAGGCGGGATTCCCACCGGATTGCGTGAGGGTGGAGAGTAAGCCATTCTTTTCTGCAAGGCTGCCGAAGTTCTCATAGCGCAGTCCGATGTTTAGCGTCAGCCGGGAAGTCAGCTTCCAATCGTCCTGCACAAAAAAGCCCCATTCGTTCTGGCGGAAATTGCGATAGGTTCCGGTGGGCCGGCCCGTAGTGGGGTCCACGCGGGCGGCTATGCTGAGGACCTCATCGTCAGCGAAGTCCAAGATGTCCTGAAACGCTACGGAGGGCTTCAGGTTAGTGGGGAAGTTGCTGTTTTCGAAGAAGCGCCGGAATTCCATGCCCAGTTTGATGCCATGACGGCCTCGGTTAATAGAGAGGGCATCGTAAACGGTATAAGTATTCGTACGGATGTCCAGCGGAAAAACAATCCCGTCCGTGGCGGCGAAGAGCGCGGCGGAGCGACCCGCCACGTTCATGCCTACGGAGGGGATCCCTGGAAAATTGCCATCGGTAAGCTGGGGGTCGAAGTTATAACCCAAACGCAGGTCGTTCACTACGGACGGCGAAAAGACATGTGTGTGGTTGAGGCCGAGATTTTGGTCCAGTTCCAAAGTATCCGCGGTAAAGGCGCGCACGCTGTTGCCGGCCGCGGATTGCCGCGCCTGGTCAAGCTGGCTAAAGCGAAAGTTCAATGTATCGCGCGACTCATTAAAGGTATAGTCAACACGCGCGGAAACTTGATCGTCGTTTGTGAAGCCCCGCACCGGAACAAAGACATCACCTAAATCAGGGATGCCATCGAGAGGTCCGGCCACCTGTACGCCTGGCGCGGGGCTGCCAATGTCACGGATATTAAAGGTAGGATCCACGCTAGGCGGAAAGTCCCGCAGTAGTCTGGCCGCAATGGAGTTAGGACGAGTGCGCAAAACAAATTCCCGGAACTGGGGCGTCTCGACCGTGGCCAGACGTGTAACTGGCTGACGCAACCGCAAGCCCTGGTAGGAGCCAAAGTAGAATAGCTTGTTTTTGAGGATCGGTCCGCCAATCGTCGCACCGAACTGATTCTGCTTGAATTCAGGCTGGCTGCCGGCGCGGGCTTCGAAAGTATTCGAGGCATCCAAATTGTCATTCCGCAGAAACCAGAAGGCTGAGCCATGTAAGTCGTTCGTGCCGCCGCGGGAAATGATGCTAATGACCGCGCCGCCAGAGCGCCCATATTCGGCGGACATGTTATTGGTGATGATCCGGAATTGCTCCACCGCATCGGGGCTCAGGTTGATCGTAGTGCGGCCGCCTTGCCTATCGTTGTTGTTACTTACGCCGTCGAGCAGGATCTGGTTGTCGCGGAAACGAGTTCCCCCGGCGCCCACTCTTGCGCCAGTCGTCTCAGATTCCTGCAGGCCCGTGCCTGCCACGCGGACAACACCCGGCTGCAGTTCAGCGAGTTGATAAACGCTGCGGCCGTTTAAGGGCAAATCGAGAACCTGGCGGCGATTGACCACGGCGCCAACTTCGCTTTTCTCTAAATTCAGCGCAGATTCCGAGGAGTTTACGGTGACGCTTTCCGACACGGCCCCGACTTCGAGCATAAAATCAACCCGGCGGACGGCGCCGACGTCAATACCGAGATTTTGTTGCGTGGCCGTCTTAAAGCCAGTCTTTTCCACCGTCAACTCGTAGCTTGAACCCGCGGAAAGACTCCCAAGGCGGTAGATTCCATACTCGTTGGTGGCAGTTGTCCACCGGCGTTTGGTCTCCTTTTCGACTCCGCTAACGTTGGCTCCGGAGACGACCGCATCGGCGGCATCGCGGACGACGCCCGTAAACTCCCCCAAAATCCGCTGCGCAGGAAGCGGCGTAGGAACTAAGAGACAGATTGCGAGAAAAAAGAATCTCATGTGGTTAAGAATATCAACCGCATATAACGATTACGTGACCGGGAACGGGGAAAGTCTGGGAACAGGCAAAGCCTGGACCCGATTGCCCGGCTGACCCTTGCCAGACTGGAGTCGAAATCTATGACGTTGCGCATCGATCTCTTTTCCGCTAGGGTGTGGTTTTCACTTCACACCCGGCCGGTACCAAGAATCGCCGGGCGCCGCGTTCATTCCAGATGTTTATGTGACTGACAAACTCGTCAGACGCCTGTCGAATGTCCCGTGGCGGAAGTGTCCTTGCCCCTTGCACTGAATTGCACCGATACCAGGATCGTGTCGCTCACCAACCAGGTGGAAGCCGTGTTGGCTCTCCCCGTTCTTTCCATACACGGTCCATGAGCTAGAGTGAGCCCGCCTGGGGAAGGATCTCGTCGAGGAGTTTCACGTCGTGTACCCTGCCATTGCTTATGTAAATGAAGTTCGGGATGCTTCCACGCAGGTCGACTAGGGTATGTAATTTGACAGCCGCTGTGTGCGCTGTCCAGCGTCAACTATTTCTTCGCGACCAGGAGATCTAATTGTCGCTGGACACAAGCCGTTGGCGCGACGCTCGTCGTCCGCCTCTCGCCCGGTCTGCGAAATGTACTTCCCGCAGTCAAGGCCGCCATCTGGTCGCAGTTCCGCTCAATCGCCCTCCCCGACACCCAGACTTTAGAGTCTTACCTCCAAGGGCTTATCGCCCAGCGCCGGTTCAACATGCTGGTGACCGGCCTCCTCGGTATCGTGATCGCCTTGGTCGGCATTTACGGAGTAATGGCGTACATCGTAACGCAGCGCACGCGCGAAATCGGAATCCGTATGGCGCTCGGCGCGCTGCCATCCGCGATTCCAAGGCTTGTCCCCGGTCGTGCACCGTCTTCTGTTGTAACGGGTTTGGTCATCGGGCTTCTCGGAGCGTGGAGCCTCAGTGGACTCGTCAAGGCCTTCCTCTTCGAAACGGAAGCCACGGACCCTTGGATCTACGCTGGTGTCGGTCTGCTGCTGGTGCTCACCGGTATCGCCGCCGCCTACTTGCCGCCCTGCCGCGCCGCCCACGTCGATCCCATAAACTCGCTCCGCATGGAGTAGCTACATCCGCCGGAACGCCAGCCATTGCTGGCGCCAAAACCCCTCGCCATAGTCCGTCCCGGTCAATTGGTCGTCGATCCCGGTCGGAAGATATTCGTGGGAAAAGTTGGCGGTCCCGAAGAGGATGTCCCAGATCGGCAGTACGGCGGCAAAGTTGCATCCCATGGCCCTGCCGGAGTGCCCGATTCCGATCGCGTGATGGATCCGATGGAACAGCGGGCTCACTAGCAGGCGATCGCCGATCCGGCCAAATGAAAGCTTTACGTTTGCGTGGGAAAAGCTTTCGATTGCGGCGGTTACGAGAGTTATTGTAAGAAACGCTGCAGGCGGCGCGCCAATCGCCAAGCCAACCGCCGCCCGCCAGATCGCCGCCACCAACTGCCCCAATAGGTGCTCCCGCTCATCGCTCCAAAATGTCATCTGCCGCTGCGAATGATGCACCGAATGAAGCGCCCACCAGATTTTAAAGCGATGCTCCAAACGGTGCCGCCAATAGTCCGAGAAGTCCAGAACGACCGCGTAAAACACGATATTGTCGAAGCTCGGCGGGATGAGTCCCGCCAGCCGGATTTTTGCATTCATCCAATCGAATGATGGTGCTAGGGCAACAAAGAAGAACATCGGCAATATCCCCAGCCGCGCCAGGAGCGTATAAAGTACATCGACCCGCGTCGCCTTCCGGTCCGGCCAGCGCTCCACCGGCAGCCAGATCTCCAGCGGGCGGATGATCGCCCACAACAGGATTACTTCCAGCAAACCGAGCAAAAACAGATGCGTCCAGTCGTACGCCAATTCATCCAGGCTCATCCATTCCATGCGAAACAACAACGGCTGAACAACTTGCTCGAACAACCACTGGTGCCACGAGTTAAACCACTCCACAATCACCGCTTCTGCCCTCGCTCCGGAATGGTCTTAAAGCAAAATCCTTTCGCCTTCAACTGCGTCAGCAACGGATCGAGCATCGGCCAGAAAGGGTCCTTCCGCGACCAGATACCGAGGTGCATCACCAATATGTCGCCGTCCTTCAAGTCGCGGACGGCGTTCCGGAGCAACACCTGGTTGGGGTATCTTTCGGAGGGCAACTCATCACCCAAAAAGCCCGCCGGGGACCATCCAACGTGCTCCAAAAAGCCGCATTTTGACGCGCTTTTGAGTGCAAAAGGTGTCGTTTTACCCCCCGGAGCGCGCCATATTTTGTCATACCCGCGTCCAACGAGTGTTTGAAACACCTGTTCGGATTGTCTTAATTCCCGACAGACGCCCGCCGCATCGAGGGTTTCCCGCTTGCCTTCCTTACTGACGTAGGTGACCTTGCCGCCCGGCAAATCTTTCCGGAAATACCAGTGCCGGAAAGTATGGCTGCCGAACGCATGGCCATCCGCCGCTAACGATTTCCAGAAGGGCGCCCAGGGTTTGTCCATCGACATATCCCCACGTGTTGTCTTCTCGTTAGCGACAAAAAATGTAGCTTTTACTTTATGCTTGCGAAGGACCGCGGCGATTTCCTCCGCCGGCCCCATCGACCCCGTGTCGATGGTCAGATACAGCGTTTTATCGCAGGCGAAAGCGAGCAGCGTGCTAGCGGCGAGGCGCGTGAGAGACGAGATAAATCCCATGGGGTGAACGTCCTACGGGGATTTGCTTAACAATTTGTTTTGTTTGCAAATCGAGTACTGAGACTTTGCGCGCCCACCGCGATGTCATCCACAGATAGCGCTGGTTCGCGGAGATGTCCATGCAGTCCGGCCCGCCAGGCGCCGGATAAGAATCAACAACTTGCAGCGTTTCCATGTTGATCTTCGAGATGGTGTTCTCAACGCGGTTGGAAAGGAAAACATGCTTGCCGTCCCCGAACTGAACGAAATTATGCGCGCCTTTTCCGGTCACGATTTTGGAGTGCCTTTTCCGCGCCTTCCAATCAACCACTTCCACATAATTGTCTCCTAAGATACCGATTAATAGGTACTTAGCATCCGGAGTAAGCAGCACACCGGCGGGCTGTTTCCCGATCGCGAGCTTCCACAAAACGGTCTGTGTTTCCAGATCGATGGCCGCCAACTGGTTAGTATCCTGCAGCGTTACGAAAACGATTTTCGAATCCGGGGTAAACGCCATATGGGATGGCGCCCTGGGAAGTTGGATGCGCTTGACGATCTGAAACGTGTCCGGCTTGTAAATATCGACCCGGTCCAAGCGCAGTGAAACGGAAACAAACCATTTCTTATCAGGGGAATAGCCGATTTGGTAGGGGTCGGAAATGTTCTTGACCCGGTTCTTCACTTCGCCGGTAGTCCGATCCAGGAAAACCAGTTCGTTGGAGGCGGCGTTGGCCACGATGACGAACTTGTCGTCCGGCGTCACCATGAGGTGGTGCGGTTCTTTGCCGATGTTGAAGCGTTTGGTTTCGCGGAAGGAATCGGTATCGATGAGCGAGAGGGTTTCTTCGCCGGAATTGAGGACGATGGCGAGGTTGGGAGCGGCGAAGGCGACAGCGGCGAGAAGGACGGGGAAACAGAGATAGCGCATTATGTTTGCGAGCGGAGGGCTCATCCTCACCGTAGCAGAAAGCGCCCTTGCGCGGGCGGGTCCACAGGTGTATTACCATGTAACAATGCCACCTTGGACCAACAAGGTGAGTCGCGTGGTGTTAGGAGCTGTGCTGACCGCATGTACTGTGGGGATAGTGCAAGCGGACCCGGCGGCTACCCATTGTGATGAGGACACCCGATGCCAGGCATTGCGGAATTTTTTTCTGCGGTATCAGAGTCCACTGGAAAAGTTCGCCCTCGTGTTTGTGCAGACCGCCGGGAAGCACCGGTTGGACTGGCGGCTGATGCCGGCCATCTCGATGGTGGAGACGAGCGGAGGAAAACACGGAACGCCGGAAAATGTCTTCGGGTGGAACTCTGGAAGAACGCGCTTTCAGACGATAGAGGCGGGAATCCTCTTTGTTGCCGGACGGTTTGCCGGTTCGCCGATTTACGCGGGGCGGACGGCGATGGGAATTCTGGAGAAATACAACCCGGCGAAGAAGGCGTATCCGCCGAAGGTGACCAAATTCATGTTGGAGATGTCGCTCGCGCCCGTTGAGTAAGCGCCTGAGGGAGTGGGAGAGATGTTTGCGATTCGGTTATTGACGGCCGACGATGCGACGGCGTTTTGGGCCTTGCGGCTGGAGGGTCTGGCGAGCGTTCCGGAGGCGTTTGGGGAATCGGCGGATGAGCACCGGAAGACGACCGTGGAAGAGCATGCGCAGCGGTTGCGGAATGGCGGGGCGGAGAGCTTCGTCGTCGGCGCCTTCGATGAAGAAGGGTTGGCGGGAACGGCTGGCTTCTATTTGGACATGCGGGAGAAGCGACGGCATAAGGGACATATCTGGGGAATGTATGTGGCGCCCAGGTTGCGCGGCCAGGGGGCCGGCGAGGCACTGTTGGTTGAAGCCTTGCGAGTGGCGCGGCAGTGTGACGGACTGCGGTCGATACTGCTGTCGGTGTCGGAGACGCAGCCCGCGGCCCGGCGATTGTATGAACGGTTGGGGTTTAGCGCGTATGGCGTGGAGTCCGAAGCGCTGCGAGTCGGGGACCGCTATCTGAACGAGGTGTTTATGGTCCTGAAGCTATACTGACTCATGCCGATTAACGACGCACAGGACCTTGGGCGGTTTGGGTATGCGCAGGACCTGTTCCGGAGCATGGGCGGGTTTTCGAACTTCGCCATTTCGTTCTCCACGATCTCCATATTGACCGGCGCCGGAACGCTTTACGGCTATGGGTTGGAGATGGGCGGCCCACTTCAGATGACGTTGGGGTGGCCGATTGTGACGTTGTTCACGCTTACGATCGCCGCGAGTATGGCGGAGCTTAGTTCGGCATATCCGACGTCGGGGGCGATGTACCATTGGGCCTCAGCGCTTGGAGGGACGGCGACGGGGTGGTTTGTCGCCTGGCTGAATATCATCGGCGCGGTGGCGGCGGTGGCGGGAATCAACTATAGCTGCGCACAGTTTCTTCTGCCATTCCTGGACGTGCCTGGGACCACATGGAATGTGTTTGGGTTGTTTGCATTCATCCTGCTGGTTCAGGGGATTTTGAACCACTACGGCGTCGGGTTGGTGGCGAAGTTGAACGACGTGAGCGTGGTGGTGCATATTGCCGGCGTGATCCTGATTGTCGGGTGCGTGTTCTGGATGGCTCCGACGCAGCCGGCTTCCTTTCTTTTGCAGGCGGTGAATAGTAATGGCCGGTCGCCTTACGCGTGGGCCTTCCTGCTGGGGCTTTTGCAGGCGCAATGGACCTATACGGGTTATGACGCGTCGGCGCACATGGCGGAGGAGACGGCGGATCCGCGGCGAACGGTGGCGTGGGGAATTGTGATGGCAGTCGTGGTGGCCGGGGTGAGCGGATATGCGTTGATTTTGGCCTTAACAATGGGAATTCGAAGTATTCCCGAGGTCTTGGGCGCGAAGGACGCCGGGGGCAATGCGATTCCGGCGGCCATCGCCATTTTGCAGACAGCGTTGGGAGCGAAATTGGGGAATACGATGGCGGCGCTGGTTTCGATGGCGATGTGGTTTTGCGGATTGGCATCGATCACGAGCGCTTCGCGGACGGTGTATTCGCTGGCGAGGGACAACGGGATGCCGCTGGCGGGTTTTTTCAAACGTGTGAATCCGAAGCATGGGACGCCGGGGCAGGCGATTTGGGGGACGGTGGGGGCGAGTATGGCGGCGATGGCATGGTCGGGGATTATTCCGATCGTCACGTCGCTGAGTACCGTGGCGTTATACACGGCCTATGTGATTCCGATTGTGCTGGGTTTTCGGGCGCGGAAGAAGTGGGCTGGGATGGCGGTGTGGAGTTTGGGCAAGTGGGGGCCGGCGGTGAATTTGGTGGCGATCGCGTACGGGTTTGCGGCTTGCGTGATTCTGATCATGCCGCCGAACGAGTTAGCGGGGAAGACGCTTGCGGGGGTGCTGGTGGCGTTGGCGGCGATTTATTTTGGGCTGGTGCGGCGCGTGTTTGCGGGTCCGGGATGGGTGGAGGAAGAATAAGCAGTTAGCCGCGGATCATGGTAATGCTGAGTTTTTCGTAGGCCTTCCGTGGAGGAGGGCGGTATGGCCGGATCGACTACGAGGACAGTGCTTGGCGTACCGGAGCCATTTGGGATGCCGAGGCGGCGTTGTTCTTTTCGGCCGATGGCTTCCTGACGATCCCTTCGATCTTCGGGTGGACGAGAAGTTCGACCGCAATTGTCGGGCTGGGGGCGCCGATGGTTGCGTGAAGATCGGCTGGAAAGGCGCGGGCGAACTCCCTGGTTGTGGTGGCACTGTCGCGCGCATCATGGTGATGCCGAGTTTTCGACAATAATTGTGGGCTGGGGGTGACGACGGTTGCGTGAGGATCGGTTAGAAACGCCCGGGCGAGTTCCCGGGTTGTGGTACCGCCGTCAAGGATCACGACCTGGTGTTGCGGGTGCCGGGGAATCAAAGAGTGCGGATTGCGCTGGAGTGCGGGCTGCCGGTCCTCTATAATCTGAGTGACGTTCCTGCGGCGCATTGAGCTGACTGGCAGGGTTGGGGGGAGTTCCACTTTATGAAAAAGACGCTATTAACATGCGGGGCGCTTTTGGCGTGCGGAGCCATTTTGAGCGCTCAGCCGGCGGCGCCGGCGGAACAGGTTACATTGGCGAGCATGGGCGCGCCGAAGGACCGCCGGGAGGGGGCCAAGGTGCTTGGCTATAACGCGAAGAGCGAGTTGGTCACGCTGCGCGAAGGTACGAATGACCTGGTGTGTCTGGCCGACGATCCGGCGGTGAAGGCGATCAGTGTCGCTTGTTATCACAAGGATTTGGACCCTTTCATGGCACGGGGCAGGGAATTGGCGTCGCAGTATAAGGGGCAAGCGCGGCATGAGCAGCGTTGGAAGGAAGTGGACGACGGCAAGGTGAAGATGCCGAAAGAGCCGCGGATGCTGTACGTCTTGACGGGTTCGAGCTTTGACGCGGTGAAAGGTGAACTGGCGGATTCCTATTTGCGGTGGGTGGTTTATACGCCTTACGCGACGCCGGAATCGACGGGTCTGACGACTAAATCCGGCAGTGAGCCGTGGCTGATGTATCCCGGTACCGCCGGGGCTCATATCATGATCAGCCCGCCGCAAGTTAAGAAGTAAGTGGAGCCGGTCTATTTCATTCCGCACGGCGGGGGCCCCTGCTTCTTTATGGAGTGGACGATGGGCCCCGCCGATAGCTGGGATCGGATGCGGGATTGGCTGCGGGAGTGCGGGGAAGGGCCGCGGCCGAAGGCTATTCTGATTGTGTCCGGGCATTGGGAGACGCGCGGCTTTACAGTCAGCGGCGGGGCGCGGCCGGGATTGATCTACGACTACTCGGGATTTCCTCCGCACACTTATCAGTTACAGTATTCGGCGCCGGGTGCGCCGGAGTTGGCTTCTCGCGTTTCTGAGTTGCTTCGCGGTGCGGGATTTGAGAGCCGGGTGGATGAGGAGCGGGGTTGGGACCATGGCGTGTTTATTCCGCTGAAGGTGATGTATCCTGACGCGGATGTGCCGGTGGTGCAGTTGTCGTTGGATTTGTCATTGGATGCGGGCTTGCATTTGCGGGCGGGGGCGGCTTTGGCGGCGCTGCGGGCCGAGGGGGTACGGATCATTGGCAGCGGCATGAGTTATCACAATTTGCGGGGATTCGGGGCTCGGGCGGAGGGGCCGTCGGAGGCGTTCGATGCGTGGTTGACGGCGGCGGTTGAGGCAATTCCAGACCAGCGGGATTTGCTCTTGCGGGAATGGGCGGCGGCGCCATCGGCGCGGGCGGCGCATCCGCGGGAGGAGCATTTGATTCCTTTGATGGTGGCGGCGGGGGCGTCTGGGGAGGATGTTGGGGTGCGGGTTTTTAGTGATGTGGTTATGGGGGCCAGGGTGTCGGCGTATCGGTTTGGGTGATCACCGGGGCGTCGCTGGGGATTAAAGCGGTTCTCGCATTTCCTTCCCGCGAACCTCCTCAGGGACCCTGCGCCAATTCTGCTCGACAGCATCGCGCCCGGCGTGGTTGCGGGTGCGTCGTCCCGGTTGATGGCGAGCCTCGAGATTTCGTGGGCTTTGATTGGACGACGCGGCCCGAAGCAGGGGCTGATTCGCGGGCACGGCGGGCAGGGGATGTTTCGGCGGAGCCATTAGCCAACCGGTCAAGGCTTGTGCGCCGCGCTACGA
>Ga0105047_10013080_pt1 | contig 13304 bp, 9 predicted proteins | sample MAT04_FD_78384 | JGI IMG/M metagenome (GOLD analysis project Ga0105047, IMG submission 78384) | Freshwater microbial communities from Lake Fryxell liftoff mats and glacier meltwater in Antarctica - MAT-04 (megahit assembly) | ecosystem: Environmental > Aquatic > Freshwater > Ice > Liftoff...
CCTTGGCGTCGATGTTTCCGAGCATGACGATTTTGAAAAACGCCAACTGCTGCGGCGTCATGTCCGCGGTCACATTCCCCACCGGCGTCCCGCCAATCGGAGCGCCATCGGCTCCCGTGAAAAAAATGACCGGCGAAATCTGCTGCTCGGCGAGCAGCGCGCGGCGCAGGAATTTGTATTCCCAGCGCGGGATTCCCTCCACGTAAAGCAGCCGGCTGCGCGCATCCACGACCTCCACGTTGACGGCGTATTCGTTGTCCTCCTTGTTCTTCTCGCCCGGCAGCGCCGGCACCAGGACGCGATAGGCGAAGCTGCCGATTTTCGGATGCTCAAACTCGAAGGTCAGTTCCCGCTCGCCGCCTTCATCGGGAATCTGCGTCGGCTTTTCGCTGCGCAGTTCTCCGTTTTCGAAAATCTGCACCGTCACGGGCGCACCGCGGGTGCCCTGGCCGGAGAGCTTCACCTTGAACTCCGATTTCCAGCCCACGGTCACGCGTCGCGAAGTCGTCACCGCGTCGATGCGCAGATCGGGCTCCTGCTGCCAGCCGCCCGGCGGCTCCAGGCGCAGCGTGTAAACGGGGAAAGGCCGCTCGGCCCCGGCCCAGTCATCCAGCGTCTCGCGCGTGTCCGCTCCATCGGTGAGCAGGAGCAGGCCGGCCACGTTCAAGCCCGCGGAGCGCTCGGCGATTTTTTTCAAAGCGTCGCGCAGCCGCGTGGCGGTGCCCTCGGGCTTGCGCGCCGTCACTTTTGAAAGCGCGAGGTTTTCCCCCGCCTCGGAGGAGAAGGGATAAATCTCGATCTCGCACTCGCCGCTCACCGCCTGCAGCCACGGTTGTTTCAGCGTCGCCTGCGCCGTGTCCCAGCGGCTCGGCACGTCTTTGGAAGGCGTCAGCGCCATGCTTTGCGAAGTATCCAGCGCGATGAGGAAGCGCGGCTTCCGCAACTGCGTGACGGCGCTTTTTCGTCCCGGCATCAGGAGGCACCACGCCACGCCGAGCACGATCGCCACGTAGAGCGCGAAGAGGCCCGCATTGATCCGCGTCCGCGGCAGAAATTTCCACGACGACAGCGCTCCGAAGATCAGCGCCGCGGCCAGCGCGATGATGATCGCCCACGCGGGAAAGGTGTGTTCGTAAACGGTCATCCTAAGAACGGAATTGAGGGTCCACGAAAGACACGAAAATCACGAAAAGAGAGAGGGCGGCGGAAATTGTGGGCGCACCCAATGGGTGCGTGACGGAATCGCGACCCATTCTTTTCGTGTCCTTTCGTGTTTTTCGTGGACCCTTCATCGCCGTATTTCGAGTCATGCGGCGGCGGTGTGCGCGTGCGTATCCACATGGCCGGCGGCATCGACGGTCACTTTTTCTCCGGCTTTGTGGCCGCGCATGAGCGCGTTGGCGTAGGTGAATTCGATCACCGTGAGCAGGAAAGCGAGCCACAGCAGATGCTCGCCGTAGGTGCGTCCGACCCGGTGTTCCTCAATCAGACGTTTTAAGGTCGGGAGGTCCATCGCGACCACCGCGGTGTCCACGCCGAGCCGTTTCGGGACTTCCTTGTCAGCGATGGGCGCGAGGTCCGACTCCTCGCGCGGCAGGTTCACGGCCAGCGCGGGTTTCGACTCCGGCTGCTCCGCGGCGGACAGCAGGTAGATGCCGGGGGTCGTCACGTTTTCGGCATTGAGCACCGTCCTCCCCTGCACCGCGGCGCTGCGGATCGGCACCGGCTTTCCATCCGGCCCGGTCAGCGTCGGCGTGCCTTTCATTTCTGGAAAGCGCTCGCTGAGCGAGAGCGATTCGGTGGCCCAGACGAACGGCGCTTTCGCTCCCACGCCCGCGCCGTACTCCGCGCACTGGAGCAGCAGCGGCAGGAAAAACGGCGAGAGCGGGAAATCGCTCCACGTCCGATCCGCCGAGACCGCGAACATCAGCACGCGGCCGTCGCCAAACGGGCGCTCGAGCAGAAAGGGCTGGTTCGCGCCGATCGAGATGAGCCGCTGCGCAGCCTCGTGCAGTTTCGTCCACGCCATCCGCCGCCGGATCGCGAGTGCCGGCACGGCGACGCCTTCGCGCAGCGAGCGCACGAGCAGATGCTGCGGCTGATCCCAGGTGAGGGTGGCGTTGCGCTGCGAGAGCGGCACCTCGTCGATCGCGGCCGGGATGCCGGGCAGGCAGTTCCAAGTCTGGTAGGCCTCCGGCTTCGCGCCCATGCCCGGAAACAGCACCAGCACGCCGCCCGTCTTCACGTAATCCTCCACCGCCGTGATCGCCTGCCCGGAGAGCGGCAGCGCATTGCAGAGAAAGACGCACGCGTAGGGCGACAGGGGCTTGTCCGTGATCTGCTCAGGCTTCATCGCCACCACCGCCGTCGCCCGCCCGAAGCCCGTCCGCAGCGCCGTCCGCAGAAACAGCGTCTCGCTTTCGCTCCCGACGACCAGCGACGGCATCTCGTCCTGAACCCGGATCATGAAGTAAAACGAATCGTCCACCGGCAGATTGTCGTCCGGCGTCTGGATGCGCCCGGTGTGCATGCCGACCGTCAGCGGCGGGAGCGAAAAACTCGGTGCCGCCGCCTCGGGATCGCCGGCCTTGATCGAGCGCCGCCCGGCCTCCTTTTCGTCGATGAAAAGCGTCGCCGTCGTGTCCGCCGCCGTGCCCGTGCGCAGCATTTTCGCGGTCACTTTCACGTCCGCGCCTTTGCGCGCCACCGGCGGCTGGAGTTCCACCGAGGCCACGCCCGCATTTTCCGGCGCGGGCACGCCGAGGAGCGAGACAAAGACCGCCGTCTTCTTGTCGATCTCCACCTTTTCCGCCGCCAGGCTTTGCCACGGCAGCGCCTGATTATCCGTGACGATGTGGATCTCCCGCTCACGGCTCGCATCCGCCTTCAGCAGCGCCTTCATCCCCGCCGCGATCGCCGGTCCCAGCCGCGAACTGCTCTGCCCCGGCTGCAACGCCCGCAGCCGGCTGAGTCCCTCCGGCTTGTTCGCGATCGGCTCCGCCACCAGCGCTTCCGGCTGCTCCCGCGCGAGGTAAATGCAGAACCGGTCCTTGTCGCTCAGTCCCTCGATGATCGCCGCCGCCGCCTCCACGCCCTTGTCCCACACCGACCCGCGTTCCGTGTGATAACCCATGCTGTAAGAGGCATCGAGCACGATGGCCACATCCCGCGGCGCCTCGCCCATCCAGCCCAGCCCGCTGCGGCGGATCATCGGCATGGCAAAGGCCATCCCGAGCAGCGCCATGATCAGCGTGCGCAGCAGCCAGAGCAGGAAATTTTCCATCTTCATGCGCCGGGAGGAGTGCTTCTCCGCCAGCTTGAGAAAGCGCAGCGTCGGAAACGGAAGCTGCTCCTTCCGCTGATTCTGCATCAGGTGCAGCGCCAGCGGGATCATGGCCCCCAGGCCTGCGGCGATGAGAAAAAATGGAGCGAGAAACATGGGGGTGCCGTGAGTTGAAACCGCGATCCTAGGAGGGTGGACCGGAAGTCTCAAGGCCCGACGCGGCGCGCCTCAGCCGCCCTTCCCTGATTCCGTCATTTGGCAAAATTCCTTAATTCCGTTAGTTCCCTTCCCCGATGTTCTCCGCGCTTGCCGATTACCATGTCCACACGCCGCTCTGTCACCACGCGAGCGGCTGGCCCGTGGAGTTTGCACGGCGCGCAGTGGAGCTGGGGCTCGGCGAGCTGGGCTTTGCGGATCACAACCCGATGCCCGCCCGTTTCGATGACTGGCGGATGCTACGGGAGGATTTGCCGCGCTATTTCGAGGAAGTGGAAAAGGCGCGCGCGGCCTTTCCGCAGCTCACGATCCGGCTCGGGCTGGAGTGCGATTTCTTCGATGGTCGCGAGGCGTGGCTGGGGGAACTGCGCGGGCTGGCGGAGTGGGATTATTTCATCGGCAGCGTGCATTACCTGCCGGACGGTGTGGAGGTGGATAACCCGAAATATGTGAGCCGGTATCGGGATGGAAACGTGGAGGAAATGTGGACGACATACTGGCAAACCTATGAGCGCGCGGTGAGGAGCGGACTGTTCGATTTCATGGCGCATCCCGATCTGCCAAAAAAATTCGGCTACCGTCCGGCGGGCGCGCTGGGGCGTTTCTACGAGCCCGTCATCGCCGCGCTCGCGGAGATGCGCACGCCTTTCGAGATCAATACCGCCGGATGGCGAAAGGACTGCCGCGAGCAATACCCGGCGCGTGAGTTTCTCGCCCTGGCTCAAGCCGCGCAGGTGCCGCTGCTCATCAATTCCGACGCGCATGCGGTGGAGGAATTGGGCGCGGGATTTGGCGAAGCCGTGGCGCTGGCCAAGAGCGTGGGCTACACCCAGACGGCGCGCTTCATCCACCGGCAGATTTCCTTCGTGCCGCTGCCATGAGGACGGTCCACGAAACCCCTTTTTCGTGTCCTTTCGTGTCTCTCGCGGAGACCTCCGTATGAGGCTCATCGCCCGCGGGCACACGCTCGAATGGCCCCGCCGCCCGCTCATCATGGGCATCGTGAATCTTTCCATGGATTCATTCTCCGGCGACGGGCTGGACGATGCGGAGGCGGCGATGGGGAAAGCGCGCGGAATGCTCGCCGACGGAGCGGACATCATCGACATCGGGGCCGAGAGCGCCCGCACCGATCGCGCGCCAATCAGCGAGGATGAGGAAGCTGCGCAGCTCATCCGCTTCATTGGGCGATGGCCCGCCGCCGTTTGTCATTCGTCAACCGTCATTCCCCCGCTGCTCTCCATCAATACCTGGCGTCCGGCCGTTGCGCGCGCGGCGCTGGCGGTGGGCGGACAGATTTTGAATGACATCGGCGCGCTGCCGACCGACGAAAACGCCCGCATCTGTGCGGAGACGGGCGCGGCGCTCCTCATCATGCACAGCGTCGGCGTGCCGAAAGTCGCGCACACCCACGTCGGCTACGACGACGTGATGGCGCGTCTCGATTCGTTCTTCGCCGAAAAAATCGCCCTCGCCGAGCGCGCCGGCGTCCCGCGTGACGCGATCATCCTCGATCCCGGCATCGACTTCGCCAAACAGCGCGCCGACAACCTCCGCATCTATCGCGAGCTCGACAGACTCACCCGTTTCGACCGCCCAATCCTCCTCCCAGTCTCGCGCAAGACCGTCATCGGCGACGTCCTCGGACTCCCGAACCCCGCCGATCGCGATGCCGGCACGGTCGCCTGCATCGTGCAAGGCATGCTCCGCGGCGCGGCGATCTTCCGCGTCCACCAGGTCCGCGCCGCCGCCCAAGCCGTGCGCATGATCGCCGCCGTCGAGAGCGCGGTCTGACCGCCCTTTTTTCCTCACTGACCGGAGGACACCGCGAGGCGCAGCGCGCGCGCTTCCGCGTGCACCGCCCGGAGCGCATCGAGAAACGCGGGCGCCGCCCCGGCGGGCGGCGCGTGGTCGTCGCGGTCGCCGAGCCCTGCGTCCTTCAGCCTCCGGAGCCGATCCTGGATCAGCGTCTTCACCTCGTCCGCATTGGCGATCCCGCGAAACCACGCCACATGCAGATTCGGCCCGAGCTGCTTTTCGTTCGCATGCGCCGAGCCGCCGCCGGCAGTCTCCACCTGCAGATCGGCCAGCCCGAGCGCCCTCTGGATCGGCCCCTGCACCACCGCCACGTTTTGGATATTCGCAAACGTCACCGTCATCTCCCGCACCGTCACCACGCCCTCCCGCACCCGCAGACTGCGATCCGTCACCACGTACCATCGTTTCTCGTAATCCAGCCGCAGGATCGCGAGCGAGAAAACGGTGTGCGCGAGGAGCAAAAGGAAAGGCAGGCTCGTCGCCACCAAAACGGACGTGCGCACCAGAGGCGGCACATCCCGGTCATTCAGCAGCGCCAGATTCAGACCGACGAGCAGCAGCAGACCAAAGCCCAGCGCGAACGCCGTCCGGAGGCCCCACAACACCAGCCGATATTTGAAATACGCCGGCGCCGCGCGAAAGACCTGCGCGCCCGCCTCGTCACCCGGCGGCGGCGTCGGATCGTGCGGGATGCGCAGCACCCGTTCGCAGGCCGCGCGGAAAGCGTTATACATGGTCGTCGCCCGCCGGAGAGGCGGGAGGGAAAAGCGGTGGTGGCAGCGCGGGCGACCCTGTCTCCGGGCGAGTCGCCAGCAGCGCCCGCGTTTCCCGCAGTTCATCGCGGATGCCGAGGAGCAGCGTCACCACCTCATCGCCGCCCACCTCCGCAGCGTGCGGCAGGGCCGGCGGCGTGGACGGCGACTTGTCCCGCGCGCCGCGCATTCGCGCGTAGAGAAAATCGCGGATCGCCTCCGACTGATGAAACCCCTCGATCGTCAGCTCCGCGCCCGCCGTCCCCGACGCCGTCTGGATCTGCACATCCGCCAGCCCCAGCCACCGCTGGATGATCCCCGAGCTGAGATGGATGTCCTGGATCCGCGCATACGTCACATTCACCTCCCGGCGAAAAAGAATGCCCACCTTCATGTGAATCCCCTCCGCATCGAAGCGATACCGCAGCGTGTAATAGCGGAACCACAGCATCGGCAGCGTGATGAAAACCGCCGGCCCGCTCAGGATCGAGCGGATGAGATACAGCCGCCACAGCGCCGGCTCCGGGCGTTCCAGGGCGTAGATGGCATCGGTATTCATGGCGACTTCTGCTGGTTTCGCAGTGGGATTCTAGCTGGGAGGCGCGTTTTTGGATCGTGGAGGATAAGGACGCGATGCTTCACGCCACTCCCACCTCATCGAGATGCCCGAGCCAGGCATCGCCATCCTGCCAGTCGGTGAAAGCAAGAGTCTTCATGGACCGGCTACGCTATTGCCGGGGGGCTGGAAGGCAAGCCGCCCTCCACTTCCTCGTTACCGCCTGCTGTGTTAGCCCCACGAAAGCGCGCGGAGGCCGGGCAGGCGGCGCAGAGTTTCGAGGTTTCGGACATTCAGGGGCAGGATGATTCTTCTTTCGAGGCGCGGGCAATCGATCGTGTGCGAGCTTGTCCCCGGCGGCGGTGTGCGTTTTAGTCTTCGCCTTTTCCGCTCCCAACCACCGATTTTTCATCCCATGGCCATCTACATCGAAATGCCGAAGCTCAGCGACACCATGATCGAGGGCACGCTCGTCAAATGGCGCAAGAACGAAGGCGACAAGGTGGAAACGGGCGACGTCATCGCGGAGGTGGAGACGGACAAGGCGACGATGGAGATGGAGGCGTTTGACGACGGCATCCTGCACAAGCACCTCGTCGCCGCGGGGGGCAAGGCCGCGGTCGGTGCGAAGATCGGGCTGCTGCTGCAAAAGGGGGAAGCGGCGCCTGCCGAGGGTGCGCCGATCCCGGATTCGCCAAAGACCGCCTCGGCCAAGGCCGACACCATCTCCGAAGCACCCCCCGCCAAAGCCAGCGCCCAGACGGCGTCCGCGCCCGCAGCCTCGGGCAGCGGCACGAGGGTGAAAGCCTCGCCGCTGGCGAAAAAGGTCGCGAAGGAAAAAGGCGTGGAGCTTTCCAACCTCACCGGCACGGGTCCCGGCGGGCGCATCGTGGCCAAGGACGTGCAGGGCGCGCAGCCCGGTGCGAAGAGCGCCGCACCCGCAGCCATCGCCGCCATGCCGGCCGGCGAGGGCGACCAGCGCATCCCGCTCAGCGGCATGCGGCGGGTGATCGCCGAGCGGTTGCTCGCGAGCAAAAGCACGATCCCGCATTTCTACCTGAACATCGAGGTGGATGCCGGCCCGCTGATGAAATTCCGCGCGGAGGCCAACGCGGCAAGCGAAGCCGCGGGCGGGGCGAAACTCACCGTCAATGACTTCGTGCTGAAAGCGGTCGTCGCCGCCGCGGTGAAGGTGCCGGCGGTGAATGCGAGCTTTGCGGGCGACGCGATCATTCAGTATGGCAGCATCAATCTCAGCGTCGCGGTGGCTGTGGAGGAGGGGCTCGTCACGCCGGTCATCCGCGACGCGCAGAGGAAAACGCTCCGCGAAATCAGCGAGGCCGTGAAAGACCTCGCAACCCGCGCGCGTGGCAAGAAGCTCAAGCCCGAGGAATACGCGGGCGGCACGCTCACCGTCTCAAATCTCGGCAGCTACGGCATCGACAGTTTCAGCGCGATCATCAATCCGCCGCAGGCTCTGATCATCGCCATCGGCGCGATCGTGAAGAAGCCGGTCATCAACCATGAGGAGCAGATCGTCGTGGGCCAGCGGCTCGCGATCGGCCTGAGCGCCGATCATCGCGTGGTCGATGGCGCGGTCGGGGCACAGTATCTGGGTGAACTGCAGCGGCTCATCGAGAGCCCCGCGCTCATGCTGCTGTAAGGCGGAGCGAGCTCGATGCGCTTCGTCGATTCCCGCTGCAGCCACTGCGGCGCGACGCTCCGGGTCGCACAGGACGCCACGCATGTGTCCTGCCAGTATTGCCACGCCGAGCTGATCGTGCTCCATGACGGCGCGGCCGTCACCACGCGGCTGCTCGGCGAAATGAAACAAGACCTCGGGCAAAAGCTCGACGTCCTGCGGGTGCAGAATGAACTCGAACGCCTCGACCGCGAGTGGACGCTCCAGCGCGAAAGCTTCATGGTCTCCGGCCAGCACGGCGCGCGCAGCATTCCCACCGGCGCGGGAAGTCTTTTTGGCGGACTGATCCTCGCGGCGGCTGGCGTGGCCTGGATGTTTTTTACGAGCAGTCAGGGGGCCCCGGGTTTCGTCCCGCTGGTTGGAGTGGTCTTCATCGGCGGGGGACTGTGGACCGCCCTCGTCGGAATGAGCAAAGCCTCCGGGCACGACACTGCGGAGACCGCCTATCGAGCGCGCCGCAGCGCCCTGCTCCGCGATCTGGAGCGCGTGCAGCGCAGCGGCTGAAATCCCGCTGCCTTCGTATGGAATTTCCACTCGTGTTCTCAACTTTTGCCGTGCTGTCCGGCTCCGCTTTGATTGCGATTTCCGCGTCGATCCGGCTCGAGGGAGAGCGTAGCACCTCAAGATTTGCCGCGTGAAAGTACTTCACGTCTGCAACGTCGCCATTCCCCCTGATCATCCTGATTTTCCGCGCCTGCGGTTCCATCCGGGCCGATGGGTCCTGAATCTCGCGCTTGCCCAGCAGCAGCACACTGACATCACTCCTGAACTGCTCGTTCAGACCCCTGGCGCGTCGGAGGATTTTCACTGCACGATTGAAGGCATCCCCGTTCATTTCATCGCTGCCCCGTATCAGTTGAGGTCCGCGACCTTGTTCTGGTTCGATAAACGGCGGCTCGCCCGGCAGGTTCGGGACCTGAAGCCGGACCTCGTCCATGCACACGGCACCGAAGATGCCTACGGGCTTGCGGCTCAGGAAAGCGGGCTGCCTTACGTAATCACAGTGCAAGGATTGATCTTTGTCATCAACCGCGTCCTCAAGCCACGGCTGCTCTCGCGCGACCGCGCAGTCGAGATCGCGGAACGGATCTGCCTGAAGCGCGCCCGCGATGTGATCGCCAAGAGCGATTACGTCGCGGCGGAGTTGAAGGCGCAGTTTCCCCACCTGAGTCTCCACCAGATTCCGAACACGTTTGACGCCCGCTTGCTCAGTATCCCGCCGGGAAGACGCGGCCGCGTCGTGGCGTTTGTAGGGACTGTCACCGAACGCAAGGGCGTTCACACGTTGCGAGCAGCGCTGGCCTTGGCGCAGGTGACACTCCCGGACATCGAGCTGTGGGTTTTCGGCGATACCTCCGCCGGCGCCTCTGAATATGAGGTCCGCGAGAAGGCGATGCTGCGGGAGTTGATGGGCCCCAGGCTCGTTCTGCATGGCATCCTGCCCGCCCTCGAAGTCGCCAAACGGCTGGTTCAGGCGTCGGCTCTGGCAGCGCCTTCGCAGGAGGAGATGTTTGGCAATCAGGTCATCGAATCCCTGCTGGTTGGCACCCATGCGATCGTGACCGAAGGCACCGCCATGGCGGAAAACGTCCGCCGGTTTGGCAATGGCACCATCGTTCCCCAAAGCGATCCCCGCGGTCTCGCGGATGCCATCTGCGCGGCTCTGTCGAAGGATTCATTCCCCGCGGCCGAACCGGCGCGCCAGGCTGTCATTGATGCTCTGGGACCGGAGCATGTCGCTCGTGTGCATCGGGCGCTTTACGCGAAAATAGTGGCGTCGTGTGCTGCGGTTGAGTCGGCTCCTCGTAACGGTTGATGGACGGGCGGCGTCAGGCCTTGAAATAGCGGGGCCCTTCCACAGGAAGCCCGGCAAAGGCGTTGCGGGTATCCACAATCAATTGCGCATGCTGCGCGATCAGCGCGTAGTCCAGCGCGCGGTGCCTGGTCGCCAGCAGGACTGCATCGTATGCCGCAACCGATTCCGGCGTGAGCGCGACCGACTTTCGCCCGGCGAATTGCGGATGTTCGCGCGTGGGCCGGATCACGGGGACATGGGGATCGTGGTAGCAGACTTCGGCCCCGCGCTGTTCCAGCAGATCCCACAAGACGTAGGAGGGACTCTCGCGTTCGTCATCCACATCCGGCTTGTAGGCGATCCCGAGCAGTAAAACCCTGCTTCCATTGACGGGTTTGCGGACCGAATTCAGCGCGCCTGCCACACAATCCACGACATGCTCCGGCATCGACGTATTGATTTCACCGGCGAGCTCGATGAAGCGCGTATTCTGTCCGAACTCGCGCGCTTTCCACGTCAGGTAAAACGGATCGATGGGAATGCAATGTCCGCCCAAACCCGGGCCCGGGTAAAAAGGCATGAACCCAAACGGCTTGGTCTTCGCCGCCTCGATCACTTCCCAGATATCGATCCCCATCACGCCGTAAATCACCTTCAACTCGTTGACGAGCGCGATGTTGACGCTGCGGAAGATGTTCTCGAGCAGCTTCGTCGCCTCCGCCGCCCGGCAGGAGGAAACCGGGACGAGGGTCTTGATGGCGATCCCGTACACCTGCTTCGCCCTTTCGAGGCAAGCCGGTGTGTAGCCGCCCACCACTTTCGGAATGCGGCCCACGTGGCTCTCCGGGTTGCCCGGATCTTCCCGCTCCGCGGAAAATGCGAGATGAAAATCCGTCCCTGCCTTCAGCCCGGAGCCCTCTTCGAGAACCTGCCGCAACTCCCCGTCTGTCGTGCCGGGATACGTGGTCGATTCCAGGACCACGAGCGTCCCCTTCCGCAGATGCGGCGCAATGGAGCGGCCCGTCAGGAGCACATAGGAGAGGTCCGGTTCCCGGTTCCGATTCAGGGGCGTCGGAACGCAAATCAGCACCGCCTCCACATTGCCGATCGCCGCGAAATCCGTCGAAGCGAAAAACTTGCCCCGACTCAACTGCTCGGCAATCGCAGTACCGTCGATATGCCGGATGTAGCTGGTCCCCGCATTGCAAGCCGCGACCTTGTGCGCGTCGATGTCCAGCCCCACGACGACTGCACCGCTCCGCGCGAACTGGAGAGAAAGCGGCAATCCCACGTAACCGAGGCCGATGATGGCGATATTCATATTTTGGAAACGCGCGGACCGTTGCAGAAGCGGCCCGGCGTTGCATTTAGAAAGATGTCGGTTCGGCGATTTTGTCCTCTGCCACATCCGCCCGCCACGCCTGAGACCGCCCGCCGCATGCGCTGCCTCTGTGGTGGCTCAGTTCGACAAGGGAGGATGTAGAGGCGGCTCTGTCCGCAGGACGTGCCGCCTTTGGCCGGGGACGGCGGCACGTCGCCAAAGCGCGACAGAGCCGCCTCTACACCTCAAATTGAGCCACTACCGCTACCTCCGAACGGTTGACTTGCAGGCTTTCGCCGTGAATTGATACGCCCCCTTTCGCTCCCACCTGCATTCGCCGCCTTCTCTTTAACGACCTTGTATGTGTGGAATCGCTGGATCAATCGCCTTCGCCGAGCCAGCGGAAGCGTTGAATATCCAGCTTCTTGGGCATCGCGGCCCCGATTCCTCTGGCCAATGGCGTTCACCTGACGACCGGGTCTGGCTGGGCCACACCCGGCTGGCCATCCTGGATCTCTCGCCGAGCGGCCATCAACCGATGGTCGATCCAGCCGCCGGCAACGTCATCGTCTTCAATGGCGAAATCTACAATCACCTGGCCCTCCGCCCCGAGTTGGAAACCCTCGGCGCGCGTTTCTGCGGGACTAGCGACACCGAGACATTGCTGGCCGGTTATCAGCATTGGGGAGACAAGATGCTCGCAAAGCTCAAAGGCATGTTCGCCTTTGCCATCTACGATCAAAGCGATGGCTCGCTCTTCCTCGCGCGCGACCGCTTTGGCATCAAGCCGCTCTACTTTCGACGATCAGCCAGCGGCATCGCCTTCGCCTCCGAAACCCGGCCGCTTCTGGCTCTGAAAAAAAGTCAGCCCACACGCGAGTCGATCGCCGCCTACCTGCAATGGGGCTGCTGCCCGCACTCCGCGCTGCTGTATCCCGACGTGTTCGAGTTTCCGACCGGCTCGCATCTGCGCGTGGCCGCAGGGGCGGAGGCAAAGCCAGTGCAATACTGGCCGCCCGCGCGCTTTCCCAACACGTCGCCCTCTGCCAGTCGTGCGGCGATCGTTCGCAAGACGCGCGAGTTGCTGGAGACCGCGGTCCACGAGCACATCCTCTCCGATGTGCCCGTCGCTTGCTTCCTCAGCGGCGGCATTGATTCCTCCGTCATCACCGCGCTGGCCGCACGCGAGTTGCGCCGCGAGTTGCATACCTTCTCGGTTGGCTTTGAGGATGCCGCCTATGACGAGAGCCCCTACGCACGGATCATCGCCAGCCGCTACCAGACCGATCACACCGAGATCCGCCTCTCGTCTGAAGCGGTGATCGAAACGGTCAAGGAAGCCGTGCTCAGCATGGACCTGCCGTCGATGGACGGAGTCAATTCCTACATCGTCGCCAAGGAGGTCGCGAAGAAAGGCTTCAAAGTCGCGCTCGCCGGGGTCGGTGGCGACGAGCTCTTTGGCGGGTATCCTCATTTTCGCTCCATGCCCCGGATGAAGTATCTCGCCCTCGCTCCACGGCCCCTCCTGGATCTCGCGTTGCGATTTGGAAAAGGACGCCATTTTCTCTCTGATACACCCTCTCGCCCCGACGCGGGCCTTTTCGCCCAATGGTGGCGGCGGTCATGGAACGCATCCCTGCTGCAAAATGCGGGATTTTGCCCGCGCGCCATTCCGGATGAGCCGCGCCCGGAACTCGCTGACGACTTCGCGCGCATCAGTTGGTCGGAACTCAGCCACTACATGCGCGACATGCTCCTGCGCGATTCGGATCAAATGAGCATGGCCGTCTCGCTCGAAGTGCGCGTGCCGTTTCTCGATCACGAACTGGTCGAGTTTCTCCTCGGCCTGCCTGCCGGGGAA
>Ga0105047_10013082_pt1 | contig 13303 bp, 8 predicted proteins | sample MAT04_FD_78384 | JGI IMG/M metagenome (GOLD analysis project Ga0105047, IMG submission 78384) | Freshwater microbial communities from Lake Fryxell liftoff mats and glacier meltwater in Antarctica - MAT-04 (megahit assembly) | ecosystem: Environmental > Aquatic > Freshwater > Ice > Liftoff...
CGTCTACTGGTTTTGTTCGCAGTCGCACGATTACTGGCGTCGCCTCTCCAACGGATATTGCGATTGCAAACTTTGACAACGATGGTGTCCTTGATGTTGCGGTTAGCAATCTTTACGGCAGGACGCAACCGAATTTCGTTGTTCCTAGTACTGTAACCATCCTTGGATTGACCGTCTCCGAGCAAGAAGTCACTTTCTCCGCCAATCAAATAGCAACCGCGAATTTTGGTTTGATTGCGGCGCCGTCGCCGACGTTACGGCCGCTGGCTGAAGGAGAGCGGAACTATGACGTCAATGGCGATGGTCGCGTTGCGGCAATGGACGCGCTGCTGGTGATCAATGCGATGAGCCGCCAACGACGTGGCGAAGGTGAATCCGCCAATCAACGTGGATCTCACAAGCTTGATGTCAATGGAGACGGAAAAACAACGGCCATCGATGCTTTGCAGATCATCAATCACCTATCCAAGCAACGGCGAACAAGGCTGGCGGAGGGTGAACGGTTGGTAGAGCAGACGGACGCGAAACGTAAACTACAGAGCAACTCGGTTGACGCGGTCATGGCCGAGGTGGGTGACTTGTTTTAGACTTCAGCCTTTTTTCGACGACGAGCACGAGCACCATTTCATTAAGCACAAGCACAAAAACCACGTGATTTGCTGCTGCAGAGTCGGTTGCAAGTAGGTTTGAACCCACAGATTCTGCGGACGAGCCATTAAGCAAACTCGCATTGCCGGTCACTCCCCTGTTGAACAAACAGGGGAGCTGGCCGCACATTCCGTAAACATGAGCGAATCGCGTTTTGCAATCGGAACAGCCCCGTCGGAATTTCTATGTTTGGGTTTATGAACGAATCTATAAAATATTGAACATCCATTAAAAAATTACTACATAGGACCTTGTTCTGAGCGGGAAGATGGTTAAGCTGATGCGTGTGAAAGGCTGCCTTTTAACACAATTCGCATGCTTTCCCACCTCACGCCTCACGCCTCTTCCTCCTTCTCCCACTCACCGAGCAAGCACATGGCTAACGCGAACTATGCGCCCGCGCAGATTGATGATCAAGATCTGAGATCGGCTGAACAGCTTTCTGAGATCTACGGTAAACTCAGCAAGGAGCTTAGCCGATCGATCATCGGTCAGAATGAAGTTCTGAAACAGGTTTTAATCGCGCTGTTCTGCCAAGGGCATTGTTTGCTTGAAGGAGTGCCAGGGCTAGCGAAGACATTGATGATTTCTAACATTGCCAGTCTGTTGTCGCTGAAATTCAGCCGCATACAATTCACGCCTGACCTAATGCCTTCGGACATCACAGGCACCGAAATCCTCGACGAGGAAGAAGGCACGGGTCGACGGCGGATGCGTTTTGTGCGAGGCCCTATTTTTGGAAACATCATCCTTGGCGATGAAATCAACCGCACGCCACCTAAGACCCAAGCGGCACTGCTGCAAGCGATGCAGGAGTTTCAAGTCACGACGGCCGGCGAAACTTTTCAGCTAGAAAGACCATTCTTGGTTCTGGGAACGCAGAATCCGATCGAGCAGGAAGGAACCTATCCGCTGCCTGAAGCGCAATTAGATCGTTTTTTGTTCAAGATCCAAGTCGGATATCCCACGTTCGAACAAGAGCTTCAAATTGCTGAGACGACGACATCCAAAGGTCTTCCCCAATTGTCGGCGATCATCCAAGGTGATGAAATCCTTCGATTACAGCAAATCGTGCGCAAAGTTCTGATAGCGAGATCAGTCTCGGCGTATGCCGTCCGGCTGGTCCGAGCGACTCGGCCCAACGAACCCGATGCACCGACCTTCGTTAAGAAATATCTAACATGGGGCGCTGGTCCGCGCGCTTGTCAGGCACTGTTACTTGGGGCAAAAGCTCACGCATTGCTCGACGGCCGCGTCAACGTCTCGAATGAAGACGTTCGATATGTTTGTTATCCGGTCCTTCGTCATCGCATCGTGACCAGTTTCTCTGCCGAAAGTGATGGATTGTCGCCGGATGATTTGATCGGCAAGCTGATCGAGTCGGTTCGCGAGGATTAAATCTCGAAACCAGTTGCGCGGTGTTTTGCTTTAATTAATGTGACGAAACCGTTTAAGGTCGCTCGAGGTATAACCCATGCCATCCACCTATTTTGATCCCGCTGGACTTGCGCGGCTGGGCGGTTTGGACCTGATTGCCAAACAAGTTGTGGAAGGGTTCTTGACCGGTCGGCATCGCAGTCCCTATCACGGGTTTTCCGTCGAGTACCTCGATCATCGTCCGTATTCGCCTGGCGACGATATGCGAACGATGGACTGGAAAATGCTTGCCCGAAGCGACAAGTACCAGATCAAATTGTATGAGGACGAGACGAATCTGCGTGCCTACATTTTGCTCGACTGCAGTGAATCGATGGCGTTTAAAAGTGGCGAGATCAGTAAGCTTACTTACGGTGCCTACCTAGCTGCGGCGTTAGCGTACTTGCTGATTCGTCAGAACGATGCAGTCGGTTTGCTGTTGTTTGACGACAAAGTACGTCATTACATTCCGCCCAAGGCGCATCCGTCACAGTATCGACGCATTCTCCAGTCGCTTGACGGTGTGGAAAGTGGTGGCGAAACTAATGTGGGTGCCGTGCTGCACGAAGCGGCCGAGCGAACGAAGCGTCGCGGACTCATTATCTTGATCAGCGATCTGATCGACAATGAAGATAGTATCGCCAGCGGTCTACAACATTTTCGACATGACAATCACGAAGTCCTCGCGTTTCAGATATTGGACGACGCTGAGCTGACGTTTCCTTATGATCGATTGACTCGATTCAAAGACATGGAGGGCACCGGACAAGTCGTTGCAAATCCGAAGAATCTTCGCCAACAATACCTCGAGCGCATCAAGGCGTTTACCGAGCGAATTAAACATGATTGTTACGAACGCAAGGTAGGCTACAACCTCGCCTCCACAACGGAACCTTACGACCGATTTCTCGCCGCGTATCTCGATAAAAGAATGCGAATTGGATGACGGCTTCACCAGCGGCCCGCGTGTTGTTTGTCAGCACGATGAGTCACTGTTGATGACGGTCCCAGCTAATGAGTCTTTATGAGCTTTCTGCACTTCGGATTACTGCCGTACTTCCTGCCTCTCGTAGCGATTCCAATATTGCTGCATCTGTTGACGCTGCACCGATTGAAAACGGTCGAACTCAGTACGTTTCGTTTTCTGTTTGAGAGCTACGTTCAACAGCGCCGCCGCATGAAGTTCCTGGAAGCGTTGATTGCCTTTCTGCGAACTTTGTTTCTGCTGTTGTTGGTGCTGCTGATTTGTCGTCCGGTCGTAAAGCACTGGAGTGCAATGTTTGGCGGCAGCCAGTCCGGCCGGGACATCATCATGTTGATCGATGGTTCGGCCAGTATGGATGCGGTTACGGATGGCATGACTTCGTTGGAGCGAGCAAAACGTGCAGCCATCGCAGTCACAGATCGGTTATCGGTTGATGATCGAGTGACGGTAATCCGAGTTGCGGCGAAGCCGGAGGAAGTGTGCAATCGCTTCTCATCCGATGCGAAAGCGATTCGTCAGGAGATCGAACAATTGCATGCTTCGCCATCGCGAGGCAACGTGTTTGCTGCCCTTTCGCAAATCTTTGGCCCCGAGACACCTAAGCTGAACAAACCGGTGATCTACCTGTTCAGCGATTTGCAGTCGACCGGATGGAGCGAACTGGCTGATGGAGATTCCTCCGAATTGGTTCCGCCCGACACCGAACTAACGATCGTCAACGTTGGGTCAAATCAGGAGTTCGAAAACGCAGCGGTCATCGGTAGGTCCCCGCAGGACCGACGTGCGATCGTGGGATTGCCGATTAAGCTGAATCCGCGAGTCACGAATCACAGCGAGACCGAGGTGCGAGAGATTCCTGTCGGCATCTACATTGATGACAAAGAAATCATTCGCAAAACGTTAACGCTGCAGCCAGGGGAGACTGGCGAGGCAGAGGTGATCTTTACGCCGACCGAAGCCGGCGAGCTGCGCGGACGTTTCGAGATCCCCGAGGATCGCTTTGACGCGGATGATTCGTTCTTGTTCGCGTTAAATGTCGCCCCACAAATTCGCGTGCTGTTGATCAATGGCAACCCGTCGACTCAGCCGAACGAAGACGAAGGCCTCTATTTGTCGGCGGCGATGGGTGCAACCGATTTATCTGACGAGTCGAACGACGTGAACTCTGCCGAGGAACGCAAATTGATTCAGTCGTTATCGGTGACTGAGATTCCGCAGGGCGAATTTAACGCAAACGCGATCCAAGGCACCGAAGTCGTCGTGCTGGCGAATTGCGGATCGCTTAACCAGGATCATTTTAAGCGGCTGCGCGAATATGTCGCTGGCGGCGGCGGGCTGCTCGTTTTCCCAGGCGACAAGGTGAATCAGGATACTTATACAAAAGAATTCTTCGCTTCGCCCGAGACTCCCGACCAGCAGTTCATTGCCGCTGTGATGCAGCCGCCCCAGGGTGACCAAAATCAATCGGAAATGTATCGGCGTCTTGGTGCCATCGATTTCGCTCACTCTGTTTTTTCTGTGTTTGCCGATCAGGAGCAACGCTATCTGACCAAACTGAAGATCTATCGGCACTTTCCTTTCACGTTGCCTGAGCAACGTGGCAACACCTTGCCGTTGGTTGAATTTGAAGACGGATCGCCCGCATTGCTCGAAAGCGTCTACGGAAACGGTCGCGTTCTACTGTCGTCGTTCCCATTGAACGCAAAGTGGTCGAATTTGCCGATGAAGCCAGAATTCGTTCCCTTGGTTTTGCGGATGATCGGCCATGTCAAACGACAGGCCGATGTGGATGGCCCACTGGTTGTTCCTGCTGATGGCACAGCGGAATTCGCGGTATCTCAGCATTGGGCTCCCGCAATTGGAATCGTCCGGGATGCCGATGGACGCGTGACCCCTGTTGATTTCCAGCGTTCCAATTCGCAGCTCGTTGGTGCATTCAAGCAAACGATTCACAAAGGTTTCTATGAATTGGAAGTGACTGGCGGACAAGCCGAGAAGCCGCAATCGGGTATGCATCGCTTTGCGGTGAATGTTTCGCCTGACGAATCGAACTTCCAAAGGCTAACCAAACCGCAACTTGAAAAGATGTTGCCAACAGCAAAATTGAGCGTTGTCGACGCGTCGGCCGAAGCCCAACAGATGTTTGGGGATATCGGTGACGAGCGAGAGATCTGGCGACCCTTGATCATCTTAACCTTTGTGATCATCGGTATCGAATTTTTGCTTTCGACGCTCGGCGGAAGAGCAACGGGCGCCAGCGGGTTAAACCATCCACCGCGATTCGGAGATTTTGTTCGCGCCAAAGTGCTGGGACGCATGACAGGATCGGGGTTTCAGGAACTAACAACAAGCAAGCTGGATAATTAGTTTGCCTCAGCGCAATTTAGCTAGGCGACTACTTCATTGAACACACCATCATTAACGGAATAGATAAATCATGGATACCTCTGGAAAAACGAGTGCGATTTACCGGTTGATCGTGTCCACGCGTCGGTGGCTTCGCTCAACATGGGTCGCCACTGGATTGGCTGCTTCCGCCGGACTGTTCGTCGCAGTCCTGTTGGCAATCTTGATGCTGGACATTGCCTCTCCACTGCAACCGATATTGCGATTGGCTGGGCTGTTGCTGGTGGTTGTGCCAACGGTCTGGGCGTTCATTGTTGGCGTTGTAAAACCGCTCGTCCGTCGATTGACACGCGTCATGGTTGCCCGGCGCATTGAACATGAGCTGCCTAACATTCACAACCGCTTGGTTAGTTGTGTCGATCTTGGACATAACGGCCAAGCACAACAATCACCCAGCTTCCAACGGCGACTCGTCGACGAAGCCCACTCGCGGATCGCGGACTTTCGTGTACGCAAAGTGCTGGATTTGCTGAGCCTTCGTCGCGCCAGCATGTTCGCCGTTCTATGCTTTGCCGCGATGTTAATCGCTTACATGCTATTCTCCGACCGATTGCCAACAGCGATGGCACGGATCTTTCAACCGTTCGCCGACATCCCTCCTGTAACTGGCGTTTTATATGATGTGTTGATTGGCGATCAAACCCAACCGGGCGACTGTGAAGTGCTACGTGGAGAGGAGATCGACTTCCGGGTCGTCTTACTAAAGGGCGAGCTTGATCCGCCGGGTAGCCCCGATGCATTGCGATTGGATGTGACAACCGTAGACGATGAGGGACGCGAGAAGCAACTGAACTACAGTCTGCCCGAGGTCATAGATGCCGGTTCGGCGATCAAACTGACCGGCATGCAGCAGTCGTTCTCCTATCGCGTTCGCGGCGGTGGCACTTGGACCAAACAATATCACGTGACGATGCTTGATCGTCCGCAGATCATCGGATTGCAAACCTCACTGCACTATCCCGAGTACATGCGACTTCCCGAACCGCGACTTGGGCCTCCCGATTCGCCGGATGTTACCGGACCTATCGACAGCTTGGTCAAAGTTACAGTGAACGTTCAAGGCGACGCGTCCGAAGCTGAAATTGAGCTGCTGCAGCAGAAAGTGCGAGAGGTCAAAGTCGAACAGCGCCGCGAGCGTGTTTGGTTTGCCAGCGAATTGCCATCTGGCGCGATCAAGCAAGGCGATTGGCTATTTGATGATCAATTGATTGGCAAGCGAGGACATACCGATACGCCCAAGGGAGATGCTCATTCGCACGGATTCGAACGCGCTCCGGTGCCCTATGAAGTGCTCTCAGGCGAGTCGCTGTTTGCTTACATCTATCTCGATCCCAATCAGATGCCTGCATCGATCATGCTGAAGTTTCATGATGGCAGCAACTGGGAACACCGTGCCTTTTGGGGCGAAGACAAGATTGGTGAAGGCACACTCGGTACTCCCAGCCGACATCGCGTCGGAAACCTTCCCCCTGGCGGATCGCTCGTGCGGTTAGAGGTTCCCGCCAGCGCGGTGAATCTTGACGGAGGACGCATTCACGGTATCAGTTTTGCAATGTTCGGAGGCCATGGCGTGTGGGGCAACACGGGTACCTTACCACCAGCAACCAAACGAGTGACCGAGCTTGTTGCGACCGATTCGTTCTTGATGTTGCCGACAATTCAGCGTGATGACGACGTATCTGCATCCAATCCAATCGAGTCAACGGAATCGAAAACGGCATCAGCAAAGTGGTCAGGCGAATTTCGGCTTACGCAAAACGGGTTCTATCGTGTCGTATTACGTAACAAGTTGAAGTACGAAAACAGCCCGATGGACGAAGGCAAGTTAACCGCTTTGCCTGACAACCCGCCACAGATGACGGTCGAACGTCCGGCCAAGGATCTTGTTGTTAGCGAACCGATCAGTGTCCCAGTCTTTATCACAGCCTACGACGACTTTGGACTCGATGACATTATCCTGTCCGTAAAGACACCCGATGCGAAGATGTTCAGCGGGAGTATCGTTCGTCATTATGAGGTGCCGTTGCAAACTGATAATGCAGTGGCGACGATCGATTTGGCTGACCTTGGATTGAAGCTGGACCAGACACTTGTCTATCGAATCGAAGTGCGCGACACCAAGGGACAAAGCGTCGTGACGGAAGATCGCTCGATCCGAATCGCGAATGATAGTAACGCGGCCGATCGCCAGCTTGAGCGGTATCAAGAGAAAACCGAAGTCGTTCAGAAGAAGCTTGAGCAACTGGTCCAAGAGCAGGCGAAGGTCGATGCGGCAGCCAAAGAGCTTGCGGAACAGTTCGAGGAGTTGACTGAGGCAATCGAGCAAGCGCAGGAAGAAGCGAAAGCCGAGGCGGTGGAAGCTGCTGAAGCTGCTGAAGCTAATCAGCCGGCTCCCGAGCCTAAGCCCATCGTGCTCAGTGCCGAGGCGCAAACGCAACTCAAAGAGCTGCAAGCCGAGTTGGCTAAAATTGCTCCGATCGAAGAAAAGGCAGTTCAGATGAGCAAAGAGGTCGCGGCAGAATTGCAGCAACTGGCCGATCAATCCGACCAACTTGCGATGCTCCCGCCGGAAGTGGCCGAGCAGATAAAGGGGATTCAAGAAGCCTTTAAAAATTTGGCGGTCGAGCCGATTGCGGAATTGAACGAGATGGTCAAAGCAGCGGTTGCCCCAACAAGTAACGATCCGCATCTACCAACGATTCAACAAGAGAGCGAGGACGTGCAGCAGTCGCTGGAGGACTTACAAGATCGTCTCGAAGCGATCGCCCAAGCCCAGGAGACAGCGAAAACCGATGCCCCGAAAGCGGTCGAGCAACTGAAGCAAGACATCGTCGAGCAGAATGCCCAGATCACCTCTCGTGAACTGACGCAGTTGCGAGATGCAGTCGCGCAAATGCGTGAGGAACTTACCGAGCTTGGTGATAACCAGGAAGCATTGATGTCGGATGCGGCGAAGGACTTGTCTGAACCTCTGCTTGAAAAACTTGTCGAAACTCAGAGCAAATTGCAAGAAGAGGCTCAGGACGTTTTGGATGATGCGACAGAGTTGCTTCAAGACGAGATGCTAGAGCAAGTTCGAGAGGATGCTGGCACCGATCAGCCTCCTGCTGCGCTGCAGCCAGCGCTCGCCCAACCGCTCGCCCAACCGCTCGAACCTGCGGCTGCGGAGAAAGCTGCGGCTGCGGAAAAAGCTGCGGCTGCGGAGAAAGCTGCGGAAGAAAACCCGGCGAATGCTAACGAAGGCGTTACTCAACCCGAAGGCGAGTCGATGGCTCCCGATCGACAGGATCTGCAAGAGCAGCAAACCGATTTGGCAGAGCAGATCGCATCGGCTGAGCAGGCTCTCGCGGCGGACCAGGAGATTCTGGAAGAGTTAATCGACAGCTTGGCGTCTCAATTGCCAGGAGAGGCCCAAGACGAAATGACAGCCGAGCAAGCAGAACAGTTACAGGAGTTGCTCGCAGCAGAAACAACTCAAGAAGCGCTCCAGATGTTTCAACGGCTCGAGCAAATGATGAAGCAGAACGACCAGCCGACGCCACCGACGAATCAGATGCCTCGGCCAAGTCAATCGGAGCCAAAGCCGGACCTGACCGAAATCCGGGCGGTCGATGCGATCCTGGTCGAGCTTAATAATTTCGACCTCAATGCGCGCACCGTCATCATGAAGATGCAGCCTCGCGAGCGTGAAGATTTATTGCAAGGCCTCAAAGAAGAAGGGCCAGAAGGGTATCGCAAATTCATTCGCAACTACTTCCGGCAATTAACGAAAGTGCAATCGAAATGATCGTAGGCTCGTCTGTCCTCAGCCGATCCATCCCGCTCCTCAAAACAAAACTGTTTGTCGCTTGCTTCAACCGAAGCGAAGCTTCCCACCTTCCATTGCGTAACGATGCGATTGAGATTGGCGGGGGACAAACGGACCTACCGTGAAAACATCTATGGAATTTTTTCTTAAGTCAATTGGCGTCACCGACGATGTGATCGAGCATCTGGACAAAGCCCAGCTCGCGTTTCAACGCCCCGTCGTTCTTTGGGTCGGTCTGCTGCTGCTGATTCCCGTGGGTATGTTCATCTATACTCGTCAACGAGACAATCTGAGCACGTTGTCTAAAAAGATTCGCGTTACGTTGACGGCGACGCGTGTCGTCGTGCTTGCGATTCTGATCGCGATCCTTGCAGGACCGTATCTTAAACTGGACCAGCAGATCACTCGCCGTCCGATCGTTGCGATTCTGTTGGATAAATCGCAGAGTATGCAATTGCCGGCGGGCCCGTATGCTTCGGACGATGAATTGCAAACCATATCTGCAGCTCAAGAGGACGCTGAACAAAACGCTGAACAGGACCATGCGCCCGAGGGAGAGATTGACAATCAACGACGCACTCAGTTGGAGAGTCTTTCGCGATCAACGGTTGCAGACTTATTGATCCGCCATGTCGACCAGACGTTGCTAGAACCTCTGCGGAAAGACCACGACATAAGGTTTTACAGCTTTGCGCGCAACACGGATGCGTTTGCGCCGGCGTCTGGCACCGACGGGGATCCGCCGCAACAAGAAGCCGGTGCCGATACGGCTTCGCATTTAGGAGATGCAATCGCGCACGTGCTCGATGAAGCAGCGGGACAACAGGTTGCGGCAATGCTTCTGTTATCCGACGGCCAGAATACCGGAGGCGTTTCACCGGCACAGGCCGCTCGGGCGGCGGCCGACGTTCGAACCAAGATCTTTGTCGGGCCGATCGGCTCGGTTCAGCGGATGCCTGACATTTCAATCGTTGATGTTTACACATCAGGACTCGTTGCAATCGGCGATACGGTGTCGGTACACGTGACAATCGAGTCGCGCGGGTTTGATGGGCGACCAGTCACGATCCAACTCAAGGATGGTGACGAAATCATCGCGACTCAGGATGTTTCTGCAAAGGAAGCTGAACACCAGCACGTCGAGCTTACGTTCGAGGCTCAGAAAGCGGGGCCTCGATATTTGACGGTCGATATTCCTGCGCAACCTGAAGAACTTGAGCAGTTACGGGCGAACAATACGGACTCGGCACTTGTGCGGATCAGCGAAGAGAAGATTCGCGTGTTGCTGGTGGATGGATCTCCGCGTTGGGATTTTCGATTCATCAAGAATGCTATCCGGCGAGACAATGGGCTGGCCGGTCGAACCGAAGACATCGCTGATGTGATTTTGGAATCCGAATGGCGACGATTGCCACCCGAAGAGCAAGCCGACGCCTTGCCGAAAACGGTCGACGAGTTCGCCGCTTATCATACGATCATCCTGGGTGACGTTTCGCCCGAACTATTGACTGCCCAGCGTCTCGAAATGTTAGCAATCGCAGTTCGCGACCGGGGAGTCGGTTTGATCGTCGAGGCCGGAACTCAATCGATGCCCCACCGATATGATGCTCGATTGCACGAACTGCTGCCGGTAAAGATGCAGTCAGCAGTGGCGGGTGTCGAAGCTCCGGCCTACGAACCTTATACAATCCAAGTGACCGCCGACGGGTTGATTCACGAAACGATGCGATTGTACGACGATGCAGGTCGGAACAACCGAGTGTGGACCAAAATGCCCCCTTATTACTGGTGTGCCGCAGCGGAGCAACTCGCCCCTGCCGCAACCGCTCTGGCATGGAACCCACAATTGGAAGGACGATTCGGGAAGACGCCATTAATCGCGTTCCATTATCCTGGTGACGGCAAAGTGATGTTTATTGGAACCGACTCAACATGGACGTGGCGTCAGAATGTCGGCGACCGATTCTTTTATAAATTTTGGGGGCAAGCGATTCGATTTGTCGCCCGGCGCGAGCAATCACCTGGCAATAAGAGCTTCATCACCGTTCGTCCGGTAAGAGCTCAGCCAGGGGAGAAAGTTCAAGTTGAATTGATGGCTTTCGACAACGAAGGCAAACCTGTCGCGACGCCGACTCGCGACCTCGCTGTTCTCATCCCCGGCTCTCGTGAAACGATCCCGCTCACATCCGATCCCGGTAAAGAAGGTTTGTACACAGGAAGTTTTATGCCACAGCAAGCTGGCCGGCATCGATTGGCGTACCAACCGCCCGACGGAGGACCTGCGGCCGAAGCGACGATGCAAGTGCTTGTCGCTCCCGAAGAGTATCGTCACCCCAATGTGAATCGTCCAACGCTCGAGTTGTTGGCAAACGCAACCGGTGGTGAAGTATTGAAGCTGTCTGAGTTGGACATGATCGCCGACAAGATCGAAGGAAAAACGGAACTCAAGTCGTTGCATCGAGAAGCAACGCTGTGGGACAACTGGCTGACGCTGGCTTTGCTGATCGGCGTGTACTCCCTCGACGTTGGCATTCGACGTTTGGTGGGTTTGGTTTAATGAATCGACGGATACGACGAACTGAGTTGCGAGATACACGAATATAAGGTAACCAAATGCACAGCATTCTAAAGATAACGATTCCCAACGCCGTCGCCGCATTACTCTGTTCGCTCGTCGCCGCCCCGGTGCATGCTCAAGAAAGCAAAGCCACGTCGGCAGAGATTCTGACCAACGAAGCGATCATCGAATCGGTAACCGCTTCGATCGATCGCTCTCTGGAATATCTGGCTCGCCAACAGCGGCCTGACGGTGCCTGGGATGGTAATAACGCGCCCAACGCTTTGGCGTTACTTGCCTTCTTGGGTCGCGGGCATGTTCCCGGTCGCGGACCGTATCGTGATGTGGTCGAGAAAGGAAAGCAAGCCATCCTGCGATCGCAAAACAATGAAGGTCTATTTGTTCCCACGCGAGCCGCAGGTGCAGGTCCGATGTATCAACAAGGGCTCGCGACTCTTGCTATGGCAGAGATGTACGGAATGGATCCGGATCCAAAGTTGGAATTCGCATTGCGCAAGGCCGTTGATCTGCTGATCCGGTCCCAATCGGATAAAGGTGGATGGCGCTACCAGCCACAAAAATCGGACGAGGATCTGAGTGCAACGGTCATGCAAATCGTAGCCCTGAGAGCGGCGAACAACGCGGAGATTCCGGTCCCTGCTCAAACGATCGAGAAGGCCGTCGCGTACGTCAAATCATGTGCTGATCCTGCGGGCGGCTACGGATATCAAGGTCCTGGACGCAAGCCACAGACGACCGCTGCTGGCGCCGTGTCACTGCAACTTCTTGGGCATCACGAAGACGAAACGGTTCCCGCCGCGCTCGACTATTTGGCAACGTTGCCTGTTGAGTGGGGAAACGGTGGCGGCATCGATTACTATTACTATTTCCATTACTACGCGATTCAGGCCAATTACCAAGCGGGCGGCAAGCACTGGGCGGATTGGCATCCACGCGTCCGCGAGCTGTTTCTGAGCAAACAGAATCCCGATGGCAGTTGGGATTTGCCAGGCGGATCCGAAGGAGAGAACGTCGTCGGTCCGAATAAAGTTTACTGGACCAGCATGGCGACACTGGTGCTCGAAATCTATATGCACTTTCTGCCAGCCTATCAACGTTAGAAATCACGCCTACGGGTTCCAACGGTCAGCGAGTCAGCGCAATCCATCTAGTCATCACGACCGATCGCTGCGCCGGGGTCAGCGACGGTCTTGATCAGTAGATTCAAGATCGTGATGAACTTCCGCATGCAGGCGACAATCGCAACCTTGGACTCTTTACCTTTCGATTTAAGGTGTGCGTAGAACGCTTTGATGGCTCGGTTGTGCCGGATCGCAACGATTGTGGCCATGTACAACACTCGTCGCACCTAGCCTCGTCCGCCACCGATAAATCGCTTGCCCGACTTTTTCCCAGAGTCACGATTGATCGGAGCGACACCAACCAGCTTGGCAATCTCCCCGCGATTGAGCTTACCAAGCTC
>Ga0105047_10013084_pt1 | contig 13303 bp, 9 predicted proteins | sample MAT04_FD_78384 | JGI IMG/M metagenome (GOLD analysis project Ga0105047, IMG submission 78384) | Freshwater microbial communities from Lake Fryxell liftoff mats and glacier meltwater in Antarctica - MAT-04 (megahit assembly) | ecosystem: Environmental > Aquatic > Freshwater > Ice > Liftoff...
GCGAGCTGACGCGCCGAGCACGCCCGGGCGAGTGCAGCCCGTCTAACGCCATGCGTCGACGATGCCGAGCGACGGCAGTTCGAGCACTCCCCAGCTGCGGCCATGTGGGTCGTGACTTTCCTCGTCGGAAGCGAAGCCGTCAACGCGGACCGAGCCGTGTGCGAAGTCGAGCACTGCCCGATGACCGACGTGATAGTGGCCGTGTAGCACCACCGTCGGCCGTGTGCGCGCCACTGCGTCGATGACGCACCGTATGGAGCGTGCACAGTCGGCCGCCATCACCGGATCGGACAGTGGACGAAGTGACCCAGGCAGCACGGGTGAGTCGTGTGTGAGCAGGATGTCGAGCCCCTGCGCACCAGCACGATCTTCGAGCGCGTCGATCTGTTCACCAGTGATCACCTCGGTGGGCCACCACGAGCGGCCTTCTACGCGCGACTGACGGTCGATGGAAACGCCGCCGCCAAGTGCGCCGAAACGAACACCACACCACGTCCATACCGCACCTCGGTCGGCCCAGTCGAGCACGCCGTCACGTAACGAACGAATGCCGGCGTCGTCCACAGGGAATGCATCGCGAGCAAGTGGGTGGGCGTCGTGGTTGCCGTCGATGACGCGCATCCACACCCCGTGCGTCGTGCATCGCTCGGCGACTGCAGTGAGCCATCCGTGATTGATGACGGCTCGATTCTCGGACCGCAGCACCCGCATGTTGGGCCACAGGCCGAAGTCGCCGAGCTGGATGATTCCTTCGCAACCATGACGCACAGCCAGCTTGCACAGGGTGCCGATCCAATCGAGATTGCCGTGCGTGTCGCCGGCAATCAGCACCCTGGCCGTCGCAGCACGGGGGCCGGGGACGCAGGCGCCGCGTTGCTGCCACGATGCAACAACGCAGTGGTACGGATTGCCGGTCATGTCGACATCATGCGCACGAGGGTGTCGCACGGTTCCCTCGAATTACTGCTTCGGCCTCACTGTCGCAGGCTCCGGGTTGCTTGGCAGTCGTCTTCGTTGTACCGCAAAATCCGGTCCTTGGCGGCCTCCGGATCGGTACCGGCAAGCACTTGTTCGTACCAGTCGATGCTGTTCAGCCCGCCGGCTTCGTCGTCGTGCCAGTCGAATCCGTAGTGCGGGGCAAGCACCTTCAGGCCATGGCCGGCGTTGCTGAACCAGCGCCGCTTCATCACCGGCAACTCGTCCACGAGGTGATAGTCGACGAAGTCGGTGAGCTGGTCGACCGTCGGCAGGTTGCTACCGCCACGTGCAACGATCGACCGCATTGCGGCCGCCTCAGTGGACGCTGTGTTGTAGCCGTACACGTTCAGGCTGATCCCCCGGCGTGCTGCTTCAGCGAGTTGTTCTCGAAGCCAGAGCCATAGTTGACGGAACACGTCGGCCTCGGTGGACTCGTCCAGCGGTTGCCAGGTGACGAATGGGTGGTACGAGCCTTCCGTCACCGACCAGTTGACTGGAGCCCTACTCACCAACGCACCCCACAGATAGGTGCGGCGCTCGCGAGTGGACTCCAGGTCGAGATCGATCTCCACATCGGCGCGAGGCACGACGTGTTGCTCGCCATCGGGGCGCAGCAATGGTCGTCCAGCCACGTACGAGCTCGCGTTGCCGATGATCTCGATCAAGGCTGCAGGCTTCAGTGGTTCGTCTCCGAAAGCGAGCGCAGCGGCGGTCGAGTCGAGACTCGCAGCAGCTTGCGTGGTGGTGACGCCCATGAAGTTGAGCAGTCGCCACTCGGGGTAGCCGACTCCCTTTACAAGGCTGACGTCGTCGCGCTCGAGTAACACCGAGTGACACTCGTCGTGCCACGGGCAACGGTCGCACTCTTTCGTGTTGACTGGCTCCACCGGTCGCGGAGCCGTTGACGATGGGCGCGCCTGGGCAGTCGCGACCAGGTCGAGTCGGAAGCGGAACTCGAAGTCGTAACGATCAAATGCGCTGCGCCGAGTGGAGCGCATTCGACGATGGAACCGCATCGTGCGCTCGCCATTTTCATCGACGACCTCTTGAGGGGTGGTGGTCGGGAACGCCAGCGCAGTGAGATCGTGCCATACCAACAGCTGTTCACTGCCGATCACCCCGGCCCACACGCCGTGTTCTTCGTCGCCGGGCTCGTGCCAGCCGAGCGTCTCGAGGTGCCGGTAGTAGTGCGCCAATTGCAGGCAGTCGCCCTCGTGATATGCCGGCACGAGAAGACGGTCAACAGGAACTCGATCGAGCCCTTCCACCAGCTCGGACCCGAGAGCGGCGTTCTTCGTGGCTCGATGGGCTTTGATGTCGACCGGGCGATACCTCCAGCGGCCAGCCATGGGTGTCGTTCCAACCCGAACCAGCAGGTCCACCTCACTTGCCCGCCGACCGACGCGGTCGATGGGTAGCAGCGCACCGGCGATGTATCGGTCGCCGTTCTCGACGGCGCTCTCCGTCGCCGCTTGTCGATCGCTGGCGGTGCCGTGGTCTCGATCGGGGATCACCGTGACCTGTCCGGGGTGCGCTGCCTCGAGCGCAGCGACGACCTCGTCCTCGAAGCGGTGCCCCTCGTCGAACAATGCCTGCAGGGCAGCGTCGGGGTCGGCGGGCGATGCGGTCTCGTGCGGGTCATAGGCACGAAAGACCCGCAGTGGGCATTGGCGCGCAGCGTACGCGCCAAGGACAATCGGATCCCCCGCATTGTGTGTCGCCGCCAAGACAATCCCCCTTCAACGAAATGGACCTTTGTCGTTCGAACCGTACCGAGCGCGTAGACGAGCTGCCTTGCCGCATCGAGCTGACGACAGATTCCGTTTGTGTTCCAGAGCCCCGGCACCGTGCTGTGATGACGAATCCACGAGTCGCCAACAAAGAGTACGCCGACATCTTCAGTGAGTTCGACGAGGTGATGGAGACACCGCCTCGCCGCCAGGCGCCGATGGCGACAGAACTGGCGTCGCCGCCAGGCGCTAGTGCCAGAACCGAGCGTCAGCTCGAGGTGATGGAGAATGCGGCAGCGAGTGGAACTTTGGATTGCACTGGTCTGACAATCGCACTGGTCGCTCCCCCAGGGGCAGACCTCGAGGCGTTCGGAGCGCACGTTGTGCAGCGCCTCCACCGAGCAGGCACCGGCATTGGCCGTACCGGCCGCGTCTCTGTGCTACCGATGAGTGTGTTGTCGATGCTGCCGCACATGGACGACGGCAACGTGGCAGCGATAGAGCCGATTCGCTCGAATTGCGTGGTCTATCGCAACTTGAACCCAACATCGGTCGTGCCGCTCGAGATGGAGCAGCGCTGGCTGACGGTGCGCAAGACGTCAGGGATGCGGGGCTGCGTCGCAGTACTGCACTTCACATCGATGGCCGCTTGGCGATCGTTTCAGATCTTCGCCTCCGACGTCTCCTCGCTGGTGGAGCACGTCATCGAGCTCGGCGCCCCGGACAATGCCGCCGTCACGACGTCGATCGTGGAGACGCTCAAGACTGCACGAATCAACACGTGGAGCGTTACTGACGTGACGCGACTTGTGGGCGCTTCGGATGGTGCGCTGCCGCAGCGCGGTGTTGCGCTCGCCACGCTGTTGACGCAACAGCTGATCGGCTTCACGCGGCGAACCGAGCAATCCAACATTCAGACTGTCGCCGACCAGCTCGGCGTGATCCTCGACCGCAGCAGCGACCCTGTGAGCGGCTTCCTCGGGTTCGACCAGGTGGTGCAACAGATGGACGGAATCGTCGCGCTCGCACAGCGCCCCGATCTGCGTGACGGCCTCGGGCTGCACTGTGCCTTCGTGGGCGCTCCCGGCACGGGCAAGACCACCGCTGCTCGGGCGCTCGCATGGCGGCTGCACAGGGCGGGCGTCACTGACCGCCCACACGCACATCTGGTCACTCGCGCAGACCTGGTCGGCGAGTACATCGGCCAGACCGCTCCGCTGGTTCGTGCTGCGTGCCAGAAGGCCCGCGGCGGCATTCTGTTCATCGATGAGGCATACAGCCTGGCCGATGGGGGACACGCCGACTACGACTTCTACGGCCGCGAAGCGCTGTCCGAGCTGGTGCAGCAGATGGAGGAATTGCGCGACGAGTTGGTGGTCGTGCTGGCGGGTTACCCGGATCAGATGGCCAATCTGATCGCGACGAACCCTGGCCTTTCGTCGCGAATCACCAATGTCGTCGAGTTTCGAAGTCTGACAGCGCCGGAGTTGGGCCTGGTCTTCGATCAGTTCGTGTGCGCGAAGGGCTTGAAGATCGCCCGCAAGGCGAGGAGTGAGGTCACCACCTACCTGACTCGTATGGCCGGCGATTCCGCCTTCGGCAACTCGCGTGGGGTACGCGTCCTCTTCGCCCAGACGCTGACGAACTGGCTGCATCGAACCAACGGCGACTCATCGCAGTCGATGCTGATCGCCGATCTCCCACCTGCGGTGAGAGCTCTGCAAGGGACCGAGCACATCGATGACGGGGGTGCGTTGCAACAGCCCGGTGGGGCCGGGACGTTCGGCTATCTCTGACGACGGCGGTAGTCGGCGGCGATTCGTCTGGCCGAGTCGGCATGGAGGGCAACCAGGTCGGTTCCCTCCGGGGCGCTACGCATCTCGATGGGGTGAAGGCATCCCTGGGTCGCGATGCGACACATTTCATCGAGTGGTTCGAAGAGCTCCATGTCGACTCGGCAGCGAGTTCCCGCTGTGCTGATCGTGCCGCCGAAACGATCGAACACCGCAACGTCCATCGGGTCGCAGAGCAGACTGATCTGGTGCATCGTCATCGTGCGCGGAATCGATTCAGCGTCTACGTCGGCGGGGGGACCGTCCACGAGTTCGACCTCGCTGACAATGCGATCGAGCCGCAGGACATACGACTTTCGTCCTTCACCGACGGTCGCGTGGGCCCGCCATTCCCCGGCCGCCAGCCACGGTTCGGAGACGATGGCCTGCCAGGACCGCACCGCGCCCAGCAATGACCGATAGCGAAAGGTGACCTCGCGGCGCTGTGCTGCGGCGGCCATCAGGACTTCGACCGCCGGGGGAACATCGATGTGACTCGTCACGCCGATGTTGAGCAGACGAGCGAGGCGCTCGCGAAGCAAGCGGAGTGTCGCATGGCGCGCGACGAGCGAGGGGATCGAGAGGCCGATGTCGCACAGCAGGAGCTGGCCGATGGCCTGATCTGCCGACGAGTAGCGCACGATGGGTGGCAATGCCCCGGCGGGCAGCAAGCTGCCATTTGGACCGGCGCGCAGCAGCCCTGCCTCGTCCACCAGCACCGACACACAGCGCTCCAAGCGACTTGCGCGTTGGCGTGCATCCCATGCGTTCAGTTCTGCCAGCTCATCTGGCCCAACCGGCCGACCGACCGAATGAACGTATGCGACAGTTCGCAGGGCTTCCGCCATGTACGTGGCGTTCGTGGGACGGCTCACTGCTGCCCCGAGATTCGGTCGAGCCGGGCCAGGAGTTCGTCGACGAGCGACGGTGGACCGACTAGGTGGACGTTCGGCCAGTTCGCCGCAACGACCCTCAGCAACCACTCACGGTTGGTCACGGTGAGGGCGTATTCGCCGGCCACGTCGGCGGAGTCCGGCAGGGTAAGCCCCAACGCTTCGAACGCCTCGGGCGGGGTGTCGGGATTGCACTCGAGCGTCACCGCTAGGGGTTCGTGCATGTCCCACCACAGCGGGTTCGTGTTGTCGGCCGCCTCCAGGTCGCCGCCCTGAGGCTCGCGAAACTGTCGCTCGGGCACCGGGTGGATGTCGCGAACATCGTTGACGGGGAACGTGCGGATGTCTTCGGCGTGGCGGCACCAGCCGCCCACGAACCAGCGACCGCGCGGCCCGAGCACCATTGTGTACGGGTGCAGTTCCCGGCGAAGGCCAGGCCCGAACGCGAACGATACGACCGTGCGGTTTCGTACCGCCTCGGCCAGGCCAGAGAGCGCTGAAACTCCGACGGCTCCGGGCCCATCGGCAGCGCCAATCAAAAGATGCAATGCACCGCTAGTGACGGCGTCGACCACCACTCGCGTCGCACGCATCGCCTCCGCCTCCGTGGGCGTGAGTGCCGGCGCCACCGTGGCAGTTCCGCGGACCCGATGACGCACTCGGTCGACCTTGCCGCTGCGGTCCACCTGCGGGTCGGAAACGAAACCGGATGACTCGAGGTCGGCCAACAGCCGCCGAAGCGAGACACGCCCACCAGACCGCTCGTCAGCCAGGTTGCGAAGGGGGTGGTCGTTCCCGAAGAGATCGTCGAACGCATCACTGATGGCCTCGGTGGTTGTTCCGTCCCCGTGCAACAGCGTGAGCAGGTGCCACATGCGTACAAGCCCTTCAGACGCGTCGGCGACCTGAGGGCGCGCTGACTGGCCGAGGGTCGCGACTGTCGATTGTTTTCGCCGTCCGCCTGGACTTGCCGCCATATGTCCCCACTACAGCACACCCGACTGCCGATTGAAAGATCGCTCTCAGGTGGTGTAGTGGTATCTGGCTTGGAGCACCACCACATCGTCGCCGACCACGAGGTACACGAGCCGGTGTTCCTCGTCGATTCGACGCGACCATGCGCCAGCGAGCGCATGGCGAAGCCGTTCGGGTTTGCCGATGCCGCTGTACGGGTCTCTTGTTGTTGCCTCGAGCAGCTTGTTGACGCGTTCGAGGGTCGCTGGGCCATCGTTGCCGTGTCAGCGGGCGTGGTGGTCGATGTGGGCTGGCAGGCCTGGCTCACGTGATGTCAGGTGCCACAGGGCGCACCAACGGCACAGGTAGGGCCACCGGCCTGGCAACCCCCTGGCGATCGCCCACTCGGCGGCCATGCCCGCATCCAGCCCGGTCGGGTACGCCGTCTTCTCGGACTGGCAGTCAACTTCAACAACGCGAAAGCCCACAGTGGACTCCGTTCTCCGCCGGGCACGCTACCGCCGGCGCCGTCGCTGCGGCCGGCCGTGCGGTGGGCGCACGGATTCGAGCAGTTGTTGTTCCAGGCCACCGACATGGTTGGTGACATGACAGCTGAACTGTTTCCCTACCCCACTGGAGGTTCCCACCGATGATCACCTTTGTCATCTTCTCACTCGTCGTCCTGGCCGCGTTGGGCTGGGTACTCATGCGGATCGCCAACCTCACGGATTCGCGGGTTCTGGGGGTGGTGGTGATCGGCGGCGGTCTGTGCCTGCTGTCGACCGTCATCGGCACCTTGATCGGTGCCGTTGTGGTCGCCACCGGCATACCGGCGCTGGCGGCTGCAATCGTGTTGATCGGTCGCGACGTGTTGGGGCGGGGTTACGACCCGCTGCGTGGCGAAGACGTTCCCACAGCAGTTCCGGCGCTTCGTGGCGATCTGCAAAGCCTTGGCCTGCCGACCGCGGTGATCGACAACGCTCGCTCGATCAGCCAGACGCGTTCGCTGCGCTGCTTTGGTCTATTGGTTGCAGGTGTCGGTTTGTCGTTGCTGGCCGTTCGCCAAGGTGACCAGAACTTGTGGGCAACGCATCTCAGTGATGACCTCGGGTGGACGAACTCGACTGGCGAGTTCGGTGGCCGCTTCGGCCCACTGAAGACCGTGCTGACGGTGGTGCCGTGGGTGATCGACTCGAACTGGATGTTCGCGACGATGCTCGTACCAGTGGTCATGCTGGTAGCCGTCTTCGTGGCCCGGATGATCGCTACCCCCACGCCATCACCGCTCGATCGTTGGAGCCCCGTGGCCGCCCTGGGCGTGGTGCTGCTCTCGTGGATGTACGCCACTGGCGACACACCGGCGTACCTGGATATGAAGCCGCTGCTGCTGGCCGCAGCATTCGTGCCGCTGGCCGCTGCCACGGTGATGATGACTCGTGAAGGATTCAGCTTGGAAGAGCAACGCTGGGCTCTCGATGAACGGCTGGACATGGCGTTCGTGTCGACGAATGTCTTCATTGGCGGGGCCGGCGGCGAGACCCTGGCAGGCTCGACATTCGCTGCCGACGTGGTGGCGGCTGCCAGCGAGGCCGAAGCCGCTACAGCGGCCATCATCGACGAGTGGGCGATGGCCCGCCCGGGCACCCTGGTACGGCACTCGCTTCCGTTGCCGTATGTCGATCGGGATGGGGTCACGCGAACGGCAGACGCAGATCATGTGGTGGTACGTGGCGCCAAGGCCATGGTGATCGACACCAAGATGTGGCAGCAGGGCAACTTCGACGTGACCCCCAATGTCGGTGTATGGAAAGACGGCGACAAGACCGACTACGGCTCCGGTACCTCGGAGCGCGCGTCGGTGGAGATTGCTCGAGGGTTCGGCGTGATCGTCGAGGCGTTCTACGCGGTCACCAACCGGCAAACGGTGATTCGGGTGAACGGTCAGCTCCGTTCGGTTCCACAGAGCGATCTCGCCGCGCTGATGAGCAGCGTGTTGGGGGACGCCCCGATGATCTGGCACTGGTTCGCGGCATCGAAGGCGCAGCGTTGGGTCGACAAGGGAATGGTTGAGGTCGTGGTGCGACCTGCCACGGCGGCCGAGCCACTTGCGCCGCCCACGCCGCCAGCGTCAACGGCTCTGCCGCCTCCGCCCCCGCCCCCGCAGGTACCGGCGCTGCCACCACGGCCGCTGCCGCCGCCGACCCTGCCCCAACCCAGTTTCTAAGGAACAAGAACGATGAGCGATTCACAAATGGTCAACTGGCGCACCACCCCGTGCGCGCCGATCCCGTACGGCACGTTCGTGCCACCCGAAGTTCAGATCGAACGCGAACGGACGCTCGCCGACTGGCTGAACATCGACCGGGCTCATGTGTTCCAGTCGCCCGCCTTGTCGGAGTCGTCGAAGATGCCGCCGCGGTCACGCAACGAACCGATCCCGATCATCGCCTGCGACCGCACCTCGTCGTCGTCTACCCCGAACTTGCGGCCGACCATCCGAGCCGGCCGTTCGGTCGCCTCCCACACGGTCACCCATTCGGCGTCGGTGAGCGACCGGGCCGCCAACCCCGCCAAGATCAGGCGCCGACGAGCGGCGCGACGGGTCCAAACCGTTATCGCACTCGCCATTGGGTTTGCGCGGTCGGACCATCACCGGCGAAGAGTGGGCAGCGGACGTTGGCTCCGCGTGGGCTACATCCCCGCCAGGAACGTCAGCGATCTCCCGCGGCACCCGAAACCGGGGTCGCGGGCAGACCGAACCGGTAGGTTATTGCCACCTCCGGGCGCGCCCCGGGGGACCCACCCCAAACGCGGATCGGCGGGACTCATACCAGACATGAACAAGCATCTCACCCACACCTTGTCGGCTTCTGTTTCGATCATGAAACGACTCGCGACCGTCACCGCAATCGGACTGGTGGCAGTCGCCGCCGGTTTCGCCGCCCCGCAAACCATCGCACCGGTCGCCACGGTCGAAGCCACCGGCGGCACCGGATGCTTGGGCCCCGGCTGGCCTGCCCCGTACAACGTCGCGTGCAACCCGACAGTCCACGACACTGACGCCCCCGGCGTCGACCGTTCCACCGGTGGCATCATCCCCGCCGACACCACCTACTGCAACACCGCTCTGTTCCCGGCGTGCGCCGCCGCGCTCGCCGCCAACCCCGGCGCCACCGGCACCCAGCTGAACTATCTGCCCACCGATCAGCGGTCGGCGGCTGAGCAGCGCATCGAAAAAGATGTCGCCGACGCCATCAACTACGAGCGCGCGTACCGTGGGCTGACCCCGCTGATCCTGTCCGAGAATCTGACCAAAATCAGTCACCGTTACACGCGCATGTTTGTTTCCGACACCGGCCTGTCGAACAACGGGTCGCTCACAGACTGCCCCGGCGGCTACTACGCCGGTTGCGACGTCCCGCTGTCCGGGTACCACAATGAGGCGGCGCTGATCAACAAAACGGCGTTCCCTGGCTGGCCGACTGAGTTGCTCACCGTCAGCGCCGTTGGAGCCGGCGTGGTCGCGGCAGAAACACCCGGCCAGTTTGTCAGCGGCCTCGTCTGCGGTGACGCCTGCCCTGCGGTTTCGACGGCCCTGCACCGCAAAGCTGTGATCACCAACCGGGCGACATACATGGCGGTCGGCGTGCAATGCGACACCGCCGGACGCACCTACATGTCGTGGTCAGGGTACGCCCGCGGCGCCGCCCGAAACGGGTTCAACCCGTCCGACTATGAGACAGGCGGCGGCACCGACCTCGCCCCGCACGTCAACCCGCTGTTCGGGCGTTACTGCCCCGTCCCGCCGCCCACCGTGACCCGCACAGCGACCCCCGCAACAGCGTCGCCCACCGGGACCGTCACAATGGCAGTCACCGGCGGATTCAACGGTCGCACCGTCCAAGCGTGCGCGGAAACCCCAGGAGGGCCGACCGTCACCAAACCTGCGACCGTCACCTTCACCGTCACCAACACCAGTCTCGGCACCCCCACCCGAACGTTGAGTTTCACCACCAACGGCGGCGCAAACGTCACCGCACCGCAAACCTTCACCGGTCTCCCCGCAGGCAACTACGCCGCCACCGTGCAGGTGTTCGGCTGCGCAGCGGACACCACACTAGGTTCCGCGAACGTCGTCGTCCCAGGCACCACACCCCCGGCCGCCGCCGCCCGGTTCGCGGCGGTCAACCCGACACGCCCGGTGGACACCCGCACCGGGCGCGGCGGGGCACGCCTCAACGCCGGCAGCGTCGCCACCTACACTCTCACCGGCATCCCAGCCGACGCCGTCGGCGCCACCCTCAACGTCACCGCCGTCAACCCGGCAACCGGCGGATACCTCACCGTGTACCCGTGCACCTCGACCCGACCGAACACGTCAACCGTGAACTTCGGGGCCGGCCAAACCGCCGCCGCCCAACTCACCGTCGGCGTCGCCGCCAACAAGGTCTGCGTGTACAGCACCGCCAACGCCGACATCCTCATCGACGTCTCCGGGTACCTGTCCCCCACCGGCACCAACGGGTTCGCCCCAGCCGCCGGGCGACTGACCGACACCCGCAACACCGGCGTCATAACCGCCGGCGGCACCCTCACCTTGAACGTCGCGAACAGCGTCCCCGCCAACGCCCAAGCCGTCGACCTCAACATCACCGCAACCGGCAACACCTCCGGCGGATACATCACCGCCTACCCGTGCGGGACCAGCCTGCCAACAGTGTCCAACGTCAACTACGCCGGCGACGGAGACATAGCCAACCACGCCGTCGTCGCAATCCCGCCCAGCCGCACCATCTGCTTCTACGCGTCAACAGCCACACACCTCGTCGTCGACATCACCGGATACTGGGCGCCCACCACCCCAGGCGCGTACACCGCAACAACCCCAACCCGGCCGATCGACACCCGCAACAATTTGGGCGGCCCCAAATTCGTCGCAGGCGAAGAACGCCAAATCATCGCACCCGCACCAGGGGCGATGATCCTCACCGTCACCGTCGCCGAACAAACAGCCCCAGGCTGGGCTGCCGTGTACCCGTGCGGCGCAGGATGGCCTGGGGTGTCCACCCTCAACTACGTCTCCGACGCCCGAGCCAACTCGACGATCATCAACACCGCCACCGGCGTCTGCGCCAAAACGTCGTCCGCCGCCCACCTGATCCTCGACCGCACCGGCACCCTCGGCTGACACCGCCAGGCGAACCTCCCGCCGGACACCGACCGCCTGGCGAACACACACTCCCCCCGCACGCGAAAACGCTCGAATGTCAACGATTCGTGACATTCGCCAGATGTTGACGATCACCGACATCGCGACCCCCGCTTGAGACTGACGTTCTCAGAATCGGAACGCACCGCAGTCATCTTTGCCTGGGAACAATCGGTCCGCCGAGCGGTCCGTCACGGCGGCCAGGTGCAGGTTGCGGCACCCGCCGATCGGCACCGTGCTGGCGCCGCTTTCGATGATGCAGGTGTGGGGGCCGCTGACGCGATGTCATGCAGCGGCGCGAGCTGGTCTGGCCGGCGCTGTGAAGCAACGAATAGATTTGGGCGTGCCTGCCGGTGGCCAGCACAAGCCAGTTGTATGCCATCGCGTCGACCACTCAGCTTCGCGCGCGCCATGCTCCGCCGGCCAAGGTTCCTCAGACGTCTCGCCATTCCTCGGGCGTGATGTCGAAGCGCTTGACGAACGATGAGTGGGTCACGATCAGGGTTGCCATCATCACTGCGAGGACCGCTTCCGCGATGACCAACTGCAGCATTGGGGCCTTCCACGGATGGTCGGCGATCGCGCCGTAAGCAACAATCGCCGCAGCAGTCGGTGCCACGAACTGCAGCAGGTCGACTATGAGCTGGGCCGCTTTGTGGAGCTTCTTGAATTTCGTCCCGCGTTTTGGTGAGCGTTCCCACCCGAGGGCCCTCGGCCCGAGCTGCGGGCCGAGATGATATTGGAAGTAGCGGGCGAGGCCAGTGACCTTCTCGTCGTTGGCGAGGTACGCCCATCCGAAGCACAGGCTGGACCATGGCAGCGCCAACCATGCAGCAGCCCGCGATGGGTTGGACCCGGCGAAGCCGACGATCAAGGCAGCGGCGACGATGTTGAGGTTGATGAAAGAGTCGCGTTGCTTGATGCGTTCGACGATCTCGTTCGACTTCTGCGCGTACTCCGCCAGCAGCACATCCGTATCGGTGACGCGGTCCAGCCGATCGCTCACGGCAGCGGTGTAATCCATGTTGCGCACGTCGGCCAGCCCGGAAATCTCGACCAATTGGATGCGAAACCGGTGGGTTGCACCGTCAACGGCAACAAGCGCGTCATTGAGGATCCGGGCGTGATCGAACGCCAGCGGGAAGCTGGCGCTGGCACATTCGGCTACATCAACCCATTTCGTTGACACCGAGTCGGACCCTGCAGTAGGAGGAATCTCCGCGTCGGGGACCGCAACGAACGCTTCGCTGCGAGCTTGGCCACGCGGATCGCGGTCAGGGCCTGTGTAGGTGCCGACATGTTGCAGACTGGTTGCGTCGATGGGCACCCCACATTCTTCGAACAGTTCGCGGACCGCTGCCGCACGCGAGGTCTCGCCCTCATCGACGTGCCCGCCGGGAAGCGCCCAACAGCCGGCGAAGGGTGGCTTCGCCCGCCGGATGAGCAGCACACGACGGGCGTCAGGCGAGCCCGACAGCAGTACAACATCAGCGGAAGACCGGCCGACAAGGTCCCGCCGGCAACGTGCCGCTGTCAGCTCCACCTCGTCGATCGACACAGGACCGTACGGGTCGGGCGGGCTCACGGCTGCCCGTCCAGGATGTTTGTGACTGCGACGTCGATCCGGTCGGCGAGTCCGCTCTCGGTGACGGCTGCTCGGATCGCTGCTCTCGCCCGGTCTGCTGGGCAGCCGTCCAGGTCGACCGA
>Ga0105047_10013085_pt1 | contig 13303 bp, 9 predicted proteins | sample MAT04_FD_78384 | JGI IMG/M metagenome (GOLD analysis project Ga0105047, IMG submission 78384) | Freshwater microbial communities from Lake Fryxell liftoff mats and glacier meltwater in Antarctica - MAT-04 (megahit assembly) | ecosystem: Environmental > Aquatic > Freshwater > Ice > Liftoff...
ATCAATCCCGCCGACCCGGAGCAGGTCCGGCCCGTTTACGAGGAGCTGGTGGCGCGGCCGATCGGGTCGGCCGCCGAGTTGGAACGCTGGCTCCAGGACGCCTCCGACTTCCATTCGTTCGTGGACGAGTACGGGAAGCGCTGCCACATCGAGAAGAGCCGCGACACCGAGGACGCGGAGGTCGAGCGCCGCTTTCTGCAATTCGTCGAGGGGGTGGAGCCGCAGGTCGTCAAGCCGCTGTTCTTCCGCGTGCAGCAGAAGTTCGTGGAGTCACCCTACCGCGGGGAGCTGCGCGACCCGAAGTACGCGGCGCTGGGCCGGCGGTGGGAGGCGGACGTCGCGCTGTTCCGCGAGCAGAACGTGGCGCTGGAGACGCGGCTGACGACGATCAACAGCGAGTACGACAAGCTGTGCGGGAAGGTGACGGTGCGGTTCCGGGGGGCCGACCACACGCCGGCCCATATGCAGAAGTTCATCGAGTCCACGGACCGGCCGACGCGCGAGGAGGCGTGGCGGCTGATGATGACGCGGTGGCTGGCGGACCGCGAGACGCTGGACGGGCTGTTCGACGAGCAACTGGCGCTGCGCGAGCGGGTGGCCCGCAGCGCGGGGCAGCCGGATTACCGCGCGTACAAGTGGAAGAGCCTGAAGCGGTTCGACTACACGCCGGACGACTGCCTGCGCTTCGCCGACGCGATCGAGCGGACGTGCGTGCCGCTGGTGGTCGAGCTGGACCGCCGCCGCAAGGCCGCCCTGGGGGTGGACGAGCTGCGGCCGTGGGACCTGAACGTGGACCCGCACGGCCAGGACTCGCTGCACCCGTTCGCGGCGGACGACGTGGACGGGCTGGTGCGGCGGACGACGCAGATCTTCGCGCGGCTCGCGCCGAGCTTGGCGGAGGACTTCGACTCGTTGCGGCACGCGGGGAACCTCGACCTGGCGAGCCGGCGGGGGAAGCAGCCGGGCGGGTACCAGGAGTTCCTTGAGGCGTCGCGGCAGCCGTTCATCTTCATGAACGCGGCGGGGCTGCAGCGGGACGTGGAGATCCTGCTGCACGAGGGCGGGCACGCGTTCCACTCGCTGGCGGCCTCCCGCGCGCAGCCGCTGAGCTTCCTGTGGTGGGCGCCGATGGAGTTCTGCGAGGTCGCGAGCATGTCGATGGAGCTGCTCGGGTGCGAGCACTTCGACGTGTTCTACTCCTGCCCCGCCGACGCCGCCCGGGCCAAGCGGCAGATCCTTGAGGGCGTGATCGAGTTCCTGCCGTGGATGGCGACGATCGACGCGTTCCAGCACTGGCTCTACACCCACCCCGGCCACTCGCGGGACGAGCGGACGGCGGCGTGGGTGGCGGCCCACCAGCGGTTCGGGCGGAAGGTGAGCTGGGCGGGGCTGGAGGACGTGCGGGGGGCGCTGTGGCAGCAGAAGCTGCACCTGTACCACGTGCCCTTCTACTACGTGGAGTACGGGATCGCGCAGCTCGGGGCGATGCAGGTGTGGCTCAAGGCGAAGGAAGACCCGCGCCGCGCGCTGGCCAACTACCGGGCGGCGCTGCGGCTGGGCGGGACCCGGCCGCTGCCGGAATTGTTCGCGGCGGCGGGGATCCAGTTCGGGTTCACGGAGCGGACGCTCAAGCCGCTGGTGGACGCGGTGTGGGAAGAACTCGAGGCGCTGCCGGTCTAGCGGCCGGCGAGCAGAGGCGACATCATGACGCAAGGCGATTCGGGGGCGGGCGGCCGTGGCATCGACGGTGGCGTGAGCCGTCGCGGGTTCGTCGGCGCGCTGGCGGGCGGGGCGGCGGCGGCCGGGCTGGCGGGGTGTGCGCAGCGGGCGGCGACGGCCGACGGCCTTGCGGCCCGTAAGCCCAACGTCGTCGTGCTGTTCGCCGACGACATGGGGTACGGCGGCCTCGGGTGTTTCGGCTCGTCGGACATCGCCACGCCCAATATCGACCGCATGGCGGCCGAGGGGACGCGGTTCACGGACTTCTATTGCTCGTCGCCGGTGTGTACGCCGTCGCGGTCGTCGCTGCTGACCGGCACGTACGCGGCCCGCATCGGGCTCGCGAGTGGCGTGCTGTTCCCCAACGCGCGGATCGGGCTGAGCCCGGGCGAGATCACGATCGCCAAGCTGCTCAAGGGGCAGGGGTACGCGACGGCGTGCATCGGGAAGTGGCACCTGGGGGACGCGCCGGAGTTTTCGCCGGCGACGCACGGGTTCGACTCCTACTTCGGACTGCCCTACAGCAACGACATGCGCATCCAGCGCGACGGCAAGTCGGGCCCGCCGCTGATGCGCGACGGCCGGGTGATCGAGCACCCCGCCGACCAGGCGACGCTGACCGAGCGGTACACCGAGGAGGCGATCCGGGTGATGACGGCCAACCGGGACCGGCCGTTCTTCATCTACCTGCCGCACACGATGCCGCACATTCCGCTGTACGCGAGCGAGCGGTTCCGCGGGCGGAGCAAGCGGGGGCTGTACGGCGACGTGGTCGAGTGCCTCGACTGGAGCACGGGGGAGATCCTGGCCGCGTTGAAACGGCTGGGGTTGGACGACGACACGCTGGTGATCTTCACGAGCGACAACGGCCCGTGGCTGGAGAAGAAGCAGGACGGGGGCGGGGCGGGGCCGCTGCGCGCGGGCAAGGGGACGGTGTACGAGGGGGGCATGCGCGTGCCGTGCGTGATGCGGTTCCCGGGCAAGGTGCCGGCCGGGCGCACGTGCTCGGAGCTGGCGACGACGATCGACCTGCTGCCGACGGCCGCGCGGCTGGCCGGGGCGGAAGCGCCGAAGGACCGCGTGATCGACGGGCGGGACATCTGGCCGCTGATGAGCGGGGTGGAGGGGGCGCGGACGCCGCACGAGGCGTACTTCTACCACGGGACCAATGCGCAGTTACAGGCGGTGCGGTCGGAGCAGTGGAAGCTGCACCTGCCGCGCAGGCGCGCCGCCACCGCCACCGCGCCGGCCACGCAGATCGGGCCGGAGTTGTACGACCTGGCGGCGGACGTGGGTGAGAAGGCGAACGTGGCGGGCGAGCACCCGGATATGGTCCGGCGGCTGACCGCGCTGGCGGACGGGCACCGGGCGGACCTGGCAAAGAACAGCCGCCCCGTCGGGCGGACGAACCGGCCGGTAAGCCGGCCGGCGGCGGGGCCGACGACGGAGCGGGGGGCGAACGAGTAGGGGGCCGGCGCGTTCTCGATGTCCTATGCGCGGACTCGGCCGGCGGCGTAGAATGGGTCATGATGACGACGCTTCAATTGACCCTTTCGGACGATCTGAAGGCGCGGGCCGAAGCGCGCGCCGCGGCGGCGGGTCACCGGTCGCTTGAGCAGTACGTCGAATCGCTGATCCAGGCCGACACCGTCGATGACGATGCCGATGGCGAGGACTTCGGCGCCCCGCCGCACCTCACGGTTGACGGCGAGGCGGAACTCGACGCCAAGCTGCTCGATCGGCTTGAGAGCCCCGGGCCGACCATTGAGGCGACGCCGGAGTTCTGGGCGCAGTTGACGGAGAAGATGCGGGCTCGTTCCAACGGGGGAGGCGGTCGGTGAATCGAAGAGTCGTGCTGCGATTGGAAGTGGCGGCCGACTTGCTCGATATTCACACGTACATTGCCGTCGACAAGCCATCGTCTGCCGACCGCTTCGTCGCCGCCGTCCGCGATGCGTTCGCCCTGCTGGCGCGTTTCCCGGGAATCGGCAGCCCCAAACATCTGCCCGGGCGATGGCGTGACGTGAGGTCTTATGCGACTCCGGGCTTCCCCAGTTACCTGATCTTCTGCCGGCCAACGCGTGAGGCCATTGTCGTCGTCGGTGTGATTCACGCGGCGCGCGACATCCGCAAGATCCTGCGGGGGCGGCGACCGTAAACGAGCCGGCCGACGACGGGGCGGGGGCGAACGAGTGGGGGTGACGGGAAGCGGCGTAGTGGCCAGCGATCCTTCGGATCTCACCCAACCCCCTCTCGCGTACGGCACGACGGTCGAACGCCGGCGATCGCGAGGTGCCGTTATCGCCCTCGTTCTAGTGGGGCTGCTTGTCTATGCGGTGGCGCCCGTCATCGCGGGCGCGCTGGCGGTCGGCGATCGGCGCGGGCCGCGCGTCTACGCGGAGGGGTTCCACGAGGTGCTCTACATCATCGGATGGGAATCGGCCGGTCGCGAGGGGAAGCCCCGCGTGAGAGGCAGAGGGGCGCCGCCGCGCCCGTGGTTCTACGGACTTTGATGAGCGTGCGGCCGTCGCTCGTTGAGGTCGGAAGGGGGGCCTGTATCATCCGGCCCATGCCAACCGTTGGTTTGTCCTCCCCCGTCCGCAAGGCCGTCGTTCCCGCGGCCGGGCTCGGCACGCGTCACTTTCCGGCGTCGCACGCGGTGAAGAAGGAGTTGTTCCCGGTCGTCGCCCCGGACGGGGTGGCGCGGGCGCTGTTTCACTACCACCTGCTCGAGCTGGTCGCCGCGGGGATCGAGGAGATCTGCATCATCGTGCAGCCGGGGGACGACCGGCCGCTGCGGGATTACCTGCTCGGGCCGGGCGAGGCGTACCTGGGGCGGCTGGCGAAGTACCCGGCGCTGCTGGCCGAGGCGCGGCAGATGCGCGAGCTGGCGGAGCGCGTGTCGTTCGCGGTGCAGCACGAGCAGGAGGGGTACGGCCACGCCGTGTACCAGACGAGGGCGTTCGCGGGCGGCCAACCCGTGCTGCTGTGCCTGGGGGATCACCTGTTCCGCGGGCGGCCGACGTCGCCATACGCGGAATTGGCGGGGATGCGGGCGGTCGCGGGCGGGCGGAGCGTGTCGGCCGTCAACCGGATCGGCCCGGCCGATCTGAAGGGCTACGGGACGATCGCGGGGCGGCGGCGGGCGGACGACCCGCGCCTGATCGACGTGTCGCTGATCATCGAGAAGCCGGCGGCTGACGTCGCCCGCGAGAGGCTTTGCGTGGACGGGCTGGGCGACGACGAGTTCCTCGGCTGGTTCGGCATGCACCTGCTCGCGCCGTCGATCTACGACGTCCTCGGGGAGATGATCCGCGACGACGTGCGCGACAACGGCGAGTTCCAGCTCACGCGGGCGCAGGAGATCCAGCGGCAGCGCGAGGGGTATCTGGCGCTGGAGGTGGCGGCCGGGGCGCAACGATTCGACTTCGGCATCCCGGACGACTTCGTGCGGAGCGTACAGGCGTTCCGGTTCGGGTGAGGCGGTTTCCCCCGGAGATTCCCGTTCATCAAATGAAGCGAGGCCACCTGAATTCAGGTGGCCTCGCGTGTTTTCACTTCGCGCGTCGGTGCGTCCCCTCGCGGGCGTTACCGCACCGGGCCTTCGACGCCGCCGGTGATCTTCTCGCCGTGCATGCCGCCGTGGTCAACCTCGACCTCGCGCCCGGAGGCGTCGAGGTGGACGGCCTTATAGCCGCCCTTGGAGATGAAGTAGAACACGAGGATCAGGTAGCAGATGGCCATCACGGCGGGGACGGCCGCGGTGATCTTCAGGGCCTGCTGGCCGCCGTAGATGTTGGCGTCGCTGATGACGGGGCCGTCGTTGACGGCGTAGGCCTTGCCGCCAAGCGTCGTCCCGAGGGCCGCGGTGCGGGCGGCGGCCTCGGCGTCCTTCGCGGCCTTGGTCGCCGCTTCGGCCTTGGCGGGATCGGCGCCCTCACCCAGCGCCTTGGCGCGAGCGGCGGCGACGACGGTGGCGGTCTCGGCGGCGGACAGCTTATCGGTCTCGGCCTGCTTGCGTGCCTTCTCGACGGCCTCGTCGGCCTTCTTCACCTGCTCGGGCTTGGCGCCGTCGGCGAAGGCGCCCGCGAGCGCGGTCTCGGCGGCCGTCGCGACGGCGAACGTCGCGTCGGGGTTGGGGCCGACCCACCACTTCAGGAGGCCGCTGAGGTTCTCGTCGTCCGCGAGCTTCTTGCCGGACTTTTCAAGGGCGGCGATGTCGCTCTTGAGCGTCGCGGCGTTATCGCCCAGGACGGCGACCTTGGCCGCGTTCAGGCCGGTGATCTCGGAGAAGAAGAGGAAGTGGTTGGGCTTGTCGGACTTGTATCGTTCGTAGACGGGCTTGAACTTCTCGTCGGTCTGGAGGTAGGCCGACGCATTGCGGTCCTGCTTGTAGCCGATGCCCGGGCCGCCGAGGAAGCCGGCGGACATCATCCCGAAGCCGCCGAGGAGTCCCATGCCCAGCGCGCCGGCGCGGGGGAACCGCTCGCCGGCGACGCCCAGCATGGTGGGCCAGTAGAACGTCTTGCCCAGGGCGAAGACCGTGCCCGCGAGGACGAGCAGGGCTCCCGACTTAAACGACCCGAGCATGAACAGGCCGATCGCGCCAAAGCAGGCGGAGATGAACAGCAGGCCCAGCGGGTTGATGCGGTGAACGATGGGCCCGGCGAAGAACCGCAGGGCGAACATGAGGGTGGAGATGTAGACGAACAGGAGCAGCCCGTAGCTGCCGATGACGTTGTTCAGGATGTTGGAGATCCACGAGTCGGTGCCCAGCTCGACGTACCCGACCATGGCGTGGATGAGGATCAGGAAGATGAACAGCGGGGCGGCGACCGTCGCGAACTGCTCGCCCAGCGACACGCCGGCCGTGTGCGTCTCGGACTGGGGGAACGGCTCCTTCAGGACGATCAGGCCGTACCACACGGCGGGGACGAGGAACGTCGCGATCAGGAGTTCCCAACGGAGCTGCATGACGGCGGCGCCCTGCCCGGCGAACAGGAAGGCGATGACCGCCCCGATCACCAGCCCGGCCGGCCAGCCGGCGTGGAGGATGTTCAGGTAGTGGGTCTTGTTCTTGGGGAAGAGCGTGGCGGTCAGCGGGTTGATCGCCGCCTCGCACAGGCCGTTGCCCAGGGCGAACATGAACATGCCGACGTAGAGGGTCCAGTAGGTCGCTTCCTTGCCGGCGGCGGCGAACACGGGCGTGGCGGCCAGCGTGAGGACCGCCGACAGGACGTGCAGGATGAACGCGCCGATCAGCAGCGCCTTGTAACCGATGCGGTCGGCGAAGATCGAGCAGACGATGATCGTGATGCCGAACCCGGCGAGCCCGCCGCCGGTGATCGACCCGAGCTCGGACTTGGTAAACCCGAACTGCGCGCCCCAGTCCCCGAGGATGCCGCCGCGGACGGCGAACCCGATGCCGGCGGCGATCAGCGTGAGGAAACTCGCCCAGAAAATGCGGCGGGTGTTGATGTGGTCGGGGATGTGGCTGTGTTGCGACACGGTTGCTGCGGTCATACGGTTGACTCCTCTGCTCTGCCCTGAAAGTGACCTGGAGAAACGGAGGGCATATAATGGCGGTTCGACTCCGAATACTCAAGGGGCCGGCCCGCCCGCGCCACCGGAAAATCCGCACTTCCCCCCGCAAATCCGCCGCACCGTCAGTACGGCCCGCGAATGTGTGAGGCCACCGACGTCCGATAATACTTGCCGAGCCGGTCGTGCAGGCTTGCGCCCAGCGGCGGCAGGGCGGCCGCCGCGGCGTTGGCCCGGGCCTGCTCGGGGCTTTTGGCGCCGGGGATGACCGTCGTCACGGCGTCGTAGTCGAGGCACCACCGCAAGGCCATCTGCGCCATCGTCATGCCGTTGGGCACGAACGGCTTGAGGCCGTCGGCCAGGTCCACCGCCGTCTCGAACGGCAGGCCGGCGAACGTCTCGCCCACGTTGAAGGCCTGGCCGTCGCGGTTGTAGGTGCGGTGGTCGGACGCGGCGAAGCTCGTCCCCCTCGACATCCGGCCCGACAGGAGCCCCGACGCCAGCGGCAGGCGGACGATCAGCGAGACGTTGCGGCGCTTCGCCTCCTCGAACAGGTCGGCGATCGGCTTCTGGCGGAAGATGTTGAAGATGATCTGAAGGGAGGAGAGGCCGTCCTGGGCGAGGCAGAGGAGCGCCTCGTCCATCGACTCGACGCTGGCGCCGAAGTGGCGGATCAGGCCGGCCCGCTTCTGCTCGCGCAGGGCGTCGAAGACCTCACCGCGGCGCAGGACGTCGGTGGGGACGCAGTGGAGCTGGGTGAGGTCGAGGGCCTCGACGCCGAGCCGGCGGAGGGAGGCCTCGGTGTGGCCGCGCATGGCGGCGGGCGTGAAGTTGGCGGGCCAGCCGGGGTCGGAGAAGCGGCCGAGCTTCGTGGCGACGAAGGCGTTCGGCCGGGATTCCTTAAGAAACCGGCCGACGAGGGTCTCGGAGCGGCCGGCGCCGTAAACGTCGGCGGTGTCGAAGAAGGTGACGCCGGCCTCGGCGGCGGCGCGGAGGGTGGCGAGCGCCTGGTCCTCGGAGACGTCGCCCCAGTCGCCGCCGAGCTGCCAGCAGCCCAGGCCGATCTCGGAGACGCGGGTGGGGGATTTGTCGAAGGGTCGGGTTTGCATGGGGAAGAAGTTAGCCACTGATGGATTCCGATCAACACCGATAAAGGCAAGAAGACGTTGAGTGGGTGACCCGCCGCTTCGGCGGTGGGGGCGCGAATCGGAACCGGCCCGGTGACGAGAGAGCTCCACATGGGCGGGCCGCGCATGCCACTGTCAATGCAGCATGGGCGGGCCGCCCAATGCCACTGTCAATGCGCGGCCTGCGGCCGACACGGGCGGGGCGCCCGTGCTACGGGGCCATCCTCGATCCTCCATCCTCTCCTGCCCTGTTAGGGGAGCGGTTCCATCCGGGCGGCGACGAGCAGCCGATACCAGTCCTCGCGGGAGAGGTCGATGGCGTCGGCCTTGGTCGCGTCGCGGATGTGGTCGGGGTTGGTGGAGCCGACGATCGGGATGATGCCGGAGGGGTGCTTGAGCAGCCACGCGAGCGAGACGACCGTGCGGGAAACGCCGTATTTGGCGGCCATCTCGTCGAGGAGGGCGACGAGCTTGTGGAGGCCCTCGCGCCTGGGGTTGTCGTCGGGGATCGTGCCGCCGGTGCCGAGGAATCCGCCGCCCAGCGGGCTCCACGCCAGCGGCGTCAGGTCGTGCTCCATGCACTGGTCAAGCGTGCCGTCGGAGAGGCAGGCGAGCCGGCCGAGGTGGATCTCGACCTGGTTGACGATCAGCGGGACGTCGAGGAAGGCCTGGAGGGCGTTGACGAACGAGGGGGAGAAGTTGGAGACGCCAAAGTAGCGGACCTTGCCCGACCCGCGGAGCTCGTCGAACGCCTCGGCGACCTCGCCGGGGTCCATGAGGAGGTCGGGACGGTGGAGCTGGTAGAGGTCGATCGCGTCGATGCCGAGGCGCTTCAGGGAGGCCTCGCAGGAGCGGAGGATGTGGTCGGCGGAGAAGTCGTAGCGGTGCGGGGAGTCGGGGTTGGGGTCGCCGGGGAAGCGGATGCCGCACTTGGTGGCGATGACGATGCGGTCGCGCATGCCGCGGACGTCGCGGAGGGCATCACCGAAGACCGACTCGCACCCGCCGCCGCGGCAGTAGATGTCGGCGTGGTCGAAGAGCGTGTAGCCGGCCTCATAGGCGGCGACGACGGCCGCCTTGCCGTGCGCGCGGCGTTCGGGCGTAATCTGGGCGGGGTCCCAGGTGCCGGCGATGCGCATGCAGCCGTAGGCAAGGCGTGTGGAACGGAGCGACGACGGGCCGAGGGATTGGGTTCGCATGGTTGAGCGGTGTTGTACGGGGGGGCGGGGGCGGCGGACAAGGGCTGGGTGACGCGGGCTGGGTGACGCGGGGTCAGGGAATGGCTGCCTCACTTTCCGACGATGATGCGGTAGGCTTCGTTTTCGGAGACTCTTTCGAGGACGACGCGCAGGCCGGTCGGCTGTTTGTCCACGCGGACGTTGAAGGCGGCGGGGAGGGCGTCGGCCTTCAGGGGGGTGTCGAGGTCGGTGGCGGGGATGAGCTGGACGGCGACGGGGGCGTCGGGCGGGGCGTTGCGGAGGTCGAGGGTGAGGGAGATCGTGGCCTTGTCGATGCTGCCGACGAGGAGCTCGATGCGGCCGGCGGGGTTCTTGCTGGCGAGGCAGGCGAGGGTTTTGTTGTTGCCGTCAACGGGGAGGCGGGATTGGCCGGCGGTCTGGCCGTACCAGCGGTAGGCGTGGTAGACGGGGTAGGGGTCGGAAGTCTGGGTGACAATGCCGCCAAGGTAGTCGTCGGCCTTTCCCCAGTTGGCGCGGCAGGCGCGGTCTACCTGGTAGACGTTCTCGAGGTAGTGGAACCAGACGAGGGCGCGGCCGGGGTGGAGGCGGCCGGGCTTGTCGGGGCCGGCGCCCCACTCGTCGCAGTGGATCTCGCGGATCTTCTGGTCGGGGTAGTCGGCGATGAACTGGCGCATCCGGCCGAGCTGCCACTTGCCCTGCTCGGGGGCGTTGGGGTCCCAGCCGGTGTAGTGCCAGGCGAGGTAGTTGCACTCGAGCTTGTGGTCGCGGCAGTAGTCGAGGAAGGCCTTGTACTTGTCGTAGTTGGGGAAGGCGAAGCCGGGGCCGCAGAGTTGGGCGTCGGGGGCGGCGGCGCGGAGGGCCTTGAAGGCGTGGGCGTAGAGCTCGTAGTAGCGTTCGATGGGCTTCATCCCCACGTCGGGCTCGTTGACGGGCTCCCAGATGATGGTTTTGGCGCGTGCGGGGCCGACCTGGGCGACGAGCTTCTTCACGTCGGCCTCGTAGCGGTCCCAGTCGCCGGGCTGGAGGCGGACGAGGTCGCTGATGACGAGCTTGTAGGCGGCGCCGAGCGACTCGACGCGGTCGATGGCGCCGGGGAGGCCGGCGGCGATGCGGCCGCGGAACTGGTGGCCGATGCGCCAGAGGGCGGGGTGGAGGGGCTTGAGGAGGTCGTCGGGGGTCTGGTCGCGGAGGCCGCCGAGGAATCCGACGCGAGGGCGGACGGGGCGGAGGTCGTGGGCGGCGGCGTCGATGGTGAGGGTGCGCGGGATCGGGGCGGCGGCGGCGGGGGTCTGGTCCATTTGCCAGAGGAGGAAGGCCCACTCGTCGGCGAGGAGTTCCTGGCGCTGGGACTTGGTGGAGCCGATGCCGTGGCCGGCGTCGTAGTCAACGCGGAAGAGGACGGGCTTGGCGCTGGCGGTGGCGGCCTGGAGGCGGGCGGTCATCTTGGCGCTCATCCAGGGCTCGACGCGGGGGTCGTTGATGCCATGCACGAGGAGGACGGCGGGGTATTTCGTGCCGTCCTTGACCTGGTGGTAGGAGCTCATTTCGAGGAGGGTGTCGAAGCCTTCCCTGGTCTTTGTGGAGCCGAACTCGGCGATGTTGGGGACGCCGTTGGTGGTGGTCTCCATGCGGAGCATGTCCGTGCAGCCGACGCTGATGATGGCGGCGGCGAAGAGGTCGGGACGGGCGGTGAGGGCGCGGCCAATGAGGATGCCGCCCGCGCTGCCGCCCTGGCCGGCGAGCCTGGCGGGGGAGGTGTAGCCCTTGTCTACCAGGTACTGGGCGCAGGCGATGAAGTCCTTCCAGGTGTTGGGCTTGGTGGCCTTCTGGCCGGCGTGGTGCCAGGCCTGGCCGAACTCGCCGCCGCCGCGGACGTGGGCGAAGGCGATGACGCCGCCGCGCTCGAGCCAGGCGAGGCGGGTGGGGTTGTAGTGGACGGAGGTGACGTGGCCGTAACCGCCGTAGCCGCTGACGAGGGTGGGGTGGGAGCCGTCGAGCTTGAGGCCGGCCTTGTGGAGGATCGTGAGCGGGACGTTGACGCCGTCGTGGCTGGGGATCAGGACGCGGGTGGACTCGTAGCCGGGGACGTCGTCGAACCTGCCCCTGGGGCGGAGGTTGGTGTCGGTGAGGGCGCCCGTGGCGGGGTCGTAGGCGTAGAGCTGGCCGCGGCGGGTCCAGGATTCGGTGGAGAGGAGGATGCCGTCCACGTCGGGGGTGGCGGAGCCGGGGTAGCCGACGGCGTCGCCGGGCGGGAGAGGGATGCGGGCGGGTTTGGCGTCGGCGGCGAACGGGAGCCGCACGACGGCGTTGAGGCCGGCGTCGAGGACGGCGAGGTAGAGGGCGTCACGGGCGGCGTCGATGTCCTTGAGGACGGCGTCGCCCTCGGGGACGACGGTCGTGGCGGCGGCGAAGTCGGGGCGGACAAGCGAGGTCTTGACGACCTTGTAGCGCGGGGCGCCGGCGGCGGTGAGGAGGTAGACGTCGTCGCCGTGGAGGGCGAAGTCACAGACCTGGTCGGCGGCGGTGCAGACCGTTTGCCAGGGGATCTCGGCCGCGGGGCGGGCGAGGGCTTCGAGGGGGGCGGCGTAGAGGGAGACCTCGCTGGCGTCGCCGTGCTTGACCTTGCCGATCACGTGGCGCGCGCCGGTGGGGAGGACGAGGCTGGGGAAGTCGGTGTCGGACATCGCGACGGCCTTCGACGCGCCCATGGCGAAGAGGACGGGGTCGGCGTCGGGGTCGGCGCCGAGGCGGTGGAGGTAGGCGCGGCTGCGCTTGTAGCCCTCGGTGGGGGAGGCGTCCGGGGCGAGCTTGTGGCGGCGGGCGTAGACGAAGGATTTGGAGTCGGGGAGCCAGAAGGGCGGGGTGTACTCGGCCTCCATGCGATCGATGACGTCGGGGAGGTCCTTGCCGGCGGCGACGTCGAGAACGCGGAGGACGGTCTGCTCGGAGCCGGCGGCGGCGAGGCCGTAGGCGACGTAGCGGGCGTCGGGGGAGGGGCGGCAGAACTGGAGGGAGACGTGCTTGCCGGTGGCGGGGTCGGCCAGCTTTTCGGGGTCGATGAGGAGACGCTCGGTGCCGGTCTTCGCGTCGCGGAAGTAGAGCTTGTCGAGGTTCTCGGCGGCGAGGCTCTTCATGTAATGGAGGTCGCCGTTGGGCCAGCGGCGGACGACCCAGAGGCGGTAGGGGGCGCCCTGGTCGAGTTCGCGGACGCGGGCGAGGAGGCGGTCGCGGCCGGGGATGGCGCGGAGGGCGGCGGCGGCGAAGTCGGCCTGGGCCTTGATCCAGGTTTGGACGGCGGGGTCGGCGAGGTCCTCCATGTAGCGGTAGGGGTCGGCGACCTTGGCGCCGTGGTAGTCGTCGGTGGCGGGGCGCTGGGGCGCGACGGGCGGTGCGGCGATGGCGGCGATGGCGGCGAGTGGGTTCATGGAGAGGATCGCGACGAGGGTGAGCAGGGCCGGGCGAAGGGTCATGGGGGGAGTTTAGCATGGGGAGACGGGGAGCGAAATCGGGACCGTTTTGCGGGTCGGACTGTTGGATTTACCACAAAGGCACTAAGGGCACTGAGGCGCTGCCGTATGCGGGGGTGGCGGACTTCGGCCTTTCCGCGGATGTCGGTCTCCGCGACGAGCTTCGCGGCCACCACCATCAGGTGGTAGGGGCCCATGGCGGCGGCGCGGTTGCCGGCGTCCGTCTCGAAGGGGTTGGTCGCCTCGACCA
>Ga0105047_10013088_pt1 | contig 13302 bp, 12 predicted proteins | sample MAT04_FD_78384 | JGI IMG/M metagenome (GOLD analysis project Ga0105047, IMG submission 78384) | Freshwater microbial communities from Lake Fryxell liftoff mats and glacier meltwater in Antarctica - MAT-04 (megahit assembly) | ecosystem: Environmental > Aquatic > Freshwater > Ice > Liftoff...
CGAGATGAGCTTCGTCACGCAGGAGGACGTATTCGCGGCGATCGAGCCCGTGCTGGCCGGCGTTTTTCATGAGTTTGCCGCTTGGACAGGTAAGCAACGTGCTGTGACGTCCGCGCCGTTCCCCCGCATTCCTTACGATCAAGCGATGAAGGAGTTTGGCTCGGATAAGCCGGACCTGCGTAACCCCTTGCGTATTTCTGACGTCACGCACGTCTGGCTGCGAGAAGATGCGACCTTCGACGTGTTCAAGAAGGAAGCACATCAGAAAGGCTATGCGATCAAGGCACTCTGCGTTCCAGGCGCTGCCTCCCAACCTCGCCGGGTTTTCGACAAACTCCAGGAGTGGGCGCAGGTCCAAGGATGGCCAGGCCTCGGCTACGTTTCGTTTGAAGGCCAACCAGCAGTTCGACAAGAGCCATCCGCTAGCATCTCAGCCGAGGAATGGCGCAGTAAAGTGGGCGTGGGTGGATGGCTTGGGATTGCCAAGGGACCGCTGCGCACGCGCCTTTCAGAGGAAGCGATGGCAGAGCTTTGCCGCGCAGCGAAGGCTCACCCAGGCGATTCGATCTTCTTCTATGCGGGCATCGGCGATGCAGGCTCCAAGAACGCCGGGACGATTCGGAACCACCTGGGACACGAGTTCGACCTTTATGAAAAGGAAGCCTACCGCTTCTGCTGGGTCACCGATTTCCCGATGTACGAGCTGAACGAGGAAACCGGGCAGATCGACTTCAGCCACAACCCCTTCAGCATGCCCCAGGGCGAGCTTGAGGCGCTGAACAACGTTTTGTTCAACGGGGGGAACCCGCTCGACATCAAGGCCTACCAGTACGACATCGTCTGCAACGGCATCGAGCTCAGTTCGGGCGCCATCCGCAACCACCGCCCGGACATCATGCTCAAGGCCTTCGAGATCGCGGGCTATGGCGCGGAAGTGGTCGAGGCGCGCTTCGGCGGCATGCTCAACGCCTTCCGTTACGGCGCCCCTCCGCATGGCGGCTCGGCGCCCGGCATCGACCGCATCGTCATGCTGCTGGCCGATGAGCCCAACATCCGCGAGGTCATTCTCTTCCCGATGAACCAGCAGGCGGAAGACCTGATGATGGGCGCGCCCGCCACGGTTGACGAAATGCGGCTGAAGGAACTCTCGATCCGCGTGCAGTTGCCCCCGGCCAAGCCGCCCAAAGCCGGCTGATCAGCCGCCGCAGGTGGTGAGGGATGCGACCGCGAAGCCCCGCACCGGGCTCTCGGTGATAGCCAGCCGCAGCTCTCGGTTGTTCAGCACGTAGACGTGGCTGGCCGGCAGGCCCGTCACCGTCACGGGACCGCCGCTGCCCAGCCCCGAGAAGGTCACGGCCGTCTGCCGCGCGAGGTCGCTCGCGGTCGGCGACAGCGCGGTCACCGCGATCAGGCCCTCGGCGAAGCTGGTTCCGTCATCCTCGCCCGCGCGCGTGCCGACGCCGATGCGGAACCGCCGCGAGACGACGCTGCCCGCGCAGCGCCGTGTCTCCTCGGCGTCGCGGATCGCCTGCTGAACGCGCTCGCTCGCAAGCCCGCCCGCCAGGCGCTCCCGCACGAGGCCCAGCGTCTCGGCCAATCCGCCCGTGGGCACATTCGCGTCGTAGCGTTGCTGGAGCTGCGCCTGGGCGGCGCGCGCCTCGTCGCGTTCCAGGCGGAGGCGCTGGCGCTCGGCGTCGAGTTCGGCGACGCGGCGCTGCGTCTGCGCGAGTTCAGCGGAGGCGCGGCGGAAATCCGCCTGCGCCAGCAGCGTTCCGGCCTGATGGGCCTGGTAGCCGATGCCGACGAAGATGAAGATGATCAGCACCCATTTGGCGGCCGCCACCAGTGTCTGGCGGCGGCGCCTTCCGCGGTCCTGATGTCGTCCCAGTCCGTAGCTCATCGCTGCGTTGTCTTGGCTGTGGCAAGTTGAGGGGATAGGCGTTGAGGGCGCCGCTTGCAACCGACCAGCAGCGGATCGTCCCCTCCCGGTGCCTCCGCTATTCCAGCCGCACGTTGTTCTCGCGCACCGCATTTCCCCACTTCGCCAGTTCGCTGCGGATGAAGGTCGCGAACTGCTCGGGCGTGCTGGTCATCACCTGCGCGCCGAGGCCGGCCAGGCGCTCCCGCATCGCGGGCTCCGCCAGGATGCGGTGGAGTTCGCGGTTGATGCGCTCCACGATCGGCGCCGGCGTGTTCGCCGGTGCGACCATGCCGAGCCAGGCGGCCGCATCGAACCCGGTGAGGCCGGTCTCCGCCATCGTCGGCAGGTCCGGCTGGCGGTTGGAGCGCGCGGCGGTGCTGAGCGCCAGTGCGCGCACCCGCCCCGCCTGGATGTGCGGGAGCGAGAACACCTCCGTCTCGAACATGAAATCGAGGCGTCCCGCCAGCAGGTCGGTCATCGCCTGCGCGGCGCCGCGATAGGGGACGTGCGTCATCTCGAGGCCGCCCGCCCCGCGCGAGAACATCATCGTGATCAGATGCGCCGTGGTGCCGTTGCCCGGCGTGCCGAAGGTGATCTGGCCCGGCCGCGCGCGGATCAGCGCGATCAGTTCGGGCACGTTGCGGGCCTGCACGTTGTTGTTCACGAACAGCACGAAGGGCAAGTTGGCGACCAGCGTGATCGGCGCGAAATCCCGCGCGCTGTCATAGCCGATGTTGGCGTAGAGGTTCGGGTTCGTGGCGAGCGGTGCGGTGGCGCTCATCAGCAGCGTGTAACCATCGGCCGGGGCCTGCGCGGCGGCGGCGGCGGCGAGGCTGCCGCCCTGCCCCGGCCGGTTCTCGATCAGCATCGACCAGCCGGCATTCTCGTTGAGCTTCTCGGCCAGCAGGCGCGCGATCGTGTCCGTCGCCTGGCCCGGCGGGAAGCCCACGAGGATGCGGATCGGACGGGCCGGCCACTCCTGCGCGCTGGCCCGATGCGCCAGGATCAATGCGGGTGCGGCGAGCATCAGCCGCCGGATTTGTCCGTTATTGTCCACCATTTCCTCCTCGTGCGGCCTTGCATTGAGCCGCTTGCCGTCGCCAGACTATGCGGACAAGCAATTTGTCCTGGCAACACCGCGCTTCAGCGGGGCACATCGGGAGAGGACGCCATGATCTACGCCACCGCCGCCGAGGCCGCCGCGCCCACCCGCTTCTCGCGCGTGGCGCCCGAGGGCGGCCTGCTCTGGCGCACCGACTATTTCGGCCCGCCGCCTTCGCCGAAGGGCTCCAAATCGGTTGACCCCAGGGCGATGGGAAGCCTCGAATACGTCGCCCCGGCGCCCGGCGAGACGCGCTCGCCCCAGGCCTTCCTGGTCGAGCAGGAGGTGAACGCGGTGGTGCATCCGCATTTCCACTTCGTCGACCAGTTCCAGGTGGTGGTGGAGGGCGGTGGCCACATCGGCCGGCACGAGGTGCAGCCGATCATGGCGCATTTCGCCGGCGCCAGCACCGCCTATGGCCCGATCACACCTGGTGCGGGTGGCCTGAAATACTTCACGCTACGTGCCAGCGCCGATGGCACGGGCGCGCAATTCCTGCCCGCCGCCAAGGCGCGGATGAGCCGCGGCGCCAAGCGCTACGTCCTCGCCGAGGCGGTGCTGCCCAGCACACCCGAGGCGCTGCGGGCGCGCCGCGAAACCGTGCGCGAGACGATCCTGCGAGAGGAGGATGGGCTGGCCATCCTGATGCTGCGGATCGCGCCTGGCGCGCGTGTCACGGCGCCCTCGCCGGCCGGCAGCGGTGGCCAGTCCATGCTGGTCGCGGGCGGCGCACTGCATCATGCGGGCGCCCGTCTCGGCCGGATGAGCGCGCTGTTCGTGCCTGCCGATGAGGCGGCGCTGGAAGCCGAGGCCGGGCCGGAGGGCGCGGAACTGCTGATCCTGCAATACCCGCGCGCTGCGTAAATCAGAGCGGGCCGGTCAGCCCGAGCGTTGTCGCGCATCCGGTCGGGCCGAGGTCGGTCACGGTGCCGGTGATGGAGTGGGCACCCGCCGTGCCGCGCCCCGTCATCAGGCGCGTCGTGGCGCCGAGGCGTGAGCCCAGCACCTCCGTTCCGTTGATCGGATCGTTCTCCACGCGCAGGTTCACGATGGTCGGGCGATTGCGCGCGTAGCGGCCGTTGAGGCCGTGCAACTGGCTCACAGCGGGCGAGGAGATCGGCGCCGCCTTGCCGCCCAGTTCAGCCACGACGATCTGCGCGAGGCCGCCGCCCAGCGAATGGCCCGTGACGTAGAGGTTGCCGCGCGTCTTCCCCACGCTCCATTGCGCCTGTCGCATCAGTTCGAGTGCAAAGTCCATCTGGCCCGTCAGCCCGGACCTGCCGGCCGCGATGAGCACACCGAGCACGGGCGAGATCGCGCCGGCAACGTGGCCAAGCATACTGCCGGAGCCGAAGCCGACATCGGCCAGCGCATCCTCGGCGCTGTCGGTGCCGGCGAAGACGCAGACCTCGTCAATCGCGCTGCCATTGGCGCGCTGGTAGCGCCCGCCCTTGAAGCCCTGATTGATGGCGCCGAACCAGATTCGGGTCCAACCACCCGCCACCATGGTCACGGCCGGGTCGTAGGAGGCTTCGGACAGGCGGGCAAAATCAAGCCAGGTGGGGGAAGGCATGATTCACCCTTCGCTTCAACGGTTCAAGCGAAGGTAATCATTCTGGCATGGAAATGGCAAGCTCGGGCTACAGCCGGATGTTGGCGTCCCGTACCAGTTGCCGCCACCGCGCCAGGTCGCTCTGCACCAGGTCGGCCAGGCGTTCCGGCCCGCCCGGCGGCGCCGCCTCCACGTTCTGCTGCGCGAGGCGCCGCACGAAGGCGGGATCAGCCAGCAATTCGTTCAAGATGCGATTCCAGTAGAGCGTCACCGCCGGCGGCGTACCCGTTGGCCCCATCAGCCCCGCCCAGGCGATGCTGCGGAAATCCGCCACCTCCGGCACGCCCGCCTCGCGCATGCTCGGCACGTTGGGCAGGATGGGCGAGCGTTCGGGCGCGATCACGGCCAGCGCCTTGATGCGCCCGCCATTCACTTGCGGCGTGGCGCTCGTCATCGCGTCCACCATGAAGTGAACGCGGCCCACCGAGAGGTCGAGCAGTGCCTGCGATGACCCGCGATAGGGCACCTGCTCCAACGGGATACCCGTGAGGCGGGAGAACATCTCAGTCGTCAGGTGGCCTGCCGTGCCCATGCCGGGATTGGCCGCCGTGTAGCGCCCGGGATTCGCACGCATCAGCGCCACCGCCTCGGCGAGCGTATTGGCCGGGAAATCGGGCGGCACGACGATCAGGAAGCCGGTCCAGCCGATCAGCGAGATCGAGACCAGGTCACGCTGCACGTCAAACGGCAGGTTCGGCGTGACCACCGGATTGACGACGACGGGGGAGTTGCTGGTGAGCAGCAGCGTATAGCCATCCGGCGGCGCGCTGGTGACGGCCTGCACGCCGATCGCGCCCGTGGCGCCCGCGCGATTGTCCACGACGATCTGCACGTTGTGGCGCGTCTGCATCTCCTCGGTCAGTACGCGTGCGATCAGGTCGCTCATGTTGCCCGGCGGGAAGGGGACGATGATGCGCACGGGCCGCGCCGGATAGGCCTGCGCGAAGCCGGGCGTCGCCAGCGCCAGCATGGGTGTGGCCAGCACGGCGCGGCGATGGAGCTTGGTCATGGTCGTTTCCCCTGTTCCCTGTTGTGCGGTCGCTGTCTCGCGGCGTTCTTTCAATTGCGACGCCAGTCGAAGGGGGCCGCGCGCGGCAGCCCCAGGTTTTCGCGCAGCGTGGTGCCGCCGAATTCGCGCCGGAACACCCCACGCCGCTGCAATTCCGGCACGACGAGGCGGACGAAATCCTCGTAGGCGCCGGGCATGTGCGTGGCCGCCAGCACGAAGCCGTCGCAGGCGTCGCTCTCGAACCATTCCTGCATCTCGTCGGCGATGCTGTGCGCCGTGCCGGTGAAGCAGGGGAACTCGCGGATGGTGCCGCGGCCGCTGATCTCGACAAAGTCGCGCAGCGTCGGGTTCTGCTTGCCCGAGGTGCTGACGACGCGATCGCGGATCGCCTGCAGGCCCTTGATGCCGGCCAGTTCGTCGTCGGTGAAGGCCTCGTCCATGCCCTTGCTGGCGAAGTCGTAGTTGAGCACCTCCGACAGGAGTGCGAGGCCATCCACGGGCTTCGCGAGACTCTCGATCAGCGCGCGCTTCTCCGCCGCCTCATCCTTCGAATTGCCGATGATGGCATAGACGGCGGGGCAGACGCGAACCTTGGCCGGGTCGCGGCCCGAAGCGGCGACCTGCTCCTTGAACTCCCGATAGACCTTCTGTCCGGCCTTCATGTTCGGGTAGAGCACGAAGATGAGGTCGCCCCAGGAGGCGGCGAAAGCCTTGCCGCGGCCGCTCTGCCCCGCCTGGATGAGCACGGGGCGGCCCTGCGGCGTGCGCGGCACGGTGAAAGTGCCCTGGCTCTGGTACCAGCGGCCCTGGTGGTTGAGGCGCCTCACCTTGGTGGGGTCGGCGAAGATGCCGCTCGCGCGGTCGTTGATGATCGCGTCGTCGTCCCAGGCGTCCCAGTGCGAGAGCACGACCTCCATGAACTCATCCGCGCGGTCGTAGCGCAGATCGTGCTCGGGGTGTTCGGCGCGGCCCATGTTGTGCGCCTCGCTGTCGTTGAGCGAGGTGACGACGTTCCAGGCGACGCGCCCGCCCAGCATGTGGTCCAGCGTCGCGAAGACGCGGGCCACGTGATAGGGCTCGTAATAGGTCGTGGAATAGGTGGCGCCGAGGCCGAGTTTCTCGGTGGCGAGACCCATCGCCGTGAGGATCGAGATCAGGTCCAGCTTGACCACGCGGATGCCGTTCTGCACCGCCTGCGCGTGGTTGTGGCCGAGGATGTCCGGCAGCGCCAGCCGGTCATCGAAGAAGGCCATGTGGAAGCGGCCATCCTCCAGATTGCGGGCGATGCGCTGGTAGTATTTCGGCGAAAGGAAATCCTGCATCGTCTCGGGGTGACGCCAGGAGCCTGGGTAGTTCGAGCAGTTCTGCGCCTGAAGAAAGGCGACCATGGCCATTTCGCCGCGTCGTGACATCACGCTATTTCCTCACCCATTCAACGCTTCGGTCAGTGCGACGACATCGGACGCCGCATCGAGGTCCATGACAAGGTCGAGGATGAGGTTGGCGCGGTCGGCGGAGATCTGGCGGCGCGCATTGTCGGTGAACTTGCGCTCGACGTCGGCAATGGAGAGCGGATTGCCGTCCGAGCCGCGATTGCACTCCTCGCGGTGGACGAGGCGGCGGCCGTCCATCGTCTCGATGATCAGCTCGCCGCCGTAATAGCGCGGGAAGTTCAGGCTCGGGTCGGTTTCGTAGGAGGTGCGGGCGCAGAGGGCCAGCGCGCGCGGGTCGCGGATCATGTCCTCCTCCAGTTCGTCGAGCGTGAAGCGGCCGCGGAGCAGGCAGGAGGCGACGGCGTAGTGGGCGCTGAACTGCGCGTCGTAGGAATTGGCGGGCGCCTTCTTCGCCGCCTCCGGCTCGCAAACCACCTTCACCTGGCCGGGATGGATGCGGATGGTAACGTGCTTCACATCCTCGGGGGCGAGTTTGTGGGCAGCGCGCAGCGCCAGCGCTGCATCGGCAAAGACATGGTTGAAGTGGCAGCACGGATAGGGCTTGAGCGCGTTGTTGCGCATCTCCCACAACTCGCCCAGGCGCTCGGTGCAGCGCGAAAGGTCGGTGGGCGACTTCTCCTGGAGGTGGCTGCGGAACAGGCCGAAGCGGCCCTCATAGGCGGCGGGCGGCGCCTTGAAGCCGCCGCGTGCAAGCGCCGTCGCCGTGATGGCGGCAAAGCCGGCCCAGCCCGGATGGATGCGCTTCGTCCAGGAGCCGTCCTCCAGGAATTCGAGCGAGCCCGAGGCCATGGAGAGCAGGATACCCTGGGCGGCGGCCATCTGCGCCGCCGTCGCGTTGGCAAGCCGGCCTGCCGTCAGCGCGCAGCCGAAGGCACCGACCATGCCCGTCGGGTGGAAGCCCACCTGGTGGAAGGCGCCCTGCGCGGCGGCGCCGATGCGCGAGGCGGCCTCGACACCCAGGATGTAGGCCAGCAGTGCCTCGCCACCGTTCGCGCCATGCTCGCGCGCCATGTGCAGCGCCGTGGGCACCGTGCTGGCCGAGGCGTGGACGATGGCGTCCGAATGCGTGTCGTCATAGTCGAGGCCGTGGATCAGCGACCCGTTCATCATCACCGCATCGCGCAGCGGCAGGCGCATGGGCATGCCGATCACGGGGTGGCTGCCGGTGCCGGCGAGGCCATGGATCGCGCCCGCCGTGCGCTTCGCGTAATCGAAGCCCGAAGCGGCAATGGCGATACCGAGCGCGTCCAGCATGTGGCGCTTCGACTGCTCCACCACGTCGGCCGGGATCTGCTCGATCCGAAGCTCGGCGGCGAAGTTGGCAAGGCGGGTGGAGATCGGCGCGGAAGCGGTGGTTCCGAGCTGCGCGGGCAGGCTGTCCATGGCGTTCCTCCTCATGCCGCGGATCATGGCCGCGACTTGGGTGGAGCATCCCCCGGTCGTCCTATTCTGTCAAACATACGGACAAATCTACCTTGCCGCGCGGCGCCGGCGCGCCTATCAGCCAGGGCAGAATCCATCACGGAAATCGCCCCATGACTGCGCCAAGCCGCACCTTCCTCTTCGCCCCTGGCGACCACGCTCGCCGCGCCGAGAAGGTGCTCACCACCGGTGCCGACGCCTGCATCCTCGACCTGGAGGACGCCGTCGCCATCTCCGCCAAGGTCGCCGCACGGGATCTGGTGCGCGCCGCGCTCGAGCGCCCGCGCACCTGCCGCGGCTTTGTGCGCGTCAACGCCTTCGACACCGAGTTCTGCTTCGGCGACGTGCATGCCGTCATCGGCCCGCGGCTCGACGGCCTCGTGCTGCCGAAGCTGGAGGAGCCCGCCCAGCTTGTCGCCATCGACTGGATGATCCGCGCGCTCGAACGCGACCGCGGCCTGCCCAACCGCGCCATCGAGGTCATGCCGATCATCGAGACGGCGCGCGGCATGGCGGGCCTCGCAGCCCTCACCGCCTGTGCGGCCACGCTCGGCGGCCGGGTGCGCCGCTTCAGCTTCGGCGCGGGCGACTACACGCTCGACCTCGGCATCACCTGGGGCCTGGCCGAAACGGAACTGGAAGCGGCCCGCGCGCAGATGGTCATCCACAGCCGCGCCGCCGGGCTGGAGGCGCCCATCGACACCGTCTGGATCGAACTGCGCGAGATGGAGGCCTTCGCCGCCTCCTGCGCGCGCGGCGTGGCGCTCGGCTTCCAGGGCAAGCTCTGCATCCATCCCGACCAGGTGCCGGTGGCCAACGCCGCATTCTCGCCCCCCGAGGCCGAGGTGGCGCGCGCGCGGCGCATCATCCTGGCCTTCGCGGAGGCCGAAGCGCAGGGCCTCGCCTCCATCCAGGTGGAGGGCCGCTTCGTGGACTACCCGATCGTGGACCGCGCGCAGCGCATCGTGGCGCTGGCCGAGCGGATCGCCGCCGCAGGCGCGTAAAGGAAATCTCAATCCGGGGGACGGAATAATGGGCCATGGCCCTTCCCCCACCCGTCGAGATCGAAAAACTGTTCGGCGTGCTCCGCCTGCAAAGGGCGACCGGGCAAGCGAGCTTCGGCAAGTTCGACAAGGTCCACAGCGACCTGATGAAGCTGCTCAAGAGCGTCGTTACCGCCGGCGTGCAATCCGCCCTCCAGGGCGCGGTCAGCTCGGCCGCGGGGGCCGCGCAGGTGACGTTGAGCGTGGGCAGCGTCTCCATGGCGATCTTCCCGGTGGGCGCCGCCCTCGGCCCGTGGCTCGCCGCCGTGGCGATCGCGCGCCAGGCCAATGGCATCTTCGCCCTCCATGACATGAAGGACCACGCGAAGGGTGGCGGCAATGGCACCTACAAGTGCAGTTGCGGCAAATGTGCTGCCGCCCTGCAATACGTGGTCGACAAGAAGGAGAACAACACGGCCATCCTCGCCGTGTCAGTCTTCACGGTCGGCCTGCCGCTCATCTTCGACAAGCTCAATTCCGTCCGGAAGAGCTTCCAGTCCGGCCGGCCGAAGGAGGTGCATTCCAAGCAGTTCGTCACCTCCGCCCGCAGCGGCTGCGTCAACGCCATGGCAAGCATCATGCTCCTCTGCGGGGACTGGTCGAACGACAAGCCACCCGACCAGAAGTTGCTGGTGGAGGCCGTCGCCATCCTGCTGGCCGATGACGGCTGGGAGCGCCTCAAGGCGAAGTGGTGACGCCTACACCTCGCGCTTGAGCGTCGCGCGGTAGGTGAAGCGCGGCGCGGGGTGGCAGCTTTCCGACACCTCGAAGACGCGCGCATTCTGGTCCAGGTAGCGCCGCCGGATCATCAGCGCCGGCGCCCCCGGCTCGACCTCCAGGAGGGCCGCCTGCGCCTCAGGCACGCCACCGGCCGTCAGATCCACCTCGACCGCGGAAAGCTGCAGCCCGAAGCGCCGTTCGATCAACGCGTAGACCGGCCCGGGCGCGAGGCCGATCTCGTCCACCACGGCCGCGTATTCGGTCGGGATATGGAGCATGGTGAAGCAGATCGGCGCGTCGGTGATGCGCACGCGGCGGATGCCCTCGACGCGCAGCATCCTCTCGCCCTCCGTGACGCCGAGCATGGCCGCCGCAGCCGCCTCGACCGAGATTTCGCGCGCGCGCAGCACGGTCAGCCGCGTCTCCTGCGGGTATTGCAGCAGGCCGCCCATGCTCGTGATGTCCTGGACGAAGCGGCCGCGGTTCTCGTGCGCGATGACCGTGGTGCCGCTGCCCTGCCGCCGGGCGACCAGCCCCGCCTCCTCCACCAGGCGCAGCGCCTCGCGGATGGTGTGGCGCGAGGCGGCGTAGAGGGCGCAAAGCTCCGTCTCCGTCGGCAGCATGGCGCCGATCGGATGGACGCCGCTGCGAAGCTGCGCGAGCAACTCGTCGGCAATCTGCCGGTAGCGCGGCCGCGGGTCGGCCGTGTCGCGCCGAGTGTTCAAGGTTGTTCCCTGTGACTGGATTACCGCCTGTTTAGACGCAGGCCGACTACTTCACCAGGGCCAGCAGCTCCCGCCAGCGCGGGTCGGCCGCGTCCTCGGCCCACTCGAATCCAGCCATTTCGGTGGTGAGAAGCCCTGCCCCGGCGCGCTCCAGCCGGGCCAGCGCCGCGTCACGGCTGGCCGGCGCGCGCGATCCGACCGCATCGCGCGCCACCCACACGCGCTTGCCCAGCGCGAGCAGGCCGAGGGCCGTCTGCATCACGCAGATATGCGCCTCGTAGCCGCAGACGATGATGTCGCGATCCGGCAGGGCTTCGGCGAAGGCGGGCGTGCGGCAAGCGTCGAAGCTGGTCTTGGCGAAGGTTCGCTCCGAGAGTGCGGCCAGTTCCGGCAGCAGCGGGCCGATACGGTCGGGGCAGTGCTCGGTCGCCCAGACGGGCACGTCGAACAGTTTGGCCAGGCGCGCCAGGCGCAGCGTCTCGCGCAGCACGGCGTCGCCCTCCGCGATGGCCGGGTGCAGGCGGCCCTGCAGGTCGATCATCAGCAGCAGCGAGCGGCGGCGGTCCAGCGTCAGCATGGGGTGTCCTCCATCAGCGCCTCCAGCATGCGCTGCATGACGCCGCGCGCCGCAAGCCCAAAGAGGCGCAGGCGGCGCGTCTCCGCCAGCACCAGCAGGCCCACGGCCTGGGCGAAGGCGGCGGCCACCAGCGCATCGGGCTCGGGCGAGAGTTGCGCCGCCGCCGCGCGGATCGGCGCCAGCGCGGCCAGCAGCGCCGCATTCAGCGCGGGGTCGATCTCCGCACCCAGCCCCCGCGGCGCCGGCCCGCCCGGACCGAGGTAGAGGCCGAGCGCCAGTTCCTGCGGGCGGGCCGCGTAGAAATCGAACAGCGCCAGCGCGCCGGCGCGGAAGGCAGCGCGCGGCTCGCCGCTTGCAGCACGCGCGATCGCGGCGGCGAGGTCGGCCAGCGAACCGCGCAGCAGTTCCGCGTAGATCGCCTCGCGGCTTTCGAAGTGAAAATAGAGCGCGGCGGGGGTGTAGCCGGCGCGGGCGGCGATGGCGCGCAGGCTCGCCCGCTCCAGCCCCGCCTCGGCGAAGACCTCGCGCGCGGCGTCCAGGATGCGGGCGCGGCCCAATTCCTTCTTGGTCGAGATGCTCATTGACGCGCATAATCGAACAGCGTTAGATTTTTGGCAATAGTTCAGGAAACGCCGCCATGCTGATGTCCTCCGAAGCCTACCGGGAGTCCCTCCGCTCGCTCTCGCCGCGCGTCTTCGTCAACGGCCGCCAGGTCGAAAGCGTGGCGGACGAGCCCCTGCTGGCACCCGGCATCAACGCCATCGGCGTCACCTACGACTTCGCTCTGCGGGACGAATACCAGGGCCTGATGGTGGCCACGCAGTCGGGCTCGGGCCGCGTCACCAACCGCATGCTGCATGTGAACAACAGCACGGATGACCTGCTCTCCAAGCTGGAGGCCGTGCGCCTGCTCTGCCGCGAATCCGGCTGCGCTCAGCGCTACCTCGCGCATGACGCGCTGAACGCCCTGCACCAGGGCACCAGGCGCGCCGACGACGTGCACGGGGGTGAGCGCCACGCCCGCTTCCTGAACTACCTGGACGACGTGCAGGCGCGCGACCTCACGCTCGGCATCGCCATGACGGACGCGAAGGGCGACCGCTCCAAGCGCCCCGGCCAGCAGGCCAACCGCGACGTGCATGTCCACATCAAGGAGCGCCGGGCGGATGGCATCGTCATCCGCGGCACCAAGGCCATCGTCACCGGCGCGCCCTACATGCACGAATTCCTCGTCATGCCCTGCCGCACCATGACGGCCGAGGATGCCGATTTCGCCGTCTGCTGCGCCGTGCCCGTCGATGCGCCCGGCATCACCATCGTGGCCCGCCCCGCCGGCCGCCCGGGCGAGGCGGCGGCGAAGTTCAGCGCGAAATACGGCCAGTCCACCGGCGTCGTCATGTTCGAGGACGTGTTCGTCCCCTGGGACCGCGTCTTCTTCGCCGGCGAATACGAGGAGGCGGGCTTCCTCACCACCTCCTACGCGACGCACCACCGCCATTCCTGCATCGGCGCGCGCGCCGGCTTCGGGGATTTGCTGATCGGCGCCGGCGCGCTGATGATCGAGGCGAACGGCCTCGACACCGACCGGCACGGCCATGTGCGCGACGCGATGGTGGACCTCATCAAGATCGTGGAAGGCTTCTTCGCCTGCGGCGTCGCTGCCAGCGTCTATGGCACGCGCGATGCGTCCGGTGCGGTGATGCCCGAGACGGTGTTC
>Ga0105047_10013089_pt1 | contig 13302 bp, 13 predicted proteins | sample MAT04_FD_78384 | JGI IMG/M metagenome (GOLD analysis project Ga0105047, IMG submission 78384) | Freshwater microbial communities from Lake Fryxell liftoff mats and glacier meltwater in Antarctica - MAT-04 (megahit assembly) | ecosystem: Environmental > Aquatic > Freshwater > Ice > Liftoff...
AGGCTACTGCGCTGCCTCGCGCCGCTCCCAGGCATTGGCCGACCGCTGGAGCGCCGCAGCGCGGGGACGGTAGATTCTCCCTCGTGGCTGCTGTCGAGGTGTCGGGTCTGATAGTGCGCTACGGCGAGCTGACCGCAGTCCGCGACGTCTCGTTCAGCGCAGCCGCTGGCGAGATCACTGCCGTGCTCGGCCCCAACGGTGCGGGCAAGACCAGCACCATCGAGGTGTGTGAGGGCTACCGCCAGGCCACGTCCGGCACGGCCGTCGTTCTCGGGATGGACCCAGCTCGTCGGCAGCGCGAGCTCAGCGAGCGGATGGGCGTGATGCTGCAGCAGGGCGGCGTCTACCCCAGCGCACGCGTGCTCGACACCGTCCGCCACTACTGCGCGCTCTACGGCAAGGGTGCCGATGCCACCGCGCTGGTCGCGCAGGTCGGCCTCGCCGATCGTTCGAAGGCCACCTGGCGGCGGCTCAGCGGTGGCGAGCAACAGCGCCTGTCGCTGGCACTGGCTATGGCCGCGGTGCCGGAGGTCGCATTCCTCGACGAGCCGACATCCGGCGTCGATGTCAACGGCCGCGACACCATTCGAGGCATCGTGCGTGGTCTGGCCGAGCGCGGGTGTGCGGTGGTGCTGGCAACTCACGAGCTGGACGAAGCGGAACGCCTCGCTGATCGTGTGGTCATCTTCGACCAGGGCCAGGTCATCGCCGATGGCACGCTGGCCGAACTTCGCAAGGGTCACGACGAGATCCGTTTCCGCAGCGCCCCGGACCTCGATACGGTGGCATTGGCCACCAGCATCGGCATGGTCGCCAGCCGTGTGGGTGATGACGAGTATGTGATCGACGCTCCCCCGCACCCGCGGCTGATGGCGCAGCTCGCCGCCTGGCTGGCCGACCAGGGTCACCCGCTCACCGACATGCGCGCCGGCGCCCAACGGCTGGAAGATGTCTTCCGCCGGCTGACCGCCGAGAACGCGGCCGCGAGGGCCGAGCCCACCGCCGGCAATGTGGGCACTGCAGAGCCAGCGGGCCGTCGCCGGAGGAACCGTCGATGAGCCGTTTCCTCTCACAGCTACGCACAGAGCTGCAATTGGTGGCCCGCAACGGCGAACAGTTGCTGCTCACCATCGGCATCCCCGTGCTGTTGCTGGTGTTCTTCAGTCTGGTCGATGTGCTGCCCACCGGCACCGACGACCCGATCGACTTCCTCGCCCCCGGCGTACTCGCGCTGGCAGTGATGAGTACCGCGATGGTCAGCCTCGGTATCGGCACCGGCTTCGAGCGCAGCTACCACGTGTTGAAGCGGTTGGGCACCACACCCCTCGGGCGCGGTCGCCTGATCGCCGCCAAGATCTCGGCCGTGGCCGTCGTCGAACTCGTGCAGTTCGCCGTGCTGGTGCCGGTCGCCTACGCACTGGGCTGGTCTCCGGGCAGGGTCAATGTGCCGGCAGCGATTGGCGCCGTGCTGTTGGGCACGATGGCCTTCGCCGGCATCGGCCTCACCTTCGCCGGGCGTCTTCGTGGCGAGATCAACCTGGCCGTACTCAACGGCTTGTACCTCGTGCTGCTGCTACTCGGCGGGATGATCATCTCCTTCGACAAACTGCCAGCTGCGTTGCGGGCTGGCGCCCACGCACTGCCCAGTGGCGCCCTCGCCGACCTGTTGCGCGAGACGCTCGGCGGCAACGGCACGCAAGTGGCCACCAGCTGGCTGGTGCTCTCCATCTGGGCTGTGGTCACCCCGCTGCTCGCCGCCAAGCTGTTCCGCTGGGACTAACGCCAGCTCACACGGGCCGTTTGTGTCAAAAGTTTGACGCCGGTGACCCAGCTCACCGCCCGACACCCTTTACGTAAAGACCGGGGTGGCTGCGCGCTCAGCGGTGCAGCTCTGTCGGGGCATCGGAGCGGTCGAACGCTCGGGTGACCTCGTCGTAGTGCAGCACCGGCTCGTCGTTGCCGGTGATCTCGGCATCGGGGATCTGGTCAGCGCGGCGATAGCTGTTCTCGCGTTCCGAGCTGAGCCCGAAGCGACGGGCAAATATCGTGATCACAACTGCCCACAGGAAGATGCCGCCACCGACCTTCATGATCACGCCGGCGATCTGCTGATCGTCGATCGCATTGATGCCCCACACACGCACGGGCTGATCGCCATAGTGCTTGTACACGACACCTTCGGCCATCGCCAGCCACGCCGCGGGGACGGTGGGCACGACGCTCTGCAAGAACAGGTAGATCATCTTGCCGACCGGCTTCATCTGCAGTTCCTTGAACGGACCCACCACCGGCATCCACATCAGCACGGCGGTGCTGACGATGGCGAAATGCAAGAAGTAGTGCAGCGCGCCGTTGGTGGTGGACGCATTCACCACACCCGGGATATGGCTGACCATGACCATGCCGTTGAACAGCACGGCGGCCACCACTGGCTTTGTGAAAAAGCGGACCACCCGATACGTCAGCCCGTTGCCTACCAACACTCGCAACAGCCATTCGGGCGTTGCCAGCAGCACAAGCGGCGGCATGAAATAACTGAGCATCATGTGCTGCAGCATGTGCGCGCTGTACAGGTAACCCTCGGCCACCTGGTGCAACGGCCAGGTGCTGCCCACGAACAGCAGCATCATCGCGCCGACGAAACACCACAGGTTTCGTCGGCTGATCACCGGCTGACCCGGTGCCACCGCCTTCGGCCCGATGACGCGCACCGCATAGACGTACGCACCGATGAGAAAGCCCACCAGCAGGTAGACCTCGACGTTGCTCTGGAAACGCCACGGGTCCTCGAAGGGAACGGCGGCGAACATCACGTCACCTGGCGAAGAACTGGAAGGTACTGAGGAAGATGGCGTAGACGACCAAGGCCAAAACAAGGCCGATGTAGAAGACCACGCTGAACATCTTGCTGTCGAACTTCAGGTGCATGAAAACCCGGATGATGATCCAGAACTTGATGGACATCATCAGCAGCAGCGTCGGCGTGGCGAACGGCCCCAGATGGACCCAATAGGTGGCCGTCTCCAAGGCAGTCAGCACCGCGAGGATCAGCGCGATCCGGATGAAGTAGTTGTCTTGCGGGACGTGATGCCCGTCGTCGGCAGCCTCGGTGACGAGGTGCTCGGTGGGTTCGATGACTGCGCTCATGACATGGACCTCACGCCGGGATCAGGTAGACGAGGGTGAAGATGACAACCCACACGACGTCGACGAAGTGCCAATACAGGCCGACCATCTCGACCACTTCCGCCTTGTCGCCCGAGATACGGCCACGACCGATGATGGCGGCCAAGGCCACCAGCATCAGCACGCCGATGGACACGTGCACACCGTGGAAACCGGTGAGCGAATAGAAGCTGGACGAGAACAGGCTGGTGGTGAAGCCGAGGCCCTCTTGGTAGAAGGCGGTGAACTCGTAGACCTGGCCACCAACGAACAGCGAACCGAGCAGGGCGGTGACCATCAGCCACAACTTGGTGTTGCTTTCCTCGTGGCGTTTCGCCGCGTTCACGGCCAACACCATCGTGAGCGACGACATCAGCAGGATGAAGCTGCTGACCGAGGTGAGCGGAATGTCGAAGATCTGGGCCGGGCCCGGACCATCGCCGCTGCGTCCGCGGTACAGCATGTAGGTGCTGATGAGACCACCGAACAGCAGGCACTCGCTGCCGAGGAACAGCCACATGGCCAGCTTGTTGTTGCTGATGCCAGTGCTGGGATGCGCAGCATGCCCGTGGTCGTCGCCGTGATCGGCGCGGGCCGACGGCTCTTCGTGAACGGCGATGTCAGCCAATGGACGCCAACTCCTTGCTCGGACCGGCACCGTCGACCGGCGGGTCATAATCGCTGTCGTCGGCAACCGACGGCTCGAGCACCCAGCCGAAGATGCCGAGCAGCACGATGGCCGAACCCACTGCACAGAGCAGCAGGTTGAAGATCACGCCGTAAGCGATGATCGGGAAACCGAGGGCCAGCACGATAGGCCAGTACGACGGCGAGGGAAGGTGGATGTGCTGGTCCGCGGTTGCTTCCTGCTCGGCGTGGATCTCTTCTGCCGTCTTCACCTTGACCAAGCGCGTGCCGTGCTCGGTTTCCACTTCTTCGTACTTGCGGTGGAAGAACTCGTCCAGTGCATGGACGGTGGGGATGGTGTCGAAGTTGTGCACCTTGGGCGGGCTGGCGGTGATCCACTCGAGCGTGCGAGCGTCCCACGGGTCGACCGGCGCCTTCTCTGCCTTGCGGGCGGTGACGATCACGTTGATGAGGAACACGAGCACGCCGGCAGCGATGACGAACGACCCGATGCTGGCGATCAGGTTCCAGAATGCCAGGTTGAAGAAGCCCTCACCGGTGAGCTTTTCGGGCCACACCACCATGCGGCGCGGCTGTCCTTGCATGCCCAAGATGTGCATCGGGCCGAATGTGAGGTTGACACCGAAGAACATCAGCCAGAAGTTCCACTTACCGAGACGCTCGCTGAGCATCTTGCCGAACACCTTCGGCCACCAGTAGTAGAAGCCGGAGAACAGGCCCATGACGGCACCACCGACGATGACGTAGTGGAAGTGAGCCACGATGTGGTACGTGTCGGTCTGTTGCGTGTCGGCAGGAGCCGAGGCATGCGTCACGCCGGAGAGGCCACCGATGGTGAACAGGATGATGACACCGATGGCGAAATGCATTGCGGTGGTGAACCACAGCTTGCCGCCCCACAGGGTGAGGGTCCAGTTGCAGATCTTCACGCCCGTCGGGATGGCGATGAGCATCGTTGCCGCCGAGAAGACAGCCACGCTGACCGGGCCGAGGCCGCTGGCGAACATGTGGTGGGCCCACACACCCCAGCCGACGAAGCCGATGGCCACACCGGAGAACACCACGAACTTGTAGCCGAACAGCGGCTTACGAGCGAACGTGGGAAGCACTTCGGAGATGATGCCGAAGCTGGGCAGGATGATGATGTACACCTCGGGGTGACCGAAGATCCAGAAAAGGTGCTGCCAGAGAAGCGGATCAGCGCCCTTGTCGACATCGAAGAACGACGCACCGAAGTTTCGTTGGAAGCTGAGCAGGAACAACGCCACGGTGATGACCGGCAGTGCGAACAGCAGCAAGAACTGCACGACCAGCACCATCCAGGTGAACACCGGCATGCGCATCAGCGACATACCCGGCGCACGCATGTTGAGCACCGTGACGATCAGGTTGATTGCACCGATCAACGAGGCGATGCCGGTGATCTGCAAACCCAGCGTCCAGAAATCGACACCGTGGCTGGGTGAGAACAACGCACTCGAGTTGGGCGAGTACATGAACCAACCGCCGTCGGCGGCGCCACCGAGGAACCACGAGGTGTTGAGGAACAGGCCGCCCGACAGGAACAGCCAGAAGCTGAGCGCATTGAGGCGGGGGAAGGCCACGTCGCGGGCACCGACCTGCAGCGGCAGGAAGTAGTTCGCGAACGCGGCTGCCATCGGCATCACGAACAAGAACACCATGGTGGTGGCGTGCATCGTGAACATCTCGTTGTACAGGCCGGCGTTGAGGACGGTGTTGTCGGGTGCGGCCAACTGCAACCTGATGAGCAGGGCCTCGAGGCCGCCCACCAGGAAGAAGAACATGGCCACGACACCGTACATGATGCCGATCTTCTTGTGATCGACGGTGAAGAGCCAGGACTTCCAGCCGGTGGTGCTGACGGGGCGCTTGAACACGCCCAACGCCGCAGTCGGCGTAACCAGCGCTGGGCTGGCGTCAGCCCCGGCGAAGGCCGGAGTGGGGCTGACAGAGGGTCGTTCGATGATGGCCATCTTCGTTGGCTCCCTTTACTTCCGCTCGAGAAGGTAGGCGATGAGCTCGTCGATCTGCGCCTCGGTGAGGTTCAGGTTCGGCATGCCACGGGTCTTGCCGCCGGTGGGCGCAAGTTTGGTCGGGTCGGCGTACATCGGCTTCATGGCCGGTGCGTTGCGCAACCATTCACGCAGGGCCGCTTCGTCGAAGCAATCTGGGGTAACGCCCTGCAGGTACAGCGCACCGAACTCGTCGGGCGGGGCATTCCACAGCTTGGTGCGGCAGCTCTCGGTGAGCAGGTCGAACGTCCACCCGGCGAACGCCGTGCGAGACATCAGGTGCGACAAGTTGGGGGCGGCCCCGGAGACCACGTACAGGTCGGGCTCGGCGAGGATGGGTGCGCCATCGGCGTTGGACAGGTCGTTGACCTGGTGGCAGCGGCTGCACTGGGCGACGAAGGTGGCCTCGCCAGTGGCGGCCAGCGTGTCGGCGGCCGGTGCCGTATACGGCGCTGTCTGCTGGTCGACCCACGCCTGGAAGTCGGCGGTGTTCAATGCGACTGCGGCCTGACGCATACGAGCGTGGCTGAGGCCGCAGAACTCGGTGCACTGACCGGTGTAGATACCAGGGTTGTCGGCTTGCATGCGTAGCGTGTGCAAACGGCCGGGCACAGCGTCGCGCTTGCCGTTGAGCGCGGGGATCCAGTAACTGTGGATCACGTCGCGGCTGGTGATGCGCAGCAGCACATCGGTGCCGGCGGGGATGACAAGTTCACCGCTGGTGACGATGGATTCGTCGATGGTGACGCCGCCGCACTTGCTGCCAGCGACGTAGTCGTATTCCCACCACCACTGCTGGCCAGTGACGTTGATGACGCAGTCGTTGTCCTTCTTGTCCAGCTCGAACACTGCACTGATCGACGGGACGGCAACCACGGCGAGGATGATGGCCGGCATGATCGTGAGGAGGATCTCGAGCTTCGGGTTGCCGTGGGTCTGCTCGGGGATGTCCTGCCCGCGATCCCTGTACTTCCAGATCGCGTAGCCAACAGCCGCGAACACCAGCAGGCCGACGATGGCGGAGATGATGAACAGTTCCATCTGCAACGTGTCGATCTTGCGGGCGTTGGAGCCCTTGGGCTCGAAGATGTCTTGCGGCGCGTTGTCTGCACACCCTGCCAGCACGACGCCCACGCCGACGGCGAGGGCGACGAGGCGACGACGGCCGACGAACTGACCTTCGTTCGAACTCACCATGTTGTCACTCTGCTCCATGTTCAGGGCACCACGATATCGACGGCGGCATCGTCGCGCCCAGCCACCTGGAGGACCAAGGGGGTGGTGCTGGCGGCTGACGATTTCGGGATCTTGATCTTCAGGTAGGCCTGCTTGCCTGGGTTGACCGCTGTGGTGCACTTGATGACTTCCTTCGCCGTGCCGAACGTGCCGAGGCGACCGGTCAGCCGGTGCGGCTGGCCTGATTCATTGTGGAAGATGACGGCAACCAGTGCACTACGGGGCACGGGGATCTCGTGGAATTCCTGGTTGTCGTATCCGTTGATGAACGCGACCAGGTCGCCGTCGGCCTGCAGGTACACGTTGGCGACGACACCGCTCTTCGCCGACACGTCCTGCGAAGCATGGTCGTCGATGTGCGAATCGACACCTGCCTCGAGGCAGATGGCCGGATCTGATTCCGTGGTGGGGTGTTCTTCGATGGTGCGCTGGCCCTGCATCGCCGAGGCGACGCCGGCACCCAGCAGCGCGACTGCGGCGATGCCGCACACACCGGCAATGGTGCTCTTGCTGATGTTGCGCTTACTGGCGAACAGGAAGCCACCCATCAGGATGAACGCCCCGAGCATCAAGAACACGATCATGCCGACGTCCTTGCTGGCCGAAAGCAGGATGCGCGAGAACGGGTACACGACAAGCGCAAGGGCGATGGCACCGAGTATGGGGAACTCCAGCGGGTGCAGGATGCGCTTGCGGATGCCGGCGTTGTACGACATATCGGCGCTGGCCCGCTCGCTCCAGCCCTGGACCATCCATTCCACCGTCGCCGCAAGCACGACGATGAGGGCGACTTGGAAGATGACCGGCTTGCTGACAGCACCGATCGCGAGACCGGCGACGCCGACGGCGGCGACCATCGGCCACATGCTGCGACCGACCGGTGCAGCCGCGGCGGTGGCGGTGTGCTGAGCACCCTGCTGCATGCCCGACACGTTGCCGTCGCGATTGAAGTAGTTGATGCCGGCGAGGAACCCGAACACAGCGGTGAGCGAGAGCAGACCCACCGTGCCCATGATGCCGGTGGGGCCGCCGTTGCTGGCCGCGAACACGATGGTGCCCACGAGCGACAACGCGGTTGCCCCGAAGAAGAGTTTCGAACCTGTGGTGAACATTGGCTTCCCCGCTACTTCGTCACGTAGACCACGAACCAGAGCATCGCGAATGCGAAGCTCAGGAAGTACCAGTACATCGCATGTGCCGACACGATCTCGCGGTCGACGGTGCGACCCCCGAGGTAACGAAAGGCGGTGATTGCGCTGAAAACGACCCCGATTACCAGCATGACCGTCATCACGCCGGTGATGGCGTAGAACATCGTGTTGAACGTGCCGTCGGCGGCGGCGCCGGCGCTGGCGGGCAGCATCATCTGGGCATAGATGTTGGCCTGGGCGTTGATGACGGCCACCCCGAGCAGAGCGACCAGGCCGAGCGCCAGCCCGGTGTGGGAGCGATCCTGGCGCTTGGCCGAGTAGACCGCCCACTGTGCGAATACGCCGATGGGGATGAACCCGAGCAGCATGATGTTGGCGGGTACCAGCGGGATCTCGACGCCGTCAGGCATCCAGGAGCCGGTGGTGTCGATGGACTGCTGCCGCATTCGCAGCCACGTCGCGAGCATGCCACCGAGCAGCGCAGCGAGCGCCGCACAAGCCACGGCGGTGCCGACGAGTAGCTGCCGGCGTGCGGACGGTGCAGGAGCCGAGGGTAGGGCGATCATCAGGCGTCACTCCGATTCGAGGGCTTGAGGTCGAGCAGGGGCTCGGCGGACTGCACGATGTGCACATCAACGAAGTTGTCGTAGGGCGCCGGCGACGTGGTGGCCCACTCGAGCGTCAGGCCGTCCCACGGGTCGTCGCCGGCAGCGTCGCCCTTGATGAAGGTGCGCAGCGACAGTGCGACGAACACCAGCACAGCCAGCAGCACCAGGGCGATACCGGCCGCATTAGCCGTGTTCCAGAGGGTCATCGGGCCCGAGTAATCGAAGGCCACGATGGGTTCCGTCCCGGTCACGATGGACGGGAACACGCCACCGGCCTGGTCGGCGAAACCGGCGACCATCAGCGCCAGCGAGGAGAGCGCTGCACCGGCGAACGCCAGCAGCGCCAAGGGCAGCGCAGCCTTGGTAGCGAGCGACGGGCCCCACAACTTCGGGCCCCAGTAGGCGACTGCGCCCATGGTCGCGAGCACGGCGGCGAACACCAGCGCCAGCCAGTTGCCCTCTTCGAAGGTGGTGCCGATGAGTCCAGCATCGCCGATGTGGGCGAGCGCATTGGCGGCCACGGCCAGCAGCGCCAGCAGCGCAGCGAAGAGACCGAACACCAGCGGAGCCGACACCTTCGGCTTGGTGGCCAGGCCCTTGGCGGCGAGCGCCACTGCGAGGAAGGCGCCGAGCAACGGCAGCCCATGGACGAGCGCGAACGGCACCAGGTCCCTGAGCTTCTCGCTCAACGACAGGTCGAGGAAGGCGGGGCGCAACGTGACCGCGCTTTGAATGACGGTGGCGAACACCGCGACACCGACCAGGCCGATGGCGGTGAAGATGATGCCGCGAGGACGCAACCGCTGCCGGGTGGAAGTGGCAACCGTCTCGGCCAGGAAGCCGAACACCGGAAGGGCGAACAAGATGGTGGTGGGCTGACTGAAGGCCGCACCCGCTACCCCGTCGAGCGCCAGGTTGCTGCTGAGCCCGCTGAGCGACGGGAACTTGTGCCCCACGTACAGGTACAGCAGGTTGCCGATGAGCACCGGCAACGCCACCACGACAGTGAGCGAGAACACCAGCACCGACCAGGTGAAGAAGGGCACGCGACGCATGTTCATGCCCGGCGCACGCGCCGTGAGGATGGTGGTCATCACCGAGATGACCGTGGCCAACAGGCCTGCCGCGACAATGCCGACCGCGAGCAGGAACAGGTCGACGAAGACCCGGTCGCCGCCGCCGGGGCCACCGTTGTTGACCAGCGAGAAGATGGCCAGGGCGGCGCCGAGCAGCCACGCCCAGAATCCTGCGGCAGCGAGCCGCGGGAAGGCCAGCGAGCGAGCACCTACCTGCAGCGGGACGATGGCCACGGCCGCACCCACCATCAGCGGGAGCAGCACCAGGTAGGTGAGGCCGAAGCGCTGCAGCGCGAATAGCTGGGTGAGCGAACCCACCGAGAGCCACTCGCGGGTGGGTGAGATGCGCTCGATGCCGAGCAGCAACGCCACTGACGCGGCGGCGAGGAACGCGACCGCGGTGGAGCCGAGGTAGAGACGGCCGATTCGCTTGTGGTCGGTGGTGGTCACCCACGCGCCAATGCTCGCGAGCCCAGGACCCGCGGTAGCCGGGGTGCTGGTGACGTGGGTATCGATTGTGGTCATAGGCGACGAACTCGTTTCATGTCGGGCGCGCCACGCGCAAGGCCCTCAGTTGACAGATCGATTGAAAATGGGTTGCTGGCAGCGACACTATCCGCGGGTGCCCTGCCCAATGGAAATCCGCGTGGTCAGGCGTAGACGAAAACGTCGATGGTCATTGCTGCGAAGAGCAGAGTGACGTATGTGATGGAGTACCCGAAGACTCGCATCGACCGCTGCGGGGTGGGGTTGTGACCGAGATCGATGGTGCCCCACAGGAACAGCGCCCCCAACAACACGGCGGAGACCCCGTACACCAGACCCAACGAAGCAACGGGCCACAGCACCATCGTGCTGGCCACCATCAGCGCGGTGTACACCACCATCTTGCGGACGGTGACCTCCAGCGTGGCGACAGCCGGGAGCATCGGCACGTTGGCCGCGCGGTAGTCGTCGGCGTACCGGATGGCGAGCGCCCAGAAGTGCGGAGGGGTCCACAGGAACATCACGATGAACAGCACGACCGGCGTCCAGGTGACGTTGTTCTGCACCGCCGCCCACCCCACCAACACCGGGACGGCGCCGGCAGCGCCGCCGATGACGATGTTCTGCGTGCTGGTGCGCTTCAGCCACAACGTGTAGATGAAGACGTAGAAGAGCGTGGCCGACAACGCAAGCACGGCCGACAGGAAGTTGGCCCAGGCCCACAGCACCCCGAAAGCGAGCACCTCCAGGGAAACGGCGAACACCATTGCCTGCCGGGGTTGCAGCAGGCCGGTGACCAGCGGGCGGCCCTGCGTGCGCGGCATCAGCTTGTCGATGTCGCGGTCGACCACCATGTTGATGGCGTTGGCACCGCCGGCGGCCAACGTGCCGCCGAGCAACGTGATGAGGACGAGCGACGTGCGCGGCCAACCACCCTGCGCCAGCACCATGGTGGGCACGGTGGTGATGAGCAAAAGCTCGATGATGCGCGGTTTGGTGAGGGCGATGTACCCACCGAGCTTGGAGGTTGGGGTGCGACGCGATCCGTGCGCCACCCCGCCCGGAGCCATCCGGGAAGGAACAAGGGGCCTTGAGCCGACTGCCATAGGCGCTCATCGTAGAGGTGCGCGCCGGTTGCGACCACTCGGCCGCGCCAGTGGCGAAGGAATCCCCGGACGGGTGTTCTTCCGGCAGAATGGCACGTATGGCCCCCACCCCCGCACCGGTCGTCATCGACCGGCCCGAGAGCGAGACGGTCCTCGCCAACGACCGGCCGTGGATCGTGCTGGTGTGGAACGACCCGATCAACCTGATGAGCTACGTCACCTTCGTGTTCCAGAAGGTGTTCGGCTACAGCCTCGAGAAGGCCACCGAGCTGATGCTCGACGTCCACCACAAGGGTCGGGCGGTGGTCAGCAGCGGCGCCCGCGAGAAGGCCGAGATCGACGTCTTCCGGCTGCACGAACATGGCCTGTGGGCCACGATGCAGCAAGACGACTGATGCAGCAAGACGACTGATGCGGCCGGACGACTTGATGCAGCAGGACCACTGACCACGTGCCGCCCGCACCGATCGAGCCGGTCGACGGCTTCTACCGCACTCCCCGCGGCCGCCAGCTCGCCGCCGACAGCGTCTCGTGGGTGGCTACCCGCAGCGGCGGTCCCGGCGGCCAGCACGCCAACACCTCCGACACCGCGGTCACCGTCAGCATCGACGTCTCGCTCACGGGCCTCCCCGAGGTCGTGCGCGATCGGGTGCAGGTGGCCGTCGGCCCGGTGGTCAGTGCCAGCTCCAGCCGCTCGCGTTCGCAGTGGCGCAATCGTCAACTGGCCTGGCAGGAAGCGCTACAGCGTTTCGACGAGGCCGCGGCACCGCCGCCGCCTCCGCGAGCGCGCACCAAACCCACCCGTGGCGCACGCGAGGCCCGGCTGCGCGACAAGCGCGTTGTCGGCGAACGCAAGCAGACACGCCGCCGTCCCGGCCACGACGAGTAACACCCGGACGGCGGGCGCTGTCGCAGCGCTCCAGACGCGGAAGAGCCCCCGCCGAAGCGGGGGCTCGCCCAGTGCTTGATGCCGTTGTGCAGGTCGTCAGACCTTGGCGGCATCCGGCGTGTGGTGCTCGGCGACGAGGATCACGTCGTCGGCCTTTTTCGAGGTGAAGGCGTGGATGAGACCGGCGATCGAGAGCAGGAAGAGCACGATGGCGGCTGCGAAGCACACCCAAGCGGCCTGACCGGCACGCTCACCGAAGACGCTGAAACCGTACGAGGTCAGCAGCAGGCCACGGAGGGTGTCGGCACGCAGGAGCGTGTCAACCCGCAGGCGCTGGAGGCCGTCGGCAGTTGCCTGCAGTTCGGCGATTGCATCTTCCGACTCGCCGGCTTCCTTGGCAGCGGTGACTGCGTCGCGGGCTTCGGTCACGATCTTGCCGATCGTGGCGTACGAGTAGGCAACACCATTCACGATGCTGGACTCAGCAGCGTGCAGCTTGATGAAGTGCTCGGCGTAGCACTCGGCCTGCTTGCCCGTGAGCATCTGCTGGCCGGCGAACTTGTTCAGGCACTCGGAGTCGGCCTCTGCGGTCAGGTTCCTCGAGGTGAGGAACTCGTCGACCTTGGTCTGGTCACCGTCGAACTTCTCGAGCAGGTCGGCGTTGAGCGCCTCAGCGGTGTTCTCAGCAAGGGCTTCCGCCTTGGGGAAGAAGATCTGCTGCTCCGAGAGCTGGCTCTTGACGTAGGTCTGAGCGAAGTCCTTCTGGTCTGTCAGGATGAGGCCGACCACCACCAGCAGAATGCTGAAGATGATGCCTCCCACACTGAATGCAATGTCAAGCGTGCGGCGTTTCATAATGTTGTCCTCCCAGTGCGGTCAGCTCGGGATGCGACCGCCACGACAT
>Ga0105047_10013092_pt1 | contig 13298 bp, 17 predicted proteins | sample MAT04_FD_78384 | JGI IMG/M metagenome (GOLD analysis project Ga0105047, IMG submission 78384) | Freshwater microbial communities from Lake Fryxell liftoff mats and glacier meltwater in Antarctica - MAT-04 (megahit assembly) | ecosystem: Environmental > Aquatic > Freshwater > Ice > Liftoff...
TGGACCAACCGGATGACGGCACCCTGATGGTCGGCGACACCAACGCCGATGAGTTGTCGGTGCGGCAGCTGAACCGCTTACGCAACCAGGACTTCGGGTTCGTGTTCCAACAGTTCTTCCTCACCCCCAACGCCACCGTGCTCGACAATGTGGTGCTGCCCCTGAAGATCGCCGGTATTGGTGCCCGGGAACGTAAAACCCGCGGCATGGCAGTACTCGAACAACTGGAAATGGCAGACAAAGCCCAAAACAAGGCAGTCACCCTCTCCGGCGGACAGAAGCAACGAGTCGTCATCGCCCGCGCCCTGGTGAACAACCCAAAGGTCATCTTCGCCGACGAACCCACCGGCAACCTCGACACCATCACCGGTGCCCTGGTCGAAAACATCCTCTTCACCCTCAACCGCGACCACGGCATCACCTTGGTGATCGTCACCCACGACCCCGAACTGGCGACGCGATGCGACCACCAGCTCTTCATCCGCGACGGACGCGCTGTGCGCTCCCTCGACACCCCAGGAGTAGCAGCATGAACCCCCTCGACCCGAGGATCTCGATCGGCCAAAGGCTGACGGTCACCCGCCCGATTGCGAAACAGACGAGCGAGCGGCAGCGACCGAAAAGTGGATGGCTTGCCATCACCGGCCTCTTGCTGCTCGGTACACTCCCGGTGATCGGCGGTGTGCTCCGCCTCGGGGAGGTGAGTTCTGGTACTGAAATCGACCTACTCTGGACGTCAATAGTGGCGATCGTTGCGCACATCGTGGCGATGAGCGTGTTCTGCCTTCTCGGCGCATTCCAGTTCTCTCCGGCACTGCGAATTCGGCGCGGTTGGCATCGTACCGCCGGCCGTGCACTGATCCCCGCTGGATTCATCGCGGCACTTTCCAGCATCTGGCTCGCGGTCTTCTTCGGTGGCCCCCCGGAAGAGTTCGCACTCGCAATGGTTCGACTTGTCTTCGCCGTGCCGATGATCATATTTCTTGTGCTGGCAGTGCTCGCGATCACGCGTCGCGACTTCACCGCGCACGGAGCCTGGATGACGCGCGCCTACGCGATCGCTATCTCCGGCGGAACCCAAGCGCTCGTCTTCGCGCTGTGGACGCTCACCATCGGCGAGGTCGACGCAATCGGTGAGGCACGGCTCGTCGCTGCGGGCTTCGTGATCAGCAGTGCCGTGGCGGAGTTGCTCATCTGGCGGCGGTCCGTCCGGCGGAAGCGCGGTCGTTCGGGGCCTGGTGCGCTGCGCGACGGACGCGCCGTGCGCTCCCTCGACACCCCAGGAGCAGCAGCATGAACCCCCTCGACATCACTCGAGCTGCAATCAGCAACACCTTCCGCAGCACAACGCGCACCTCGCTCACGGTCACCGCCATCGTCATCGGTGCCTTCACCCTCACCATCACCAGCGCTATCGGCACCGGCATCTCCACCTACATCGACAACCAGATCGCCTCCGTTGCGGCATCCGACGCGCTGTCAATCACGAAAGCGTCGGATGAGGCTCCCGGTTCGCAGTCGGGGCCGGCCACATACGATCCGGATTCGGCCGTGGTCGGTGGACGGTTCGAGGGTGACGGTTCGGAGTTTGCGAGCGGCATCCTGACCGCTACAGATGTCGACGCCATTGCTGACGTGGATGGCGTGCTGGAGGTGAATCCGATCCTCCAGCTTGATCCGCTCTATATCGAGCACGACGGCACCGGCAAGTATGAGCTGGCCATCAATGTCAACATCCAGATGATCAACCCAGATCTGGCCGCGGGCACTCCGATGCCCGAAGACGGCAATCATGTTCTGCTCACGAGCGCTTATCTCAAGAGCCTCGGCTTTGCCGACGCGGAATCTGCAGTCGGACAGCCCGTGAGCATTGGCATTGCTGACCACAGCGGCGAGATACACGAGCGCGAGGCGACCATCTCCGGAGTGCAGAACGAGACGCTCTTCGACAGTGGGATCGGGCTCAACCAGACGCTCTCCGACACGCTACGGGAGACCCAAGCCATCGGCAGTCCCGCAGATACCGAGGTCGGCTTTTTCGTCGCGACAGCGCGATTCGACCCGGGCATCGGCGAGGAGGCGCTCAGCGCACTGAAAGCGGATCTGGCAGACCTCGGCTACAACGCCCTGACGGTTGCCGACCAGATCGGCATCTTTCAGGCCGTCGTCGGCGGCATCATCGGCGTGCTGAACGCCTTCGCCGTGATCGCGCTTCTCGCGGCCGGGTTCGGCATCGTCAACACGCTGCTGATGAGTGTGCAGGAGCGCACTCGCGAGATCGGGCTCATGAAAGCAATGGGCATGGGCGGCGGACGCATTTACACGCTGTTCAGTGTCGAGGCGGTCTTCATCGGCTTGCTCGGCAGCGTGATCGGCGCACTCGGAGCGATGGGCGCGGGCGCCGCTGCGAACGCGATTCTCGCCGAAACAGTGATTGCCGACCTCGAGGGGCTTGAAGTTCTCGTCTTCGCACCCATCCCCATGATCACCGTTGTGCTCCTGGTGATGGGTATCGCCTTTCTCGCCGGAACAATCCCGGCCCGGCGCGCAGCTCGCCAGAACCCCATCACCGCGCTCCGGTACGAGTAGCTGTCGCAGGCGGTGAGGTCTCGAGTGCATGTGTCGCGCTCGCGGGAGCATCGGTAGTTGCACGCGTCGTCGGTCATCACCCGGGTCACGTCCCGCCGAGTGGGGACGTCACCAAGTTGACCGATGCGAAACGTCCATGGTCCAACGGAAAACTCCCACTACTGAAGGTTCACGATGCCGGACGGACGATGAGACATGACGGCTGTTGGCGGACGAATCGGCCGAAACCTGCGAACAACACCAGCATGCTCTGGTTGGAGTCGGACGGATTGGATGTCACAACCAACGAGTCGCCCCAGATCGAGTGGGGCACGAGCACCCCGAATTGTGCGGATTTCGGCGGACATCACAGCTGTCAATCGGACAGATTGCGTGGCGAGGGACAGTGGGGCGGCGCAGGCGCGCCAGGTACCGCCTAGAAGAAGTCGGGGCTCGGGGTGGAGGCGTAGCGGATCGACACATCGGCGTGGCGGTCGAACCGATACCCGGCGCCGCGCACGGTGCGCACGACATCTTCGTAGGCGCCGAGCTTCGAGCGCAGGCGCCGCACGTGAACGTCGATGGTGCGCTCGTTCGGCGCGTCGTCGTCGCTGTCGGACCAGAGCGCCGAGATGAGCTCGGCCCGCTCGATCGTGCGGCCCTCGCGCAGCACGAGGTACTGCAGCAGCTCGAACTCCTTGTAGGTGACGCCTGCTGTCTCCTCGTCGAGCAGGATGCGCTTGCGTGACAGGTCGATGACGACGCCAGATCGCTTTTCCGGCTCGGGATCCTCGGCCTGGCGATGCTTCGTCAGCGCGGAGGGGTCCTGCAGCGCCAGGCGCACGACGTCGACGTCGCGCCCGCCCGCTCCAGCAGGGGCGAGTGCCACCGCGGCGTAGGTCTCCGCGCTCGGGGCCAGCTGGGCGGTGAGCTTTTTCAGCTGTTCGACGATCGCACCGAGGTCGGTGCCGGCGGCGGCGGCCTTCGCGTCGTCGATGCCGACGTACAGCACGAAGCCGCGCGGCTCGGTGCCAGCGGGCACCGCGCGCAGGTGGCGGGTCGGCGCGGGCGGGGTGGTCTCCACGCCGGCGGGGACGGCGTGCGGGGCGGCGTAGGGGTGGGTGAGGTCGGCGGTTGCGAGAGACATCGTTGACGGGTCCTTGAGGGAGGTGAAGGGCCTCTAATGATGAGGGTGTGATCCTTCTGGGAAGTGCGGTGCGTGCGGTGCGGATCGCCGTCCGTTATGAAGGAGGCGGCCCGGGGAGCTCACGGATCGACGAGTGGATCGACGACTGTGCGGCTCGGCAGGGACTAGGCCGTTAAGAACACGTTCGACAACACATCATTCCGGCAACGCCTCGGGCCTCAGCGGAGGTCGGGGCGGGCAGGATGATAGTCATTACCCCAGTGTCTTGCACGAGTGCCCGCCGTGTCAAGTCGCCGCGGGTCGCCCAGCCGGTGTCACGACTGCTCGACTCGCGCCCCGAGCGGCTCGAAGCGCGCGGCCCCGAGCTCGCGGCCGCATTGGTCCTCGCCGGTGAAGCGGATGCCGCTAGACGGTTCCATAGAGCCGGTCGCCGGCGTCGCCCAGCCCGGGCACGATGTACCCCTGCTCGTTCAGGCGTTCGTCGAGGGAGCCGAGCACGATTGTCACCTGGCGACCCTCCGTGGCCTTCTCGAGCGCGGCGAGTCCCTCCGGCGAGCCGAGAAGGCACACCGCGGTGACGTCCTCCGCACCCCTCGCGAACAGGTACTCGATCGCGGCGATGAGCGACCCGCCGGTTGCCAGCATCGGGTCGAGCACGAAGCACTGCCGGCCGGCGAGGTCGTCGGGGAGGCGCTCGGCGTAGATGTCGGGCTGGAGGGTCTCCTCGTTGCGCACCATGCCGAGAAAGCCGACCTCGGCGGTGGGCACGAGCTTCACCATGCCCTCGAGCATCCCGAGCCCGGCCCGAAGGATCGGCACCACGATCGGGCGGGGCAACGCGATCGCGAGGCCCCTGGTCTCGGCGACGGGGGTCTGGACCGTGACCGTCTCCACGCGCACGTTGCGGGTGGCCTCGTAGGCGAGCAGCGTGACGAGTTCCTCGGTGAGGGCGCGAAACGTCGGCGACGAGGTGGTCTTGTCCCTGAGCACCGTCAGCTTGTGGGTGATGAGCGGATGGTCGGCAACGTGTACTCGCATAGGCTCAATCTATCGGAGGGGCGCGTGATGAGCGGATACGACGGCTGGATGCGCGAGGCGATCGCCGACGCGGCGCTGGCGCTGCGCACCGGGGACGTCCCCGTCGCGGCCCTCGTTCTGGCGGAGGACGGCGCGGTGATCGGCCGGGGGCGCAACGAGCGGGAACTGCACCAGGACCCGACCGCCCACGCCGAGGTCGTGGCGATCCGTGCCGCGGCCGCCGCCACCGGCGACTGGCGTCTTACGCGGGCGACCCTCGTGGTCACCCTCGAGCCCTGCGTCATGTGCGCGGGCGCGATCCTCTCCGCCCGCATCCCTCGCGTCGTGTTCGGCACCTGGGACGAGAAGGCAGGAGCGGTCGGCAGCGTCTACGACGTGCTGCGCGACCGCCGGCTCAATCACCGCGTCGAGGTCATCGCGGGGGTCGAGGCCGAAGCGTGCTCCTCGCTGCTGCTCGACTTCTTCCGGGCGCGCCGCGGCTGACTCCTACAGCGTGTCGAGCCACTCACCGAGCATGGCCCGCGAGGCCCGCTCCATTGCCGCGGCGTAGCGGTCCCGCTGCGCGTAGAGCTCGGCCGGGTCGATTCCCGCGGCGGCGAGTTCGGCCTCCCCGCCGGTGATCCACTCCTCGTACATGTCCCCGGTCAGCTCCGGATGAAACTGCACCGCGAGCGCGTAGTCGCCGAGGCGGAACGCCTCGTTGCTGTAGTCGCCCGAGCTCGCGAGCCGGGTGGCCCCGGCGGGAAGCCGGAAGCTGTCGCCGTGCCACTGCATCACCGGCACCCCAGCGAAGTGGCGGAGCGGCGAGTCCCGGCCGGCCTCGGTGAGGTTGACCTCGCGGAAGCCGATCACGAGGGACTTGCCCTTGCTCGCCCGGCCACCGAGCGCATCGGCCATGAGCTGGGCCCCGAGGCACACCCCGAGGGTCGGCTTCTCCGCCTCGAGGCGCCGGGCGAGAAACGCGATCTCGTCGACGAGGTAGGCATGGGCCTCGGTCTCGTAGGCTCCCATGTCGCCGCCCAGAACGATGACGAGGTCCGCGTCCTCAGGTGCCGAGGCGATGTCGCGCGCCTCGATCACGCGCAGCTCGTAGCCGCGTTCCGTGAGCACCTCCGTGAAGTTGCCGAGGTGGGCGATGTCCAGGTGGCCGACGACGACTGCGAGTTTGCCTGTTGCTATACGTGTCATGGCGTTCAGTCCGCTGCCTTGATGACGATCGCGTCGGTCGGCGGATTCTTGATCCCCGGGTCGACGTACACGTCGGGTTCGATGTAGATCACGCGCGCGGCCGGCACGGCGGCCCGGATACGCGACTCGACCGAGTTGATTGCCGACGAGATATCCGGAAGCCGCGACTTGCCGGCGAATGCCACCTTTGCGGCGACGAGTAACTCGTCCGGCCCGAGGTAGAGGGTCTTCATGTGGATGAGAGTCTCGACGTCGGAATCGGCATTGATCGCGTCGCGGATCTTCACGGCATCCGCCAAGCTCGCGCCCTCGCCGAGCAGCAGGCTCTTGGTCTCGATGCCGAGGATCACGGCAACCACGATCAGCAGTGCGCCGATCGCGAGGGTGCCGATCGCATCGAAGATGCTGTCGTCTGTGATGATCGTGAGTCCTACCCCCATCAGGGCGAAGAAGAGCCCCAGCAGTGCGGCGAGGTCCTTCAGCAGAACGACGGGGAGCTCGGGGGCCTTGGAGCGGCGCACGAACTCCACCCAGCTCTGGTCGCCGCGAAGAAGGTTGGACTCCCTCACGGCGGTGCGCAGCGAGAACGACTCGAGCACGATCGCGATCGTGAGCACGAGGATGGGCAGCCACGCGTTCTCGAGCGGGTGCGGGTCGGTGAGTTCCGCGATTCCCTCGTAGATCGAGAACATGCCGCCGACACTGAAGAGGATGATCGAGACGACGAAGGCGTACACGTAGCGCTCGCGGCCGTAGCCGAACGGATGCTCGGGCGTGGCCGCCTTCTTCGCCGCGACGCCGCCGCGCAGCAGGAGCACCTGGTTGCCGGTGTCGGCGAGCGAGTGCACGCCCTCGGCGAGCATTGCGCTCGATCCGGAGAAGAACCAGGCGATGAATTTGGTGATGGCAATGCCGAGATTGGCGAACAGCGCCGCGACGATTGCCTTGTTCCCACCGGATGCACTCATGGGGTAATCCTAGGATGGGCGGATGGTGATACTTCCTTCTGTCGCAATAATCGGTACCGGCTCGATGGGCGGCGCGATTCTCAGCGGGCTCCTCTCCCCGTCGGTGAGCGTCTCCGGGGGCATCCGCGTGACCAACCGCAGCGAGGCGAAGGCGGCGGCACTGCGATCCACGCACGTCACGAGTCTCTCGATCGAGCGGGACTCCGGCGCGAATCGCGCCGCGGTGGCGGGCGCATCCATCGTGCTCGTCGCGGTCAAGCCACACCTCGTTCCCGCCGTGCTCTCCGAGATCGCCGACGCGCTCGGTCCAGGTGCAATCGTTGTGAGCGTGGCAGCGGGGGTGCGCATCGACACGATGGAGGCCCTGGTCGACGCGCCCGTGCTGCGGGCGATGCCGAACACGCCGTCGACGGTCGGTCGCGGTGTCACCGGGGTCAGCGCCGGGTCACGTGTGTCCGACGACGAGGTGGCGGTCATCACTGCGCTGTTCGGCACGGTCGGCGCCGTGCTCGAGGTGCCGGAGAGCCGCATCGATGCGCTCAGTGCCATCTCGGGTTCCGGTCCCGCCTACGTGTTCCTGCTGATCGAGGAGCTCGAGCGCACGGCCTTCAAGCTCGGGTTCACGAAGAAGGAGGCGCGGGTGATGGTCGAGACGACCTTCCTCGGCGCGTCGGAGCTGCTCGAAGCGTCGGGGGAGACACCGGTCGAGCTGCGGCGGCGAGTGACGAGCCCGAGGGGCACGACGGAGCGCGCCATCGAGGTGCTTCAGGAGGCCGACCTCTCCGGGGTATTCGACCGCGCTGCAGCGGCGGCGATCGCCAGGGCGAAGGAGCTCGCGGCCGGCTGAGGGGTCAGGCCTGCAGGGTGGCGAACTTCTCGATGTCGACGGAGTTGCCGCTCACGATGATCAGGTCGTGGTTGGAGATGACCGAATCGGGCGTCGCATAGGTGAACTCCTTGCCGGGTGACTTCACGCCGACGACGGTGATGCCATACTTGCGGCGAACTCCCGACTCGCCGAGGCTGACCCCCCTGATCGGCTTCGGCGGGTACATCTTCACTATCGCGAAGTCGTCGTCGAACTCGATGAAGTCGATCATGCGGCCGGAGACGAGGTGCGCGACTCGCTCGCCGGCCTCCGCCTCGGGGTAGATCACGTGGTTCGCGCCGATGCGCGCGAGGATCTTGCCGTGCGACTGGCTGATCGCCTTCGCCCAGATCTGCGGGATCTTGAGGTCGACGAGGTTCGCGGTGATGAGCACGCTCGCCTCGACGGAGGAGCCGACGGCGACGACGGCGACGGAGAAGTCCTGCGCGCCGATCTGGCGGAGGGCGTCGATGCTGCGCGCATCCGCCTGCACCGCGTGCGTGACACGCTCCGACCACTTCTGCACAAGGCCGGCGTTCTCGTCGACCGCGAGCACCTCGCGGTCAAGGCGGTCGAGCTGGCCCGCGGTGGCCGCGCCGAACCGGCCGAGGCCGATGATGAGCACGGGAGCGTCGTGGGGAATGCGGTCAACCAACGATGGGCCTTTCTTCTGCGCGTCGGAACAGCTGCCGGCGCGTGCTCGCGGCGAGCGCCGCGGCGAGAGTCACTGTACCAATCCGGCCCAGGAACATCGTTGCCGCGAGCACATACTGGGCCGAATCGGGCGCTTCGATGGTGAGCCCGGTGCTCAGGCCGCAGGTCGCGAAGGCCGAGATGACGTCGAACAGCACCAGGTCGAGGGGGGCATCGGTGATCTGAGCGATGAGGATCGTCGCGGTCGCAACGGTCGTCGCGCCCCAGAGCACGATGCTCACCGCGATGCGCAGCACGTCGGAGGGGATGCGGCGGTCGAAGGCCTCCATCGACTCGCTGCCGCGCGCCTCGGCGAAGGCGGCGAGGAACAGGATCGCGAGGGTGGTGACCTTGATTCCTCCTGCGGTCGACGCCGAGCCTCCTCCGACGAACATCAGCATGTCGGCCACGAGCAGGCTCGACCCGTTGAGGTCGGCGATGTCGATCGTGGCGAACCCGCCCGACCTGGTCATCATCGACAGGAACGCGGCCTGCAGCGCACTCTGGCCGGCATCCATCGCCCCGAAGGTGTCGGGGTTCGAGTACTCGAGGCCGAAGAAGGCGAGAGTGCCGAGAACGAAGAGCAGTGTGGTGGTGACCAGCGTGAGTTTCACGTGCACCGACCACCGCTTCGGCTTGCGGAGATTGCGGGCGATCGCGTAAATCACGGGGAATCCGATGGCGCCGAGGAAGACTGAAAGCATCATGACGCCGAGGAACCACGGGTCGGCCGCGAACGGGTCGAGGCCGCCGGGGGAGAGCACGAATCCCGTGTTGGTGAAGGTCATCACGGAGAAGTACGAGGAGACCCAGAGGGCGTCAAGGAACCCGTCGCTCTCGGGCAGCACCCGCGGGAACAGCAGCAGCGCGATGACGATTTCGATGACCAGCATGCTCACGGCGACCGTGACGAGCAGCCCGCCGATGTCGCCCAGCCGCACAGCCTGGCCCTCGGCGACCGGGCCCTTCTGGATGCGCAGGGGGTTGCTGTCGCCCGCGGCCATCAGCTTCGCACGCAGGCCGAGCCGGCGGGAGATGACGAGGCCGAGAATGGAGGCGACGGTGAGCACGCCGGCCGCCCCGATCTCGACGCCGATGAAGATGACGGCGTGCCCGAATGGCGACCAATAGGTCGCCATGTCGACCGTCGCCAGCCCGGTCACGCAGATCACCGAGACGGCGGTGAAGAAGGCGTCGACGAGGGGCGTGACGTCGCCGGTCCGATTGGAGATCGGAAGGCCGAGCAGCAGGGTGAACACCAGAACGAGGATGGCGAAGATGATCAGCGCGAAGCGGGCCGGCCGCGACCCGGCGAAGTCGTCGAAGAAATCGCGCGCCTGGCCCAAAATCGACCTGTGCGACACCGGCTTGGTGGCCATGAATTCGTTCCTCGGGGAATCAGCGGCGGATCGTTAATCGACGACTCGCCATGCTACTCCCCGCGGTGGTCCGGCTAGCCTGAGGACATGGCCGATATTTTTGACGTGCTCGCCGATGCGACGCGTCGTGACCTCCTGCAAGCCCTCCTCGACAAGCGGGAGTCGGCGAACGGCGACGCGGGGGAGCTCAGCGTCGGCGAGATGGTGGAGCTGCTCGAAATGAGCCAGCCGACCGTGTCGAAGCACCTTCGGGTGCTGCGCGACAACCACCTCGTGCGGGTGCGCGAGGTCGGCCAGCACCGGTACTACCGTCTGGATCCTTCGCCGCTCGACCGGGTCGAAGACTGGCTCGTGCCCTTTCTCGTCGCCGCGCCGGGGGGACGCGACGACGCCGGCATCGCCATGGTCGCGCTCCCCGGGGGGAGATTACCCACCCCTCTGCGCCTCATCGCGGAGGGGGGACCGGCGGCCGGGGCGTCGCTCGGGCGGGCGGCGGCAGCAGCGTCCTTCCGCTCGCGCGCCCTCATCGGGGGCGTCTCGACCGTGCCGCGCGGCATCGCCGAACGGGTGCGCCGGCTGCTCCGCCGGTAGCGACGGCGGTGGGAACGCCCGCGTCCGGTAAAAGGAGTAGACTGCTTCGAGGCAATTTTTCCGCGGTTCTGAACGGACCCGGTGATCCGTTCCAAGAATCAGTGAGGTACTTATGGGCTCCGTAATCAAGAAGCGTCGCAAGCGCATGGCGAAGAAGAAGCACCGCAAGCTGCTGCGCAAGACGCGCCACCAGCGTCGCAACAAGAAGTAGCAGGCCGGGGACCACTCGATCAGCCCAAAAGCGCCGGACCATCAGGTCCGGCGCTTTTTTTCGTCAAGGCGCACGGCGCGCCGGGCGTGTCGAATGCTCGAGGGCCTCAGACGCAGCACCGACCAGCGCCTGGCGCGGGCGTACCGGGCGAGCCGCGCATCCGGGTTGACCACGACCCGGTTGCCGACGAGCTCGAGCAGCGGGATGTCGTTGCGCGAGTCGGAGTACGCCCAGCAGTCAGCAAGGTCGGCGCTCAACCCCGCCGTGAGCTCCGACGCGGCGACGACCTTATGCGCGCCGTGCAGCATCGGCCCCGCGAGATTGCCGGTGAAGAGGCCGTCGTGGCTCTCCAGACGCGTGCCGAGGGCGCCCGTGAGCCCGAGGCGTGAGGCGATGACCCGCGCGATCACGACGGGCGTCGCGGTAATCAGCCAGACCTCATGGCCCAGGCGCAGGTGCTCCCGTGTCAGCTCGACGGTCTGCGGCCAGAGTTTGGGCTTGATGAAGTCGTCGTACACCTCCTCCGCGATCGCCTCGAGCTCCCGTTCGGAGTGCCCGTTGATCAGGTGCAGTGCGCGCTCGCGCACGCCGGCGAGGTGTCGCCGATTCTCGCCGACGGTGACAAACGTGGCCTGGTGCCAGCCGAAGCGCAGCAGGTCGGCCAGGCTCAGCACCCCGCGCCGCCGCGCGCCGCGGCCGAGATGGTAGATGCTCGCGCCGCGCAGCAGCGTGTTGTCGACGTCGAAGAACGCGACGACCGGGGCAGCACGCACCGCCGGGTCCTGGGCATCCGGGAGAGAGGGGTCGGCGTCGAGCATCGATAGTGAGTCTAGGGATGCTCCCCGATCGCCGCGGGAGAACTAGGCTCTGAATCGTGCCGATCGCCCTGACTCTCCTCACGAAGCCGGGGTGCCACCTGTGCGACACGGCCCGCGACGTCGTCGCCGGCGTCGTGGCCGAGCTTGAGGGCATCCCGACGGCCCCGGTGGTCATGGTGGCGGAGCTGTCGATTCTCGATGACCCGGAGCTGCTCGAGAGGCACGCGGAGGAGATCCCCGTGCTGCTCATCGACGGGCGTGTGCACGGCATCTGGCGCATCGACCCCGCGCGGCTGCGCGCGGCCCTACTGTGAGGACTGAACCATGCTGAGACACGTCATTTCGTGGAAGCTCCAGGCGGAGGATGCCGCAGTACGGCTCGAGAACTCGGCGACCATCTCCGCCGCGCTGCAGGGCCTCGTGCCGCTGATTCCGGAGATCCGAAGCCTCACGGTCGCGAGCAACACCGTGAACCTCGAGACCAACTGGGATCTCGTGCTTATCGCGGACTACGACGACGAGGCGGCGTTGCGCGCCTACATCGACCATCCGGAACACCAGCGGGTCGTCGCGATCATCCGGCCCCTCGTCGCCCAGCGCGCCGCGGTCGACTACCTGGTCTGAGGCCTCCCGGCGAGCTCTCCCGGCGACTCAGGAGTCGGTGTCGCGCTTCGCCGCGGCCTCTGCCTCGTGACGCGAGTCGTAGACGGGCTCGTCGAGCACGAATTGCAGCGACTCGGCTGGGTCGATGTGCAGCAGGTCGGTCGGCTCCTCGGCCTCGGCGAAGTCCTGCGAGGTCAACAGCTCGGCATTGAGGTGCACGGTGATCAGTCCGCTTCCGGTCTCGAGCGAGGCCACCTCGAGCGCGGGAACGGGCTTGCCTCCCGCGCGCTGCAGCAGCGTGCCGACGGCGCTGGCGATGCCCTGCCCACCGGCCAAAAACGCCTTCTCGTCGATGACCGTGTAGTCGTATCTGGTGCGCACGGTGAAGGTCAGCTCGTCGGGTTCCCCGTCTTCGTCTTCGTCCTCATCTTCGTCGCCGGCGTAGAGGTCGTCGAGGGCGACGCCGTAGGCCGCGACGGACTCCCAGAGTGCACGGTCGGTGTCTTCGGCGGCCTCGTCGTCGTCGTTGCCCGACGCGACCTGGTCGACGTGGATGCGCGCGAGGCGGAGGAGTTCTTCGCCGGCCTCGACGGCGGCGGAGCGGGCGGGGTCCAGGGGAGTCGTCATGACGGTCACGGTACCAGCCGGGGTGCCGGTGGATCGCCGGTTTGCGCGGGGGGCGCGCGCGACTGAGACTGTGAAGCGGAGCATCCGCCCGGGTGCCGCCGTGCAACGAGGGAGTCGACCATGACAGGAATCGTCCATTTCGCCATCGCCACCGAGGCCGAGAAGAGCGCGGACTTCCGTCGCGTGCTCTGGACGGGCAAGCACACCCAGCTCGTCATCATGACCATCCCCGTCGGGGGGGAGATCGGCGCCGAGACGCACCCGGACACCGACCAGATCCTCACGATCGTGAGCGGGGTAGGGGAGTCGACGGTCTCGGGTCAGACCCGCCAGCTCGCATCGGGCGACCTCATCGTCGTGCCGGCCGGGCTTCACCACAACTTCACCAACACCGGGGTTAACCCGCTTGTGCTCTACACGGTCTACGGTCCTCCCGAGCACTCCGACGGCGCGGTGCACGCGACGAAGGAGGAGGCGGACGCGCTCGAGGAGGCCGGGAAGGACGAGCCGCCGGCCTGATCCCGACAGTCCCTCACCAGAACCTAACTCGCCACCCGCCACCCGCCACCCGCCACTCACCACCCATCACCCACCACCCA
>Ga0105047_10013093_pt1 | contig 13296 bp, 14 predicted proteins | sample MAT04_FD_78384 | JGI IMG/M metagenome (GOLD analysis project Ga0105047, IMG submission 78384) | Freshwater microbial communities from Lake Fryxell liftoff mats and glacier meltwater in Antarctica - MAT-04 (megahit assembly) | ecosystem: Environmental > Aquatic > Freshwater > Ice > Liftoff...
AACGGTCGATGTGCTCCGGCAGGAGCAGCGCCCTATCACGACCTGCTTGCCGGGGGAGGCGACACGTAGGGCACGAGCCCGCTCAGAGGGCTGGACATCCCGATGCCCGGCAGGGCGGTGAACGTGGGACCTGGATACCATCGGGCGGCCCACAGGTGCTCCGGCCCGCCTGGGGACGACGGCCGGCGGAGGATGAGCATGCGAGCTGGTCTGGTGCGCGGCGTGTCCGCGATCTCACTCGGTGTCGCCCTGGCCACGGTCGGCTCCCCTGGCGGAGCGCAGTCGCCCGGACCATCGGTCGCTCCGTCGCCGTCCGCGACGACCAGCGTCCCGCCGACGGAACCGGCCGATCCGGTCGTCGTCTGCCCGGTCCTGGCTCCCGGTGGTGAGGCGACGGTGCCATCACCCGAGCCGGTCCCGTCGATCGCGCCCGCCCTTGTCCGACCCGCGCCGGCGGCGAAGCCCGTCGGGCGATGGAGCGGCACCTGGCGGCGCATGCCCCGCTCGCCGCTCAGCCCCCGCAGCGGAGCGGCGACGGACTACGCGGAGTGGGAAGGCCGGATTTACGTCTGGGGCGGTCGGGATGCCTCGGGGGCGCTGCTGAGCGACGGTGCGGCCTTCATCGTTGAGGATCGCAGCTGGGTCACGTTGCCGCACTCGGGCCTAGTGCCGCGCGAGCGGTTCGCGTTCGACTCGGACAACCGGGGCATCGTCATCTGGGGCGGCGTGGACGCCGCCGGCCAACCGCTCGCCGACGGCGCACGGCTGACGTTCGAGGGGCGCCGCCAGGTTCCCACGTGGGAGGTCCTGCCACCAGCACCGCTGACCCCGGGCCCGGCATCGATCACCGGGGATCTCAACGGGATGATCGCGGTCACGCCGGGCGCCTCCCCGGGCGACCCGCCCTGTTCGCGATCCTGGATCAGACCGACGATGGCTACGGCTGGGACGACCCGACCTCGCCGGACATCCAGAACCACGGCCCGTTCACGGCGCCTCCGGTGCCGCCCGGCATCGCGTACGAGACGGCATCCCTCCGGGAGAACGGGCTGTTGTTGAGCTATCAGGCGGATGGGACGGCCGTCGGCAGCTGGTTCCGAATCGGTGACTGGACCGACCCGTTCCGGATCGACCTGCCGGCATCGGCGGGCTGCCCGGCGCTGGACCTCCCGTCCTTCGGCTGGATCCGGGCGAGCACCGATGCCACGCCCGTGGGGCTCGTGGATGGTGACGGTGGCTGGCGGGCTCTCGCGCCGCCGCCGGCAGGCGCGATCACCGGCGGGATGCTCGTCTGGGGACCCAGGCATCTCGTCGTCGCGGACGCGCTGCTCGCCTACGACATGGCGGCCGAGCGCTGGCTGCGCCTGCCCGAGCCACCCGATGGTGCTCGGACCGGCGTCTCCGCGTCGTGGTTCGACGGCAAGCTCTACCTGTGGGGCGGCCGCTCCTCCGATGGTACGACCCACGCGGACGGCTGGATGTTCACGCCGGACCTGCCGCCCGACACCTACCGGCTCCCTGGCGGCTACCGCGACAGCTACCGTGACTGCGGTGGTCAGGGCGATCCGCGGGACGCCGTGTTCCGGGCGGACGCGGGCAATGGCGACCGGGTCTGGCTGGAGCTCGATGGTCGGCGCATCGACACGTTCTGGCCGGACGGCTACGTGGCTCGCTTCCGGAACGGCCGTGCCGTGGTGATCAGCCCGGACGGGACGGTCGCCGCACGCGAGGTCCAGCGACTCCGCGACGCCGCCAAGCAGGACTACTGCCCGTCGAACGGCGTCACGTTCTGACGGGGTCCCGGCGGCCGTCGGTGGCCCCGACCCCGGGCCCGTGGCCGCTGTTCCCCGCGCGTGTCACGAGCCATCCGACGCCCTCGCTGGACGCGGGCCGTGCCGACCGCCTCCGATGGCTAGGGTAGCCACACCCGCCCGCGGGAGGCGGACGAGGGTCGCGAACCGAGACCGCCCTGGACGCGCGCCAACCACGACGGGGTCATGGTGTCGGCACATGCTTGGGTCACTCGCCGTCGACGCGCCGAGCGACTGCCGCATGCGTAGTGCAGGACACGAGATATCCGAGCCAACAGAAGGTCCGGGCGAGGCGGTCACCAGGTGAGGTGCTCGACCAGCTCCTCGACACGAGAAACGACGACCGTTCGGTACCGCTGATCTACGTGCGCCGCCCTCAACTTGGCAGCTGCGTGCTTCTCAGTGAGGACGATGTCGCAGTACGCAACCGCTGGCCCAAGCTGCGCCAGGTCGTGGATGTCGTTGTCCTTCCATGTGTAGCTACCGTTGCGCCAGTTAGCCCATCGGAGCGCGTACTCCACCTGCATCGTGGGCATGTCCTCGAGCAGTTGGCCGAGGACTCTCTCTCCATCGACGAAGAGTTCCTCTCGATCGAAGCCGAACATCCTCTGAGCCGCAAAGAGGTGGGTCGACAGCTCCCAGATGAACAGGCGCCCGACGATGATGTCCTTGAGCTTGCCTGGCTTGACCTCGCCACTCGCGAGCCTGACGGCAAGCTCTTGCTCACGGGCGGTGATGGTCCGTACCGCTTGCTGCCAAGTCTCGGGCGAGTAGCCAGCCAGGCGCAGACCTGGGACCTCCGAGGGGCTGGGACCGCGGAGCATGGCGTACTCGCCACCCTCGCGGACCACGCCTGCGACTAGATCCAGCGCGGGCCAATCAGCATCGCGATCGAAGTACGTCCAGCCCGTCCCGTTCAGCGTTTCGACCTTGTGGATGACGGCGCGTGCAGTGCCGCTAAGGGCCAACATGGCAGGGGCCTGACTGTCAAGGCGAGGAGGATGCAGGATGTCGCCGTCTGGGTGCTGGAAGACGAACCGGAACCCGCTGCCAAAGGCCTCTGGCCGCGGCGGCGCGGCGAGTCCGCGCCATGCGGCGACGGCGGAGACCACCTCGTGCCGAAGCAGCACGGCGCGGTTCGCGAGCGCGCTGTATCGCGACAGACGATCCATCGTCAGCGCGATGTCCGCACGTTGGCGAAGACTCCCGATGTCGCTGACCTCTTGGTAGTGGGTGGCGGCGAGCGGGATCATCAGGTCGCCGTTGCGAACCTGGCCAGCGAGCAGGTCGTACGCATCGCGGTATCGCGCTCCGAGGGGATGTCCCACTCGAGCCTGTGCTAGTCCGATCCAGTGGTTCAGGTCAATGAACAGCGATCGCATGGTGAACTCTCGATGGTAGACGCAGCGGGACCACATGGGGCTAGGTGCTCAGCCGAGCGGCAGCCATGACCGCCGAGCTGACTCCCTGGTGTTGGTCGGCGCCATGGATGCCGACACGGACAGGTGATGGTGTGTGCGTAAGACGAGCGCTACCTGGGCCTGTGAGAACCTGCTCCGTCTAGCGCCGCTCCCGTTCGGTCAGGCGACCCGGAGCGATCGCGTCTGCCGCAAGATGGCGCCATATCACCAGCACGAGAGTGGCCCGTGGACCTTGTCGGTGATCACCGGAAAGTCCCCAGTGTTGATCAGTGAAACTCCCCAGGTGAGCAGCCCCTCCGGGACCTGATCCAGGTCCACCCGGAACGGGGTGGGGCCCCCGATGCTGATGGTGTCGAAGCCACAGCAGGAGGAGCCCCGCTCCATGCTCACACAGGGAGACGACGTGGAGATCCACGTGCTCGCCGCCCGGGGATGGTCGATCTCGGCCATCGCCCGGCACATCGGACGCGACCGCAGGACGGTGCGCGCGTATCTGCGGGGTGAACGGACACCCGGTGTCCGGTCCCGCTCGGTCCCCGACCCGATAGAACCGTTCATCGGGTACATCTCGGCGCGCTTCACCGACGACCCGCACCTGTGGCTGACCACGCTCATCGGCGAGCTGGTGCCGCTCGGCTGGGATGCCGGATACCAGGCGCTCACGAGGGGTGTCCGCCGTCATCACCTGCGCCCCCGCTGCGAGGCGTGCGCCGGTGTCCGGGGCCGGGACACCATCGAGATCGATCATCCCGCGGGGGCCGAGCTCCAGTGGGACTGGTTCGAACGCCGCAGGGCACCCTGGGGCGGCACGGCGTACGTCCTGCTCGGCTCGCTGTCCCACTCGGGCCGGATGCGCGGCGTGATCAAGGAGGCGATGGACCAGGCGCACCTCGTCGAGGCGATGGACGGCGTGCTGCGTCGTCACGGTGGCACGGCGCGCGAGTGGCGCACCGACCGCCTGGCCACGGTCATCGTGCCCGGCACGCGCGATGTCCAGGCCTCCTTCGCACCCGTGGCCAAGCATTACGGCGCGGTCGTGGTGCCCTGCCCACCCCGGCGGGGGAACCGCAAGGGTGTCGTCGAGGCCGCCGTCCGCTACCTCTGCGGCCGCTGGTGGCGGACCCTGACCGCGACCACCATCGAGGAGGCTCAGGCGGACCTCGACCGCTTCTGCGCCACGGTCGCCGATGATCGTCCGCGGGGACACGCCACCGTGGGCGTCATCGCGGACGCGGAGCCGTTGCTGGCCCTGCCACCGGTGCCCTACCCGGCGACGCTGGAGGTGCCCGTCCCGGTGCGCCCCAACGCCACGGTCGCCTTCCGGGGCAACGCCTGCTCCGTGCCACCCGGACTCGCGGGCACCACGGTGAGCCTGCGCCACCGCCTGGGCAGCACGACCATCGAGCTCGTGGCCCCGTCCGGGGCGCTGCTCGGGGTCCATGACCTGCGTCACGCCGGATCGGGCGAGACCGTGCGGACCGCGGAGCACCGGGCGGCCCTGGAGAGCGCCATCCTCGCGGGCTTCACCACGGCCCGTCCCTGCGACCGCAAGGGCAACCATCCACCGGGTCCCGCCGCTCTCGCCGCCGCGGCCCGATTGCGGGGCCACGAGCCCCGCGAGGTCACCGTCGACCTCGCCCGCTACGCCGAGCTCATCGACGTGCTGCGGTGAGCGACGCGTCGGTCTATCAGCAGCTCCGGGGTCACCTCGCGAGCCTGCGTCTCTCCGCCGCCGCGGAGGCGTTGCCGGGCGTCCTCGACGCCGCGCGTGCCGAGGAGCTCGGTCACACCGCGTTCCTGGAGCGGCTGCTGGCCATCGAGGTCGAGGCCACCACGGCCCGGCGCCTGCTGAGCCTGGAGCGCTTCGCGGCGCTGCCGGCACCCTGGCGCCTGTCGGACTTCGACTTCGACGCCCAGCCGTCGGTGGACCGCAAGCTGGTGTCGGAGCTGGGCACCCTGCGGTTCCTCGAGGATGCCACGAACGTGCTCTTCATCGGGCCGCCGGGGGTGGGCAAGACGATGCTCGCGGTCGCCCTCGGCCGGGCCGCCGTGGAGGCCGGCCACCGGGTCCACCACACCACCGCCGCGGATCTCGCGGCGCGCTGCCACCGCGCGGCCATCGAGGGTCGCTGGGCGTCCACGATGCGCTTCTACGCGGGTCCGAGGCTGTTGATCATCGACGAGGTGGGCTACCTGCCCATGGCCGCCGATGCCGCGGCCGCGTTGTTCCAGGTCATCACCCAGCGCTACCTCAAGGGCAGCGTGATCATGACCACCAACCTGGGCATCGCGTCCTGGGGCCGCATCTTCGACGATCCGACGGTCGCCGCGGCCATGCTCGACCGGCTGCTCCATCGCTCGGTCGTGTTCGACATCCATGGCGACAGCTACCGGATGCGGGCCCACCGGGCGCGTGCCGAGAACCTGCGGAAGGCGGTGAAGGGGTCATGACCACCGCGGAGACCCCGTCGCGTGACGATGGCGTCACGATGGCCTGCCCCACCTGCGAGCGTCGCTTCATCCCCATCGGGCGTCGGCGGTTCTGCTCGGGCGCCTGCCGGGCGGCCGCCTGGAGGCGACGCCATGCACGGCCCGTCATGGCCGTGCCCGCCGGGAGGAGCCGGGTGTCCATGACCGTCTACGAGTGCGACGGCTGCGGTGTCCGTGCCGTCGGCGAGCAGCGCTGCGAGGCGTGCTCGACCTTCATGCGCCGCGTCGGCCTCGGCGGTCCCTGTCCCGGTTGTGACGAGCCCGTCACCGTGGCCGAGCTCCTGGGTCAGGAGGTGGGCCTCTGAGACGCTAGACTCCAGCGGTCCCGGCCCGGGTGATCCGCCTGGGGAGTCTCGCTGATCAGGGCTGGGGAGTTTCCGTGATCGCCGTCAACGGCTGCCATTCGCCGCGGGCGGGAGTGCCACGGCGGATGCGCTGGGCATCGGGGGCGGGACCGCGGCCGGCCATCAGCGGGACACCGGGGTGCTGGGTGTCATGACGGTGTCATCCGCCCGCGACCCCTTGCATGACGCGGCCATCAGAGCGTGCATGTCCGTGGCACCCCCGCCACCGCCACCACGGAGACCACCCCGATGACGACCCGCGACACCCGCACCGCCCTCGACGCCTACACGGAGCACCACGCCGCGACCCTCGCGCTCCTGGCGCGCATCACCGCGGCGATCGAGAACCACGACGACGCTCCGGCCGACAGCCTCCACTGGGGCCACGTGGGTGACATCGCCGAGACCCGCCGATCCCTGCAGGAGCTGAGCGACCGGCTGTTCAACGAGGGCGAGCACGCGGAGGTCGCCTGCCTCCGCTGCCCGGCGACCTTCCCGACCGACGTCGGGCTCGCCGCGCACTTCCGCACCGACCACTGACCCACCGATACGCGAGGGAGCAGCACGATGACCACCATCCCCGCCTGGCCGGCCGATCTGGGCGATGACGAGCGCATCACGGTCACAGGGCCGGAGGGCACCGAGTCCGGCACCACCATCCGGGTCGCCGCGTCGGATCGTCTGACCTACCGCAGCGACTCGGGCATCGAGCGCGAGGTCCACGACGACGACGGGGTCGTGATCGAACGGATGACGTCACCGCCCACGACCGGGCCATGGAACTGGCGACCGAGATCGAGGACATCCGCGGCGGGCTGCGGGAGCTGCAGGATCGCTTCGGACGCGTGATGCGGGATGTCCGCAGGCTTCCCGGTGGCGAGATGGTCTGGCAGCGCATCGACGCCTACCCCGGTACGCGACTGGACCGGGAGATGGGCGCGGGCGTCCATGCCGATGGCTGGCTGGCCGAGGTGGCCGAGTTCCCGGTCGGGGTCACCAATGCCGACGCCTGCGACGGCTTCACGGGCGGGGACGCATGGGGTCCTTGCTCCGGCTGCGGACGGCTCCTGGCCGACCACACCGCCTGATCGACCCACCCAGCAGAGAGGAGCACCACGAGGCACCGGTGAGCGACTTCCCGGTCCAGCCCAGCCGGCGCGATGGTCTCGGCACCATGTGCCGGGAGCACTGGACGCTCTACACCCGGGCGCTCCGCCGGGCACGAACCAAGGGTGTGCTCCCCGAGCCAGTGCCAGTGCCGGTGGAGGTCCCGGTGCGTGTGCGCCGGGCGAGGGCCACGATCGCCGCCACCGACACGCTGGCCGGCGAGGCGTACACCGCGGCGGTCGCGAGCGACGAGGTCCAGGAGGCGCTGGCCACTCTCGCGGGACACGGGGAGGACGCCGTCCCGTAGGGCATCCGCATCGAGAGCACCGGCCCCGGGCGCCACGTCCGGGGCCTTCGTGCGTCCGGGGATGGATGCGCCCACGACTGCTGGAGGGGGCCACTGCGTGGCGCTGTGGGGCGCGTGCGCGACCGAGTGCGGCAGGAGGTCACTCAGCGACGGTATCGGGGTCCGGCGTGCTGGCTAGGGCTGGTGGGTGCGGGCATGCGGGTGGCGTACGGATGTGCCTCATCCTCTGCCGTTGTCCGATTCGGAGCGTCTGCTCCGTTATCGGCCACACGCGTCGACAGCAGCCCTGGAGGAAGCGACCACGTTGGAAGCGCACACGGCGAGCGCCAGGCAGGAGGTCTCCGATGAGGTGCTCGTCGTTGCTGCCGTCCGTGACCCGGCCGCGTTCGCGGCCATCTACGAGCGGTACCGTCTCCCGGTCTATCGCTTCGCCCTGGCCGGCGGCGCGGACGAGGACACGGCGATGGAGATCGTTGGCGACACGTTCGAGCGCGCCTTCGTCCATCTGCCTCGATACCGCCCGATCGGCGGAGGGCTGCCAGCATGGCTGTTCCGGATCGCCCGCAACACGCTGACGGACGAACGGCGACACCGGCGCCGGCTGACCGACCTGCGAGCGGTGAGCGAGCGCGCGACACCGGACCCGCCGCGGGACCCGGACCTGCACCAGGCGATCGCCAAGCTGCCACCCGACGCCCGCGAGGCGATCGCCCTCCGCTACGCCGCAGGCCTCACCGCCGCCGAGATCGGTGCCGTCATCGGCAAGCGACCGGCAGCGGTCCAGAAGCTCATCGAGCGTGCGCTCATCAACCTTAGGGAGGCTCTACATGAACGCTGACACCCAAGCCCTGGAGCTGCGCCTCCGTGGTGCGTTCGCCGCGCAGATGCCAGAGCCGGGCGTGCCCGCGCTCGACGCCCGCATGGGCGCGTTGATCCAGCAGCGTCGGGCGACCCAGGGCACGGGACCACGGCCGCACCCCTGGACCCGCGTCGCGGCTGCCGCCGTCCTCGGGACGGCCGGGATCGGGGCGGTCATCCTCGGCATCCGTGCGGTGTCCCCGCTGCCGGGCCCCACACCCCACACGGCCGGCATCATGGCCTCGCCGTCGCCGGCGGCCGCACCCACCGGGGCGGCCGCCGCGAGCACAACCCCCTCGACCGCCGTTCCGGCGCCCACGGCGCCTCCCACGCTCGCCCCCGCCGCACGGCCTCCTGCATGGGAGGTGGAGGGGGAGCCTGCCGCGACCGTCGAACGCGACGGGCTGCGCATGGAGCTGTTCATCGCGGCGACCGAGCTAGCGCCCGGCGACTGGCTCCAGGCCCGGGTCCGGGTCACCAATCTCTCCGACACCACCCGCTACTTCGACCGGCAGGAGTGCCTGGGTGATGGCATCGACATCGAGCCGGACCTGGGTGGGCTCCTCGACCCGGGGGTCGTGCAGACGGGCGCCGCGGGACGCCTCAAGTCGGAGCTGATGGCGATGGGCGACATGCCGTCCTGGCCGCAGGCTGGGGAGAGCGACTCCGGCATCACCGAGCAGTCGGGCCCGCGGTGCGTGCCCCAGCTGGTGCGTCGGGCCGGACGCCTCCTTCCAGGCAAATCGCAGGAGCGTGATCTCGAGATCCGTCCGGTGTATCTGCTCGATCGGGCGCTGCCATCGGGTTCGATCGCGGTCCGGGCCTCCTTCAAGGATTGGGGCGGCGGCAAGCAGGCCGACCGGGATCTCGAGCCGCTGGTGCTGGAGTCCGCCGTCACGGTGACCGGAGATGGCGCCGGGTACCCGTCACCGGCGCAGCTCGTGGACATCGCGCTAGCGGATCCGCAGTTCCGCGCCTACGTCGAGGAGACCGAGGCTCGGGGCGAGTGGGTCAATCCCTCCTGGCACGCATGGGATCGGCCGCCGTCCGCGCAGGCGCGATGGAAGGACCTCACCGGCCGTGTGGGCGACGGTTTCGTGGAGATCGGGCTGTTCAGCGTGTTGGACGGGAAGGAGGCGTATGCCGTGGTCAACATCGACCCATGGAGCGGCGAGGTGCTTTCGTTCTGGGAAGATTGATGGGGAAGGCCTCGACTCATGTCACTCCCGCGATCGCCCTGGACCACCAGACCCGTACACATGCGCGCGGCCCCATGCCGGGGTAGAGGGGGGTGGGGCACAGCTCGATCACGCTGACCTCGAACACGTATGGCCATGTGCTCGAGCAGCGGCAGCGGCAGGTGGCGCGGGCGATGGACGCGGTGCTGGGCGGGTGAACACTCATCAGCGCCCGGACGGCACGTAGCCGACCCAACCATCGATGACATCGACCACCGCGTACCAGTCGACGGTCAGCGTCCCGTCCACGACGTGTTGGAGGACCGCATGACGATCGTCGCCGACCGGCGACATCAGCCATCCCTCGCCGACGAGCTCCAGCGTCCGGATGCCGCCATTCACCAGGTCGAGCACCCTGATCTCACCGTTCGGCTCGTCGATGGCGACCAGGGTCCGTCCGGCGGGCATGACCCGGATCGCGTTGATCGAGAGGCCATCGGTGCCGGCGATGACCTTCCAGCGGTCCGTGCGCAGGTCGTACCGCCCGAGACCCTCGCCGCCCGTGCCGACCAGTCGGCCGGCCGCATCGAATCCCATCAGCCTGCCGACATCGACCGACCGCACGCGAGATCCCGGGGAACGCACCATGACTGGGTACGTGCCCTCGTCGCGCGGTCGACGCTCCTGGGCGAAGCCGAGGCCGTCAGGCGCCACGGCGACCGTGAGCACGTCCGGCATCGGAGGCAGGACGCGGTCGGGCGCCGATCCGTCGAGGGTGTATCGCCACACCCCGAGGGGCGCGGCGTCGTCGGCGCGCGCAGCGTACACGGCCCGTCCATCCACGTCGGTCGTGAAGGCAAGGCCGACGAGGTCGTCGACCAGCGGCGTCTCCGATCCATCCGGCCCCACGACGACCAGGCGGTAGCGGCCGTCCCCGTCGACCGCGGCGACCAATAGTCCCCCGTCGGCGAGCGTGCGGCCCGCGAACGCTCCGGCCACTGGTACCTGCACCAAGGCAGCACCGCCGAGGCGACCCACCCACAGGTCGTCCTCCGAGGTCGACGACTCCGCCAGTCCAGCGCCGGAACCGATGTACCGGATGGACGCCGGATCGAAAGTGTCCGGCGGCGGGAGAGCCTGCCAAGCGGCATATGGTGTCGCGCTCGGCGACCCACCGCCAAATGCTGGAATCGCAGTGCCGGCCAGCAGTGTCAACACGCAGGTGAGTCCGGCGAGGCGATGGATGCGTGTCATGCGGGAATTACGTCCCATGCCACCCCTACAACCTCCGTGTTGCAGTGCCCGTGCTGATTGGCGGTAATCGTGTACGTCTGCGTACCGGCATCGCTCTTCGTCCGGAAGTCGACGAATTCGATGTTGCTGCTGACGCGTCGTGATACCCGCTTGAACGTGGACGACCCTCGAGTGACCTTGAGGTTGATGTTCGCTTCAATCGGATGGCGTTTGTCGTCGATCGCATCCGGATGGGCATTCCAAGTGATGACGACACGAACATTCCGGTCCTGCGGGATGCTGATGGTCATCGAGTCGCTGGTGCAGCTCGAGCCGGTGACCACGAGAGTCCCTGATCCGCTCGACCCACTGTCGGCGGCGATCTTGCCAGCCCAATACGCGTTGACTGTTCCCAAGCCCTCCCAGTCCTCGCGATTCTTGGGCGGTACAACGTGGGGATGAGCGCGCGCACTCGCTAGGATGATCGCGCGAAGCTCTTGAGTGGTCACCGATCCACCCCTGGCCTCCCGCGCGATGGCGGCGATGCCGGACACCATGGGCGCGGCGAAGCTCGTTCCGTCGTCCGCCGGCTGACCTCCTCCTCCGATGTTCTGCTGGAGCGAGCACCTCCGGCTTGATGCGGTCGCCTCGCTCGGACCATCCACGGGGACCGGGCGGGTTGCCCCAGCAGTGTCTGGGCCATGTCCCATCGGACCAGAGCGCATCGTCACCCCAGGTCGCCGGAGCATCTGAGCTGGTCCCGTTGTCGTCGATACCACCCACCGCCAAGCCGTTCCATGCGGAGGCCGGCGGTGGCACATCGAACCGAGATGGAGACCCAGACGAGGGCGTCGGACACTGGGAGCTGCCGAGGTCAGTGGGGCGCCTGTTCCCAGCGGACGCGACAAAGAGCACGAAGCGCCGATCCGACAGGAAATCGACGGCAGCGTTGATCATCGCTCCCGTCTTTCCAGGGAAGTTCTGCGAGAAGCTCATGTTGACAATGTTGGCACCGGCGTTGACTGCACACGACAAGGCGTGGATCAAGCGCTGATCGGACAACAGAGTGTCATCCGCGGTGGTGTTGCTCGCCACCTCGATGAAGTCTGCGCCCGGAGCCACGCCCGACTCCCCGACGGCGATGCCAGCAACCCGGGTCGGGTGCACATGATCCCCGACTTGGGTTCCTTCTTCGTCGCACGTCATCTGATCGGGTTCATCTCCCAGGACGCGCCATTCGCTGTCCTGCCGACCATCAGGGAGTTCGCCATTTGTCGCCGAGCCAGTCTTCACCGGACCATACTCGACAATGGCGATCTTGAAGCCCGAGCCATCCCAACCCGCTTGGTGAGCATCAGCCACCTGCAGGCTCTTCTTCCCCGACGAGAGGCTGGACAGGTCGTACTCCGTCCTGCCATCGACCATGAGCACGTCCGACCTCGCCGCAAGAGCCTGGATATCCGACGGATCGGCCGTGACATAGACGATGGGCGAGATCGGCACGCGGTCCACCGCAGTGGCCACCAGCTCCGCGGCCTCGACGAACGCATCCGTGCCCGCTTCGGTGACTTCCGCTGTCAGGTAGTTCCCTTGGGCCTGGAGGTACGCGATCGTGGCTGGATCGCTGGTATCGGGCACACCTGCTGGACCGAAGGCGATGGACGGATTGCTGCTGGCAAGCTCCTCGTCGACCTCGCTGAAGTCGATGCCAGTGATGAAGAAGGAATAGGTGGACTCGGTGCCGGCGGAGATCTGCGCGAGCGCTGCATCGGTCATCTTCTCGGTAGCGGTCGGCGGATCAGCCGCAAGCAGGGCCAGATACTCCTCGTCGTCGTATGCGGTATCCGTCGCTGTGTTCACCATGACCGAGGCCTCGTCCAAGGAGGTGACCTCCTCGAAGATCATCTGGACGTAGGTATGGGAACCGACCGTCACTCGTTCCTGATACGCCTCTGCCAGTCGGACGTTGCCGGTCGTCGTGCCCAGCATCGTTGCGGCTTTCGAGGCGGCGGCGGCGATTTCGCCGGCCGTTGGCGGGGCAAGGTTGTAGTGCCATTCACCTACGGCCCACTCGGACCAGGCGTGTCCATCCTTCACTCGGACGCGCCACCAGTAGTTCGCGTCGGAGAACACGTCCCCCGCGGGTACCTCCCAGGACGTTGATGTAGAAGATGTCTCTCCGCTGTTCGACCACACGTCATCGAAGTCTGGGTCTCCAGCCACCTGGACCTGAAAGTGGCTTTGCGCGAACACATGGTTCGCCGCTCCGTCGTCGTAGCTCCAGTCCAGGACCCGGCTGGCGGTCCAGGTCTGATCGCCAGGGGAGACGATCGTCGCGACCGGCTTCGTCCACCAGACACGCAGCCGCGGCGAGTCGTCGGAATCCTGCTCCTTGGAGATGAGGCGCTTCCAGTGGCTGGTGCCGTTGCCGTTCTCATGGAGCTGGAGGCCATGGTTGGGGAGCGTCCCGCTCGCCCAGGCCTGGACGGTGGCGGTGAGCTCGAACTCCGCGGTGGTGCCCTGTGACGTGGAGACCGACACCGGGTC
>Ga0105047_10013094_pt1 | contig 13296 bp, 12 predicted proteins | sample MAT04_FD_78384 | JGI IMG/M metagenome (GOLD analysis project Ga0105047, IMG submission 78384) | Freshwater microbial communities from Lake Fryxell liftoff mats and glacier meltwater in Antarctica - MAT-04 (megahit assembly) | ecosystem: Environmental > Aquatic > Freshwater > Ice > Liftoff...
CGCTTCGCCCGATCTCCCCGAGGATCAAGCGTGGAAGGTCCATCTGGCATTGGCGATGTGCCTCCAATCGCAGGCGCAATTGCCCGCTCGTCTCGCCGACGCCTCCGAGTCCGACGCACGGCAATTCGACCGCGTCTTCGGGAAAGAGCGAGTCGCCGAGATGAAGAAATTCGACTCCGCGAAGCTCGAGTTGGAGTCGCTCAAACTATTCAAAGAGGTCGGCGAGAAGTACCCGAAACAAGTCGTCATCCCCGGCTTGACGGTCGGCCAAATGGCGACGTCGTCGATTTTCGAGATCGAGCATCTCGGCGTCGGCAAAGCGGCGCCGGAGATCGCAGGCGAAGACTTGGACGGCGTGAAATTCAAGCTGAGCGACTACCGCGGCAAAACGGTCATGCTCAGCTTCTGGGCCAGTTGGTGCGGGCCTTGCCTGGGGCTGATCCCGCACGAGCGGGAGCTGGTCGAGCAATTCAAAGGCCGGCCCTTCGCTCTCATCGGCGTGAACGGCGACCCGGACAAAAAGGAACTGAAGCCGGCGCTGGAGAAGTACAAGATCACCTGGCGGTCGTTTTGGGCGGGCGAGAAAGGCCCCGAAGGCCCGATCCCAATGCAATGGAATGTCAACGGCTGGCCGGCGATTTACGTCATCGACGCGGAAGGCGTGATCCGCTCCAAGACGGCGCTCGGAGCGACGCTGGATGCGAAGATCGAGGAGTGGGTGAAGAAAGCCGAAGCGAAGAAGTGACCCGCGAAGAAGGGCCGAAGTGCAGAATTTTGAACCGCGGAGGAGCGGAGGAAATCCGAGAAAAGATAACTACTCCGAATTCCCTCCGCGTCTCCACTCCTCCGCACTTCAAAAATCATAACTTTTGCTCATTTCGGAATCGTCGGTTCGAAGTCCAAGTTCTTCACCAAGAAGGCCCAGAGGTCGGCGGCTTCCTCGATGATCTTGGTCGTCGGTTTGCCGGCGCCGTGCCCGGCCTTCGTTTCGATGCGGGCCAGTACCGGAGCGGTACCGCTGTGCATTTCCTGTAGTTTCGCCGTGAACTTGAAGCTGTGCCCCGGCACGACGCGGTCGTCGGTGTCGGCGGTCGTAACCAGAGTCGGCGGGTAGGCGGTACCCGCTTTCAGATTGTGATACGGGCTATATTTGAACTGCGCGGCGAAGTCGTCTTTGTTCGCGCTGTCGCCGTAGTCGTCGACCCAAAAGCGGCCGGCCGTGAAGCGCTGGAAGCGCAGCATATCCATGACGCCGACGGCCGGGAGGCAAGCGCCGAACAGATCGGGGCGTTGCGCCATACACGCCCCGACGAGCAGGCCGCCGTTGCTCCCGCCTTGGATGCCGATCTTCTTCGCGCTGCTGTACTTCTCGGCGATTAAGAACTCGGCCGCCGCGATGAAGTCGTCGAAGACGTTCTGCTTCAACAGCTTCGTGCCGGCTTTGTGCCACTCTTCGCCGTACTCACCGCCCCCGCGCAGGTTGGCGACCGCGAGCACGCCACCCATTTCCATCCATTGAATTCGGCTGACGCTAAACCCGGGGGTCAAGGAGATATTGAATCCGCCGTAACCGTACAGAAGCGTCGGGTTCTTGCCGTCGAGTTTCAATCCCTTCTTATGGGCGACGAACATCGGGATCTTTGTGCCGTCCTTGCTCTTGTAAAAGTGTTGCTTCACTTCGTAATCGTCCGGGCTGAATTTCACCTTCGACTGCCGCAGCAGTTTGCTCACGCCGGTGATAACGTCGTAGCGGTAGGTTGCGGCGGGGGTATTGAAACTGCTGTAGGTGTAGAACGTCTCGGTGTCGGTGCGTTTGCCGCCGAAGCCGCTCGCGGTACCGATGCCCGGAAGTTCGACATCGCGGACGAACTTGCCGTCGGTGCCGAATACCTTCACGACGCTGCGGGCGTCGCGCATGTAGTTGCACACGAACGTGCCGCTCAGGAAACTGACACCGCCGAGGGTCTCCTTGGCTTCCGCGACGACCGTCTTCCAATTTTCCTTGGCCGGCTTGCGGATGTCGATGGCGATGACGCTGCCCTTCGGCGAGCCCGTCTCGGTGAGGAAGTAAAAGAGTGGCCCATCGTTACCGACGAGGTTGAATTTGTTGTCGTGGTTGGCGACGAGTTCGGCGATCAGCCCGTACGGTTCGTGGAGATCCTTGACTGCGACGCGGTTCCGCCGGCTGGTGGTGCCGTCGCCGATGCTGACGACGAGGTAACGCCCATCTTCGGTGACGTCGCCGGAGATTGACCACTTCGGATGATCCGGCCGTTCGTACACGAGGACGTCTTCGATCTGCGCCGTGCCCAAGCGGTGGTAATACAGCTTCTGGTTCTCGTTGGTCGATTGGAACTTGGCGTCGCCGACCGGCTCCGCGTAGCGGCTGTAAAAGAATCCCCGGCTGTCGGCCGTCCACGACGCGCCGCTGAACTTCACCCACTTGAGTTCGTCGCCGAGGGTTTTGCCGGTGGCGAGGTCGAGCACCTTCCAGGTGTTCCAGTCGCTGCCGGCTTCGGCCAACCCGTACGCGGAGTACTTGCCGCATTCGGACGGCACGAATCCGGCGAGGGCCACTGTGCCGTCCTTGCTGAGCTTGTTCGGGTCGAGCAACAACTTCGGCTCGGTGTCGAGGGCATCTTGGATGTACAAGACACTCTGATTCTGAAGTCCATCATTCTTGCTGAAGAGGTACTTGCCGCCGCCGAGTTTCGTGGGCGCCGAGATCTTCTCGTAGTCGTACAGCTCGGTGATGCGTTTCTTGATGGCGTCTCGCTGCGGGATCGTCGCCAGATAGCCCTGCGTGACCTTGTTTTGCGCTTCGACCCACGCGGCCACCTCGGTCGACTTCCGCACGTCGTCTTCGAGCCAGCGGTATGGGTCCGGCACTTGGGTGCCGTGGTAGTCATCGACCTGATCGACCTTCTTCGTCTCCGGATACTTCAACTTCTTCTCCTCGGCGGAAACGCCGGCGGCGACCGCAAGTGCGAACAGCATCGCGGCGGGAAAGCGGGATCGTGGCATGCGTCGGGCTCCGAGAAATCTGGATTTCTGCCGATGTGTCTGTCCCGAGAAGATATCGAATACCCCGCCTTCGTCACTTGACCATTAGCTCCCCCCTTCGGCGAGCGGGATGGCGTAAGCGTGCCGTGGGTTTGAAACACGGCTGAGTTGCCAATCGGTCAATGCCTGTTCGCGGCGGCGGGGGGAACGCCCTTCGCGGCGGACGCAGTACGCAACCAACCCCAAGCGGCGACACCGGTGGCGAGGATCGCGTAGCAAGCCAGGGCGGCGATCACCGCGTTTTTCCAAGGGAACGACCGGACGTCCGACTCGTCGAAGGCATCTTCCCCATCGTCGTCCGGCTCCTCGATGGGCGGTAAGTCGCCCGACGCTTCCGGTGAAGTCTCGACGCTCAGATCTTCAAAGGGATTGCCGCGAACCGCCTCAGGGAGTTCGACGGGCGTGGGGACGAAGGCCGTGCGGGTGGCCGTCGGCGTGTGGAGCCCGTTCTGGATCGGCGGAAAGTCGGGGATGCGCACCGTCCGTTGGTGCGCATCCGACTTCGGCGGGGTCGTCGAAATCGGGGTCATCGGAGGAACGATCGGTTTCCGTTGCGTGTCGCTCCCGCCGAAGAGGCTGTCGCCGTCGTGGTCTTGGTCATTGAAAATGCTATCGGTCGCTTCGCGGGCTTTGCGGAGGGTCTCGGTGAAATCGGGCCCTAGATCGGGGGCGGCCCCGACTGTCACCGGCACTGGCGCGAGCGCAGCCAGTTGGCAGCGCGGGCAAGGGACGGCACGACCGGCTTCATCCGGAGCGACTGCGAAGCTCTGGGAACAATAAGGGCAGGGGAACAAAGTCGGGTTCATGACGTCTCGACGACCGATGACCGCCGCGGAACAGCCTAAGATAGCTCACGCGCACCGACTTCCCAAGAGATAATCCGAAAAGCCCGACACATCGCCGAAACCGGACATTAGAAGGAAATGAGACTTGGGACTTCCACGTGTCCCCGGCGAACCGATCCGTTATGATTGGATGAAGAAGATCCCCCACGTTCACCGGGCGAATCCATGCGACGCAATTACTGGCTCGTCCTCGGACTCTTCGGCGTTTCCTCGGCAGTCAATCCGACCGAACTGATGGCCCAGCGCGGCGGCGGCAGTGGTGGCTTTCCCGGCGGTGGAGGCGGTTTCCCAAGCGGTTCCGGCGGCGGAGGGGGTCGCCCTCAAATGGATCCGGAAATGCTCTGGCAGCGCATGAGCGGAGGTTCCGATAGCATCGACCTGAACAAAAACGCCCAAATGAAAATGATGGTGCAGATGGGCGGGGGCCAAATGCCGCCCGATGGCATTCTCACGAAGACGATGTTCCAAACGGCCATGGCCCAGCGCGCCGCGCGGACGGCAGGCCCCAGTGGCGTGGTCCCCGGTGGCCCCACCGCACCCTCCCCCGGTGGTGGCGCACCGATGGTGATCTCCGTCGGTGGTGGTGGGGGCGATAAACCGACCATCGGCACCCAGCCACCGAGCGGTTTTCCTGGCGGAGGAGGAGGTTTTCCCGGCGGAGGAGGAGGTCGGGGAAATATGTGGGGCGATCCCGAGAATCTCTTCCAACGCATCGACCGGAACCGGGACGGCAAGATCACCAAAGACGAAACGCAGATGCTCCTGCCGTATTTCGACCAAATCGACACGAACAAAGACGGCGGTATCGACCTCGCCGAACTCAAAGTTTTCTCCGCCACCATGGCCGCGGCTTCGCCCGGCAGCGGTAGCGGCGGATGGAGTGGCCCCAGTAGTTCGGGTAGCGGCGGCGATCCTAGGATCGAAGATCCAGAAACCGAACGGCCGGTCGTCTACCGGTTTGGCAAACTGCCTAAAGACTTCCCCTACGCGTCGATTGACAAAGACGAAGACGGACAAGTGAGCCTGTACGAATGGCGCAATTCCGGGAAGTCGGTCGAGGAATTTTTAGATCGCGATCTCAACGGCGACGGCTTCCTGACCGCAGAGGAATGGCTCCGCGGAACGAAGACGTCCCTCAGCGACTCCAAAGATAAAGGTGGCAAAGGCAACTCGGGCGCCTATCAAATGGGCAGCGGTCGCAAGGGCAAGAATTGAGTTGGCAGGCGACACGTCATCACCGTGCCGTGCGTGCATTCAAGACCAACGGAACACTTCTGTCAGTACGCCCCATCGCCCGGGGGCGTGCGCCTCTTGGGCTTTGCAGCTTCGACCGCGGATGTGTGCTCGAACACTTGCAGGTTCGGCTTGCCGTCTTCGCGCAGGCCCGTCAATTGGCGGATGCGCACCTCAGCGTTGCGGAGTTGCTCGTAGCACTGCTTCACGAGCGCGACGCCGCGTTCGTAGCGGGCGAGCGACTCTTCCAGCGTGGTCGTACCGTCTTCCAAATCGCGCAATACGCCGTCGAGTTCGGCTAACGCGGCTTCGAATTTCGGTGGTGGGGCTTCACTGGCCATGGGTCGATTCCGGGGCGGGGGGAGTCGGGCCTAGGACGCGGCTGAAGATCGTCCCTTCAGCCAGTCGAGTTTCGATCAAATCGCCCGCGGCGACTTCGGTCGACGAACGCACGAGTTTGCCGTCGCGTTGGGTCAAACTGTAGCCGCGAGTGAGGACGTTGAGCGGGCTGAGTGCCTGCAATTGCTGCGCGGCCGCGGCGAGTTTCTCGTCGCCCCGGTTCAGCAGCAGTTTCGCCGCGCGGTCGAGCCGCGCGGTACGCTCGCCGATTTTTTGCTCGGCGAGTCGGACGCGGTCCAACGGCCGTCGCAATCCCGGCCGCTCGGCGAGTTGTTCGACGCGCTGCCGGCCGTGGGCGATCCGAGCGAGGATCGCGTCGCGCATGCGGCGCTCGGTTTCGCCGAGGTCGAAGAGTACGTCGTCGCAACTGCGCCGCGTGAGCGCCACGATCGCGGCGGTCGGGGTCAGCGCGCGGAAGTCGGCGACCAAATCGGCGATGGTCACGTCGTTCTCGTGGCCGACGGCGGAGACCACCGGCACGCTCGAATCGAAAATGGCATCGGCGACGATCTCTTCGTTGAACGCAGACAAATCCGCCGTGGGACCACCGCCGCGCCCGAGCACGATAGCGCAGAGTTTCAGTTTGCCCGACTTCGAAAGCCGGCAAAGCAAGCGGAGACTCTCGGCAATGTCTTGCGGGGCCGTCGGGCCTTGGACGCGACAATCGCGAACGACGATGCCCGTGAGGGGCCAGCGTTGGAGGATCGATTCGATCATGTCGCGCACGGCCGCGCCGGAGGCGCTGGTGACGAGCGCGACGAACTTGGGGAAGACCGGGAACGGCCGCCGCCGCGCAGGGTCGAAGTATCCCTTGGCCCGGAGCTTTTCTTTGAGTTGCAGCAGGGCCAACTCCGCCGCGCCTTGCCCCTTCGGCTCGAATTCCTGCACTTCGAGTTGGTAGATCCCCTTCTGCTCGAACACCACCAAGCCGCCCCGGCAAAGGACTTCCATGCCGTCGCGCGGCTCGTACTTCATCCGCCGGTTGAAGCCGGCTTTGAAAATGCAAGGCAGCATGGAGTTCGCGTCTTTGAGGGTAAAATACATGTGCCCGGACGGCGGGTGCTTCTTGTAATTGGTCACCTCTCCGGAGACCCAGAACTCGGCGAAGTGCTCTTCGAGCTGGCCTTTGATGGCCGCCGTCACCTGCGAAACTGAGTACGTTTTAATTCCGACGGGGATCGGCATGGTTCGACACCGCAGCCAACGGGGTTCCGGGAAGATCACTATAGAGATTGTTCGCTTGTTCACCAGCGGGATATTGGAACCGAACCGGTGTCAGTCGTCGCGATCACCGGTCCGCCGCAGCGACATGTCCTCGGTCGACTCGTCCCGGAATTTTCGCGCGGTCGGGTCATACACCCGGCGGGTCATCGCCAACTGCCCGCGGTCGATGCGGTAGCGGTTGTACGCCCAGCGCCGGGCTTGGGTGGCGCTGCCGGCGCAGATCACCGGGAAGGGGATCTCCGCGCCCGGGGGCAACACAAAGGGCCGGTGGATGTGCCCGTGAACCCAGAGCGAGATTCCGCAGTCGACGGCCGTTGCGAGCGCGGCCGCGTGATCGCGCAACCGGTGGTTGGCCCGCTCGAGTTGCCCGTGTGCATCGCGCAGCGGGTAGTGCGTCACGAGGATTCTCGGGCCCGGCGACAAGCGCGCGCAGAGGATTCGGAAGCGCGCCAACTGCTCTGCGCCGATGGTTCCGCTCGACCCGAGGCCGAAGCGCGGATAGCTGCTGTTGACGCCGATCAGCCAAACCGGGCCGACCCGCCGGGCGAACGGGTAGTGGTGGCCATCGACGCGTTCGCCGACCTGCCACGGGGCGAAGACTCGCTCGAAACCGCCCGCACGGCCCGCGTGCCGGGTGTAATAATCGTGATTCCCCGGCACCGCGAAACCCGGCGGCAGCGTCGGATCGTTCACGTGCAATCGCGCGGCCGCATTCGCGAATTCCGCCGGTAAGGCCAGCATCGTCGCATCGCCGCTGAACAAGATCGCATCGGGCGGACTCGACCGGATCTCGGCGAACATCGCCTCGACGATGGCGTTGGCGTCCCGAAAAGTCCGGCCGCGCCCCGTTAGCTTCACACTCACGAGGCCGACGAGTTTCTTGCCGAGCAGATCGCGCGGCCGCCAACCGCGCAAGGCGCCGGGGAAGTGGACATCGCCGAAGTGGACCAGATTCAACGCCATGCGGCTAAAATACGGACGACCCTCTCCCCCGTCTCCGATGGTGCCCCATGATCCGCTTCGATTTCACCGGCAAGGTCGTCCTCGTCACCGGCAGTTCACGGGGCATCGGCGCGGCGATCCTCCGGCAGTTTCTGGATGCCGGGGCGACGGGAATTCTCCACGACTTCGACGATGCGACCGGGAATAATCGGAAAGCGGCGGAAGTCCTGGCTGCGGAATACCCCGGTCGGGTGAAGGTCTTCACCGCCGATGTCCGCGATGCCGGTGCCATCGAAGCCATGATGAAATCGGTTCAAACCGAGTTCGGCGGGCTCGACATCCTCGTGAACAATGCCGGCATTTTGAAGGACCGCACGATCCGCAAGATGGCCCTCGACGACTGGCATAGCGTGATCGACACGAACCTCACGGGGGTGTTCCACTGCTGCAAATTCGGCGGGGACATCCTGCGCGACGGCGGTCGAATCGTCAGCATCGCCTCCGTCGCGGGGTTGCACGGCATCCAAGGCCAATCGAATTACGCCGCGGCCAAAGCCGGGGTCATCGGCCTGACCCGAGTGCTGGCCAAGGAACTGGCCCGCCGGAAGATCACCGTGAACGCCATCGCCCCCGGCATCGTTGAAACCTCGATGATGGGCGATATCAAACCCGAGATGCGGGACGAATACATCAAACAGATCCCGCTGAGCCGCTTCGCTCAACCCGCCGATGTCTCCAACGCAGTGCTATTCCTTTCCAGCGAGGAATCCGGGTACATTACCGGGCAAGTGCTGCCCGTCACGGGCGGCTGGCTGGTGTGAGACAGGCAAGCATGTCCGAGACACTCGAACGGATTCGATCCGAGCAAACCTTCCACGACCGGCAAGCCGGGGAGCGCGGCGAGAGCTTCCGCACCGGTCGGGCCGATCTGCGCTTCGACGATACGGACTACTGGAATCACGAAACGTGGATCCGCCCGGCGTTCGCGCAACTCGGCGATGTCCGCGGCAAAACCATCCTCGATTACGGTTGCGGGCATGGAATGGCGGCGGTGGCGCTGGCCCGCGCCGGGGCCCGCATGAGCGGCTTCGATCTCTCGCCGGGATACGTCGCCGAGGCGGAACGCCGCGCCGCTGTCAACGGCGTGTCAGTCGAATTCCGCGTCGCCGATGCCGAACACCTACCTTACCCCGATGCTAGTTTTGATGCCGTCTGGGGCAACGCGATCTTGCACCACCTCGATTTGCACCGGGCCGGGGCCGAACTGCACCGTGTGTTGAAACCGGACGGGATCGCCGTCTTTTGCGAGCCTTGGGGCGGCAACCCACTGCTGAACTTCGCCCGTCGTCGATTGCCTTACCTTGGCAAAGAGCGCACGCCCGACGAACGTCCGCTGAACCGCCGCGATCTCGCGCCGCTGCGGAGGCACTTCCCGAAACTGCGCTGGCGCGGGCATCAAATGTTCGGCATGATCCGCCGTGTGGTGAAGTCGCGTGTGCTGCTGACCCCGGCCGACTTCGCCGATCGGATCGCGTTCGGGTTGTGCCCGCCGCTCGAAAATCTCGGGCGCTATGTGGTATTGACGCTGCCGAAGGGGTAATCTGAATTTGCCATGGCACCCGCCCCATCGAGATCCCGATCCGCTCAAACCGCGCTCGCGGGGTGCGTCCTCGCGCTCGTTGCGTTCGCCCTGTTTCGCCTCTACGCTCCGACGGCGGCTCGTCCGACCGAAGCGGCGCCTCCGCGCCGGCAGGTCGATCTCAACCGTGCCGACCGGCAAGAACTGATGCAAATCCCCGGCCTCGGGGCCAGCAACGCGGATGCGATACTCGCGCACCGCGCCGAACGCGGGCCGTTTGAAAGCCTCGACGATTTGACCCACGTCCACGGAGTCGGACCCAAAACGACCGAGAAAGTGAAGCCGTGGTTGCAACTCGGCTCCCCCGAGGAACCGATCGAAAGGCTGGAGCGAAAGCCGGTATCGCCGTCGCCGCCGATGTCCGGTAAAGCGAAATTGTTGGCGACCGATGCGAAGATCGACGTGAACGCAGCCACCGAAGCCGATTTCGTGCGGCTCCCCGGCATCGGCCCAACGCTGGCCGCGCGGATCGTGCAATACCGCGCGAACGCGGCCTTCGCCACCGTCGACGACCTCCGCAAAGTCAAAGGCATCGGCGTCAAAACCCTCGACGCCATCCGGCCGTTTCTCGCTGTCGAGAAGAAGTGACCCGCCGAGGCGGGGGCATCGAATATCGATCGCAGTGATCAGGAATTTCGCCATGAACCCCAGCCTCGCCATCGCACTGTTATGCCTGTCCGCAACACCCGGAGCGCCGGTGCCGAAAGAGCCGGCGCCGAACCCGCTGGCTTGGTCGTATATGGGCGTGAAGGTGCAGAACGTCATCGACGGCGCGGATGCCCCGCTGCAGATCACCGCCCCGGAGCCGGGGACGCCGGCGTACAAATCGGGCCTGCAAGTCGGCGATGTGCTCGTGAAGGTCGGCTCGATCCAACCGAAGACCTTCGAAGATGTCCAGCGCTACATCTTCGACCTCCGCCCCGGCAGTGTGATCGCGGTGGAAGTGAGGCGCGGCCCGGAGACCAAAACCTTGAAACTGCGGTTGGAAGCGCGCCCGGACACGCCCGATTACCAGATCCTGCCGAGCTTCCTCCGCAAAGGACAGTAGAAGAAACATGGAAGATGAGTGTAGGAGCAAAATACTTGGCAATGCTCCGCACCCCTGTAGCGACGTGCGGCCGTATGCATCACCAATGATTCGTCCATTTCCTATTTCCCCCACTCACTCCAGCTCCATCCACCACCAAGCCAGCAGGCTGAAGCCCAGCCCGAACCCGCATAGTACCCCGCACGACATCCCCACCGTCGCGGTATCGATGGCGGGGCTGTCCGGGTGGAGCAGTTGCTCGTAGGCATCCAAGGCCCAGGCATGCGGGGTGATGTAGCTGATGCTGCGCATCCACTCCGGCATCAATTCCCGCGGCATCATCGATCCGCTTAGGCCGGCCAGCACCAACACCAGCAACGTGCCGTAGACGGCGACTTGCGTTTCGGTCCGGGCCAGGCCCGCGACGAACATCGCCAAGCCGACGGCCGCGAAGGAGGTGCTCAGAACCACCGGGACGATCAACCAGGGCTCGGAGCCGAAGCTCATGCCGAAGATCATTTTGCCGAAGAGCAGTAGCGCGATGCCCTGCAGCGCCGACACCGCGAAGCAGGGCAGCAGTTTCCCCAGCAGGATCTGTCCGCGCGTGATCGGCGCAGCCCGCAGGCGCACCATCGTCCCGTGCCGGCGCTCGGCGACGAAGAGCCAGCCGACGGTGAGGACGAGGAAGAAGGCAAAGGTCACCGTGTAGCTCGGCACCAGAATCTGGTACTTCTTGGCCCCGCGGCCGAGGCCCGTCGGCGGGGGCGCGAACTCCGCGGTGTTGCCGGCTTTGACATCCGGCGGGGCGTCTTTGGTCAGGCCATACCACGTGAGTGCGGTGAAGTCGTAGCTGCCGAAGAACGCCGCGATCCCTTTGCGGATGCCGAGGCCGACGCTCGCCCGCATGTCGGCGGGGAGGAACGAGAAGCCGGGGATGAACTTCTCCATCTTCTCCATGAATAGCGGCTTGCCGATGAGGTCGAAGGCCCCGCCGATCATCCATGGCACAATCACGCGCATCAGGCTGACTTGGGTCACCTGCTTCACGACGCTGCCGCCGAGGGGTTGGTACGGGTTCTCGATCACGGTGACGCCGACGCGGTCGGTGACGACGCCGTAGCGGTCGAGGGGGCTGATGGGGTTCGGGCGGAACTCGGCGCCGACGAACGAACAGCGGTCGATCTTCTCGCTGAACTCGGGCTCGAAGACAATCACGGCGGACCGCTTGCCACGCTTCACGAGTTGCTCGGCCTCGGCCCGACTCGGGATGATTTCGATCTTGATGTTGCCGGTGTCTTTGAGGTCGTCGAGCATCACGTCGACCCAGCGCTTCGTGGGCGGGTGGAGGCGCGACATCGGCGCAGCGTACGACGCGGAGCCGAGGAGCGCCCCGGCCGGTTTTTCGCGGACGGGCTCGCGGGCTACGACCTTCGCGGGCAGCCCGGCGTCTTCGACGACGACCGAGATTTGCAGTTGGTCGTCCGCCTTGCGACCGAAGGCGTCCCCGAGCGACAGACCCAGCACGAGAATCAGCACCAGCGGCATGAGCAACAGAATGACGGCCGAGCGCGGATCGCGCAACAGCAGCCGGAGGTCTTTGAGGGCGATGGTGAACGCGGGCATCATGTCCGGTTCCCCTCTCCGTTTCGGAGAGGGGCTAGGGGGCCAAGTCTGGTACTGTCAACTTACTCCTTCGCGCCGATGTCGGCGAGGATCACGGCGGCGGTGTTGGCGTCGTCGGGACTGTCGAAGGTCGCGTAGCCCACGAACTTCCCGTTGACGACGGCCATCATCAGCCCGTGCAGGTTGATGCCCGCGGCCTCCCACGACTGGGTCACACGGCCACCCAGCCCCTTTTTATCGTCCCCTTCGAACCGCATGACGATCGGCTTCTGCACCTCGTGCATACCGTCGACCGATTTGACAAGGTCCATCTCGGCCTTGGTTTGCGTCGGAGCGACGAGCAGTTCTCCGGCGCCCGGTTTGGTCGCCGAGCGCTCGCTGTGGACGTACTCGAGGTGCGCCCCCGCGAGGGCCAGCGCCTTCAGCTTCGCGGCGGTGCCGCCGGGGATGTCGTCGACTTCGCATTGGTAGACGTGGACGCGCTTCATTCGGAACATGCGGAACTCCAAGCTAGAAAGAGGAACCGACCGACAAAAGAGATGGGCATCGAGGCTTCCAACCCCGATGATAGCCCCGAATGTGGTAATTTGAAATGAGTAGGTTCGAAGAATTCCGCCGGCCCGAGAGATCCGCCCATGCGATTGGCCCTTCCGCTGTTGCTGCTGCCGCTGTGCTTACTCTTCGCCCTCGGGCAGAAACCGGAGCCGGCCGGGGATTCGCCGACCATCGCGTTCGTCAACGCTACGCTGTACACCGGCATCGACGACAAGCCGATCGAAAAGGCGACCCTGCTGATCAAGGACGGCAAAATCCTCGAGGTTGGCCCGGCCGGGAGTATCAAGCTCCCCCCGAACTACCAGAAGGTTGACTTGAAAGGGGGCGTCATCATCCCCGGCCTTGTCGATACGCATTCGCATATCGGGTTGTGGTCGAAACCGAGCGTGCCGGCGAACTCGGATGGCAACGAGATGTCCGGCCCCGTGCAGAGCGGCGTGCGAGCCCTCGACAGCATCGATCCGAACGACCCCGGCATCCGCATGGCCACGGCCGGGGGTATCACGACGGCGAACATCATGCCCGGTTCGGGGAATGTCATCGGCGGGCAGACGCTGTATGCGAAACTCCGCGGCAAGAGCGTCGAAGAGATGCAGATCTTCGGCGACAACAAGGGCGTCAAAATCCTCGGCGGCCTGAAAATGGCCAACGGCGAAAACCCCAAGGGCTATGGCAAGACCAAGCAGCAGGCCCCGTTCACGCGGATGAAAGTCGCGGCGCTCCAGCGCGAGCAGTTCGTGAAGGCC
>Ga0105047_10013097_pt1 | contig 13295 bp, 11 predicted proteins | sample MAT04_FD_78384 | JGI IMG/M metagenome (GOLD analysis project Ga0105047, IMG submission 78384) | Freshwater microbial communities from Lake Fryxell liftoff mats and glacier meltwater in Antarctica - MAT-04 (megahit assembly) | ecosystem: Environmental > Aquatic > Freshwater > Ice > Liftoff...
CCCAGCACCTTCGGAGCCGAGGCGTTTCCGAAGCGGTCCAGGGCGGTGGTGGCGATGGCATCCGCGCGGGGGATGGTGATGGATTTCGCTCCGGCGGGGACGATGGCGACCGTGCGCCAGGTGTTTCCGTAACGGGCCTGGACGGCGATCTTGGCTGCGTTTCCGGGTTCCCAAGTGACGGCGGTGTTGTCACCTTTGACGGAGGCACCGGTGCCGGGGGATTGCGGGACCGCGTTGCTGAGCCACGGCATGGGCGGAATGGCCGTGGGCTGGGTATAGACTTTGGCGAGCTGGGTGGTGATGCCGCCCTGGTTTTTCATCAGGCCCTTCATGCTCCAGTGGATGTGGCCGACCCAGTTCTTCCCGATTTTCCGCGAGAGATCGATCTGGTTGACGATCTCCGAGGCAGGGCGGCCGGGATCGTCCGAGGAATTGATGCGGGTGGTGGCGATGCCGGGCCAGACGGGGCGGGAGCCTTGCTGCCGCCACCACTCAAGCAGGGCGGAGTAGGATTGTTTTTGCGGGGAGATGCGCCAGTAGAGCTGGGGTGCGAGGTAATCGACCCAGCCGTTTTTCAACCATTTCCGGGAATCCGCGGCCAGATCCTCGTAGGCATCGACTCCGGCCTCGATGCCTCCGGGAACGCCGGGTCGCCAGATGCCGAAGGGGCTGATGCCGACCCGCACCCAGGGCTTCTGCTGTTTCACCGCCGAGTAAAGCTGGCTGACGAAGGAGTCCACGACGGCGCGTCGTTGGGCGGGGGATTTGCCGTCGTTGAATTTCAAGCCACCGGTTGGGTACGGATAAAAATAGTCATCGAGGTGGACTCCATCGACATCGTAGCGGCGGACGACATCCATGATGACTTTCAGAGCTTGCGAGCGGGTATCGGGAAAAGATGGATCGCACCAGAGCATCGTGCCGTATTTTTTGATAATGGCGGGGTTGGTGCGGGAAATGTGATTGCCGCTGACGGAGTGGGATATGTTGGAGAGCGCGCGGAAAGGATTGAACCAGGCGTGGATCTCGATCCCACGGGCGTGCCCCTGCTGGATCCAGTAGGCGAGGGGATCGTAGCCGGGATTTTTTCCCATCGCCCCGGTGAGCCAGGGGGACCATGGCTCGATGCCGGAGGCGTAGAGGGCATCGGCATGTGGCCGCACCTGGAGGATGACGGCGTTCATTTTCAGGGAAACGAGCTTGTCGAGAATGGCGCGCGCCTCGGCCTGCTGGGCCGCGACGCTCAGGCCGCTGGCGGAGGGCCAGTCGATATTGTAGATGGCCGCGACCCATGCCGCGCGGAACTCACGGGTGATCCTCGGAGGCTTTTCCCCTGACTGCGTGTAGTTCTGCGCACCGAGAGGGAGGATGAGGAAAAGAAAAAGCAGCCAGGATTTCATAGGGATAGGATGCAGCTTCAGCAATTTCCCGCAAGAGCGGAAGGGGCGCGAATCAGATCCTCCATCCTGAGCACGCGGTCGGCGATCGCACCCGCCTCCGCGGAGGAATGCGTGATGTGAAGCACCGTCACATTCTCCCGCGCGATCATTTTCCTGATCACGGAAAGGATCTCCGCGTGGAGTTCCTCATCCAGCCCCGTCAGAGCCTCGTCGAGACAGAGCAAGCTTGGCCGCAATGCCAGCGCCCTTCCCAAGGCCACCCGCCTTGCCTCTCCGCCGGAAAGTCCCTGCGGCTTTCTTCCAAGCAGCTTGGAAACGCCAAGCGCCTCCGCCAGCTCCTCCACGCGATCCCTTTTTTCAGAAACTTTCCACCCGTGCAGTCCTGGGCCGAAGCCGATTTGCTCCGCCACTGTCACTGAGGGGAAAAGGGCGATGTCCTGCGGTAGATACCCGATACGCCTCGCCCCCGGTGCCAGACCCGTGATTTCCCTGCCATCCAGGAAAATGCCGCCGGACTCCGCCTGCCTAAGCCCGCAGACCGCCTCCATCAGCGTCGTTTTCCCCGAGCCGCTGGATCCCATCAGCGCCACGCATTCGCCACGGGCGATTTCCAAGGAAAGATTTTCCAAACGGAAATCCCCGGCGCGGACATGGAGCTGGCGGATGGAAAGCATCTAGGAGTGAAGGGAGCGTTGGGTGAAAAACCGCACAGCCATCAGCGTGGCGACCGCGAGGAATATCATCAGCAGGGAAATGGCGGCGGCTCCGGCGAGGTTCCCCGTGTTGATCTCCAGGAAAACGGATGTGGAAAGCACTTCGGTGCGCCCGCGTGTCGCCCCCGCGAAGACCAGCACAGGGCCGAATTCCCCGAGTGCCCGCGCCCACGCCAAAGTTCCCGCCGCGAGAATTCCGCGTCCCGCCAGCGGCAAAGCCACCCGCGAAAACGCCTGTCCGCGATTGCATCCGAGAGTCAGGGCGACCGCCTCGTAGCGCGGGTTGATCTGGTCGAAGGTCGTCCGCACCGTGCGGATGGCGAATGCGGCGGCGACGGGCAGTTGCGCCAGGATAACTCCCAGGGGCTGGAATGTGAATGGCAGTCCGAGCTTTTCCGAGAAAAACGACTCGATCGAACCCATGCGAGCCATGCCTGCGAGACCCGCCCACAGCAGAATCACAGCGATACCTATGAATATACCGAACAAGCCCACCGGTTTGATCTTTCCGGAAAAAAGCCACACCACACAGCAAACGCACATAAGCCCGCCTAGGATCAGGAACAACGCGGATGGCGTCATTCGGTTGAAGAGGATCAGCAGGCTTAGCCCCACGATCAATGGCGGCAGTAGGATCGGGATATCGAGCACGGTATCGACCAGCGCACGCCCCGGGAACCTGAACCGCGACATGAGATATCCGATCGGCACCGCGATCAGCACTGAGAGGATGGCCGTCGCCGTGCAGGTGAGAAAAGTGAGACGGATCGAGTGCAGGATCGCGGGATCTTCCAAAACCTCCGCAAGGTCCGCCATCGAGACGCTGACCACGTTCGCCGCCACCATCGCGACCAGCAGACCCAGATAGGCCATGAGCGCGCTTGAGAGGAAAAGCAGAAACGGAAGCTCCGGCCTCGTCCTCCACGGCCGCGCCTCACTCATGGCCCGCTCCTTCTCCAAATGAAAAACCGTATTTCACAAACACCCGCCGCCCCTTGTCCTCCGCGGCAACATAGCGTGCGAAGTCCTCTGCCGCTTCCGGCTGTTTCGAAGAAAGCAACACACCGATACCCGTATCGACCGGCCTCTCGGAAAACGCCGGAACCTCGATCCATTCCACTTCGGAAAAACCCCTGGCCACCGCATCCCACCCGATGGTCGCGTCCACCGCGCCTGTCGCCACATCCTCCACCGTGTTGTTCACCGTCGGCTTCGTCACCGTGATGTTGCGGGTAACGGCCTCCAGCTCTCCCGTCTCCGCGAGTAACTCGCGGACATGCTTCCCGATGGCCGCCGAGCCGTCCGCCATCGAGAGCCGTGTTCCGGGCTTTGCAAGATCCGCCAAAGTCATTATTTCCTTGGGATTTCCCTTCACCACCACAATCCCCGCCCTCATTCTCGCCACGGGAAAGGAGTTTCCAAGCAGCCCTTTTTTCCGGACTGATTCCAGATACGATCCGTCGGCTGGCAGGAAAAGATCTCCGCCCGCCACCTCGAGCTGCGCCTCCAAGGCTCCCGAGCCGCCGAGTTGCAAACGCACGGGCACGCCCGTTTCCGCCTCGTAGTTCCGCGCGATTTCCGCCATCGGCCCACGCAGCCCTGCCGCACAGAACACAAGCAGCCCCGCATTCCTTTCTCCGTCCCGGGATACGGAAAACAACACCCCGCCGAGCGTCAGCAACAGGATCACAACAACTACGCCAGGCCGCTTCATGGACTCGTCTTCCGCAAGACCGCGAGAATAAACCTTTCCGTCATCATGGCAAGTCCTGGCGCCGGAGCGGAGGATTTGCTATTGCGCGGTAAGCTCTGGCGGTTAGCCTCCAAGGACTATGATCGTTTCACCGAAAATTCGCGGATTCATTTGCACAACGGCGCACCCGGAGGGTTGCGCGAAGCACGTCGAGGAGCAGATCGCTGTCGTGAAAGAGCGCGGACCCATCGAGGGCGGGGCCAAAAAGGTCCTCGTGATCGGTTCCTCCACTGGCTACGGCCTGTCCTCGCGCATCGCCGCCGCCTTTGGTTGCGAGGCCGCCACCGTGGGGGTTTTCTTCGAAAGACCCGGCTCCGGGGACAAATGCGCCACCGCAGGCTGGTACAACACGGTCGCCTTCGAGCGCGAGGCCAAGGCCGCCGGACTCTACGCCCGCTCCTTCAATGGCGACGCGTTTTCCGATGAGGTGAAGCACGAGGTCATCCAGGCCATCCACGAGGATCTTGGCCAGGTCGATCTGGTCATCTACAGCCTTGCCTCCCCGCGCCGCACCCACCCTAAGACCGGGGAAATCCACAAATCCGTCCTCAAGCCCATCGGCCAATCTTACACAGCCAAGACCCTCAATACCACCACCGGCGAGGTCCACGACATCACCATCGAGCCCGCCGAAAGCAACGATGTCGAGGAAACCATCGCCGTCATGGGCGGTGAGGACTGGGAAATGTGGCTCGACGCCCTCAAGAAAGCCGGCGTTCTCGCCGAGGGCGTCCAGACCGTCGCCTATTCCTACATCGGCCCGGAAGTCACCTGGCCCATCTACAAGAACGGCACCATCGGCAAGGCCAAGGAGGATCTGGAAACCGTCCAGCGCTCCCTCGATGGGAAGCTCGCCTCCGTTTCCGGAAAAGCATGGGTCTCCGTCAACAAGGCCCTAGTCACCCAGGCCAGCTCCGCCATCCCGGTCGTGCCTCTTTACATTTCCCTGCTCTACAAGGCCATGAAAGCCGCGGGCAGCCACGAGGACACCATCGAACAGATGGACCGCCTCCTCCGGGAAAGGCTCTACAAGCGCCAGCCCCTCCCGGACGAGGCCGGCCGCATCCGCATCGACGACTTGGAAATGTCCCCGGAAATCCAGAGTATCGTCGCCAAACGCTGGGAGAAAGTGAACACCGCGAACCTCCGCGAAATCGCCGACTTCGAGGGATACCAGTCCAGCTTCCTGCGCCTCTTCGGCTTCGGCCTGGATGGCGTGGACTACGCTGCCGAGACTGATACCAGCGTTGGCGTGCCTTCGCTTTCCTGAAAAGTCTGGTATGGAAATTGCACTGGTGCGGACAGATTGACGTTGCGCGTTCCGCACCGCTCTGAAATATCCGCCCCGTTTTCCCCGATTCATCATGTCCGCAAAGTCTTTCCTTCCCGCCCCGTTCGCACACCACTACGAGATCGATCCCAAGTTCGCCAAGAGCGCGGCCTACTTTTCCTGCGAGTTCGCCATTGACCAGAGCTTCAAGATCTACTCGGGCGGGCTCGGTTTCCTCGCAGGCTCCCACATGCGCTCGGCCGCTGAGATGAAGCAGAACCTCGTCGGCATCGGCTTGCTCTGGTCCTACGGATACTACAACCAGGTCCGCGACGAGGACAGGGAGATGGCCGTCCAGTTTCGGAAAAAAGCCTACCACTTCCTCCAGGACACCGGCATCCGTTTCGTCGTGCCAGTCTACAACCATCCGGTCTGGGTGAAAGCCCTCTATCTCCCCGGCGATATATTCGGCACCGTTCCGATGTTTTTCCTCACCACGGACATCGATGAGAACGACGACCTCTCCCGCGCCATCACCCACCGCCTTTATGACAACGATCCCCTCCGCCGCATCGCCCAGTACATCATCCTCGGCGCCGGCGGCGCGCGCTTTCTCGAGGAGCTGGGTGTCGATCCCGAGATCTGGCACCTCAACGAAGCCCACGGCCTTTCCGCCGCATTTCATCTCTATAAGAAACACGGCAACGTGGAGGAGGTCAGGAAACGCCTCGTCTTCACCACCCACACCCCGGAGGAGGCAGGAAATGAGAAACACGATTTCAACCTGCTGCGGAATTTCACCTTCTTCAGCGGAGTGCCGGAGGAAACGGTGCGCGACATCACCGGCATCCATGGCGACGTTTTCAACCACACCCTCGCCGCCCTCCGCCTTGCGAAAAAGGCCAACGGAGTATCCAGGCTCCACGGCGAGGTATCGCGCCAGATGTGGAAGGACGCGCCGGACATCTGCGAGATCACCCACATCACCAATGCCCAGAACAAGAAATTCTGGGCCGATCACGGCATGGAAGGCGCTCGCAGGACAGGGGACATCGAGATGCTCCGCAACCGCAAGCGCGAACTCAAGGAACGACTCTTCCGCACCGTCGCGGACCAGACCGGAAAGCTTTTTGATCCGGAAGTCCTCACCATCGTATGGGCCCGCAGGTTCGCCGGCTACAAGCGCCCGGATCTCATCACCAGGGATATCCGCTTGTTCCGGGAAATGCTCAACAACAATGACCAGCCCGTCCAGATCCTCTGGGGCGGCAAGCCATATCCCTTCGATTACGCCGCCATCGACACCTTCGATTGCCTCATCCGTCTCACCAGGGACTACCCGAACGCCGCCGTCCTAACCGGCTACGAGCTGGATCTCTCCCGCCTCATGAAATACGGCTCCGATGTCTGGCTGAACAACCCTGTCGTCACCCGCGAGGCCTCCGGCACCTCCGGCATGAGCGCCGCCATGAACGGTTCGGTCAACTTTTCCACCTTCGATGGCTGGGTCTGCGAGTTCGCCGAGGACGGGAAAAACAGCTTCATCATCCCGCCCCTCGATCCGAGCCTCTCCGCCGATGAGCGCGACAGGCAGGACATGCTCGGCTTCTATTCCAAGCTCAAGGAAGAGATCCTCCCACTCTACTACGACAAGCCAAAGGACTGGGACAAGATCGCCATGCGGTCCATGAACGACGTCGTCCCCTTCTTCGAGTCCAACCGCATGGTCACGGAGTATTACGAGACAATGTACGTCTGATGAGAAGTTGGTTTTGAATACGGACTTTTCAACTGGATCTCTCCGCGCTCCACAGCCCGTTTTTTGAATCGTCAAAGCCACCGCCCGAATCTAACTTCCCACGCATGATCAGTATCGAAGTTGTCGGGACGGTGGCGTCGCAGTGGGGAGAGGGTCCGCTGTGGTGGAAGGGTTGCCTGTATTACGTGGATATCGAAGGGCATATGGTCCACAGCTACGCCCCGGAGACAGGTTTGGAAAAATCCTGGAGGATCGGCCAACGGGTCGGCACCGTCGTGCCTCGCGAAGAAGGCGGGCTGGTCATCGCCGGCGACGACGGTATCTTCTTTCTCGATGAAAAAACCGGGGATCTCGCGGCGATCGCGAACCCGGAGCCGGACAAGCCGGACAACCGTTTCAACGATGGCAAGTGCTCTCCGGACGGACGTTTCTTCGCGGGCACGATCAGTCTGGTGAAAAAAACGGGCGATGCGAAACTCTACCGGCTCGATCCCGATCTCACCCTGCACGAGGCCTTCGGACCCGTGACGAATTCGAACGGGATCGCCTGGTCCGTGGACGGGAAAACGGTCTATTATATCGATACCCCGCGCAAGGGGATCCTGGCCTTCGATTACGCGGCGGGCATTCTCAGCAACGAGCGGACTGTGGTTTCCACCGCCCTTCACGACACGTCCCCGGACGGCATGACCATAGATGAGGAAGGGAATCTGTGGATCGCCTTCTGCCACGGCGCCTGCGTGTGCTGCTTCGATCCGAGGTCTGGCAAGGAGCTGCGGAAAGTGGATCTGCCCTGCCTTGAGACAACTGCCTGCGCCTTTGGTGGTTCCGGCCTCACGGATCTCTTCGTGACGACAGGCGTTCATAAAACCGTGCAGGAGGATCACGCCGGACGGCTGTTCCGCATCAGCGGCCTGGGCGTGAGGGGCCTCACGGCGAACGCCTTCTCAGGCTGAACTCTCATATTTCACCATGCCACCGATCCGTCTGATCCTCGCATCCGGCTCCCCCCGGCGGCGGGAACTCCTGGAGTCCGCAGGCCTATCCTTCGAGGTGATTCCCTCACCTGCTGAGGAAATCCATGACAACTCCCTCGGCATGTCCGGCCTGTGCGAGGAAAACGCCCGCCTCAAAGCCCGCGCGGTTGCCTGCGATTTCCCGGAAGCGCTGGTCATCGGCGCGGACACGCTCGTCTTCGTGGACGGTGAGGCTCTGGGAAAACCGACAGACATGGAATCGGCGAGGGCGATGCTGAGGCGCCTCTCCGGGCGGAAACACCAGGTCTGCACCGGAGTCTGCATCGCCGGACCCGGTGACAGGCTCAAGACATTCCACGGCCTGACGGATGTGATTTTCCGGAAACTCGACGACGCGGAAATCGAATCCTATCTGGAAAAGACCACGCCCCTCGACAAAGCCGGAGCCTACGGCATCCAGGATCAGGGGGAAATGATCGTGGAGAGCATCGAAGGGGATTTCGACAACGTCATGGGTCTGCCGGTCAGGATCGTGATGGAGGCTCTCGGTATCCAACGCTCCCCGCGGCTGGGGCAATGACTGCCTCGCCGACACCGTCCAGCTCGACGGCCATGATTTCACCGCCACCAGATCCCGAAGGCGACGCGATCACTTTCGCCTATCAGTGGCAGTGAAAAGTGCCTACCGCGGTCATGGGGAGCCGGGCGTTTATTTCAGTGGGGTGGAGCCGGCTGCATCGCGAACCAGTAGAGGCCGCATGGCGGTCAGCCACTTGTCGGCCAGCTTGATCTGACCGCGCTCGTTGGGATGCGCCCAGTCGAATGTGTCGCTTTCGGCATGGGCAGGATCCGGGTTCCAGCCATCGTAGGTGGCGACCTCAATGACGGGGGATTCCTTGGTGGTGAGTTCTTTCACGCCGCTTGCCACGGCTTTGCGGATCGTAACTGCCTGCTCGTCATTGAAATTCAGGTGGCCAATTATGACTGCGACGCGCGGGTTCTTGGTGCGAAGAAATGTCACCATATCTTTCAGTGGCTGCACGATGTCTGCATTGTAGTCATTGGACTCCCTATCGTTGGTGCCGAGATGGATGAGCACGATGTCCGGAATCGCGTTCCAAGCGGTGCTCCACTCGGCCAGTTTGTCGCGCACAGCCGCCGTTTTCCAGCCGTAGTGACCTTCGTGATCGGGGTCGAAAGCTACTCCGTCCTTATCGGGCCATTTGAACTCACCGGACAGGCCGGTCTTGAGGGAGCCAATGAAATTCACATCGTAGCCAGCGTCCTTCAGTTTGTAAAACAACGGGTAGCGATAGGTGTATTCAGCCCTGTCGGCCCGTCCGCCCTGGGTGATGCTATCACCGATGGGTAGGATGTTGATCGTTTCCGCACCAGCCGATAACAAAAGTCCGAGGGTGAGTGCGTTGCAGAAGAGGGCGGAGGAAAGGAATTTAAGGAGTTTATTCATAATAAAACCGTGGATGGGCAGAGATTTCGGACCTCAAACAGATTCAATCTTTTCGAGTCGGAAATCAGGATTTCTGCGGGTAGAAAGTCTGGTAGAAAACCGTATTCTGAAGGCGGATCTGTTCGGACAAGGCCCTGCCCAGCACCTCATGATAGTCCGGCGCCACCGGCAGGACCCTGTTGCGGATCTTGTGATCTCCATAGACGGGGTAATGCGAGTCGTCCTCATTCGTGACCTGCTCCACATGATCGAAGTCATGTTGATAGGGTTCCTCGCCAAGATAGGCATAGATCCCGGCCATGGTTTCCTGCGGGGCGGTTGTCAGGTCCTCGAATCTCACGACATGGCAGCGTTGGATGATGCCGGTATGGATCGCGTCGATGATGCGCAGGATTCCCATGCCGATCGGGATGGTGTTGAGCCAATGGATCGTCCGTTGCTCGGTGGTGAGCATTTTCATTTCGATCTGGACATCGTCCGGGTGGCCTTGGAGCGTCTTCTGGCACCTACGGCCGCAAAAATCGGATCCGGCACGTATCCCATTTTTTCAGCGATGCCACGCACTCTGCTCCGGGTTTTTTCAGCGCAACGGGAATCGTTGGCGAGCGCGCGTTGCGCGGTAGATTTGCTGACTCCAGCAGCGGCCGCGACATCAAGTAAATTGGGGCGTTCTGGCATAAGCGACGCTGCTTTCAGCCTTAAGAAACTGCCTGAGATCAGGATGCTTGGAAAGTCAAAAAAAACCGGCGGGCGGATTCCTTCCCAAGACGGATTCATTCAGTGTGCCGACTAGGAAGGGATTGGTACCGGCGCCCGATAGGAGGCTTGCCTGAGTATGGATTTATGGAGAAGGTTCAAGCGTGAACGTGGCCTGCAGATCTTTCAGCGAGGCGTTGTTCTCCGAGGTTCCCGCGATGGCGACGATGATGTTGAGCGGCTCGGTCTGCGGACGGTGGTATTCCTCGAGGGTTCTTTGCAAAGCGACGAGGGTGAGCTTCAAAAGCTGGCGGCTGGTGATATCGACCTCAGCGGGAATTTCCAGTCCTGCGACATCGAGGGTGACGAGGAGGCCTTGCTCTGTCATTTCCGCTGCGATGAGGACCTTGCACAGGATCAGCAGATTGACTTCTTCGACAGTGTAGTTGGGATTGTTGGTGGGGATCTTGTGTGGTGTGCGAATCGCATCGACTAGGACTTCGGGAAACGCTCCTGTCAGCGCCATGGGGCGGGAGATGACGGTGGCTTGGAGCGCCTCGCCGGTGTCCGAGATGATGTCATCCACGTCAGTGCCGTGAAGACTGATCGGCTCGTGAATGGGTATTACTGATATGGTGCTGGCGTGGAGGGTGGTGCAAAGGGACAGGGCGAGAAGAAGCGGTTTCATGGGAAGATTATGCACATCGAACATCGAACTTCCAACAAAGAAGAGGTCAGAGGTCAGAGGATGTTGCTTTCTGCTCTCTGCACCAACGAAAAAGCCGCCGGACATTTCTGTCGGGCGGCTTTGGTTGGTAGTTAGCGTATGCTCTCTCTGCGGATCAGGCGGTCTTCGCCTTGGCCTCGAGAGCCTTCTTCGCTTGCGCGACGATGGCGGAGAAAGCGGCGGCATCGGTGATCGCGAGATCGGAGAGGATCTTGCGGTCGGCTTCGATTCCGGCGGCTTTGAGGCCTTCGATGAAGCGCGAGTAGGTCATGTCCTCGGCACGGACGGCAGCGTTGATACGCTGTGTCCAGAGTCGGCGGAACTGGCCCTTGCGGCGCTTACGGTCGCGATATTCGTACTGTTGCGCTTTGCGGACGGCGTCCTTGGCGTAACGGAAGAGCTTCGAGCGGAAACCGCGGAAGCCCTTTGCCCGCAAGATCGTCCGCTTGCGGCGGGCGCGACTTGCTGGGGAATTGGTGGCTCTTGGCATTGTATTCTGTTGGTTGTGAACAAGTCGTTTTTTAACTTACCTTCCGCAGTCTCACCTGTTCGTGTCTCCGGGTTTTTCCGGATCAGGCTGCGTAAAGGCCCGTCCGTGACGCGGACGGGGGCGTGTTGCGGTCGCTTCGTTTCTAATTCAATGGAAAGGAAGGTTCTCTTTGACATTCTTGATGTCTGCTGCCGAAACAAGGCCTGCCTTGCCGAGAGCGCGTTTGCGCTTGCGGCTCTTGCACTGAAGCAAGTGGCGTTTTCCTTGGAAACGGCGAAGTACCTTCCCTGTACCAGTGATTTTGAATCGCTTGGCGACGGCTTTCCGTGTTTTTGCTTTTCCTCCTACTCGTGGCATGGGGCGCGAAAACTACTTAACCGGGTCTTATTGGCAAGAGAAAAGTGGAAAGGATTGCCGTTTCAGATGGAAAGATAGCGGATTGCGGATTTGTAACCCTATATTCGGCTCTTCCGCACAATCGGAATGCCCACCAGAAATCCGGGAACAGGCGTGAAATGGCGGCTTACAAAGCCGCGCTCCTAATCCGATTGATTCCAGACGGCAGGTGCGTTTACTCTGTCACCCATGGATGAGAAAAATTTCAAACGCGGAGAACTCCGGCCAGGCTTTCCATGGTTCGGACTGGGTTTCATGATTCTAGTTGCGGCGCTGATCGGATCGTTTTTCACGGACATCCCCGCGAAGGTGAATCGGAATCTCAGGCAGTTGATCGAAAGCCGCAAGCCACAGGCCGCGATCAACGAGGACACGCTGGAACTCCAGGTCGAGCAGCGGCTGCGTGCGGAAATGGAAGAGGAACTGGAGATGCAACTCGAAGCCCTCCGCGCCCAGCAAACCTCAAAGCCCGATGAAGGTGACAAGCCCGACGAAGCTCCGCAGCCCGAGCCGGTTCTTCCGCTAGGGAAAGTCGAGGACGTGCGCCTCCTCCGCAGCGGCATCCCTTTCAAGACGGAAATCACGTTTGAAAAGGGCGGCATCGCGTCCGCCGAGCGGGTGGACAAGGACAGCTACACCGCCACTTATGAGCTGAACCTCAAGCTGCCCGCACCGGCCGTTTCCATTTCCGATCTGGAAAAATCCAATCCGGAACTTTCGAAAATCCTGCCCGCACTTCCCGGTCTTCTGGAAAAAGGAAAAGTCTCCCCGTGGTTCAATACTCTCTACGAGGGCAAGGCCTCGCGGGTGCGCCGGGACGCCAATTCGCTCAATGAGCTTCTCACCAAGCACAACATCTATGATTGCGAGACCATCCTCAATCTCCAGGCGGAGGGCGGCAGGAAGATCTTCCTTATGCAGGCGGAAATGGACGTCGTCTCGGACGGCTCGGACGGCGACAGGCTGGGCACAATGCCGGACTCCATCGTGACCTCCTCCTACTACCAGCCTTTCACCAGCTACGGCTGGCCGAAGCAGACCAAGACCCCCAACCCCATGGTCGCGGGATGGGAAAAACGCATCGAGGCCGGCAACAAGGAACTCAACGATCCTACGACTTCCGCCGAGCGCAAGCAGTGGCTGCGCGACCGGATCGCCATGCTGAAACGCGGCATCCAGGATCTCAAGGCCCGCAGCTACCTCATCGCGGAATACGATCCGTTCATCGTCATCCCCGTGAACCTCCTCACCGCCCGGGGCGATCTCTTCGCCCCGAAGATCGGCGACTACGCGGTCGTGATTTACGGGAAAAAAGTCTATCCCTGCATCGTCGGAGATGGCGGCCCGACTTTCAAAGTTGGCGAAGCCTCGCTGCGGATGGCGAAGGAACTCAACCCCAAAGCCACCCCCAACAACCGGCCCGTCTCCGATCTGAAAGTCAGCTACATCGTTTTTCCCGGCAGCCGTGAGGAAAAAAACACCCCACCCGATTACGACAAGTGGCGCCAGAAGTGTCATGAGCTGCTCGCTGATATTGGCGGACTTGGAAATGGTTACGAGCTGCACCAGTGGTCCGATCTGCTGCCCAAGCCCGAACCTGTCGTGGTGAAGCCGGTGGAGCCACCAGCTCCGGTCGCTCCCGCTCC
>Ga0105047_10013098_pt1 | contig 13295 bp, 17 predicted proteins | sample MAT04_FD_78384 | JGI IMG/M metagenome (GOLD analysis project Ga0105047, IMG submission 78384) | Freshwater microbial communities from Lake Fryxell liftoff mats and glacier meltwater in Antarctica - MAT-04 (megahit assembly) | ecosystem: Environmental > Aquatic > Freshwater > Ice > Liftoff...
CCACTCCCCACCCACCCGCCCCCCGCACCCTCGTCCAACTCAAAGCTTCCGGTTACAAATCACTCCCCATCAAAGATGAACTCCGCAAAAACGTCATCGCCCACCTCCAAAAAGGCGACACCGATTCCCTCTTCCCCGGAATCATCGGCTACCGCGACACCGTCATCCCCCAGCTCATCCACGCCATCCTCTCCAAGCACGACATCCTCTTCCTCGGCCTCCGCGGCCAAGCCAAAACCCGCATCCTCCGCATGCTCCCCGACCTCCTCGACGAATGGCTCCCCGTCATTGCCGGCAGTGAAATCAACGACGACCCCCTCAACCCCATTTCCTCCTACGGCAAAAATCTCATCGCCGAAAATCCGGGAGGGGGCGACGAAACCCCCGTCGAATGGATCCACCGCTCCACCCGCTACCACGAAAAACTCGCCACCCCCGACGTCACCATCGCCGACCTCATCGGCGAAATCGACCTCGTCAAACACGCCCAGGGACGCTACCTCTCCGATGAATCCACCATGCACTTCGGCCTCATCCCCCGCACCAACCGCGGCATCTTCGCCCTCAATGAACTCCCCGACCTCGCCCCCAAAATCCAAGTCGGCCTCTTCAACGTCCTCGAAGAACGCGACATCCAAATCCGCGGCTACCCCATCCGCCTCAACCTCGATGTTTGCATGGTCTTCTCCGCCAACCCCGAAGACTACACCAACCGCGGCCGCATCGTCACCCCCCTCAAAGACCGCATCGGCTCCGTCATCCGCACGCACTACCCGCAAAATCCCCAGGAAGGCATCGATATCGTCAAACAAAATGCCTGGCTTCAAAGAGACAGCGGCATTTCCGTCCACGTCCCCACCTACATCCACAACATCCTCGAAGAATTCGTCCGCCTCGCCCGCACCAGCCCGCACATCAACCAAGCCTCCGGCGTTTCCGTCCGCTGCTCCATCGCCAACGCCGAAAATGTCGTCTCCTCCGCCGAGCGCCGCGCCCTTCTCCTCCACGAAACCGCCACCGTCGCCCGCATCGATGATCTCGCCTTCATCCATGCCAGCAGCCGCGGCAAAATTGAACTCATGCTCGCTGACGAAGGCTCCGCCGAAGACAAACTCATCACCGCCATCCTCGGCGAAGCCATCAAGTCCGTCTTCGACAAACACGCCGACTTCAACACGTACGATGAAATCGCCCTTCAATTCAAGGGCGGCCTCTCACTGCAAGTCGGCGATGAAGTCCCCACCACCACCCTCCTGGAAAATCTCACCTGCGTCAAAGGCCTCCGCCAGGCCATGGTCGAGTTCGCCCAGGAACTCGACCTCGATTCCAAAGATCCCGCAGCCCTCGTCTCCGCCGGAGAATTCCTCCTCGAATCCCTCTACGTCCACAACCGCCTCAGCAAGGCCCAAATCCGTGGCAAAACCTTCTTCAGGAAATGATCGCGATCAAATGGGGGGGAAACAGACAATGGCAACGACGGAATTATGCCTCCAAGCTAAGCAGTTCATTCTTCCAACGTGTACTCAGCTCTGGAAGCGCCGCCAATTCCGCCGCCTTCGCCCGGTCTTCCTTCCGCCGATACATCACCTGCACCGCCTTACTCACCGTCCATTCCGGATGAACCCGCGACTCCAAATCAATCCCCATCCCCGCTTCCGCCACCCCTTCATTCAACACCCGCAAATACCACCCACCCCAGCCCCGCTCCCTCACCAGTTTCACGATCAGCGGCGTTTCCAACCGCCGCGCCAGCTTGGAACAAGGTTGCCGCGCCTGCGTCACCTGCAATCGCAACTCGTTCCCAACTTTCCATATATCCCCAATGCACACATTCTCATCGCTGAATCCTTCCACCGAGAAGTTTTCCCCAAACGCCCCGTATTCCATTTCCGGTTTCCCCAACTCCTCCCGCCAAAGCGGATAGTGTCCCACATCATACGCCAGCACCACATTGTCCACCCCGCCGTGATTGTCGTGATCCGCCTGTTCATCCCCTTCCATTCGATACGTTCCAACCTTCACCGGCCCTTCCACCAGATTCTTAAAAATGCCGCTTCGCCAATGAGCGTTTCCATAATCTGTCCGCACACCTTCCGGCATCTTCATCACCCGTACCCGCCCCGTTTGGATGCTCACCAGTTTTCCGACCTGCAAATCCATCGCACACCTCGCATCAAGAACTACTTCCGCTACAATATGCTCAACAGTCATTAATTTACAAATCAATACCCCGCCACCCTCCGAGCCCCACGACCCCTACGCCGCATTGCGCATCCCCAACTACCGCCGCTACTTCATCGGCAATGCCTTGGGCATGTTGGGCATGCAAATGGCCTCCGTCGCCATCGGCTGGGAACTCTACGCACGCACCAACTCTCTCGTCGCCCTCGGCCTCGTCGGCCTCGCCCAAGTCCTTCCCATCATCACCCTCGCTCTCCTCACCGGCCACATCATCGACCGCGTCAACCGCAAAGCCCTCATCCTCAGCGTCTCCGTTCTCCTGATCCTCAGCAGTTCCCTCATGGCCTTCTCCTCCTACCACTCCACCGCCCACGCCCAGTTCACCTGGATCTTACCACTCAACAACGCCCTCGCCAGCATCGCCCATCTCTTCGGCGAAACCAACTCCCACTTCGACGACCCTCATGTTCCCATCATGTTCGTTCTGCTTCTCATCAACGGCGTCGTCCGCAGTTTCAATCAACCCGCCAAACAATCCCTCATGCCCATGCTCGTTCCTCCCCGTCACTTCTCCAACGCCGTCACCTGGAACTCCAGCATGTTCGAAGTCACCAACGTCGCCGGCCCCCTCCTCTCCGGCACCGTCATGACTTTATTCCTCCTCAACGACAAAGGCTCCCCCTGGACCTACGCCTCGATCTACGCCTTCAACGCCCTTGCCCAATTCATCCAATGGATCAACTTCAGCACCATCACCCTCACTCACGTCCCCCGCCCCAAACAACCCGTTTCAATCAAGTCTCTCCTCGCGGGAGTTCGCTTTGTCTACAAAGACAAAATCATCCTCGGCACAATTTCCCTCGACATGTTCGCCGTCCTCCTCGGCGGAGCCACTGCCCTCCTCCCCGCCTTCGCGGAAGATATTCTCCACGTCGGCCCCCTGGGCCTCGGCATGCTCCGAGCCGCCCCCTCCGTCGGTGCAGTCCTCATGGCCCTTATTCTCGCCCATTCGCCTCCCATGAAACACGCCGGACGAAACATGCTGCTCGCCGTCGTCGGCTTCGGTGTCGCCACCATCATCTTCGGCCTTTCCACCTATTTTTGGCTTTCGCTCATCGCACTTTTCTTCACCGGCATTTTCGACAATATTTCCGTCGTCGTCCGCCACACCCTCGTCCAACTCCGCACACCCGATTTCATGCGCGGCCGCGTCAACGCCGTCAATTCCGTCTTCATCTCCTCGTCCAACGAACTGGGAGCTTTCGAATCCGGCACCACCGCCGCCATCGGAAAATTCTTCCTCGGCGCAGTCCTCGGCCCCATGGTCGCCGTCGCCGCCGGCGGGGTTGGGACCATACTCGTGGTCGGAGGAATCGCAACGATCTGGCCCCAACTTCTTCGCGTAGGTAAGCTATCCGCCCTTGACGAAACGGTCATTAAAGAAGAAGAGAAATCCGAAATTTAAACCTCCTTTGTCTTACTGAAAAGGGCGAATAATATGTCCGAGCGCATCCCCATACTCCTCGATACCGACATTGGTTCCGACATCGATGACGCCGTTGCCCTCGCCTACCTCCTTCGACAACCACGCTGCGAACTCGTCGGCATCACCACCGTCTCCGGCATCGTCGCCCAACGCGCCGCCTGCGCTCAGGCGATCTGCGCCCGCGCCGACCGCGCCGACATCCCCATTCACACCGGCATCTCCGACGTTCTTCTCCTGGGGAAAGGCCAGCCAAACGTCCCCCAATACGCCGCCATCAAAGACAATCCTCATCGCCTCGACTGGCCCAAAAATTCCGCCATCCCTTTCCTCCCCGAAACCATCCGCTCACGCCCCGGCGAGATCACCCTCCTCAGCATCGGCCCCCTTGCCAACATCGCCACGCTCTTCGCACTCGATCCGGAAATCCCCAGCCTGCTGAAAGGCTTCGTCTCGATGGCCGGTGCATTCTTCCCCAAAGGGTCTCCCACGGCTCATACCCCTCCCGAAGTGCGCCCCTCAGATAATCGCGAGTGGAACATCTTTGTCGATCCCATCGCTGCTGCCATGACCTATCGTGCCCGTCCCCCGTTCCATCTCAGCGTCGGCCTTGATGTTACCCTTCCATGCACGATGCCCGCAGCCCCCGTCCGCGAAAAGTTCGCTTCGCGTCCGCCGCTCGATGTCGTTCTTTCACTCGCTGAAGTCTGGTTTTCCCACGTCAAGCAAATCGTCTTTCACGATCCCCTTGCGGCCACGCTGATCTTTAATCCGGCGATCTGCGGCACCACCGCGGGCACCATAGAAATCCCCCTGGATCCCAATCCTGAAACCTGTGGGAAAACCCTCTTCACACCGTCCCCCGACGGTCCTCATCAAGTCTGCACGACCGTTAATACCCAGGCCTTCTTCGACGAGTACTTCAGCGTTTTTAAGTAGCTTCCCCACGTGTCCCCAAGGCATCGTCAACGCTGGCGCAGAGCTCAAATAAAGTATCCAGCCGCGCATACTGAAGGACTTCTAGAATCCGGGGCTGCGCACCGGCAAATTTGACCTTGCCACCTTGACTATTGATAGCTCGATGCAATTTCACCAAAGCCCCCATGGTCAGTGAAGACATATAGCTCAGACCGGAAACATCCACGACCAAAAGCACTGGCCGCTCCGCCTTCAGGTGAAGTGAGGCCTCCTCCAAGGTCTCGATCGAAAGCCGCGCTTCCCCCGCAAGCTTCAACACCGGGGTGCCACGGTAGTTGGATATTGATGCTTCAAACGTTGACATGATAATCTTCGCTCACTTGCAAAAAAGACTAGCGCGCACCCAGCGTGGCCGCCGTTGGTTCTTCAGGCGGCACCATCGGCCCTTCTGTGGGCGATGACGGAAACGTGGATGGAACTGTTTCCGCCGGTGGAAATTCCACAGCTTTCCCCGTGACCTCCACCAGTTCCATCTCAAAAATCAGATCCTGATTGGGTCCAATCCGATCTTGTGCGCCAGATTTCCCATAGGCCAATTCTGACGGAATCCACACGCGCATCTTCTGTCGGGGTTTCATCGTCGTAACAATCTGATTCCAACCGGCAATCACGCCGCCTGGTCCAATTTTTCCCACCACAAATGGAAGCCCGGCTTCAGTCAGATTTCGGTCAAATTCCTTCCCATTCGGCAACGTCCCCACGTATCTCACGCGCACGGATTGCCCAACCCGCGCGTTGCTTTCCCCGGCTTTCGCAGGTCGCAAAACTTGGTATGCCAACCCATTTGAATACCGCTCCCAAATCTGTCCATCGGACATTTTTTCCGCGACTGCAACCCCGAGTGGGGCGATAGGCTGAACGTCTGAGGGTATATGCGGCGCAAGGTTCTTCGCCGCGGTTGCCGCCCGGACCGCCTGAGACCCTGGACCGGTTGCTTCGACAGGGCGTGATGCGACACGTGGTGTGCCGTCGGAACCCTCCTCTTCGTCCGATCCGCATCCCAACCAACCCAGCGTCACGAAAAAACCTGCCAGGAGCACGATTGCGCCCGTCGACATACGCCCTAAAGGGTGCCGTTTCTTCTTCATCTATACATGCCTCACGTTCGACGTTCTAATCTATCAATAACGGTTTCATTAGCATAATTCCATCCCGCTGATTTTATCTCACCTGAAATAGGAGCACGCGATCAGGATTTGCTTCATTGCCCACGCCGAAGAAAACTTTTTTTGCCATTAGCGAAGGGGTCCGACGTCGCAGATTTTCTTCCAACCGGCTCGCACCCTCCTCCCGGGTGACAAACCAAATTCTTTCCTCCGGTCCAATTGCTACGGCAACTTCTGGCGTATAGCTCCATTTGTCCCCTTTCAACAAGAACCGCGTCCCCGTTGCATCTGCCTGACGCAAAATACCGTGTTCTTCCGCGCCAGTCACGTAATACAATTTTATATTCCGTTCGCTTCGCAGATAGGCCCACATTGCATCCGAAGGCGTACCCCACCCGTCATCCGTAATTACCACCACGGGGCCCTTGCTGACCTCTTCTTTTAGGAAGTTCACCGCGCGCATCGCAGCCTTTCCCGCAGGCCATCCCGTCACATATTGATATCGGTCCCTCGCGGTGAGTGTTTGCTGGGTCCAATTGTTCTGCTGCCGACCAAGCTCTTGAATCGGCATAATCAACACGCCGCCAAAAAAAGCCGCTACAACTGTCCATGCTATCCCCAGCGGCCAACGCAGTGTGAAAGCCACCTCAACTAGCTCTACAAGTAGATACGCGCCGCTTACCAGCAGCGGGATTGCCCCGGCCAGCGTATATCGGGAATAGATGACATTGCCCAACGCCACCACCGGACCAAGCATTACGGCTATCCACACCAGCAAGAATATCAGTACCGCCCATTCACGACGAACAGCCATCCAAATCAAGCCGACCATGCCCAACAGGTATATCCCCGGAGTCAAATAGAACCAGAACCATCCGCTGACGGGCACGGGTGGGGGGGTATCTTGTGATGTAGATTTCGAATCCCCTGGTTGCGTTGTAAGCCCGGTGTCCGCTCCAGTCGATTTATTTCGGTCCTGGTCCCACGAATGTAAAAACGTCAGCTTCGCATTCCGCGTTGCAATTGCCATCTTGCTTTCCCCCTCGGTGAACTGGCTCTGGTAAAGAACCCGCCGTTTCAATTCCATCCCGATTCCTCTCGCTTCTTCCGCCGAAGTGTCTATGCGTGCTGTCAGGTAAGGAAGCCAGATCGCCGCTGCAATTGCCATTGCGATCATCAGTGACCATCCACGCAGCATACGTCTTCCAGATGCGACATTGCCTTGTCCGCACCAAATCCCATTGATGACCATCGCCGTTATCGGCAGCCCCCAAAGCACATAGCTTAAACCTTGGCGGGTCATCATTGCCAAGCCGATTACGATGCCCAAGCCCAGCGTCATCAGCTTTGTGTCCTGCCCTGCCGCCACCTGTCGGCCCCACCTTAAACTAAGCCACACCGCGCCCAGCATTTCCATCACAAACATGGCGTCTGCCGTGGCCAGGCGTTGATAGAACGCCAGGAAGGGGCAGAAAATCATCAGTACCCCGAAGACCAGCCCCAAACTTCTTCCGGTGATTGGAGGCCGTACGAAAGAAAATAAGGCATGTTCTGGGTTTTCACTTACTTGCTTTCTCATTCGCCAAAGCCTTGCGAGTTCCCCGCACACGCCCATCCCTAAGGGTATGCTCACCAAACCTACTCCCACACTCAGCAGCCGCGACCCCCACAGGGGATCGGTGGTCAACTCTATCACCCACGACAACAACCAAAAATGCAGCGGTGGTTTAGGGTCTGCCAGCGATGCCCACCAGTTACCTTCGCGAGCCAACTGCGCCCAGCGCAGGTAGATTGCTTCATCGCCAAATATCGGCATCGCCATGATCGCTGGCAAACGCACGATCAAGTAGAGCAACATTAATGCAGTCGTCAATAATGCCACCGGTGACAATAGCCATGCGCGACGCTTTCCAGGTTTTTCAGCAACCTTCGCCGACAAATTGTCCTGTACATCCGTCATAGTTGTTCATGATAGACCGAGCCATAACTATTTCCCAACACCTCGTGTAACGCGTTATCGGTCCCTGTGCCTCCGATCCAAAGTCCCATCACACACAAAATCACCATTCAAATTTGCCAGAAGTCCATCTGAATTGGACTCTTCTCCTGACAGTATCTTCCCCACCCATGCAGGAGTGCCAGTACATGGCTGAACGATCCACGGCCACTTTGTCCGTTGAAGCCCTCGAGTCCCGACTCAATCTTTCGACGGTTGCCACCCTCATCCCTGATTCGCCTGTTGCCGCGACGACCATTCAAGATGTCGGTACGATCGACGGCACGAGGCGCTATCGCTTTGAAGCATGGCAAGACGCCTCCACTTCTGCGATGACCATCAGTACCGTCACCGTAAATAATGACATCGCCTCCGCTCAGCAATTTTTCGATCGCTTTCGGGATCGGTACAAGCCAACACCCACACCTACGCCAACTCCCACGCCACCCCCGACTCCGACTCCGACTCCGACACCTACGCCCACACCGGCACCAACACCCACGCCGACGCCCACACCCAGCGGCAACACCACGCCCGTCACCATCGTGGCGCGTACGGTCAATAATTTCACCCAATTGGCCATAACCGGCACAACAGGCAATGACTCCATACTCGTTTCCCAATCAGGCAGCACACTTACCATCGTCCACAACGGAAATACCTCCACATTCACGGGTACTTACGGAGAACTCGCCATCTGGGGAGGCGACGGCAACGACTCAGTTACGGTCAATAGCTCCGTCGATATCCGCACCCTGCTTTACGGCGGCAACGGCAATGACACTCTCGCCGCCCTGGGCTCTGCAAAATCGTTCGTCACGTCCATTGGCGGCGGCACTGATACCCTCGTTGGAAATGGCGTGAGTACCTCCTTCTGGGCGGATACGACTGACACCGTCAACGCTTCCGCCGCAGAAATTGCCAATGGCGGCGTCCACAAGGTTTCCAGTTTCTACCAGCCGTGGACCTCAGATTCCACTTCTGCTAACTACATCAGTTTGAATCTGAATGGACCGAACCTGAAAGATCCCACCGATGCGGGACTGACCCTTAATCCGGCCAGCCGTTCGCTCTGGGGCATCAGTCCCACCATTACCGATGTCAATCAGGGCCAGGTGGGCGACTGCTATTTTCTCGCCACCATCCAATCTCTGGCCAATGAGTCCAGTGCCAAACTCCAGGAAGTCGCGGTGGATCTTGGCGATGGCACCTACGCGGTGCAGTTCAAACGCAATGGTGTTTCTCAATATGTCCGCGTTGATGCCGATTTCAGCAAGACCACATGGGGCAGCCTCTTGTATGCCAAACCCAAGGCGAATGGCTCCATCTGGGCACCCATCATGGAAAAAGCCTACGCCTATTTCCGGACGGGTGCTAATACGTACGCGTCACTGGGCTGGGGGTGGATGGGATCGGTCCTTACTGATTTTGGCATGGCGAATAAATCACTGTCTCTCGCGAATGGAACCACTCTATACTCCACGGTGACTTCATCCCTGGACGCAGGCAAGGCCGTTATGATTGGCACAAAGAGTTCCGTCGTCGCTGGCGCACCGGTTGTCGCCAGCCACGCGTATTCGCTCGTAGACGCCATGAAGGATGTTTCCGGTACCATGTGGTTTACCGTTCGCAATCCTTGGGGCTATGACGGGACGTCCGTCAAAGACGGCAACTCCAGCGATGGACTTATCAAACTCACGCTCGCGCAACTCCAAGCCAACTTCAGTTCGGGCACCATCGCGCTGTGACGGCGTCCCACTGACTGCAACCCTGCGAAAGAAAACGAGCGGCCACCTGGAGTGAGTGGCCGCTCGTTCTGTTCTGTCCGGATATATTCCACATGGTTCAACGTAACAGACCCAATTTCTTCCGATAAAAACCAACCGTTCGCCGTAATCCTTCACGCCGCGAAACCGTCGGCTCCCAGTTCAGCAGTTTTTTTGCGAGCGTTATGTCCGGGCACCGTTGTTTGGGATCATCCGGTGGCAGGGGGGTATGTACAATCTCGCTCTTGCTCCCGCACAATTCGCGGATCTCAATTGCCAAGTCGAGCATCGTAACTTCATCCGGATTCCCCACGTTCACCGGCAAATAGTAGTCGGATTCCATCAGTGCCATAAATCCGCGGATTTCATCGTCTACGTAACACAATGAACGCGTTTGAGATCCATCCCCTTGCACCGTCAAGGGCTCTCCCCGCAATGCCTGTGTGATGAATGCCACTACCACGCGCCCGTCATTTTGTTGCAAACGGGGCCCGTAGGTGTTGAATATTCGCACAATCCGGGTATCGACACCGCGTTCCCGATGATAGGCCATGGTGCAGGCTTCAAGAAATCGTTTGGCCTCGTCATACATGGAGCGCATGCCAATGGAATTTACGTGCCCCCAGTATGTTTCTTTTTGTGGATGCTCCAGAGGGTCCCCATAACATTCACTTGTGCTCGCCACAAAAACGCGAGCCTTGGTCCGCTCTGCCAATTCCAGCAGCGCCCAAGTTCCCAAAGAGTTTACCTTCAGCGTCATTACCTGATGTTTGACATATCCCACCGGGCTCGCCGGCGATGCCAAATGCCAAATTCGATCAAAAGTTCCTTCCGCCACTGGCGGCGGCAACCCTTCAGCCAGATCGTGCTCAATCAACTTGTAACGGATATTTCCCGCGAGATGCGCCACATTATCTCGATCGCTGGAAACAAAATTGTCCAAGCCGACCACTTCATGTCCCTGTTTCAACAATGCATCCGTCAAGTGGGAACCCAGAAAACCACCCCCACCCGATATCAAATGACGTGCCATAATCAGTCCTTAATTGCCGAAATACTCCCCTTGTATCGTCAATTCCTCTACGGAACCGTAATTCTCAGTCTTCAAAACGAAAACGCACAATCTGCACCAAGGCGCTGATTCCATCCCGCCAACCAATCTTCTTGCCTTCTTCGTAGGTGCGCCCGGCATATGCCACCCCTGTCTCGTACACTCGCACCTTCTTTCCACTTCCCAAGCGCATGCGTGCCACCTTGGCCGTCAACTCCGGTTCCACCCCAAATCGCGGGCTTTTCAACTTGATCTTTTCGTATACTTCGCGAGAAAAGACTTTGTAGCACACTTCCATGTCCGTCAGGTTCAAATTCGTCAGCATATTGCTGACCAGGGTTAAAATATTATTTGCCACCTGGTGCCAGAAATACATGACCCTGTGGGGCTCGCCAATAAAACGCGATCCAAAAACGCTGTCCGCCTTCCCATCCAGAATCGGCTGCAGCAATTTCGGATAGTCGGCCGGGTCGTACTCAAAATCCGCATCCTGCACCAGCAGCAAATCGCCCGTTGCCATCGACCATGCATCGCGCAACGCCGCACCCTTCCCCTCGTTTACCGTCTTGTTCAGAATTTTGAACTCCACCGCCGGGAACAGCGCCGGCAATTGCTGCATGATCTCCCAAGTCCGATCCTTCGATGCATCATTTACCATAACAATCTGTCTGCTCAATCCACCTGGCAAAACCTGCTCCACCACCCGCTTCACCACCGCCGCCAGATAGCGCTCTTCGTTATAGACCGGAATCAAAATGGAAAGGGTGTGGAAAACGGGCTTGGGAGCGTCTTGCATCAGCTCCGCAACAGTCGAGGGCTTTTCCATTTCCATAATCTCACTTCAAGTTTGTGGGCGATGTGCAAAAACGCTCGAACTGCTCTGACGTGTTCTCACTTCGTCGGCATTACATTATGGATGTAATGAGGTGCAGCGACAACTTCTTCGCCCAACACTTCTGCAAATGTTTACGATGATCCCCCTGTCCTCTCACACCGCGGCCAGTATTCCTTCTCCAACCCCGATCGGTGCGGGCACGGCCTTGACGACCTTGATATGCCCATACTGGCTATTGGACAAATCCACCATTGGCGATACCGCGCCGCCAGCTGATACGGACCGTATCAAGGGCCGGTCGATCTTCGCGGCATTTGCCCCCACCACCTGGGCCGTCATGTTATTGCTCAATAGCACGTAACTCCCGACCGGAAACAGCCCAATCGCCGACAGCAGGCTTTTCACCACGCGTGGCTCGGTAAATCCTTTGTGGGCCAAGTGAATCAACTCTTCCATTGCGTTGTACTGCAGCTTCTGGCTCTTGTAGGCCCGTGGATTCGTGCTCGCCGCGAACACGTCCGCCACTGACACGATTCGAGCGAAGTCCGAAATCTCTGCCCCGGTGGTTGCAGAGGGATATCCTTTTCCGTTCAGCCGCTCATGATGCTGGTATCCCATCAACCGCGGTATGGGCGAAAGCCCTGGCAACTGCTCCATCATCGTCAAGGAATATATCGGGTGCTGCTGCACGCGCTCCCTGTCGCCCTCCGTGAGTGTTCCGCTGCTGGCTCGAATACGCTTGGGGACCACCAGCATTCCCACATCAAATATCAAGGCCCCCAATACCACTTCCTTCACCAGGTCCGTCGCCAGATTCATATGAGCCGCAATCGCCATGGATAGCACCGATACCGAAATTGCGTGGTCCGGCAGATAATCCTCACGCCGCGAAGTCATCAGCGCCAACTGCGAAAACTGCCGTGGCTCGGTCCGCATCAGATCCATCAGATCTTCGACAATGTCATTCAGGACCTGCAAATTCGGCTGTTTCCCCGTTTCCAGCATCCCATAAACCGGCTGCAGGCGTGAACTCAGTCGCCGGCGCATCAACTGAATGGCATTGAGGTTCAAGACCTCAGACGGCGGGACGTCCGGAATAGTCCCGATCATCGGATCCCGCGACTCCGGTGCCCGAATGTATTCTCCCCGCCCAATCAGATTCTCAACCCGGGATATGACGATCCGTGACAGGTCTTGCAGTGTCGCGCGAATTGTGTCCAGATCCGCGGCAGGACGCGCAATCAGGTAGTCAATCAGGCTGTCCTTCAACGCCGCAAGGTGATGATCTTCCACTTGTTCGTTTTGCTGGATAATCACCACCCCATCCGGCGTCATCAAATCTGTTTCCGCCGTCGCGCCAATCGCCAATCCGCATACCGATACCATTTGTGGGGGAGTGTTCTGCAACTCCAATACCGGACGAACGCTCTCGGCCATGTATACTTGCTTGATCGACGAACGCAGCAATGCATCGATGTGCATTTGCGTGATGTGGGTCTCGGCGCTCAGAAGCTTTCGTCCGGAAAGGTGAAACAGCGGCTCCGGAAATGTCCGGCCGGGTTTCAGGTTCGCTACATCCAGAATCTGCATTCGCCGCTCATCCTTGGCTTCTGAAGTGTCATCTCAGCACGGACTTTCGGTAGGAGGTGACCTTCCTGTCGGCGCCACCCACTTTCATTCTATCGTCATAATTACCGACCTACTTGCTCGTTCGGGGCAATCCCCGCCAGCTTTCGGTCGGGCCCAATTCGGCTTCTTATCGGCCCAACCGGCATCGATGCTAACCGTCGCCTCAATAGGACATTTTTATATGGGCGCAAATGGCGTGATGAATTCCTCAGCTCGGACCACTGGGTGAGTTGCAAACGTCGCAGGGAAAATCAATCGTCACTCGATCAA
>Ga0105047_10013099_pt1 | contig 13295 bp, 10 predicted proteins | sample MAT04_FD_78384 | JGI IMG/M metagenome (GOLD analysis project Ga0105047, IMG submission 78384) | Freshwater microbial communities from Lake Fryxell liftoff mats and glacier meltwater in Antarctica - MAT-04 (megahit assembly) | ecosystem: Environmental > Aquatic > Freshwater > Ice > Liftoff...
AACAAACCTAATGTGATTGCTTTTGAAAACACGGTGAAGAGCGGTGATTTGAGTGAGGGCCCATTCTACTTAGGTGGAAATGGTTGGATCGATCCGCGAATCCCAGGGATTTGGCCATATCCCTTCTCTGAGTTAAGCGGATTGACTTTTGAAGAGTTAACGGACCTTCCGAAATCCTTGCAAGGCGCGGAGGCTAAGGTCGAAGTCAAGAATGGAGAAGAGTTGATCCAACTGAAGTGGACTTACAAGGGTGACAATATCAAACGAGAATTCTTGCTCGACCCCAAACTGAATTTCGCCCCTCTCGGAGTAAGTTTGTCCGCCTTGAATCCAGATGGGACTGTCTTTCGAGACACAATCGATTCCGAGTGGATTATGGAGTCGATTCCAAGTGGATCACAAACGTTGAGATATGCCTTTCCGAAGACGATCACCTACAAACGCTATGACAGCGGCGAGATCAAAAGACATGAAATCTGCCGGTTTACCCTTCCCAAACAACTCAATATGCCGATCGATGAGACTATTTTCGATTGGCCTGCGATGGGACTTCGCGCCGGTACCACCGTCAGGCGGTCAGGGAAGTCTAATGATCGGGAGCATGTCACATGGAACGGAAAAGCCTTTGAAGCATGGAAGCCGGTACTCCTGGAGATCCAAAATCTGCCATCCTCGAACGGTCCGCTTAAACCCGAAGTCCCACCTCGACGGACTTTGTTTTGGGTCAACATTGCAATGCTGCTTGCTTGTTCAGCGTATTATCTGCTGAGACGTTTTCGATGGAGAAATACAAGCAGAAATTGAAACCTTCAGTTGTCATGTTGGCAGCTGTGATCCCTTCCGACTCCCTCTTGGAGCTACTCATGTTTCAAATTCTCTGGAAGCCAATGAATATGAAACTCATATTCTTGATCGCCCTGGCAGTTTTCTCAACAGTTGTCAGATCGAGTTTTTCCGACCCACCACCTTGTTCTGGGGCCATCGTGGATACCAATGGGAATTGTGGTCAAGATCGTGCTTGTACAGCATACAACGCTGCCTCAAACGCTGAGTGTACTGGGGGATTTTTTAACGCATTAGTAGTCAGTAAGTGTACGACTGAAGGCGCAAATGAAGGAGACAATTGCCACACTACGACTAATCAAGAACCGTGTGCCTATCGAAAGGAGTGTGCAAAGTTACCATCCGGAGCCACTTTTATATACGTACCTGGAAAAACACTAATTGGAACTTCGTTCACCTATACTGTGAGCAGCAGTGGAGATTGCATCGTGCCACCGGCCGGATAGCTTTCTAAGTAGTTGCAATGCGATTTATTCAGGAGTAATTCATGTCGGATCGCATTGTCGGTACTCTCGGATTGGTGTGCGGTGTGATGGCTGCATGGCTGTACTACGCGGATGTGCATGAGCGTCAGGCAGGCCATGCGGCCATTTCGCAGATTCTGCTGATCGTCGAGCCTCAGCGGATTGACTTGGGTGTGATTGGTTCGGATCAAGTTCAGAATGTTTCGTTCCACATCTCCAACGGAACTGGAACAACAGCTGACACGATTGTGGTCCACGAGTCTTGCGGATGCACGGTGGCGAAGAACAAGATTATTGAGATTAAATCTGGAGAAGTGGCTACCCTGAAAGCCGAATTTAATCCGAGGGGACGCCAGGGACCTTCAGAGGTGCATCTGCTATTCGAGTATCGACTCTCGGGACTCCGGGAGCAAACGCTGTTGACCATCTCAGCCGATATCGTCGACGCAACAGCTTCCAAGTGAAGCATGAGCGATTATGCACAGCATGACCTGCACGAACGGGTTGTCGCTGATGCACACCGAACGCTCGGTTATGTCGGTGGGGTCACTACCGGCTCAGCGCTGGGCTTACTGAGATTTTCGGCGATTCGGTCGCGGCGTTCCTGGAGTCGTTTCATATAGGACTTCAACAGGCGGTCGTCATCGTGGTTTTGGAGGAAGTCCTGAAGCACGACGATGGCCCGATCGAGTCCCTCTTTGGCTCCTGCCAGATTGCCACGCTCTTTGTCGAGGCTGGCCAGACCTGCCAGCGACTTGACGTAGGCCACCTGATGGGTGCTGGTCGACGGGTAGCGGGCTGCCAGCGGACGCTGGATTTCAATGGCCGAACGATAACCGGCCTCGGCCAGCTGCTCCTTGTGTGAAGATTGGTGAATCGATGCGAGGCGTCTCAGCGCCAGGCCCATGAGAGCCTGGTATTCCGGGATCGTGGGAGACTCATTGAGCAGCTTCTGGCACAGGGCGATCGATCGCTCCAGACGGCTGATCGATTCTTCATTGGGATGCTGAGGCTCCGCGGAAGCCAACGGAAGACAGAGGATGTCTGCCAACTCAAAGCGGTAGGTCGGCGAGTGGGGGTCGGAGTCCCCCAGGGCGGTCAGGTGGTCAATGGCGATCTGGAGGTCGGCATTCGCCGGGTCGATGATGTGGCGAAAACGGTTGGCGTAATATCGGTTACGGTGTGCCCGGGACAGCAGCAGGCGGACCTGCGGCTGATCGGGGTGATCGGCCCAGAGTTTTTCCAAAAGCGCGACCGCCTTGAGTGACCCTTTGTCCCAATCGTTCGAGGGCCGAGGCCATAGAGAACGGAGCCCGCGATTCTGGCGACGATCACGGTCGTGGTTGTGGTCACGATCTGGTCGTTCGCGGCCTCCTTCTTCCCAGCGAGGTCGTTCGCCGCTCCGGCCTCCCTCTCCGTCGGATGTCCTCCGTGGTGGTCCGGCCCCTTCCGGCGGTGGCGGGGGGCGATTCCCACGATCTCGAAACATCTCTGACATCACTTCGGATGCACCGGAGCGAATAAAGACCGTGTCGGCCAGGATCAAGGATTGACCGAGTTCCAGCTGGACTTCTAATGCGGTCTGGTCCGTCGAGGACTCTTCGATCAGTTGGCAGGCATGGTGATGTGCCTCGAACGCTTCCATGACCTGGCCGCTTTGACCATAGGCCACACCCAGCCGGTTCCACGCCTTGGCATGAGCGAGCAGTAGCGGGACTGAATCAGGACGCGTTTCTCGAAGTGAAAGATAGGTCTTCGCACTCGTCGTGTACGACTCTTCCGCCTCTGCTGTGCGCCCGAGTCGTAATTGGATATCCCCGATTCGACTGCGAATGGCGGCCATTTCCGAGGTGAAGTCGGTGCGGTTTTGCTGAGCGAACCGGTCGAAGAACTCCAGCAAGCGTTCGAGCAACCGGGCATCGGCGGGGCTGACCTCGACGGTATCCATGAGTGAGGGAACGTCTTCTTCGGAGACGAGCGAAACCGGACTGCCGCGCGAGGCGACGTTGTCCATGATGTCCTCGAAGGCCTGGATCGCCAGCTGCAGATTGTCATCTGTCAGTTTTCGGTCTGCCTGAGCGGACAGGGCCGACTGTTTGGCCAATCGGCTTTCGATGACCAGTTGGTCAGAGGTCTTTCCGATCTTGTAGTTCGCGACACCGAGCACCGCGATGAGCGACAGCAAAAGAAGCGTGGAGATCGTGCCGAGCCCGGCGACGACCGGATTCTTGCGTCCCCAGCGATAGACTTGCTCCATCCAGGTGACCGACCGCGCATGAATGGCGCGGTCCTCCATGAATCGTCGCAAATCTGCAGCAAACTCTCCCGCAGATTGGTAGCGATGCGCGGGGTCGGATGCACAGGCTTTGAGCGTAATGGTTTCCAGGTCACTCGGAATGAGCGGATTGATGGCCCGTGGCTTTGTCGGCAACTCCCGAACACGACGTTGGAGAACTTGCGCCAGCGGTTCATCCGCAAAAGCGGGTTGAAGTGTCAGCAGCTCAAACAGAGTGAGACCGAGGCTATACACATCACTCCGAGGGTCAGCCTGACCATGCAGCTGTTCCGGGGCGACGTAGCGGAGTGTGCCGATGAAGTCGCCACTGCGAGTGATCGTGTGGTCTTGCGACTCCATCTTGGCGAGACCGAAGTCAGTGATCCAGATCGCTCCCGTAAGATCGAGTAGCAGATTTGCGGGTTTGACATCTCGGTGCAAAATGCCCAGATGGTGAGCGTGTTCCAGCGCGTGAGCGACTTCAATGACCAGCCGGACGATTTCGTTCCAGAAGGCTCTTTGATTACGAGGCACCTGGGATGGCTCGGCGAGCGGCAGGTGCCGACTTGCCAATCCATTTGTGTGGTCAAGGCGCGACTGCACCATCACTCGTGGAGCCCCCACCGCTGCACTGCGGTCCTGCAGGCTGACCTGCATCAGCGGAGAGGGATATACCGCAGAATCGTCGACCTCGTCCGCGACAGTGGGCTTCTCATCAGAAGCGGCATCATCGGTCGTTTCCGATTTCAGAATCTCACGCACCGCTCCAATCAGACTCAAGGACCCCGCTGAACTATGAGACGGGTGGCTCAGAGAGGATGAATCGTCCGAGCGACTTTCCTCCGCAGCGTTTCGCCAAGCCCGAATCAATCGATTCAGCGGCGCGCCCTCAATGAATTGCATGGCGTAGAACTGCAGTCCCTGGTCTTCGCCGACTCCATAGATGGGGACAATGTTTGTGTGGTGCAGCCGGGCGGCGGCTTCCGCTTCCCGACGAAAGCGGGCCTTCTGACGGGCTGACATCCCCATCTGCGTTCCGAGGACTTTGAGTGCGACTCGGCGGTTGAGCGACTGCTGTTCCGCCTCGTAGACGACGCCCATGCCTCCGCGACCGACTTCGCGAATAATGCGGAAGTCGCCCAGCAGGGAGACGGGAACCGGCCCAATCGATGCGACTGGGCCGCCGGATGAAAATGCTTTGTGGAGCTTGAACTGTTCGAGCTCGAGCATTGTTGGAAACAGCTCGCGGATCTCTACCGCCAGCTCAGGGAATTGGGCTGCGTACTCGTCGATGGAGGCACGCTCTCCCTGTCTGCGACGAGAGATGAACTCCTCGGCCAAGCTGTCGAGATCATGCGGCTTGGAGGTTTCAGGCATCCCGGGATTGGTCCAAAAATGAGGAGAGTGTGCCGAGAGTTTCTTTGAGCCGCTTGAGCGCCCGGATGTAGCGAATGCTGGCGGCTTTCACTTGGATGCCGAGCACTTGCGAGACTTCGGTGTTGGTCAACTCTTCAAAATGCCGCAAAGCGAGGATTTCCCGGTCGATTGGTTCCATCCCCTCGATGGCCAGTTCCAATTTGCGGGCAGTTTCCGCTTTCATGAGAGCGGCACTGGGACTGGTCAGGCCGCCCAGTAATTGTCTGGCGAGGGCGTGCGACGTATCTCTCGAGCGATCGTTGTCGATCGGAACCTCACGAAACGCGTCCCGCATCTTGGCACCCAAATGCCGTCGATGCACATCAATGATTGTCTGCAACACGATCAGTCGCAGCCAGACAAAGAATGTCATTCCTTCCATCGTGAAGAAGTTCGGAATGCGCTGCGCCGCAGCCAGCCAAGCCTCTTGAAGCACATCGTCTGGATCGACACGACTGGCCGCCATCGGTTCGAGCCGAAACGCCACCAATCTTCGAAACCGGGCATTATGCTTCGTGAACTCCTCGGCCAATACCGCCTCCGGAGAAGCCAGCAACCGCTCTCGCAGTTGGACTTCTTCGGGAGAAATCGGTGTGGATTCAGACTCCGGCATGGTGTTCAAGCTGTGGTAAAGAACGGAAACGCCTGTGAAATTCTACACCTCCGGGCGGGGAGAGTCACTTCGTGAGCGTTCTTCCCCAGCGTCAGTGGATCGAAAATCGTCTCTGACGACGGCGGTGAGTTTGGAGGATTCGTCCACCGATTGATGCGGGTTTTTACCGACTCAGCACGGCACGAATCTGTGTGCAGGATCGTCGTCTGGCCACGAGGTCCGAACAGAAAGGACGTAGGCGTTTGGTCCGCAGTTTGTTTCTGGAACTGCCCTACGCCTTGCGAATAGGAGTACAAAACAATTCCGAAAGTCCGTCAGGACGCGATACGCAACTGAATTTCTTCTGACTTCAGGGAGACAATGGCGATGCCCAGTCGTTCGGCGAGGGCGAGGACTTCGGGCTCGTCCAGCAGGATCGTCATCCCGCTTTCGATGGCCAGGACGCGGGCTCCCGCTTCTTGCATGGTTTGCAGGGTCTGAACGCCGATCGTGGGGACATCAAATCGCATGTCCTGGCGGGGCTTGGCGACCTTGATCACGACCAGGTTGCCTCGTTTACAGAGAGTCCCCGCTCGGCGAATGCATTGATCGGTCCCCTCGATCGCTTCCACAGCAATGACAGCTGTGTCCTGGACGATGACCGTTTGGCCGATATCGAGCCGTCCCATTTCTTTGGCGAGATCCCAGCCGAAGCGGATGTCTTTCCATTGGGAGGATGTCGGTTGGCGTTTGGTGAGGAATCCGTGTTTCACGAGTAGCTCCGGGCAAAAGGTCAACGCGGACTCAAAATGGATACCGTCACGTTCGAATTCGCGAATGACGGCCAGCAGGATCGTGTCGTCTGCTTTGGTCGTGGCATAGCGAAACCACATGTGCAGGGTCCGCATGTCAGGAAGCAGGCGAAAGAGTCTCCACGGGTCGAAGAGGACTTGCTTGTGGACTTTTCCGGCCATGACCACGCGTTTGACGCCGTTCTTACGGAAGAAGCGGATTGCAGCTCCCAGGCGTGCCAGCGGCGTGTATTGCACTTTGTCGCAATACTGGCTCATCTCTTCATCGGCCATGCCTGCGATCGCACTGCAATAGACCGAATATCCCTGCTGGCGGGCCTGCTCCGCAAATACGATCGGGAACCGTCCCCAGCCCGCGAGCAAGCCAATACGCTCGTTCGTGAGGGATCGTATCGGGATGGTCATGGGGGAGGTCATTGGTGTGGGCTGAATGTTGAGGGAGAGATTGACCATTTGTGGTCCCCTTACGCCGCATCCTTGTGAGGGGGAAGTGCAGCCAGTTGTTGCTCCATCAATTTGACCTTCTTGACGAGATCAGGAAGTCGTTGAAGGGCAAGCATGATTCGCAGTTGTTCTTTGTCAGGACGAGCTGGAATGCCGTATTGTGTGGAGCCAGCCTCAATGTCGGCCATAACACCCGCTTTGCCTCCGAGCGTGCATCCCTGGCCAAGGTGAATGTGATCCGCGACTCCGACTTGTCCGGCGCAGCGAACAAAGTCGCCCGTCGACACAGAGCCAGCGAAGCCGACCTGAGAGGCGAGTGCATTGTGCTTCCCGATCCGGCAGTTGTGAGCAATCATCACCAGGTTGTCGATTTTTGTCCCACGACCAATGAGCGTTTCTCCGACCATCGCCCGGTCTATCGTGGCACAGGCACCAATCTCGACATCATCTTCGATCACCACCGTCCCCGTGTGAGGGATGCGGATGAACTGCCCTTTTTGGAAGCGGTAGCCGAATCCGTCAGCCCCGATGACTGCGTTCGCGTGGATGATAATTCGCGAACCCAACTGGACGCCGGAGTACAGCACAGTATTGGGATGAAGTGTGACATCATCCCCGAGATGACAGTCCCGTCGAATGACGACACCGGCATGGATATCACAGCGATCCCCGATTATGACTCCGGCTTCAATGACGGCGGAACGATGGATGTTGGTGTCCGCACCAATGACTGCCGTCGGGTGAATCAGTGCTTGCGGTGAGACACCGGTCGATTCTCGCGGGGTGAGAGGACGGAACTGCAACATGAGCGAGATGAACGCGACTTGGGGGTCGTCCACAGCAATCAGCGGGCAGGTCAGCGATTTCTTCGCGGCCTCGACGGAAGCCCGTGGGAGTATCAATGCCCCCGGGGTCATTCCTTCTAACCGCTTGATACGTCTCTCATTCTCGATAAACGAGATTGTCTGAGCGGTGACACAATCCAACGGAGCAACGTCGTCAATTACGACGCTGTCGTCACCAAAGACGGTCCCCTGAATCAACTTCGCCAGTTCGGCAACTGTGAACGACATGGATGGCGGACTCCATTCCGCAGAGGACAGCAATACGTCTGGCTCCGAATCCATGGCACCAGATAAAGGAATCCTAACGGAAATCGAGAAACGGAGGCAACATCGGTTCGACGAGCCATTCCGAGAAGAAGGACACGTCGGGCTCTCTCTACCAATGTGAAGAATACTGGGATTCAACGACTTTAATGATTGCATGGTTTGCGAAGCATGCACAGTCTCCGTAGCATATGCCTAACGTGCATGACCTGCACGTGAATCCGAATGTGACAGGGGCTTTACGCCGGAATCGAGCAAGCTCGTCCGCACGTTTGGTCATGTCACAGGTTCTGTCTGTGTGTCGGGCGATACAGATTCACAGGCGTTCCTTTCGGCACGGAAGGAATTCGCCACATTTTGAATGGAAGTTGGAATGATCATGGTCCAAAAGTTCGAACGACAGCCAGGATTAGCGGGACGCTGGTTCAAGGGAGGGGCAATCTGCTTGTTAATGGCGACTGCCTCTTCATGGGCAGTAGAAGATAAACCCGCAGCTGCAGAGGGACTGCGAGGACTGATTCCCGCCAAGGCACCAGCCGGTCTTCAGGCCGAAGACTTCGAACTACTCGATGGAAACTGGGCTGCATGGGGAACATCAACCAACGAGTTGATTGAAAAGCTCTACTCGGACGATCCACTCGATATTGCCGCTCAGCGGGATTTGCTCGCTCAACTGAAATCCAAAGCGGGCGTCATGCAGACCGCTCTGAATGACACTGCATATACCCAGCTGCATGGCCCGCTGGCTGATCTGCATGGCCGCCTGGTTCGGCGCGTCGAATTTGGAACGGCCATTCTGAACATCCTGGAGTCTGACCCAGAAGTCGCTCACAAAGCAGCAATTGGCAACTCATTTGCTCAACTGAAGTCGGCGATTTCGTCAGTGCGTTCGGATCTGGCATCTTTCCAGGGTGGCAGTCAGTGGCTTCCCTACCTCGCTCTCGATTCGATCGAGAACGCAGCCAAGGCCTCGGACAATTCCCCTGCAACGCTGGAATTGTTTTCCAAGATCACGACGAAGCTGACACCTGTACCTGAATGGACCGAGGCCCAGAAGACGTTTCTGGCTCGACCATCACTCGCTCGTCTCACCACGGAACTGAGTGCGACTTCGAAGTTGATTTCAGCACCGATGGGGGCTGACCCGCGAGCAAAAGTTCGTGAATTGGCAGGCGTGTTCCTGACTTCACTGGACGAATACGAGAATACAGGTTCCACTGCCTCGGCCACGAACACCAGAGTGGCCTACGCGGAATTGAAGAACGTGGCTCCTGATGGCGGAAGCCAGCTGTCCGATCTGATGCGGGCACACTACTACAACTACAATCTGCGAGTCGTCACCTCTGAGGGGATGCTCCGGCGAGTGATGGGTGACAGCCGCAACGAATCGGCTTGGATCAACCAGTGCATCATGGGAGCCCAAATTAATGGTTCTCAATGTACGAACTCCACAGTGAGCGTCGACCTGCGTCCCAGTGGGGACCGAGCCTACATCGCACTGACGGTCGATGGTACGGTTCGATCCAATACCACTGGATCAACAGACCAGGCGACGGTCTTCGCGAATGGATATCACAACTTCCATGCGGAGAAAGGCATCTATTTTGATGGGCATTCCATCTCTTCTACTCCGACCAGCGTCGGAGTGAGTGCGAACAACCAGATCTATGCAGCACAAAGTAATCTGAGCGGCGTGCCGCTCCTTGGTCGCATTGCTGACGGCATCGCCCTGGATGTCGCTCAGGGCAAAGCGGGCGAGGCGAATGCCTATACTGCAGACCAGATTCGAAACGAAGTTGGACCTCGTCTGGACACCGAATCGCAGTCCAAGTTCGACAAGGCCAATCTCGAATTGGAAACACGAGTCTGGGGGCCCCTGCGTGAGCAAGGAATGTACCCGGACGCGATGAACTGGAGCAGCACCGATCGCGAAGCTCTGGTTCGCAGCCGCTTGATGAAAACCGACGAATTGGGCGGTGCAAGCCCTGCACCGAATCTCTCGATTCCCTCCGATGGACTGCTGATTCAGGTTCACGAGAGTCTGATGAGCAATGGAGCCGATCGATTTGACCTGGCCGGGAAGACGATGACCGAGTCAGAAGTCCGCAAAATGCTGAAAGAACGGCTTACCAAGCTGCTGGGCAAGGAAGTCGACATTCCAGATCCCGTGGTGCCTGCAGGTGAGCAACCCGTCAACAACACCTTGGTCTTCGACACTGTCGATCCGGTTCGTTTTCAAGTCGAAGGTGGTCAGGTTAAGTTCATCATGCGTGCCGGAATGAAGCCTCAAAATGGCGATGAAATTCCCACCCAGATCATCACTGTCCCATTCACCCTCCGCGTAGAGGGAAACCAAGTGATGATGGAGCGAGGCAACGTCAGCGTAAAGCCGATCACGCCTGTCGATAATCCAGGGCTTCAAATCACTCGCGGTGGTGTCATGCGACAGAACATTCAGCGGGCGATGCCGAACAAAGCCTTGAAGGGGGAGTTCGACCGGGAGGTCCAAGGCAAGATGGTCCACCTGAAGATCATCGGAATCGATGCCCGGGATGGCTGGCTCTCGATTCAGGCTCGCTAAATCTGAGGACGACACGGAATCGTCCATCTTTGATGATTCTGGCTTTCAAGCCTGCGGGATCGCGGACAACATTTGTCCCGATTCCGCAGGTTTTTTGTTTGGTAATCTCTCTGCCGATTGATCTCTCGAGTCGCAATCGCACACCGAGTGGTGATCCGCATTTCAAGGGAGAGTCACGAGTGTCCTTCAATTGGTGATATGCTAATGGGGATGTGCATTTTGACTGTCAGATTTGGCTGCGTGCGGAGCAATCCGCCTGGAGATGCGTTGTGAGAATCGTAATGATCGGCACGGGGTATGTGGGCCTCGTCACGGGAACGTGCTTCGCGGATAGCGGCAATGATGTCGTCTGCGTCGACATCGACCAACGGAAGGTTGACCGACTGAAGCAGGGTGAAATTCCGATCTATGAACCCGGTCTCACCGAGATGGTGACACGCAATGTGGCCCATGGTCGGCTTAAATTCACCACGCAGGTCTCGGAGTGCGTCCCGAACGCGAACTGCGTGTTTCTCGCCGTGGGAACCCCCCAGGGCGAAGATGGCTCGGCTGACCTGAAGTATCTCTTCGCCGCCACAGACTCAATTGCCCCACATCTTTCGAAGGATGTGGTGGTTGTCATCAAGAGTACCGTCCCGGTGGGGACCAATCGCAAAGTCGCGAATCGCTTGAAAGAGTTGCTGGGCCGCGATGTCGATGTCGCCTCGAACCCCGAGTTCCTCAAGGAAGGCTGCGCGATCGATGACTTCACGAAACCCGATCGTGTGGTCGTGGGATCGGATCGGTCTGAGCCAGCTGATTTGCTCCAGGAGCTCTATAAGCCATTCCTCCGAACAGAAAAGCCATTTCTGGCGATGGGGCTGGAGAGTGCCGAAATGACCAAGTATGTGGCCAATTGTTTGCTGGCCACGAAGATCAGCTTTATCAACGAGATGGCGAATCTCTGCGAACGGGTCGGAGCGGACATTAACGAAGTGCGTCGCGGCATCGGTCATGATCAGCGGATCGGCTTCGCGTTCTTGTTCCCCGGCGTCGGCTACGGCGGCTCTTGTTTCCCCAAGGATGTTCGCGCCCTGTTCTGTGTCGCCCGCGAAAAGGGAATGAAACTGAACATGCTGGAAGCTGTCGACAATGTCAACAACCAGCAGAAGAACGTGTTGTTCACCAAGATCAGCGAACACTTTTCTGGAAAGCTCAAGGGCAAGAAAGTCGCCCTCTGGGGGTTGGCCTTCAAGCCCAAAACGGACGACATCCGCGAGGCCCCTGCTCTGGTGTTGATCGAGCAACTGCTCGCAGCTGGAGCCGAAGTCCATGTGAACGATCCCGTGGCGATTGAGAACGTGAAGGAGATTTTCGGTGACAAACTTCACTACCACGACCATCACTACGACGCTGCGACAGGCGCGGACTGCCTGGCCATCGTGACCGAGTGGAACGAGTACCGCACGCCGGACTTCGACTACTTGAAGATCAAGATGAAGAGCCCCGTGATCTTCGATGGCCGCAACCTCTACAACCCCGTCAAGATGACCAAAGCAGGTTTCGTCTACAGCGGGATCGGATTGCTGGTTCCGAGGTCGTAGCCCAGTCGCTCAAGACTGCCAATCACCACAGGCCGGATGATTTCATCCGGCCTGTGGTCATACATAGACTCCCGCTCCGCACAGGCGCGGCTTCCTCAAAAGCACACGGCCAGTAACCCGAACAAGACCGCGATAATCCCGAGCAGGCCGCCAATTCTCCACCACAACGGCCGGCCATTCCATGCGGTCGAATGGCGGTCGCCAACTTGGTACTCCCCACAGATCGGGCAGCGGCTGGCGTCGTCGTAAATTTCCGCCCCGCATTGAATGCAGTTGGTGGTGTCCGATTGGTCGTCGGGGCCGTAGTCGTCGTCATCCCACTCTTCGGAGTCCCATTCCGAGTCGGATCCTCGCTGGTTTTTGGGCATTGAGAGAGCTCGGTCAGTGGAAGAGGCTCAGATCGGGCGGCAGAAACTCTACCGTCGGCAAAAAATGTGTCCCGGATGTGATCGCTTGAGGCAACGATATCAGAGAGAGCGTGGAGCAGAATTGGTGTCGTCGGGCAATTTGCCCTTCTCTGGTCAATCTGCACAGAGGAACAGTAGACATTTCGGATGGCATGAAAACAATAGAAGTCGGAGACGCGTTTCCGAGAGACCGCATCCACGATTCTCTCGCCCGCAGAACTCACCCCGTGAATCTTTCCCTAGGGAGTTGCCCCATGACTGTCTCACCTCGTCGATCTGGTCTCTGGCTTGCCTGTCTCGTCGCAGGAGCCGGAGTTGGTGCCATGGCTGTCCGCTGGACCCAGGCAGAGACTCCTCCGAAAACCATCATCAAGTCTCCACTGGATCTCTCGTCCGCCTTTCGTGAGGTCTCGGGATCAGCGGTCCCTGCGATCGTGTCGATTGAGACAAAGACCAAAGGGAAACTTCTCGAAGCCAACGCGGGGAGTGAGGGGGAAGGTGGCAATCAGGCCGACCCGTTCCAGAATTCTCCTTTCGGGGACGACCCGATATTTCGAGAGTTCTTCAGCCAGCGCGGGGGACAGGGGCCACGTCGCCGGATGCAAGTCCCCGAACAGCGCGGGGCTGGTTCAGGATTCGTGATTGACTCCAGTGGAGTGATTGTGACCAACGCTCACGTCGTTTCCGGGGCCGATGAAGGCCTGGTGAAATTCACGGACGGGACGGAAATCAAAGCCGAGTCATGGATCGGAGATTCCGTGACCGATGT
>Ga0105047_10013103_pt1 | contig 13293 bp, 16 predicted proteins | sample MAT04_FD_78384 | JGI IMG/M metagenome (GOLD analysis project Ga0105047, IMG submission 78384) | Freshwater microbial communities from Lake Fryxell liftoff mats and glacier meltwater in Antarctica - MAT-04 (megahit assembly) | ecosystem: Environmental > Aquatic > Freshwater > Ice > Liftoff...
GCAGCGGATGCAGCAGCAGTGGCAGCGGTGGTGGAGATTAACCAGCGTGCATTCCGTGACAGCGGCGAACTGCACCCAACAGGAGAAACCTATGCCAGGGCGCAGTCCTACGCGAATATGAATAATAACTATCTGAGCGGTCTGGGCATTCACCCCCAGGTGACAGGTATCCAGATCAGTGACGCAAAGGATACGGTGTATGTGGCAGTTTCGGCGGATATTTCCGCCCTGTTCCCATCCATCGTGCCTAAGGTTTTCGTGAAAGAAACCGGCACGGCGCAGGTGAAGAGTTTCGGACAATAACAGATCAGAAAGAACAGGCAGGGTGGCGATTTTTCTGACTAGCAGGACATCTCAGTAGAATGGCTATAATTCGAATTCGCTCGCGCTCTATCATCTTGCCCTCCGATTTGGCCAAATATACTGTACAGCATGGGCAGAGTATTGTCAAAGGGGAGCAATTACGACATATTGAGCATTATCCAACACCATCTCAACACCCAGTACATAAATTTAACGTGGCTCCTTGGGGTACAAGAAATCCGTCGTGGTGGCGGATTTTTGATTCTGGGCATATTCTAGCCTTTTCACCCTAGAGAAGGCTGATTGGGTGCACTTTTCCTTTTACGATACAGTAATGTAAAATAAATTTTTCTCATTTCCTTCAGCAGTAGACGGTGGCATTAATTGTCGCCACTCGAGAAAACTTAGTTCTGACTGTTGTATCGCCTCCAATTCTGATTCATACATCACCAAACGGTTATCATCTTCAACCATCGACTTCATTAACTCCATCGTTGCTGGTAAAAGATCAATAATCTCTATTTCAGGAGGTTGCGTTACCGCATCTTGAGAACTGGGTTTTGTTCCTAAATTTTTAAACTTCGAGGGGAGTTCTTCTAATTTCTTTCGCGAATCTTTTACAATACCATTAAACCAATTTGTTTCGGTGGCAGAATCAACTTTCGGAATACGAATGGCTTGTGGAAGTGAGTTAATCCACTCTTCCGGTTTTTGAGCCAATATGAATAAGTTTTCCCGTTGCATTTCAAAGACATCGCTCTCATTTAACCCTGGTTCTAACCATTGATAAACTTCAGTCAGACGTTTTAGCCCAACCTGCCCCTTCAACCTGGGGTGCAAATAAGCAGCTGGATTTGAGGTCAATAATGTTTTGATGTGCTGTTCAAAAAGTGGCCGAAGTACAGCTACGCCATCTTGCAGATGACGACGAGCAGTACCAAGTAATTCTTCTTCCAAGTAACAACGAACTTGGGTAACAATAGCCAAGCACAATATCGAAAGATATTCACCCGCTACCGGACTACCTTTGCCAATTTCTTTATCCGTAAGTTTTTTATAGTCTTCTATTACCTCGGAAAAGCGGGTAATAGCGTCTCTAAAATAGCTTTCTCGTTTTTTAGGGTCGAGCATATCGTAAGCGTCATTGGCTATTACACAAGCAGCTCGGAATTTAGAATAAAAAGTTAAATTAATTTTATAATCGATTTCTCCGAGAATCTCCTGAGCTTGCTCAAGTTGATTCTTAATAATATCTAAACGGTTTGTTACGATAATAAAACCCGTTGTTGAAACTGCCAAATTTAGGATGCCTGATGCGGCACTGACCGAGGAAAATGCAAGGTTTAGGGTGCTGGAAAGGGCATTCACCGGGGAAGGTGTCATAATTTTTGAAAAAGTCGGATCGCCTTTTTCAAAATTTTCACGTAACCAAGCAACAACCTGTTTCGACCCACTCTCACGGACAACCCCGCCAACACGTTCATAAATTCCAGAAGATAATCCATTTGCTACGTGTTCTGGAACGTCAAAAGTGGCATTAACTATACTCATTGGTTCTCCTTATTTTTTGACTTAGCATAAATTGAGAAACAAATACATATGCTATTTAGTAGCCCAACAAAGGGGGTTACGGACAAGTGCGGGATGCGAGGAGAAAACTGCCAAACGTCGAAGCTGCCGTTTGGGGCGAAAACCCCCATAATTGCGAATCTTAAGCGACGGAAGTCGCTTGACTTTCTCAACTGCATATCCATTCAGAGAGATGTAGTGAAAACAATTTCTTCAAGCTATTTTACAACGAAAAACTGTTCTTGACCTTACAATGAGAATACAAACTTGCATGAGATGAATGCGTCTGTCATTCGAGCGAACTTATCGATAAGTAAAAAACCATCTCCACGCTGACTCTACCTTTGATACGTGGCCCATTGGAGGCGCTCTTTATGTCGGTGTTAGAAAATGAGCCGCTGGTCAAAACCAGACTCTCACGCTTTAATTCTGTGCTACCCATCAGCGTCCACACACACAACTATAACGTGCAGCCTTGGGGACACATCTCTATAGGCAAACATTTTGTAACTGCTTATTTTTCCAGGCACATGACCTGGTCGTGACCCGATCTTTTGTTCGGAAAATGTGTATTGGTGGAAGTCGAATCTGCTCGATGGGCACGGTTTTAATAAACGGAGTACCTGTGATTATTAGTACTGATACCTGGCTTGTAGGATATCTATGCACTCAACGCGCACCAGGTAAACAATACAGTGTTCCTGGGCAGTTCCGCATTCCTAAACTCAAGTAAGTTACAGCAACTGTTAAACAAAGAATCTATAAGCAAACTCGAAATAAATATTTACACCGTCGATGGATTTCAGGGAAAAGAAAGCGACGTGGTGATATTTAGCTTAACAAGAACAGCTGGGTCTTTCAGATTTCTTGCAGATGTAAGACGCCTCAATGTTGCTCTTTCAAGAGCGCGAGACAAGATATACATAATTGGCAAATTGGATTATGCTTCAAATAATCCAGTTCTCAAATCTATCGCAGAATCAAGCAAAATATCTGTTTACGGCTTGACTTTGTTAAAAGGGTGACTGGCTCGCGAATTGAATTTATATTGCGATAAGTTATCACTTATGCTATTATATTTAAATGGAATACGAGAAATTATTGGAGTTGGTTGGCGACGTGCCCGTGTTCGAATCCTCATTACTTCTGGCCGGGAAAGTTAACCCCGAAAATATTCGTCTGCAGCTTACCCGCTGGACCAAAAGCGGCCGGGTTTATCAACTGCGCCGGGGTTTGTATGCCATTGCGCCCCCGTATCAGAAAGTAAAACCGCACCCATTTGTAATTGCCAACCACCTGCAGCGAGCTTCATACGTCAGCTTGCAAACAGCGTTGGCATTTTATGGAATGATTCCTGAAACCATCCAAAGTACCGTCAGTGTTACCTCCGGTCGCCCGGAACAACTTTCCACGCCGCTGGGTTCTTTTGAATTCCGGCATGTCAAGTCTGAACTATTACGCGGATACCGCATGACTGATCTGCGCGGCCAGCAGGCTCTCGTGGCTACGCCAGAAAAAGCGCTGCTAGATCTCATTTATCTGCAACCGGAGGGAGATTCGCTTGTCTATCTGCGCGAACTGCGCCTGCAAAACTTTGAACAACTGGATTTGGACCATTTAAGTGCTCTGTCAAAGGTTTTTAATACCCCCAAAATGCTCCGGGCAATTGAGAACATCACCCATCTGGTCCAATCTGCCGCTCAGGAATATGAAACTTTACCTCCATCTCTTCGCGAGGGGATGTACCAGTGAAAGACTATTTGGTAGATCTTGTTCGACAAACGAATTCGCCGGCTGAGGGTCGAAACCTGGCAAGGGAATATTTGCAGGCCCGTATTCTGGCTGCTCTACAGCGAGCCGGTGCAATGATCCCGCTGGCATTTCATGGCGGAACGGCTTTGCGGTTTCTATATGCTCACGGCCGTTATTCTGAAGATCTCGATTTTGCCCTGGAAGGTAACCGGCAGGGCTACAATTTCCGCGATTATTTGCAGGCTATCCGTTCTGAATTGACGCCTGAAGGATATACGCTTGAGCTCAAAGTCAGTGATCAAAAAACAGTTCACAGCGCGTTTGTGCGTTTTCCTGGATTGCTTTACGATCTGGGACTATCCGCACATCAAAGCGAGGTACTGGCGGTCAAGCTGGAAGTGGACACCAATCCTCCGGCTGGAGCCGGCCTGGCGACAAGCGTGGTACGTCGCTTTGTCGTGCTTCAGCTTCATCATCACGATAAGGCTTCACTGCTATCAGGCAAGCTGCATGCCATTCTCCAGCGCCCTTATACCAAAGGCCGTGACATCTATGATCTGCTCTGGTACTTGAGCGATCCGCTCTGGCCAGAGCCGAATCTGGTATTGCTCAACAATGCTCTGGCGCAAACTGAGTGGCAGGGAGCAATACTAACAGAAGCCAACTGGCGGGAGCAGATATCCGAACGATTGCATCTGCTGGATTGGAGCAGCGTTCTGACTGATGTGCGTCCGTTCGTACAACCAGGATTTGATGTGAGGTTATTAACCCTGGAAAATCTAGAGAAGGTCTTACTAAAGTAACAACGGGCAATAGACTTTCGTCCAGGTGGATAAGACTCTTCTATTTATTCATATACTTCTCAGCAAAAAACTGGCTCTGCAGCAACCTCCTTTTCAATTTGAACAAAATTTACACATCTGTCCCAATCTTTTTTTTTGCAAGATAACTGGAAAATATGTTCTAAAAACCTTGCGCAATTCTTGACTTTTTGGTAATATCATTCCTAACAACTGAATAACCTTGGCCATTCGGTCGCCAAAAAACCCTTCGTACCAAAACCTTAGAAGCGACCACCCATGCAAACTCTTTGGGATTCAAAGAGCCCCTGCAGCGGTGGTCGCTTTTGCGTTAATCTATTTTTCTATTCAATTCAATCTAACACGACAAGGAGCACACTCTCATGATTAACGAAGTCACTCTCGAAGGCATTGTCACCCGTGATCCGTGGACCTACGACAAGGATGTCTTTTTCCGCATCGCCTCTTATCGCGACATGGACATGCCGGCCAAACCGGATCTCGCCGTCCCCGGACGCGACGAACCGGATTACGTCAATATACGCTATCCGGGCGGCGCGGGCACCATGTTTTCCATCCAGAAGGGCCAGCACGTCCGCATCCACGGCTTTTTGCAAAGCCGCGAATTTAAGGAAAACCTGGCCGAGTTTCTGGAGAAAGCCAAAAAGAATACCGTCAGCGCTGAGCTCAAACTCGCAGATGAGCTGAAGCCCGAGAAAGTGGTCATTGACCGCAACACAGTCGAAGTGGTTGCAGCGCGGGTCATCTCACTAGACCCCGGTAGCAAAAAGAAACCACGCCAGTAATGTCTATCTGTCAGGCATATCCCGCCTGACTCACTTGAGAAAACACCCTGCACCGGGAATTACTTACCGGAGCGGAATTGGGAAGGCTCATAACTGAGCTGCGATCCCGAAACGAGAAGCACAAGGAGAAAACCGTCCAGCGGACGGTCCCTTGTGCTTTTTTGTTTAACTGTCATTCTGCACCTTAATAAAAAGTCCCCAACCGTAACGCGATGCCTTAGCCGGGCGGCCTCAAACCGCCCAGGCGTATACCGCTGACTCATGTCAGCGGTGGTACAGCCGCTCTAGGGCGCGGTGGCCGTCGTCCCAACATTGGGGCGGGTCGAGAGAAGCGCTGAGAAAGCCGTAACCGGGCAAGGCTCATAAACAACACAAGGAAATTACTAGAACATCAAATCCGCCTCGCCTAAATTCCTTGAGCGAGGTCAATTTGCTGTTCTGTCTTGAACTGAACAGTGCTTTTCAACGTTGGATGGTTCCACTTTCGTTGGAGCTGTCGCAAACTGCGGCGGCAATATTTTAACCTTTCATTACAAGGAGGAAACATGGCTCTATTAATCACAGGCCTCACGCTCGTTACCCTGGCTGTCCTGGTGACTTTTGCCGCCGGCTTCGTCGTGGTCGCCCGCGAACAAATGGCAGTCGATGAAAGACTCTACCGCTGCACACATTAGGCGGTGAACATGCTTTCATGCCAAAGTCTTGGACAAATGCAGCAGGAACGCACAGAACGCGCCCGCGCGGGGCTGGCCAAAGGGGAGTTTAGGTTCTCCTCGGCCGACTCTGGCTGGTTGGTAGTCAACGGGGATGGCAAGCAATACGTCGTCAACCTGACAACCTGCACCTGCCAGGACTTCACCGACCGCGCTGCCACTCTGGGTCTTTTCTGCAAGCATATCGAAGCAGCCCGAATTCTTTTTTCTACCCCATCACAAGGAGGAAGTATGCAAGATAACTCAACACAAGTCACCGGCTGGCTCAAGCTCTACCATCCGTCCGGCGCACAGGTCACCCTGCCTGTGCCGATGCTGGCCCGTCTCACTAACCAGCAGGCGCAGGATGTGCTCGGTTCTGTCAGCGAGTATCTCAATGCCGGGTTCATGGTGAACGCTCCCGGGCTGGAAGATGGAGAACTGCTTGAAGAAGTTAATGCGGTCGCACGTCGAGAAGCCAAAGACGAGACACCGATCATTGATTTCTATTCCAGCAACACGAAACTGCTCAAGAAATTCATGCATGCCTATATGAACTCTGAGCAGGACATCGCCGCCTTCGAGCAAGCCGCCGGCATCCAGGTAGTCGCGCTCCCGGTCTACGAGGGCGCGCTGGCCATTGCCCGCGATGATAACAAGGCCCGCAAGTACATCGTCAGCCTGCCGCGCCCGATCAAGCTGGTCTGGAAGCTCTCGCCAAAATGGGAGGAGTGGAAAGCAACTGGCGGCGAAGGCAACGAACCGCACAAGCGCATGCTCGTGCGCTATGAAGCCGGCTTGCCTGCCGCGAAAGGGGAAACATCCCCATCGCCCGCATCCACTGCCCTGACCGTGACCCGCTCCTACCTGGACGGTACGCATGTCAATGGCGATGCAAATGAACAGATCGCCTACGATGCTTTCAAGAAAGCCTGCGGCAAGAATCCAGCCAGCAAGGCCGCGCTCAAAACCTGGACGCAGGCCAACAAGCATCTGGTGGCATTTCCAGAACCCGCCCCGACTTCTTCCAACTGAGATCAAAACAAGCTCACACACCCAAACACCGCCCGAGCATCTGAAGCATGCCTGGCATCCAATTGAATAAAACAAGGAGAACACATCATGTATCTTGGTAATTTACCCATCATTGGCCATCTGGGCCGCGACGTGGAGATGCGTTATACGCCTTCCGGTCGAGCAGTGGCAAACTTTTCTGTTGCCGTAAACCGCCAATATACCCCTAGAGAACAGGGGCAGGCCGGCGGAAATACCGAAACGGTCAAGGAAACCTACTGGTTCCGCTGCACTGCCTGGGACAAGCAGGCAGAGGTCTGTAATCAGTTTCTGAAGAAAGGCTCGAAAGTCTTTATCGAGGGCCGGCTGACAGCTGACCCGGCATCGGGCGGACCGCGCATCTGGACCAAACAGGATGGCACGCCCCAGGCCAGTTTCGAACTGACCATCGTCACCATTAAGTTTTTGGACGGAAAGTCTAACAGCGGTAGCGAGGCTGGCAGTCTCGAAGTGTCTGATGATGAGATCCCGTTCTAAATAATCGAAAAACACACTTGCGAGAGGCCATCATGCGATTGATGGCCTCTCGTTTATTCCAAATTCCAATCAAGGAGAAAACACGTGAACGTTTTACGCGACACACTGCGCGATGCCCTCGCGCTTGTATCCAAAGCAGCAGGCTCCATCACTACCATGCCTGTTCTGACCTGTGTCGACCTGCAGGCAGACAACAATGAACTAACCCTGACCGCCAACAACCTGGAAATCGTCATCCGCACCCGGATCAGTGTCCTGACAACAGCCCCGTTTTCAGCGGCTGTGCCTGCCGGCGTCCTGGTCAGCATTGTCTCGGCCAGCGATGCGGAAACGATCGAACTTTCCTTCGATGAAACCACCCTGACGATGAAAGTCGCTTCGGGCGGTGCGAAATCGAAGATCAAGGCCATTTCCCACGAGGAGTTCCCGCCCACGCCCAACGCAACGGTCCTGCTTGGCAGACTACCTGGCCAGACGCTCAAGACCGCGCTCAAGCGAGTGGTGATCGCGGCATCTACTGAATCATCGCGCCCCGCACTCAACGGTGTGCAGCTGGCAAAGATTGGAGCAGATGTGTACCTGGCGGCTGCGGATGGTTTTCGCCTGGCTGCTTACCGCCTGGAAATCCCGCTGGATTTTCCTGCCGGCCACACCAGTCTGGTCATGCCACGCCAGTCCGTCACCAAACTCTCCCAAATCCTGCCGGATGAAGCTGAGATCGGCATTTTCATTTCGAGCAATGCGGCGTCGATCCTTTTCTCATGGGAAACCGCCAGCGTCTGGATCCAATTGATCGACTCGGCCTTCCCGGATTGGAAGCAGATCATCCCACCAGCCTTCAAGCACACGCTCAATCTGCCGGGTCGTGAAGCGATCACGGCACTCAACCGCGCGGATGTGTTTGCGCGCGAAGCCAACCATGTCATCCGCTTCAAACCAGGCGGAGAAGGCGGGCTGGTCATCGAGGGCAACTCCGATGAGACCGGTAAAAGCGAGACCACGCTGGATGTGGCCATGCCATTCCAGATCGCCTTTAACGGTCTCTTTGCAAAACAGGGTCTGGAGGCGATCAATGCGGATGCAGTTCATCTGCATTTGAACTCAGCCAACACCCCGGCCATGTTCAGCAATGGTTCGGATCGCTTTATATACATTTTGATGCCGATGGTAGATAGCACAACGGCCGTCGCCCAGGCACAGGCTGCCGCGCGGGTTGAAGCGGCGTAACCAGTTAACACAATACAAGGAGAAAACATGAGTGAAAAACGTGCACAACTCGCTTCTGAACTGGAAGCAGAACTGCCCCACTTCACGATTTGCTTAGCAAATCGGACCGAAGAATACCACCGGGTTGTTTATCCGTGGTTGCGCAATACGCAGTTCCTGCTGACAGATGGCGTGAAACACCTGGTCGATAAGGCCGGCGTCATTGGCGGAACCGCCTACTGGCTGATCGACATCCTCGCCAGCTATCAGCGTACAAAACCGGTCAAAGACGAGCCTTTCCAGGTCTGGAAGCTGACGGTCAAAGACTCTGCAGGTAAAGTGACCTGCGATGACGGCAACGGTCGCACCATGGTGGCTACCCAGGAAATCCCTTTCGTTGATTTTGCCCTGGATGAAGTCACGCTTTATATAACCAGCGACGAATTCAATGGAATTGTCGTCATGCTCCCGTCCGAATACTAGCAGGAGGAAACCATGCTCACCCGCACTTTACCAACACTGCCCGTCCAAGTCGGCGTTTCAGTTCCGCTCTCTCCGGCTGAGATTAGTCCCGATACTTCCCTGGCTGACCTGAAAGCGATCAAGGCTTTCTGGACCCAGAGTGCCCGCGACCAAGGATACCCGGAGAAGATCTACAACGTCATCACCTGTCTGGGCCAGATAGTCATCGCTCGTCCTGGCGGACGCGTCCACAAAATTTGGTCAAACGGCAGTGTCCATGCCCTGGCACGCGAATATGTTGAACGCTATATCCCTGCCAGGAGAGCCAATCTGGTCGTGTACTTGCTGGCCGTCTATGTAGGCGAGCCGGATCAAAAGTACAGGGACCTCGTTGACCAAATCGTCCTTTCCGACAAAATGCTCAAAGTGGCTTACTGGCACTGGTATCTGGTCGGCGAGGAAGCCACCGAGTGGGATGACAACTACCTCATTCCTGGCAGCTGGTTGGACGTTTTCTTGGCAGCCGAGGCCGAAGCCAATGCAGTATCGGCCCGCGCCACGCTTGACCAGAGGGAAAGCGAACGCATTCGTCTGCTGGCCGAAATGCTGGCCGGCCACGAAGTCTAAAACTCCCAATTCCCAACACATCGAAATAGAACAACGAATTCGTCCCGTTCACACAGTGCCCGTCCCTGGGTATCTCGTATGAACGGGATCCATTTGCGGTCCTGTTTCATCGGACACCAAACAACGTCGGCCTCATTGCCAAATGAAATGAGGATTATTTCAACGTTTCAATCACAAAACCATACAAAACCACAAGGAGGACAGGATGGAGAAAACAATTCAACCGCACCAGTCTACGCAGTTCACAGTTGCCGGCTCAGACAGCCGGAGGAAGGCTGATATGAAAGCTCCCACCCACCCGGTTTCCATCCAGGAGATCGATCCCAAAACTGCCGTCAGGGACGCAGTCGTACAGGTTGCCGGCTATTCCTATGCCGTCGACCTTGGGCCTGATGTTCGCCCGCGCAGCCACCATGTCGGCAAGAACAAACGCTGCTCCTGCCTGCTGGGATCGGACTGTCCGGCCGTCCCTGTCGTCGTGGCCTACCTGCGCAAAGGCGGTCAGCGCGCGCCCGATCCTCCACATGGCTTCTACCCGGAAGCCCCGGAGTGCTGCCCGGTGTGCGGCGCGCCTGCCTATTTTGAAAGCAGACTCTCCAATAAACGCCGCGGCGCCGGCTGGGGCTGCTCCAGGGCTGGCGAAAAGCATTACTGGCGCGATCGCTCCCGGATCATCAAGGAAGCGCTGGACGCCAATCCCTGGCGTTTTCCACCGGTAGTCGTCCGCGCCGGGGAACAGATCAACGCCTGGGACGGGATCCTGCCCGGAGACAACGTGCTCTATCCTGGCTTGCTGCGCGCCGACATCATATCGAGCTAACTCACGCTCAAAGCCATTTTCACCCTGAGAGGGGACGGATCCTTTCCCCTTGTGGGGTGGAGTCTGCCCCCATTCATTTCCTACAAGGAGACAGACATGCAAACCCAACTTTTCACAACACCCGCTCCAACTCAGTACCCACCATCCCAGGTTAAGTTGCTCCCGCTGCGTGAGCGTCCTGCTTACCGTGCTTCTTCCACGCCAGCCGCTTGCACAAGTATCGAACTGCTGGCTGCCGTAATCGGCGGGCCACAGCAAATCGAGACAGCCAATGCGCTGTTGGCAAAGTTTGTCACATTGCGCAGATTATTCAACGCCCACGTCAATGATATCGAAACCGTGCCTGGCGTAGGATCACAGATGGCCGCTCGCATCAAAGCGGCATTGGCTGTTGGGTTGCGCATGGCAACCGATGGCGACCAGGAGCAAACGGCTATCACCTCCCCCGCAGACGCTGCCAACCTGGTCATGTACGAGATGGGGCTTCTACCCGAAGAACATCTACGCGTTATCCTGCTTAACACAAGGAATCACGTGATCGAGATTGTCGAGGTCTACAAAGGCTCGGTGAATTCATCCCAGATCAGAATAGGCGAAGTTTTCCAGGCTGCGATTGCCCAGAAGGCTTCCGGGATTATTATCTGTCACAACCACCCCAGTTCAGATATTACCCCGAGCCCGGACGACATTGCAGTGACTCGCGCAATTGTTCAGGCCGGGAAACTCCTCGATATTCAGGCTCTGGACCATTTGATTGTCGGAAGTGGCGGAAAATGGTGCTCCCTTAAAGAGCGCGGTCTCGGCTTCAGTTAAATGTCGTGTCCAGCGTAACTCTGGAATTGAATAAAACTCGGTGTAATTCAAGAAGGCGGAGATATCCCTTTCCGGGTAAAAATTAAAAAAACGACTGACAGCCACAGTTGGTGCAGAAAGTGCGCCATCAGCCGTTTCTGATTATCTCCACTGATGGATATCAAAACCTTCGCCAATTTATAAATTGGCGAAGGTTTTGAAAAATATGATTGTTTGGGTTTCTTCCAAATTTATTCGGAAAACATTTCCATCAAAACAGTCAGCACTTCTTTTTGCGAATCGATAGTAATTTTCCCCAACTTTTTTACAAGGCGAACCTTATCTACAGTGCGAATTTGATCGAGCACAATCTGCCCATCTTTTCCTTCATAAAATCCCGAATCACTTACGGGAAATGTGCATTTAACCCGGCTCGGATACTCTCTTCCTTTGGTGGTCATCGGAGCAACAATAACGGTGGCGATATGATGGTTAATTTCATCTGGCGAAATCACTAAACAAGGGCGTGTTTTTTGGATTTCACTACCAATAGTTGGATCAAGATTCACCAGGTACACCTCAAAGCGATTAATTACCATGTCCATTCGCTCTCTTCCCAATGGGGTGGTACTGGTTCATCCAGCAAACGATCATCGCCATTTTGAGCCATTTCTACAAATTTTGCTTCCCATCCCTGCCGGTGGTGACGGGCGGATTGAATAACCAGCTTATTCCCCTCAACTGTCATCTCAACTTCGTCAGTAAGATCAGCCTGCTCCAAAAAGGTTCGAGGAATGCGGATGCCGCGTGAATTCCCAATTTTCACTACCTTCGATCGAACAGTCATGTTCATGTTAATCAGCTCCTGAGTGATAACATTGTAATTACATTTCAGCCTTGTGTCAATATTATTTGCATCACATCAGAAAATAAGAGCTGCCATCCGTAATAACCCGCTCATCGTTCAACGCGAGTTATCAAATTCTAGGAACGATATGCAGCTCAATTTTGGCATCCAATGCCGTGGCAATGCGATCCAGAAAAGACAGGCTTGGAACGCTCGTGCCGTTTTCTAAACGCGCAATGGATGGCTGGCGTGTTCCCACCATTTCGGCCAACTGTGTCTGGGTTAGTCCGCGCTGAAGACGCAGCCAGGCGATCTGATGCCCCGGTTCGAGTTCGTGTGAAGCGGCAACGAATTCAGGGTCTTGTGCCTGTTCGGCCTGCCAATCTTTAAAGGTCTTTTTCGAAAGAGGGGACATTTCATTTCTCCAATAATTCATTCATCCGGCGAAGGAAGTTTTCTGAATTCTTTCCGTTATTATAACAATATTGTTATAAATTGTCGTCTTCTAAACTAAAATTTTGCTGACACCCCCAGATCAATTCCCTGATTTTGGTACAAAATCAATGAATTACATTCCCCGTTTTTATACTAAAAACAGGGAATGTGCAGACCAGGACGGCAAATCCACCCCATTCATCGCAGGATGGCCGGGGTTGGTTTGCTGTTCTGTCTCTCTTTGAGCGGAACGGTGCTTTTCAACGTTGGTTTGTTTCACATTACGTTGGCTTGTATTTCAAACCCATTTCCACCAGGAGAAAACACATGCAAAACTATCAGGACAAATATCTGAAACAACAATTGGAACTCATCATCCAGGCTCAATCGCTTGGCAAAGTAATCGCGGTTGAACCAAGTTTTGAAGATCGCTATCCACTACCAGCCATCGATGAGCTGCCCGGCGTGCGCGCTGCCAGATTTGGCGGCTATGAGATCGATGGTGTCCCTTTCCGGCGCTCGGGCGTCCCGGGAGCCTGGGATGTCGACGCATCGAAACTATCCGGTGTGCCAATTGTTCCTCTGAAGCTGGCGACGGTTCATGCCATCCCATCTGGCGTGCTAATCACAC
>Ga0105047_10013107_pt1 | contig 13289 bp, 6 predicted proteins | sample MAT04_FD_78384 | JGI IMG/M metagenome (GOLD analysis project Ga0105047, IMG submission 78384) | Freshwater microbial communities from Lake Fryxell liftoff mats and glacier meltwater in Antarctica - MAT-04 (megahit assembly) | ecosystem: Environmental > Aquatic > Freshwater > Ice > Liftoff...
CGCCGGCCTGCGGACGCCCGATGTCGGCGGTGGGCATGGCACTGCCGCCGTGGTTCAGGCCATCCGTGAACGGCTGGCCTGAACCGGGCGCGGCACGGCTTCGTGATTCCACTGGAGCCCGTCAGGCCCTAAGCTGCAGGTCGCTCCAGGAGATGGCCGCGCATGAACATCCTCGCCGCATCCAGCATCGTGCAGGCTGGCACGGGCTACATGCCGGGCTTCGGCAATGGCTTCGAGACGGAGGCGCTGCCCGGCGCGCTTCCCGTCGGCCGCAACTCGCCGCAGCGCTGCGCCTACGGCCTTTACGCCGAGCAACTCAGCGGCTCGCCCTTCACGGCACCAAGGGCGAGCAACGAGCGGTCTTGGCTCTATCGGATCCGGCCGACGGTGGCCCATTGGGGCGCGCTGCGCGCGGTTGACTTGGGTCTTTGGCGCTCGGCGCCCTCGGTCGAGATCGAGGTGCCGCCCGCGCCGATGCGCTGGTCCCCTGTCCCTGTGCCGGCGCTGAAGCTGCGTTTCCTGGACGGCATCCGCACCATCACGACGGCGGGCGATGCGGGCGCCATGGCGGGAATGGCGGCCTCGATCTATCTCGCCACCGCCTCGATGGAGAATGAGGTCTTCTACAACGCCGATGCGGAGATGCTGTTCGTCCCCCAGGAGGGTGGCCTGCGGCTCAGGACGGAGTTCGGGGTCATCGACATCGCGCCCGGCGAAATCGCGGTCGTGCCACGGGGCGTGAAGCTCGCGGTCGACCTGCATGGTGCGGCCGCGCGCGGCTATCTCTGCGAGAATTACGGCGGCGCCTTCACCCTGCCTGAGCGTGGACCGATCGGGGCCAATTGCCTCGCCAATCCGCGCGACTTCATGACCCCCGTCGCCGCCTATGAGGACCGCGACGCACCGACGCGCCTCGTCGTGAAGTGGGGCGGCAAGCTGTGGGAGACGACGCTCGAACATTCCCCGCTCGACGTGGTGGCCTGGCATGGCAATTACGCGCCCTATAAATACGACTTGCGGCGCTATTCGCCGGTGGGGCCTGTCCTGTTCGATCATGCCGATCCGTCGATCTTCACGGTGCTCACCGCCCCTTCCGAAACGCCCGGAACGGCCAATATCGACTTCGTGATATTCCCGGACCGCTGGCTGGTGGCAGAAAATACTTTCCGCCCTCCCTGGTATCATATGAATGTGATGAGCGAATTCATGGGCCTGATCTATGGTCAATACGATGCGAAGCCCGAAGGCTTCCTCCCCGGGGGCTTCTCGCTGCACAACTGCATGGTGCCGCACGGCCCCGACGTCGATGCCTTCGAACGCGCTAGCCACGCGGACCTCAAGCCACACAAGCTGGAAGGCACGATGGCCTTCATGTTCGAGACCCGCTTCCCGCAACGCGTAACGCGCCATGCCTTCGAGATGCCGGAGCGGCAGACCGGCTACGGAGACTATGGCGCGAAGCTCACCCGACGCTTCGATCCATCGCGGCGCGAGGTTTGAGCGGCACGCCCCGACGCAAACGCTGGGCCCGTCGGGCGGCTTGGCTCAGCCTCGCCGGCGCCGCCGCAATCGCTGCCTGGTGGTGGGTGCCGCGCGGTGAGACCGAAGCCTCCGCACCGCCCACCGCCCTCGTCACGCAAGGCGATGTGGCGGACCTGATCAGCGCTCTCGGCACGCTGCAGCCCTCGCGCCAGGTTGATATCGGCGCGCAGGTCTCGGGCCAACTCGAGAAGCTGCACGTAAAGATTGGCGACATGGTCCGCAGCGGCGATGCCCTCGCTCAGATCGATGCCCGTGTGCCCCAGGCGCGGCTCCAGACAAACGAGGCCGAGCTCGCGCGGCTCCACGCGCTGCTGGCGCAGCAGCAGGCCCAGCGGGACCTGGCCGCGCTGCAGGCGCAACGCCAGCAGGTGCTCATCGCCGGCAACGCCACGAGCCGCGACGCGTTGGAAACCGCACGTGCCCAGCTGCGCGTTCTCGATGCGCAGATGGCGCAGACCAATTCGCAGATCACGGGCCAGCAGGCGACGCTCCGGGCCGACCGCACCACCGTCTCCTTTGCCCGCGTGGCCGCGCCGATGGATGGCACGGTGGTCTCCATCGTGGCCGTCGAGGGGCAGACGTTGAACGCGAACCAGACCGCACCCCTGCTGATGCGCATCGCCGACCTCTCGACCATGACCGTAATGGCCCAGGTCTCCGAGGCGGACCTCCCGCGGCTCGTCGTCGGCATGCCGGTGCGCTTCAGCACGCTCGGCCGGACCGACAGGCGGTACGAATCGCACCTACGCCAGATCAACCCGACGCCCGACGTGATCAACAACGTCGTGCTCTATCAGGCGATGTTCGACGTGCCGAATCCGGACGGCGCGCTGCTGCCGCAGATGAGCGCACAGGTGTTCTTCATCCGCGCCGTCGCGCGCAACGTGACCCTCGTGCCGGTCGCCGCCCTCGGCCCCGTGCGGCGCGGCACGGACGCCACACGCCGCACCGTGCGCGTGATGAATGAGGATGGCGCGGTGGAGGAGCGCAGCATCGAGATCGGCGTGACCGACCGCGTCACGGCCGAGGTGCGCAGCGGCCTCGAAGTTGGTGAACGCGTCGTGCTGCCGAGCGCCCGCCCGCCACGCGCGCCCGGCGCCGCCCCCCAGCAGCGGCCGCCGCGGCTGTGAACGAACTTATCCGCCCCGACGCACGCACGCCAATGCCGGCTACCGCCGTGCCGCTGATCCGCCTGCGCGGCATCTCCCGCAGCTTCATCCAGGGTGAGACGGAGGTGCATGCGCTGCACGGCGTGGACATCGACATCGGGCGCGGCGAGTTCGTCGCCATCATGGGCGCCTCCGGCTCCGGAAAGACGACGCTGATGAACCTGCTCGGCGCGCTCGACCGCCCAACCTCCGGCAGCTACACCTTTGAGGGCGAGGAGGTCGCGGCCCTCGACGCTGACGGCCGGGCCATGCTCCGGCGGGACCGCTTCGGCTTCGTCTTTCAGCAGTACAACCTGCTTCCCGGCTCGACCGCGCTCGAAAACGTCGCCATGCCCGCGATCTATGCGGGGCTCGACGCCGAGGCGCGGGAGGAGCGGGCGGCGAAGCTGCTCGGCGATCTCGGGCTTGCCACGCGTCTCGACCACCGGCCGTCCCAGCTTTCGGGCGGGCAGCAGCAGCGCGTCTCGATCGCACGCGCGCTGATGAACGGCGGCGAGGTGATCCTGGCCGACGAGCCCACCGGCGCTCTAGACAGCCAGAGCGGGCGCGACGTGATGCGCCTGCTGCGCGACCTGCACGCCCAGGGCCACACCATCATCCTCATCACGCATGACCGCGCCGTGGCCGACCAGGCCGACCGGCTGATCGAGATGCGCGATGGCGGCGTCGTCGCTGACCCCGGGCCGCGTGCCGGCGCGCTGGCCGTCGAGCCGCGCCCGCGCCGCAATGGCAAGCCCTCCACCGGCGCGATCCTTCTCAGCGCCCTGCGCGCGCTGCGCGGCAACCTGTTCCGCACGGCCCTCACCCTCCTCGGCATCATCATCGGCGTGGCTTCCGTCGTCGCGATGCTGGCTGTGGGCGATGGTGCGAAGCGGGCCGTGCTGGAGCAGATGGCGGCGATGGGGCCGGACCTGCTGGTGATCCGCCCCGGCGCGCGCAACGTTCGCAGCGTGGGCGGCATGACGGCGACGCTGGTGGATGCCGACCGCGTCGCGATCGAGGGCCTGCCCAACGTTCGTGGCGCGGTCTCCGAGCACCCGGTCAACGTCACCGTGCGCGCGGGCGGCGCTGACGTCACCACCTCCGCCAACGCCACCATCCCCGCCTTCACGCGGGTGCGAAGCTGGCCGGTCTCCAGCGGCATCTTCTTCACGGAGGAGGATGTGGAGAGCTTTGCCGCCGTCGCCGTACTCGGCCGCACCGTCGCGGACAACCTGTTCGGCCCTGAGGACGACGCGCTTGGCGCGCATGTGCTGCTGAACAACGTGCCTTTCCAGGTCATCGGCGTGCTGGCGCCGAAAGGCGCCACACCGAGCGGCTTCGACCTGGACGACGTCGTGGTGGTGCCGCTCTCGACGGGGCGGCTGCGCCTGCATGGCCAGAACTTCCTGCGCTCGCTGACGGTGCAGGTGGCCGACACCTCGCGCATGGACGCGACGCAGCAGGCGGTGACGGAATTGCTGACGGTGCGGCATGGCGGCGTCGATTTCCAGATCCGCAACACCGCTGCGATCCTCGCTGCGGCCACCGCCTCGCAGGACACGCTGACGCTGATGCTGGGCGCCGTCGCGCTCATCTCCCTGCTGGTGGGCGGCATCGGGGTCATGAACATCATGCTGGTGAGCGTCACCGAACGCACGCGCGAGATCGGCGTCCGCATGGCGACCGGCGCGCGGCCACGAGACATCCTGCTGCAGTTCAATGCCGAGGCGCTGGCGGTCTGCGCGCTGGGAGGCGTGCTGGGCGTGGCACTGGGCCTCGGCATCGCGCTGGCGCTCGGCGCATCAGGCCGGCCGATCCAGCTCTCGCCCGAGCCGGTGCTGCTCGCCTTCGGCTCCGCCTTCCTGACGGGCCTCATCTTCGGCCATCTGCCGGCCCGCAAGGCGGCCGCGCTCGACCCCGTTGCCGCCCTCGCGGCGGATTGAGGATGCGCTGTTTCGCCTGGGCTGCGCTGCTGCTGCTTGGCGCCTGCGGGATGGATCCGCGGCTGCGCTTCACGCTGCCCGAAGCCGCGCCCCGCTTCGCCAATGCGCCGGCCGATGCACCCACCGCGTGGCCCGAGCGCGCCTGGTGGCGCGCCTTCGGCAGCCCCGAACTGGACGCCCTCATCGCCGAGGCGGAGGCAGGCGAGGCGACCCTGCGCGCCGCAGCCTTCCGGATCGCCCAATCCGAGGCCACCGCAAGCATCCTCCGCGCGCCCCTCGTGCCGAGCCTCGGCAGCAGCGGCGGCCTCTCGCAGTCCCGCAGCAATGCGGCGACCGGCAGCGGTGGCGGGATCACGCGCGAGAATGCGTCGGTCGCCCTCACAGCGTCCTATGAGGTGGATCTTTGGGGGCGGCTGCGCTCCTCCGCCGCGGCCGGCGGGGCGCGTCTGCTATCCAGCCGCTACGATCGGGATGCTCTCGCACTCTCGGTCACGGCCCAGACGGCGCAGATCTATTTCGACGTTCTGGCGCTGCGGCGCCGCGTGGCGCTGGCCCGCGAATCCCTCGGCATCGCGCAGCGCATCGGCGCGGTGATCGACGTGCAGGTGCGCGCGGGCGCGGCGGGCGAACTGGAACTGCAGCAGCAGCGCGCCGCCATCGCCGCGGTGGAGGCGTCGCTCGAAAACCTTGCGGGGCAGGAGCGCCAGGCGCTGGCCGCCCTCGCCCTGCTGTTGGGCCGCCGGCCCGATCAGCTCCGCATCGCCGCGACCTCGCTCGAGGGGCTGACGCCGCCTGCGATCACGGCCGGGCTGCCGGCGGACCTGCTCGCCCGCCGCCCCGACATTGCCCGCGCCGAGGCCAATTTACGGGCGGCCGGCCTGGATGCCGCGGCGGCGCGGGCGGCGCGCTTCCCGAGCCTGCTGCTCACGGCACCGGGCGGTTTGCAGAGCGCCGACCTCACCAACTTCCTGACGCCCGAGCGCGCGGTCTGGTCGCTCGCCGCCTCCCTCGTCGGGCCGATCCTGACGGGCGGGCGGCTGCGCGCGACGGAGGACCTGGCCGTGGCCCGTGCGCAGGAACTGGCCGAGGTGCAGGCCGGCACCGTGCTGACCGCCTTCCAGGATGTGGAGGCTGCGCTTGCCGCTGCCGAGGCCACACGGCGTGCGCTGGCCCTTCGGCGCGTGGGCTTCGAGGCCGCCCAGCGGGCCTACCGCATTGCGGAGTTGCGCTGGCGCACGGGAAGCGTGGACTTCGTCTCGGTCCTGCAATCCCAGCAGGCGGCGTTCTCCGCGGCGGAGCAGCTCGCCCTCGCCGAGCTGGCGCGCTTGTCCGCCATCGTGTCGCTCTATCGGGCGCTGGGCGGCGGTTGGGGAGGCTGAAGCGCGCGCCACACCTTCTCCGGCGTGGCGGGCATGGTGATGTCCGCACCCAACGCGTCACGCAGTGCAGCCATCACCGCTTGCGGTGCGGCGATGCAACCCGCCTGCCCGGTTCCCTTCACGCCCAGTCCGTTGGCCTCAGTGGGCTGGTCCTCGCGCAGCGTGATGTCGAGATCGGGCAGGTCCTCCGCGCGCGGCATGGCGTAATCCATGAACCCGGCCGAGAGCAGTTGCGCCGATTGCGGGTCATAGGCGATCCGCTCCATCAGCGCCTGACCGATCCCCTGCGCCACGCCGCCCTGGACCTGGCCGCGCGCGAGCATCGGGTTGAGCAGGCGGCCGTAATCGTCGACAGCGGTGTACGCGAGCAGGCGCACCAGGCCCGTCTCCGGATCGACCTCCACCTCCGCCGCATGCGCGCCGTTTGGGAAGGTGACGAGGTCGAGCGAATGTGTCACCTCGCCCTCCAGCGCGCCCTCCTCGCCGGCGAGTTCGACGAGGCTGAGGCCACGCCCATCGGTAAGCGTGAAGCGCCCGGCGGCGTAATGGAGCGTCTCCGGCATGCATTGGAGGAGGCGGGCGGCGACGCTGCGGGCATGGGCCAGCAGCGCACCCGCCGCGAGGCGCATCGCCTCGCCGCCCATGTGCAGGCTGCGCGCACCGCCATGTCCATTGCCGCTCACGATGCGGGCCGTGTCGGCCTGGATGTAGCGGATGCTGTCGATCGGCGCGTCCAGCAGTTGCGCCACGTATTGCGGGAAGCTCGTCTCATGCCCCTGGCCGTTCGACTGCGTGCCGACGGCGAGTTCGATCAGCCCGTCCGGCGTGGCGCGCAGGCGCGCCCATTCGCCGGGCGCGCCGCGCGCCGTCTCCAGAAAACAGGTCAGGCCGAAGCCGCGGCGCAGGCCACGCGCCTCGCTCTCGGCGCGCCGAGCCGCGAAGCCGGCACGATCGGCCAGGCGCGCGCATTCCTCTAGCCGGGCCGCGAAATCGCCGTCGCGGATCTCCATCCCAAAGGCGGTGCGGTGGGGCAGCTCGGCGATCATGTTGAGCGCGCGCAGCGCCTGCGCGTCGCGCCCCGTCTCCCGCGCCGCCGCCTCGATCATCGTCTCGACGATGAAGTTGGCCTCGGGCTTTCCGGCGCCGCGATAGGCTTCCATCGGCGCGGTGTTGCTGAAGGCGCCGCGCACGGTGAAATGGATTGCGGGGATGACGTAGCAGCCGCTCATCGCAGTCGCCGGCGAGTTGGTCGCGCAATGCGGCCCGTGCGACGAGAGATAGGCCCCCATCTCGGAGACGGCATCGACCTCCAGCGCCAGGATGTGCCCTGCCGCATCGAGCGCCATGCGTGCCGTCGCGTGCATCCCGCGCCCATGTGCCGAGGCCGCGAAATCCTCCGCCTGTGTGGACACCCAGCGCACCGGCCGGTCGAGCAGGCGGGCTGCGTGCAACAGGGCCACATGCTCGGCGAAGGCCACATTCTTGACGCCGAAGCCACCGCCGACATCGGGGGCGGCCACGCGCAAGCTCGCCGCCGCAATGCCCATCGCGGCGCAGATCTGCTGGCGGATGGCGTGCACATTCTGGCCGTTGCAATGCAGGGTGAGTTGCCCTTCCTCGATCAGGGCCAGGGCGACGCGCGGCTCGATCGGCGCGCAGGTCACGCGCGGATTGGGGATTTCAGCCGTGACGATGCGCGCGGCGCCGGCAAAGGCCGCATCGACCGCCGCTTTGTCCCCCTTTCGCCAGAGAAAGGCGAGGTTGCCCGGCGCCTCGGCATGGAGTTGCGGCGCGCCGGGGGCGAGTGCCGCCAGCGCTTCGCTGACGCCATCGAGCGGGTCGTACGCCACGTCGATCAGTTCCGCCGCATCCTCCGCCGCCTCACGGCTGTCCGCCACGATGCAGGCGACCGTCTGGCCCACATGGCGCACGGCCCCCAGCGCAAGCGCGGGGCGGGGCGGGATGATGAGCGGGCGCTCGGCCGCCAGCACCGACCCGCAGGGAAGGCTGCCGATGCCGGCAGCAGCCAGATCCTCGCCAGTCAGCACCAGGGCGACGCCCGGCGCGCCGCGCGCCGCCGCGGCGTCGATGCCGAGGAGGCGCGCATGGGCATGCGGGCTGCGGAGGAAATAGGCCGCCAGCGTGCCGGCGGGCGACGGCCTGTCGGCCAGGTAACGCCCCTGCCCGCGCAGGAAGCGCTGATCCTCCAGACGCCGAATGGATTGCCCGAACATGACCGCCTCCTCGAACCAGAGACTGATTTACGCGGAAACGGCCGCTTGTGGCAGCCGGGGTCAGGCGGCCCGCATTTCCTTCAACATGCCGTCGAGTTCGCGGCGGAGGGTCTCACCCTGTTGCGAGACGAGTTCGGTGCTGCCCGCGACGTTCGTAATCGCCTGCTGCGCCGCCATGACGCCCTGCCCCACCACGCTGATCCGCGCCGAGACGCCCTGCGTGCCTGAGGCCGCCTCCGCGACATTGCGGGCGATCTCCCGCGTGGCGGCGCCCTGCTGCTCCACGGCGGCGGCAATAGCACTAGCCACCTCGTTGATTTCGGAGACGACGGCGCCGATGCCCTGGATGGAGCGCACCGCCGCGGCGGCCGCCTCCTGGATCGCGCCGATCTGTTGGCCGATGTCCCCCGTGGCGCGGCCCGTCTGCGCGGCGAGGCTCTTCACCTCGCTCGCCACCACGGCGAAGCCCTTGCCCGCCTCACCAGCGCGCGCCGCCTCGATCGTGGCGTTGAGCGCCAACAGGTTGGTCTGCCCCGCAATGTCGCTGATCAGGCGCACAACCTCGCCAATCCGGTCGGCCGTTTCGGTGAGCCGGCGCATCGTCTCGTCGGTCCGTTTCGTCTCATCCAGGGCACGCCCGGCGACAACGGCCGCATGCGCCACCTGCCGCGTGATCTCGCCCACGGAGGCGGAAAGCTGCTCAGCCGCGGCGGCCACGGTCTGTACATTCTCCGTTGCCTGGCCGGCGCTCGCGGAGACCTCGTTCGCCTGGGTGGCGGTGACGTCGGTGCCGCTGCGCAGCGCGTCGGTGGAGGTGCGAAGCTCACCCACCTGCGTCGCCAGGCGCTGCACCACGCCGCCCAGCGAGGCGTCGATCCGTCCGGCCAGGGTCAGCAGACCGTCGCGCCGCTCCTGCTCGGCGGAGATGCGCTGCGCGGTCGTGGCCGCCTCCAGATCCTTGACGCGCATGGCCTCAAGGCGAAGCGCCTCCAGCCCCTGGGCTACCTTGCCGAACTCGTCCGGCCGGTCCGTGTCGGGCACGGACTGGCCGTATTCGCCGGCCTTGAGGCGCGTTGTGGCCGCGTCCAGCCGCGCCACGGGACGCAGGACGCGCTGCAGCAGCAGCCAACCCGAAAGGAGCAGCGCCAGGACCGAGGCGGCAAGCACCCCGACGGAGGTGGCCGCCCTGAATTCGGCGTCGGTCACCAGCACGCCCAGGCGCTGCTCGGTGAGGCCGATGGCGGCGTCGCGGATGGCGAGGAGGCTGCCGATCAGCGGCGTTGTCACCTCGATGAAGGCGGGGCCGGTGAGGCGTTGCGGGCCGGGCTCGGCCTGAGCGGAGGAGAGGGTGCGGAACCTGTCGAAGTAGTCGGACTGCGCGCGGGCAATGGCAGCGACCAGGCTCGGCTCGATCCGCACGGTCGGATCTGCCTCCACGAGGCGCCACATGACGTCCACGGCGCCGCGCGAGGCCTGGACCGTCGACCGTTCGTCCGGGGTCAGGGCACGGTTGCCGGTAATGGAGTTGGCCACCGTACTGCGTTCGCGGCCCGAGGCTTCCCGGGCGAGCCAGCTCGCCTGCTTCAGCGCATTCACCCGCGCGACCAGAGGATCGATGGCGCCGGAGCGCTGCAACAGCTCGGCCCAGATGCCCTGCTGGAGTACCACGAAGGTGGTCATCTCACGGAAGAAGCCACCGCGTGCGAAATCGGCCTGCCGCTCCGCGAAGGGCCGAGCCATCTCGGCGTCCGTCCGCGCACGCAGGGCATTGAGCCGAGCCCCCGCCTGCTCGAGTTCACGCGACATGCGGCCCGAATCGCCGATGCCGATCGCGAGGAGGAGACCGCGCGCCTCGGCCAGCTTGGCGTCGAAGGTCCGGCGATGTGCGGCGATGGCCGACCGCACCTCCGCGGCTGCCGCATCGGGAGCGCCCAGGGCCGCATTGGTCAGCGCGCGTTCAAGCATGAGTTCGAACAGGCCCTCGCTCATCCGATTGCCCGCGTGGTCCATCTTCAACGCGACTTCCGCGGCACTCCACTGCTGCCACCCACCGTGCAGCGAGCCGATTGCCGGCGCGATCGCAAGGCCAGCCAGCAGCAGGCATCCCCCGAGGATCGGAGCTCGAACGGATTGGAAGAAGGCCTTCATGGCGGTGTCCTTGGGAGTTGAACTTCCGTCAGCCTACGCGTCGAGCTTGAATGAACTCCTAACGTGGCGGGCGGGCCGCCTCGTTCAGTCCGAAGATGCCGCGCAGGAACCCCGGCGTCAGCGCCGCGAGCGGGTTGACGGTGATCTCGGCATCCTCGGGGGGACCCTGCGCCCGGAAGGTGGCCGCGAAGACGCCCCCACCCGCCTCAGGGCTGAACAGCCGGCCGATCAGGGGCAAGTTGCCGAGCAGGGTGTTGAAGAAATACGCGGGAACGATGGTGCCCTCGAGATCGAGCGTGGGATTTTCGCGCAGGACGCGCCCGCGCGCAGTGAGGCCCAGCGAGGCGGAGAAGGCTCGGGCATCGGTGATCCGCACTTCCTCGGGTGAGAGGCTGAACGGGATCACGGCCCGGGTGAAGACGAGACCATTGCCGCCCTGCACCGCCTCGACGAGGCCGAACAGCGTCATCGCCTGCAGCAGCTTTCCGAGCGCGGGGGCGTCGCTGACGGTGAACTCATCCAGTTCGGCCGTGCCGGTCAGCGGCGTGCCGGGGCGCGTGTCCGCGTATTGGCCGGCGAAAGTCAGCCGGCCGCCGCTGATCGTCCGGATGATGCCCATGGCGCGCAGCAGCGCGCCCCCATCCTCGGCCACGCCACGCACCTGGCGGACCCCGCCCTGCGGCACCATCGTGACTTCGAAGGCGCCGGATTGCCGCGCGGTGCGGCCACGCAGGGTGGCCTCCCGCAGCACGCCCGCCGTATCCGTCTGGCCGCGCGCCTGAAGTGCGAAGACGTCCCGCTGGGGGCCGAGCAGCACCTGGTCGAACCGGAGCTCCAGGGCGAAGGGCGGTTGCGTGCCCTCCGCCACGGGGGCAGCGCGTTCGCCTGGGGCCGATGGCCCGAAGATGGAGCGCAGGTCCAGCACGGGCCCGCGCAGCGCGATCGTCCAGGGAGCGCCCGGCGAGGTCGGCGCCCGCGCATCGCCGACGAAGCGGCTGGCGCCCAAGGCGGACTCCTGCACTTCGACCCGTTCGATCCGCGCTGCCCGCGCCACGGCACGCCCCCGCAGCACCAGTTCAGGCGCCACGATGCGGATGTTCTCGATGCTGTTGAGCTGTTCCCCCTGCATCCGCAGCACCGCCTCGGCGCTGCCCGGGGTGCCGGCTCGCTTGGCCCAGGCGAGCGGCGGGAAGGACAGCACCGCATCGCGCAGGTCGCCGCGCAGGTTGATCACCGATTGCCCGTTGCGCCGCCGCTCCGTGCGCGCCTCTATCCCGACGGGCCCGCGCAGCAGCCCCCCCGCGTCAAAGCCCAACTGCGCGATCCGCTCCGCATCCGCACGCGCCGTCAAGCTCTCGCGCGAGACGATCTGCGAGGCGGGGCCCGGCCGGAAATCCATCTCCACGCCGAGGCGAAGGGGAATCGTGTTCAGCGTGCCCGTGCCGGTGAGGCGCAACTGTTCGGTGTCCGTCACGATGTCGAAATTGCCCTCTTCCAGATCGCGATCGAACAGCAGTCGCGTCAGGCGCGCACCGGTGACGCGCGCCTCAGCACGCAGGCGCACCATCTCCGTCGTCAGATCGGCGACGAGGGGGAAGGCGATGTCCAGCCGGCCGGCCAGCGCCCCGGCCGCAACCTGAACGGGAAAGGGCCGACGGTCGAACAGGCGCAGTCGCGGATGGCGGAGCACCGTCACCATCTCCGCCGCTGGGCCGGCCATGGCGAAGGTCATCTCCGTCCGGTGCTGGCCCTCCAGCGGCAAGAGGAAGCGCAGCGTGGCATCGCGGATCTCGAACCCACCCGCCTGGCCTGCCTCGTTCTGCTGGCGGCCGCCCGTGGCCTGGATCGTGACTTCCGTCAGTCCGAAGCTGGCCCGCCCGGCCACGCCCCGAACCGGCGGAATGGGGCGCAGCCAATGCACCGTCGCGTCGCTCACCTGGGCTTCGCCCGTGATGGCGCTCAGGCGCGGTTCGGCCAGTGACTCATCCGCCTCGCCGGTGAACTGCCAGCGGCCGTTGCTGATCTCGCCGGCAGTGACGTTCTGGGTGATCCAGTCGCGCACGCCCGGCGCCAGCCCCTCGGGCCACAGCGCCGGCAGGTCGCGGAAGCCCACGCGGTCGAGCGTCAGGTCGAGGGTGCCGGCCCAACGCGAGGCCGCCAGCCGCGCCGCGCCCGAGGCGGCGATGGTGCTGGCAGGTGCGCCCGCGGGGGCGGGCAGCCGCAGCAGAAGGCTCTCCAGGCTGATCTCGCCCGGCCGAGCCGCCACAGTGACGTCCAGCGTGTCGATCGCCGCTGTTATTCCGTCGGGCGTGACGACGGTGAGCCCGCCGAGCGACGCCTGGAGGCGCCCCGCCGTGGCGCGCCAGATTGTGAGCGTAGGGTCGGCGGCGAGCGTGACCCGCACGCTCGCCTCATGCAGGGTTCCGCGCGGCAGCCCGAGGCGCGCGGCGTCCCGCGCCTCGGGCGCCAGGCCGTCGGGCCAGAGCGTCGGAAGATCGGCGAGGTCCAGCCGTGCCAGGCTGAGCTGGGCCTCCCCTCCCCACCCATCGGCGCCGCGGGAAAGTGTGCCGTTGGCGAGCACCGTCAGGGCGGCCGGGCCGGGCAGTGAGAAGCGGACTTCCTCGACGGACAGCCGCGTCCCATCGCCCTCGAAGCGCGCCTCAAGATGCTCGAAGGGCAGCCGCGCCGCGCCCTGCAGCCGAAGGTTGCCCCCGCCCGCCGCCTGCAGGTTGAGGCCGAAGGTGGTGGGCCTTCCCGTCAGGTCGAACTCGGCCCGCGCCTGGATCGCGACCGGCGCCTCCACCATCGCAAGCGGCGCAAGCTCGGGCAGCAGGCTGGAGAGTTCGGTCGGGCGAAGCACGGGCAGGTCGAGCCGGACATGGAAGCGGCCCG
>Ga0105047_10013109_pt1 | contig 13289 bp, 11 predicted proteins | sample MAT04_FD_78384 | JGI IMG/M metagenome (GOLD analysis project Ga0105047, IMG submission 78384) | Freshwater microbial communities from Lake Fryxell liftoff mats and glacier meltwater in Antarctica - MAT-04 (megahit assembly) | ecosystem: Environmental > Aquatic > Freshwater > Ice > Liftoff...
ATGCCGTTCGACATGGCGGGCTGGGGCGTGGACATCGCGGTGGCGGGGTCGCAGAAGGGGTGCATGCTGCCGGCGGGGCTGGCGATCCTGGGGGTATGACCCAAGGCGATTGCGGCGATGGACCGCGCGACGCTGCCGCGGTGCTTTTTCGATTTCCGCGACATGCTGCGGACTTGCGCGGCGGGCAGCTATCCCTACACCCCGGCGGTCGGGCTGATAGCGGGTCTCGCGCGCAGCATCGAGATGCTGGAGGATGAGGGTCTGGACGCGGTCTATGCCCGGCATGCGCGGCTGGCCGAAGGGGTGCGGCGGGCAGTGGCGGCCTGGGGGATGACCCCCTGTGCGGTGTCGCCGGATCTGTATTCCGACACGGTGACGGCCGTGGTGGTGCCTGCGGGCTGCAACGGAACCGATATGGTGCAACTGGCCGCCAGCCGGTACGGCGTGGCGTTCGGCGTTGGATTGGGCGAGGTGGCGGGCAAGGTGTTCCGCATCGGGCATCTGGGAATGCTGACCGATGTCATGGTGTTGTCGGGGCTGGCCTGCGCCGAGATGTGCATGGCCGATCTGGGTTGGCAGGTGCGGCTGGGATCGGGGGTGGCCGCGGCGCAAGCGTTCTATCGCGGCGGGACTCATGCCGTGCAGGCGGCGGCATGATGGATATTCCGACCTATGCGGATGTCGAGGCGGCGGCGGCCCGCATAGCCCCGCACACCCATGTGACCCCGGTGCTGACGTCCAGCTATTTCAACGACCTGACCGGGGCCGATCTGCACTGGAAATGCGAGAACTTCCAGAAGGCGGGGGCTTTCAAGGCGCGGGGGGCGTCGAATGCGGTGTTCGGACTGACGGATGCGCAGGCGGCGAAGGGGGTCGCGACCCATTCCAGCGGCAACCACGGGCTGTGTCTGAGTTACGCGGCGGGGCGGCGGGGCATACCCTGCACGGTGGTGATGCCGCGCACAGCCCCGCAGGCGAAGAAAGACGCCGTGCGCGGCTATGGCGGGCGGGTGGTGGAGTGTGAGCCGTCGACGAGCGCACGCGAGGCGGTGTTTGCGGGGGTGCTGGCCGAAACCGGGGCGGAATTCGTGCATCCCTACAACGATCCTCGGGTGATTGCCGGGCAGGCGACGTGCGCGCGCGAGTTGCTGGCGCAGGTTCCGGGCATTGATGCGGTGATTGCACCCATCGGAGGCGGCGGGATGGTGTCCGGGACTTGCCTGACGTTGTCGACCATCGCGCCGGGGATCAGGATCTATGCGGGCGAGCCGGAAATGGCCGACGACGCCGCGCGGAGTTTCCGGGCGGGGCACATCATCGCGGATGATGCGCCGGAAACCGTGGCCGACGGATTGAAGGTGCCGTTGAAGGAGCTGACCTGGCATTTCGTGAAGGCCCACGTGACCGATATTCTGACGGTGTCCGAGGCAGACATCGTCGAGGCGATGAAGCTGGTGTGGACCCGGATGAAGATTCTCATCGAGCCGTCCTGCGCCGTCCCGGTCGCCGCCGTGTTGAAAAACCCCTCGGTCTTCAAGGGCTTGAAGGTCGGCATCATCATCACCGGCGGCAACGTCGATCTGGACAAACTGCCCTGGATGTAGGGCCTGGAGGTTAGCATGAACAAGATCGTGTCGTTCGAAGGGCTTGAAGTCGGCTATGACATTCCCGCTCTGCCGGGAATGGCCGAGGCGGATATCCAGACGCCGTGTCTGGTGCTGGATCTGGACGCGCTGGAGCGCAACATCGTCAAGATGGGCGATTTCGCCCGCGCGCACGGGATGCGGCACCGGGTGCACGGCAAGATGCACAAATCGGTCGACGTGGCGCTGTTGCAGGAACGGCTGGGCGGGTCGGTCGGGGTGTGCTGCCAGAAGGTGTCCGAGGCGGAAGTCTTTGCGCGCGGCGGGATCAAGGATGTGCTTGTGTCCAACCAGGTCAGGGACCTGGCCAAGATCGACCGTCTTGCGCGGATCCCCAAGCTGGGGGCGCGGGCGATCTGTTGTGTCGATGACATCGCCAATGTGGCCGATCTTTCGGCGGCGGCGGAGCGGCACGGCACGCAGATCGAATGTCTGGTCGAGATCGACTGTGGTGCCGGGCGCTGCGGCGTGCGGACCACGCCCGAGGTCGTGGCGATTGCAACGGCGATCAATGTCGCACCGGGGCTGAAGTTTGCGGGGATCCAGGCCTATCAGGGGGCCATGCAGCACATGGACCGCTACGAGGACCGCCGCGCCAAGATCGAGATCGCCGTGGCGATGGTCAAGGACGCGGTGGACACGCTGGCCGCAGGGGGGCTGACCTGTGACATCGTCGGTGGCGGCGGGACGGGAAGTTATCATTTCGAAGGAACATCGGGGGTTTACAACGAATTGCAGTGCGGCAGCTATGCGTTCATGGATGCCGACTATGGCCGGATCCTGGACGCCGAGGGCAAACGGATCGATCAGGGCGAATGGGAAAACGCGCTGTTCCTCCTGACGAGCGTGATGAGCCATGCCAAGGCCGACAAGGCGATCTGCGATGCCGGGCTGAAGGCCCAGTCGGTGGACAGCGGGTTGCCGGTGATCTTCGGGCGCACGGACGTGAAGTACGTGAAATGTTCGGACGAGCATGGGGTGATCGAAGATCCGTCGGGGGTGCTGAAAATCAACGACAAGCTGCGACTGGTGCCCGGGCATTGCGACCCGACCTGCAACGTGCATGACTGGTATGTCGGCGTGCGCGGGGGGGTGGTCGAGGTGGTCTGGCCGGTATCGGCGCGCGGCAAGGCCTATTGAAGCGGTCGCGGGAATTTGCCACGGACCCATGCCGGCGCGGGGTTTGTTGCGGGGACGGCGCCCCGGGCGTTGCTATTCATACACAGAAAACGGGGTCGCGATGCGGATTGTTCCTGAGGCGCTGATTGCCGGGCTCGTGTCGCCCGAAGATGCGTTCGCAGCGGTTGAGGCGATTTTCGCGGCGATGGCGCGGAATGAGGCCCGGAATTTTCCGGTCGTGCGCGAAGCCCTGGGCGAGGGACGGCAATACGGTTTCAAATCGGGGTTCGACCGGGCCGGGGCGGCGATGGGGGTCAAGGCGGGGGGGTATTTTCCGGGCAATGCCGGGCGCGGGATGATCAATCATCAATCCTCGGTGTTTCTGTTCGATCCCGAAACGGGGCGGCCACTGGCGATGGTGGGGGGAAACCTGCTGACCGCGCTGCGGACTGCGGCGGCGTCGGCGATTTCGATCGACCGGCTGGCCAGGGCGGACTCCCGGGTGCTGGGGATCGTCGGGGCGGGGCATCAGGCGGGGTTCCAGTTGCGTGCGGCGGCGCGGGTGCGCGCGTTCAAGCGGGTGGTGGCCTGGAACCTGCATCCCGACATGCTGCCGAAGCTGGGGGCGGTGGCGGCCGAACTTGGCCTGCCGTTCGAAGTGGTGGGGCTGGCAGGGATGCGGGAGGCGGATGTGATCATCACGATCACGTCGAGCCCGGCGTTTTCGCTGGCAGCCGCCGATGTCAGCCCCGGCACGCATCTGGCCTGCATGGGGACCGACACGGTGGGCAAGCAGGAGGTCGAGCCTGCCTTGCTGGCGCGCGCGGTGGTGTTTTGTGACGAGGTGGCGCAGTCGATCATGATCGGCGAGGCGCAGCATGCCGTTGCGGCGGGCATGATCACGGCAGCAGACATCGTGCCGTTGGGCGAGGTTCTGACCGGCGCCCATCCCGGGCGGCAGTCGGACGACCAGATCACCCTGTTTGACGGCACCGGGGTCGGTCTGCAGGACCTAGCGGTGGCCGGGGTGGCGTTGCAGCGGGCAGTGGAGCGCGGGCAGGGGATGGTCGTGGAGGTCTGAGCCCGACGGTGCGGACGGACGCCGCGCGCCGGGATGATCTGGTGGGTCGTCAGGCATCGGCCGGGACGGTCAACCCGGCCCTTCGGCAGGAACGGCTCAAGGGCGAACGGGGGAGTGATGCGGGTATTCATCAACGGTTTCGGGCGGATCGGGCGATCCGTGCTGCGGGCCTGGGCCCATGGCCGGCAATCGGGCGGCGGCTGGCCGGGGATCGAGATCGTCGGGATCAACGACATCGCCGACCCTGCGATGTGCGCCTATCTGTTCGAATACGACTCGGTGTTCGGGGTGTATCCGGGCCGCGTCGGGCTGGACGGCGGGGCGCTGGTCGTCGATGGACAGCGGTTGCCCTTGACCCGCGAGGCCGATCTGTCGGGCATGGATCTGCGGGGCGTCGATCTGGTGATGGAATGCACCGGGCGGGCCGGGGTCGCGTCGCGCGGGCTGTCTGCCGGGGCGGGGCGGGTGCTGGTGTCCGGCCCGCTGGCCGGGGCCGACTATACCGTCGTGCTGGGGGCGAACGAGGCGGGGCTTTCGGGGCAGCGCATCGTGTCGAACGCCTCGTGTACCACCAACGCGCTGGCACCCTTGGTCAAGCTGCTCGATGCCGCGTTCGGGGTGGTGACCGGGTCGATGACCACGATCCACTGCTACACCGGCTCGCAGCCGACGGTCGATGCCGCCGGGGTGGATTTCGCACGCAGCCGCGCGGCTGCCCTGTCGATGGTGCCGACCACCACCAGCGCGCAGCGGTTGCTGGATGCCGTGTTGCCCGGCCTGGCGGGGCGGATCGAAGGCTCGGCCGTGCGGGTGCCGGTGGCGAGTGTCAGTGCCGTCGATCTGGCCGTGATGGTCGAGCGGGTGCCTGACGCCGTGGCGGTGAATGCGTTGTTCCGGGGGGCAGGGGGCGTGGTCGGGGCCACCGACCGGGCGCTGGTGTCGAGCGATCTGCGGGGGCGGGGCGAAAGCGTCGTGATGGCTTGTCGCGAAACCCGGGTCACGCGCGGCGGGATGGTCCGGGTGTTCGGCTGGTATGACAACGAATGGGGGTTTTCCAACCGGATGCTGGATGTGGCGTTGCTGATGGGGGCCGCGACCGGGGCCGGGGCCGCGACTGCGGCCGGGGCTGCGACCGGGGCCGGGGCCGCGACTGGGGCCGCGACTGGGGCCGCGACTGGGGCCGGGGCCGCGACTGGGGCCGCGACCGGGACGCCGGCCCTGCCTCAGTCGCGCGTTTCGCCCGGTTCGGGACGCAGCCCGTAGCGTTCGACCAGCCGCCAGACCTGCGCGGGGATCATGTTCTTCATCCGCGCCGGGTGGGTGCGGCGCAGGTGCAGCACGGTTTCGACCGCCTTCATCTCGACCCGGGCGCGGGCGAATTCGAGGCCGCGCGGACCGATGCGGGGTTGCAGGAAAGACACGATCGGGCGCAGCCAGTCGGGCATCCGGCGCAGCGGCATGCCGCCTGCGGCCAGTGCGGTGTTGGTCAGAAATCCCTTGACCGCGCCGTCGCGTTTGCCTTTGTCGGTCAGGGGTCTGGTCGTCAACTGACCGTCCAGCAGCGCCAGCAGGTCAGCGCCCCGGTCGTTCCGCACGATCACCCACTGATCGCCGTCGCCACCCATGTAGCCCACCGTGATGTCGGCCAGCCGGTTGGTGTAGTCGACGCAGGTCTTGCAGGTCAGCGGAAAGAAATCGGCCGGCAGCTGGCTGATCGGCAGCGACAGGAAGGGCACCGCGCGCGGGGGGCGGCCATCGGTATAGCGCAACTCGACTTTGAAGTCGGTGCGAAACTCGAGATAGCTGATGGTTTCGGGATGCGGGTCGAGCAGGTTCAGAAATCCGTGAAACGCCTCGGTCGTGGTGTTGTCCGAACAGGGGGTGCCGATCACGGTGATCCGCTCGAACCCCAGTTCGGCCTCGAGCGCGCGCAGGGCGTAGATCTGGCAGGGAATGCCGATGAACGCAATCCGCTTGTGCCCTGCTGCCGCTGCCGGTTCCAGAAGCGCCAGCGTCGGGGCAAAGCCCATGCGCATCCCTCGCACCGCCGCCATGGCGGCGGGGTCGGTCACGATGACCGGCAGCGGCTTCCAGACATCCGCCGGGTCAGGGGCAACGGTCAGCACCGCATCGACCGCGCCGGTTTCCAGCAAACGGGCGGCGAGGGTCGTGGTGATGCCGGTCCATTGCGCGCCGGGGGCCGGGCGGGTCAGCCGTACGCGCAGCATCCGGTGGGTCACGCCGAAAAACCCCTCGTCGCCGGTGGTCGCTGCGGACCGGCCGTGGACGCGGGCCTCGAGCGCGGGATAGTCGGGCTGGATGAACTGGCAGGCCCGCCCGCAGGCCCGCCCGTCGCCCATCCGGCTGACCCCGCAATCGGTGCAAAGGCCCGGACGGGCGGCTCCGCCCAGCGGCGGGATGGTCAGGCCGGAAGGGGGGAAAGGCATGCTGTGTCCAACAGTCGGGTCAGCCCGACAGTGGCCGGGGGCCGACGGGGCGTCAAGCGCGATCCGGGCCCGGACCCGGATCGGACCGGGATCGGAGCGGGATCGGAGCGGGATCGGGTTCCGGCGACAGCAACCCGTGCGCGGGCGTCAGAGCGACGTCTGCGCCACGGTCGGCCTGCATCGCCGCCGGCAGGGAAGGGTCTTGAGATCGGTGCAAACGCCGGGAACGGCAGCGCGGGGGCAGTCGTGCCTGCCGTGACGATCTGGTCGCGGTGATGAGGCCCCCGGTTCCCATCGTGGCTGTCCTGCGCTAGCCTGCCCGGCAGGGAGGCCAGCATGACACACATCACCAGCCCGCTGCCGGATGTGGCGATCCGCGATATCTCGATCACCGACCGGGTGTTCGAGGGTTTGGCGGCCGACCCCGACCGGATCGTGCTGATCGACGGGCCGTCGGGGGCCGCAATGACCGGTGCGGTGCTGATGGACCGGGTGCGACGGCTGGCGGGCGGCCTGCTGGCGCAGGGCTTTGGCCGCGGGCAGGTGGTGGCGCTGATGGCTCCGAACATGCCGGACTATGTCGTGGTGTTTCATGCGGTGGCTCTGGCCGGCGGCACGATCACCACGATCAACCCGACGTATACCGCTGCCGAGTTGCAACACCAGTTGACCGACAGCGGCGCGATCCTGCTGGTGACGGTTCCCGCGTTTCTGGCCACGGCCGAGGCCGGGGCCGCGGGCACCCAGGTTCGCCACATCGCGGTGATCGGCGGGGCCGAGGGTGCCGCCGCGCTGGACGATCTGATGGGCCCGCCGCTGGCGCACCAGATGCCGGTCGATCTGGTCGGTCATCCGGTGGTCCTGCCCTACTCCAGCGGCACGACCGGCCTGCCCAAGGGGGTGCGACTGTCGCACCGCAATCTGGTGGTGAATGTCGATCAGGGCCTCGCCATGATCCGGATCGTGGCGGATGAGACGACTGTGGCCTTTCTGCCGTTTTTTCACATCTACGGCATGACGGTGCTGATGAACCTGCATCTGGCCGCCGGGGCGCGGCAGGTCACGATGCCGCGGTTCGATCTGCCGGCCTTTCTGCAGCATCTGCAGGACCACAAGGTGCGGATGGTCATGGCGGTGCCTCCGGTGGCCGTGGCGATGGCCAAACACCCGCTGGTCGATCAGTATGACCTGTCGGCGCTGAAGATTTTTGTCTCGGCGGCAGCCCCCCTTGGGGCGGACCTGTCGGATGCCGTCGGTCGGCGGCTGGGGGCGATCTGCATTCAGGGCTACGGGATGACCGAACTGTCGCCGATCTCGCATTTCAGCAACGAGCGCCACGCCCGCGCCGGGGCCGTGGGGGTCACCCTGCCCAATACCGAATGCAAGATCATCGACCCCGACACCGGCGCTGCCCTGCCGATGGGCGCAGAGGGCGAATTGTGCATCCGCGGCCCGCAGGTGATGCTGGGCTACCTCAACAACCCCGAGGCCACGGCTCGCACGATCGACGCCGAAGGCTGGCTGCACACCGGCGACATCGCCGCATTTGAGGCGGACGGGCAGTTGTTCATCAAGGACCGGCTCAAGGAACTGATCAAGGTCAAGGGTTTTCAGGTGGCCCCTGCCGAAGTGGAAGGGGTGTTGCAGACCCATCCCGCGGTGCTGGACGCCGCCGTGATCGGCGTGCCGGACGACGAGGCGGGCGAGGTCCCGATGGCGTTCATCGTGGCCAAACCGGGGGCGGACATCAGCGATCTTGCGGCCTTCCTGCGGGCATCCCTTTCCAGCTACAAGGTGCCCAGACACATTCGGACGGTCGATGCGATCCCGAAGTCGGCCAGCGGCAAGATCTTGCGGCGGGTGCTGAAGGCCGGGGTGGCGGGTTGATCGTGCGGCCCGTTCGACCTGCCCGGTTCGCGTGCTGCAAGCCCGTTCGAGGCGCTGGCAGCCCTCGCCCCGGGTCGAACGCCACCCGAGACCGGAACGGGCTGCCGCCTTTTCGGCCGGAATGAAGGCCGCTGCGGGTCCGGACGCCGGGTGCGCTGGATGGCGTCGGTCACCGGACCGGATGGGCTTGCGTCCCGATGTCAGGCGGTCACGGTCCAGGGGTCGCCATAGCGGTGTTCCAGCAGGTTCGGGGTGGCGCCGATGCGGTCCACCACGGCAAACAGTCCCGGATCGGCCAGCGGCGTGAGAACGCCGTGCCAGGTGCCGCGCAGCAGGTTGATGCCTTGGTGCCCGTTGCTCAGAAAGGCGCGCGGGGTTGCCTGCGGACCCGCGGTCACGACGATCAGGAACGGGTGTTGGGTCATCGGGATGAACGCCTGACTGCCGTCGGGGTGGCACTCGATCAGATCCAGTTGGCAAGGCAGGGCGCGGGGTTGCGCCAGAAAGATCGAAAGGCCGGCCCGCGCATCGCCGAAGTCGAGGCGCCCGAGGTCGTGGTGGCGTCGGCACAGCCCGGCATTGATCAGGCGGAAATCGCCGTCGGCCTGCAGCACATCGCCAAACCGGGCGAAGGCGGGTTGGGTCAAGGGTTCGGCTGTGATCTGACGCATGGCGGCCTTTGCTGCGAGGCCGGGGGGGTTCACACCCCCCGGACCCCCTGTGGGATATTTGTGCAGAGAAGAAGGGTTACCCCGGCAGTGCGAAAGCGCGCAGCCGGGCGTGACGGTGGATGTCCTTGTAAAGCAGATAGCGGAACGGACCGGGGCCCGCAGCATAGCAGGCCTGCGGACAGAAGGCGCGCAGCCAGAGGTAGTCGCCGGCCTCGACCTCGACCCAGTCGCTGTTGAGTTTGTAGACCGCCTTGCCTTCGAGCACATAAAGTCCGTGCTCCATCACATGGGTTTCTTCGAACGGGATCAGACCGCCGGGCTGGAAGGTCACGATGTTGACCTGCATGTCGTGGCTGAGATCGTCTGGGGCGATGAACCGGGTGGTGGCCCAGCAGCCGCCGGTGTCAGGCATGGCAAGGGCGGGGTGGTCCTGTTCGTTGGTCACGAAGGCAGGTGGGGCGGGCCAGCCCGGAGCGGGTTCGTAGAGCTTGCGGATCCAGTGCAACAGGACCGGCGCGTCGCCCGGGTTGGCGATGCGCCAGTCGGAACCGGGGGGCAGGTAGGCATAGCCGCCGGGGGCCAGACCGTGCGCCCGGTTGTCGAGCGTCAAAGTCGGGTGGCCATGGGTGACGAACAGGACACCTTCGGCTCCCGGGTCGGGTTCGGGGCTTTGCGAGCCGCCCTGCGGTGCAATGTCGAGAATGTACTGCGCAAAGGTTTCGGCAAAACCCGACAGCGGCCGCGCGAGGATCCAGGCGCGGGTGCCGGTCCATCCGGGCAGACGGGACGTGACGATATCGGTCATCACGCCGCGCGGGATCACCGCATAGCTGGGGGTAAAGATCGCGCGCCCGGTGTGCAGGGTCGACTGCGGCGGAAGGCCGTCGCGGGGGCCGGCATACCGGGTCATGGCAGCAGCGCCTTCAGGCGCAGTTCGGCAATCCGCTCGACCGCCGCGCAGGCGGTCTGCATCTCGGTTGCGGGGTCGTTGGCGAGGCGGGCGTCAAAGGCGGCGCGGATGCCGGCCCTGGTGGTGTCGCGCACCGCGATGATGAACGGAAAGCCGTGCCGGGCGGTGTAGGCGCTGTTCAGCGCCGCGAAGGTCTGGAGTTCCCGGTCGGTCAGGGCATCAAGGCCTGCGGCCGCCTGCTCGGCCGCGCTGTCGGGGGTCAGGCGTCGGGCGGCAGCCAGTTTGCCGGCAAGGTCGGGATGCGCCCGCAGGACGCCGAGGCGGTCTTGCGGGCTGGCGGCGCGAAACACCCGGGTCAGGGCGTTGTGCAGGCCTGTGGCACAGTCATGCGCCGGGCCCAGTTCCAAGGCATGCGCGCGGCTGGCGATCCACGGCGAATGTTCGAAAATACCGCCATACCGTGCGACGAACTCTTCATGTCCCATCTGAGAGGGGCGGTCAAACCGCTTGAACGGGTGCGCCTTTGCCCAGTGCCGGGCAATATCGATGCGGCGGGGAAACCAGACCTCTTTATGGGATTTTGCATAGTCGAGAAATCGTCGCAGTCCTGCGACCTTGCCAGGACGACCGATCAGGCGACAGTGCAGGCCGACCGACAGCAACTTTGCCGACCCGGCTGCGCCCTCGGCATACAGGGTGTCGAAGCTGTCTTTCAGATAGCGAAAGAACTGTTCGCCGTCGATGTAGCCGGGTGCCGTGGCAAAGCGCATGTCGTTGGCCTCCAGGGTGTAGGGGATCACCAGTTGCGCGCGGTCCTGCAGGTCGAGCCAATAGGGCAGGTCGTCGTCATAGGCATCCGACAGCCAGTCGAACGCGCCGGTTTCCGCAGCCAGCCGCACCGTGTTGACCGAACAGCGCCCGGTATACCAGCCGCGCGGCGGGGTGCCCACCACCTCGGCATGCAGCCGGATCGCTTCGGCGATCTGGGCGCGCTCGACGGCTTCGGGCATGTCGCGGTGGTCGATCCATTTCAGCCCGTGCGAGGCGATCTCCCAGCCGGCAGCCAGCATCGCCGCGACCGGTTCGGGGTTGCGGGCCAATGCCGTGGTCACCCCGAACACGGTCACCGGAATGTCCAGCGCGGTGAACAGCCGGTGCAGCCGCCAGAACCCCGCGCGCGCGCCATAGTCATACAGCGACTCGATGTTCCAGTGCCGCTGCCCCGGCCAGGACGTGGCAGCGGCGATGTCGGACAGGAACGCCTCGGACCCTGCGTCGCCGTGCAGGATGTTGTTTTCGCCGCCCTCTTCGTAGTTCAGCACCACAGACACGGCGATTTTCGCCCCGCCGGGCCATTCGGCATCGGGCGGGGTGGGGCCGTAGCCTCGGAAATCGCGGGGGTAGCGGGTCATGCTGTCTCCTGTGGGCACCAGACGATCCGGGTCGAAGGCCCGATACGTTCAAGAAACCGCAGAAAGACCGGCGCGGCAAGGCGACTGTCGCCTTTTGGCCCCGCGGGACGTTAGGATCACCAGGCAAACAGGCGGGAGCGGGTCTATGAGCGACGGGCAGGGGACGGGCGGGCCGGGGACGGGCGGGCCGGGCGGGCCGGGGGCGGGCGGGACGGGGACGGGCGGGACGGGGACGGGCGGCGGGCGGCTCACGACACATGTGCTGGATACCGCGCGCGGCGTCCCGGCAGCCGGGGTCCGGATCCGCCTTTCGCGGATCAGCGGGGCGACCCATACCGGTCTGGCAGAGACGCTGACCAATGCCGACGGACGCTGCGCTGCGCCCCTGCTGGCGGGTGCGGATCTGGTCGCAGGGGTCTATGAGGTGGTCTTTGCCGCGGGGGACTATCTGCGCGCCACCGGGCAGGCCGGGGAGGGTCTGCTGTTTCTGGACGACATCCCGATCCGCTTTGGCGTGGCCGACCCGGGTGCCCATTACCACGTCCCGTTGCTGATCAGCCCCTTTGCCTATTCGACCTACCGGGGTAGTTGAGTCCTGTCTTGAATCGCGCGGCGAAACCGCGTGATCTGGACGGGTTTGCCAGAAGGGGCATTGGATGGACAGGACGTGGATCATCGGCGGCGCTGCGCTGGCGCTTGGGCTTTGCGGCGACGCCGTGCAGGCGGCGATCACGGCGGATCAGCTTTGGGCAGCCTGGCAGAAGGCCGGTGCCGAACTGGGCCTCGTGGTGAAAGCCGGTTCGACCGCGCGCGACGGCGCGACGCTGCGCCTGCGCGACGTGACGTTGACGCCGACCGGGTCCGGTCTGCAGGACATGCGGGCGGCGACGGCCGAGGTCACGCTGACCGAAGGCGCGGATGGCTCGGTCACCGTGGTTCCCGCGCCAGAACTGGTGGCGACGGCCGAGGGCGGGGCGGAGGCCGCCACGCTGACCCTGGCGCAGGACGGCCTGAGGATGGTCGTCACCGAACTTCTGGGCGAGATGCGCTATGAGGTGACGGGGGCCGGTCTGTCGGCCCGGTTTGCCAGTGTCGTAGACTCTGCGGGCGCCGCCGAAAACAGCCCGGTCGAGCAGGCCGCGATGCAGATCGACGTGGCGCTGGCCGATGTCGCGCTGCTGCTGACCGATGTGCCGGCCCGGAACCGCAGCTTTTCGGTCGATCTGGCAGCCCGGCACCTGAGCTATGATGTCAGGTCGGATAACCCGGCGCTGCAGATGAAGACCACGCAGACCAGCGTGACCGAGGCGGTGGCGATCACGGGTACCTTTGACTTGCCGACGACCATCGCCCTGGCCGATCTGACAACCCCCGAGGCCTGGGCGCAGGCGCTGCGCGAAGGCATGGCGCTGCGCCTGAAGGCCACTCAAGGCGCGTCGCGAGCGACCAGCAAGGACGAAAACCCGTTCCTGCCGATGGACATGACGATTTCAAGCCTGCCCGGCGCGACCGAACTGGCGCTCGGCAAGGCTGGCTTTTCGCTGTTGTCGACCGGCGAAGGGGCCGGAGTGACGGCGACCTCGCCGATGCTGCCGTTCCCGCAGCTTGATGTCGCCATCGGCCCGCTGGTCGTGAGTCTGGCGGTGCCGATCCTGACGGGGGTCGATGCGGGGGTCTATGGCCTGACCCTGAAACTGGCCGACATGGTGGTGAACGAGGCGGCCTGGGCGGCGATCGACCCGGGGGCCGTGTTGCCGCGCGACCCGGCGCAACTGTCGGTCGAGACGTCGGGAACCATGAAGATCGACCTTTTTGCCCTGATGGCTGCTGAAAGCGCCGGCATGACCGACGTCACGCCACCCGAACCGCTGACGCTGGAGATCGCCGAGGTGCAGGTTTCGGTGGCAGGCGCGCGGCTGACCGGGTCGGGATCGTTCCGCTTTGACAACACCTCGGGCCAACCGGTGCCCGTGGGCACGGCCGCGGCGACGCTGACCGGCGGCAACGGGCTGATCGATGCGCTGGTTCTGACCGGCATCCTGACCGAGGAGGACGCGGGCGGCGCGCGAATGCTGATGGCGATGTTCATGGACGCGGGCGCGGGCGCGGGCGCGGGCGC
>Ga0105047_10013111_pt1 | contig 13288 bp, 11 predicted proteins | sample MAT04_FD_78384 | JGI IMG/M metagenome (GOLD analysis project Ga0105047, IMG submission 78384) | Freshwater microbial communities from Lake Fryxell liftoff mats and glacier meltwater in Antarctica - MAT-04 (megahit assembly) | ecosystem: Environmental > Aquatic > Freshwater > Ice > Liftoff...
CGATCGGTTCCGGGGTCGTGACGGCGGTGACGAAGGGAATTGCCGGGGTGAAGGGCGTTGCGGCCAGGATGCGCGTGCGGGCGCCGAGTTCCGGCCGGTGCCGCACGTAGAAGGCATAGGTCACGCAATCGACGCAGGTCGCGTCCGCCTCGCCTTTCGCCACACGCTCGATGTTGGCGGGCTGGCTATGCGTCTCGGTGATCCGGCCAAAGACCGGCGCGCCGTGGGCGACGTCGGCGAGGGCGCGGCGGGGCAGGTTCATTCCGGAATTGGAGTGGCGGCTGTTGAACACGAAGTCCACGCCGCGCAGGTCTTCCAGCACCCGGTAAGGGGCATCGGCGCCGACGATGAAGACGCCCGCATGCAGGCCGGGCGCGCAATGCGCTGCCGTGTAGCAGGGCACGCCGAGCAGCCGCGCCTGGCCGCGATAGACGGTCTGCAGTGGATAACCGCAGACCTGGGTGAAGAGGTTCTCCGCCTCGATCGCGCCGGGCACGGGCGGGCGGTCGAAGCTGAGCTCGACCGGCAGGCCGGGCTGGTCCATCTCCTCGCGCAGGGCGGCCCAGAACGCGGCATTGGCAGCGCGCATCTCGGGCAGGTTGTACATGGGCAGGCTGGCGCGCCACGGCGCGGGGCTTGAACTCTGCATCTGGCGATCCTTGCACCGAAAAAGTGCCGCCGATCATGTGGCGCGCGAAGGGGGGCGGCAAGGACCGCACATCGGGATGCTTGCAGCCGGCAATCCGTGACGACATGTTGCATTCATGATCACCCTCCCCCTGCCCAAGCCCGAAATCCTGGCGCGCCGCGACGAGATCCTGGTCGATCTCGGCCGATTGCTGCCCGCCGATGCGGTGATCGGCGAGGCGATCCGCATGAAGCCCTACGAGACGGACGGGCTGGCCGCGTACCGGCAGATGCCGCTCGCCGTCGTGCTGCCCCGCACCACGGCAGAGGTCGCCTCCGTGCTGCGCTACTGCCACGAGAACGGTATTCGCGTGGTGCCCCGTGGCGCGGGCACCTCGCTTGCGGGGGGCGCATTGCCGCTGGCGGACGCGATCGTGATCGGGCTGATGCGCATGAACCGCATCCGCGAGATCAACCTGGAGGACCGTTACGCGGTGGTGGAAGCTGGCGTGACGAATATCGGCATCACCAAGGCCGTGGAGGACGATGGCTTCTTCTACGCGCCCGACCCGTCGAGCCAGTTGGCCTGCATGATCGGCGGCAATGTGATGATGAATTCCGGCGGCGCGCATTGCCTGAAATACGGCGTCACCGCGAACAACCTGCTCGGCCTCACCTTCGTGACCATCGAGGGCGAGGTGATCGAAATTGGCGGCCGGCACCTGGACGCGGCGGGCTATGACTGGCTCGGCCTCATCACCGGCAGCGAGGGCCAGCTCGGCATGGTGACCGAGGTGACCGTGCGCATCCTGCGCGGACCCGAGGGCGCGCGCGCCATGCTCGCCGCCTTCGACGCCGTAGAGGTCGCCGGCGCCGCGGTCGATGCGATCATCGGTTCGGGGATCATCCCCGTCGCGCTCGAGTTCATGGACAAGCCCTGCATTCACGCCTGCGAGGCCTTCGCCCACGCGGGCTATCCGCTCGATGCCGAGGCGATGCTCATCATCGAGGTCGAGGGCAGCGTGGCCGAGCAGGACATCCTGCTCGGCAAGATCCGCGACATCTGCGCGCGCTTCAACCCGATCAGCATGAAGCTGGCCGAAAGCGCCGAGCAGTCGCTCGCCATCTGGAAGGGCCGCAAGGGCGCCTTCGGGGCGGTGGGGCGCATCAGCCCGGACTACCTCTGCATGGACGGCACCATCCCGACCGGCGAACTGCCGAACGTGCTCAAGCGCATCGGCGAGATGAGCGTGAAGTACGGCCTCGGCGTCGCCAACGTGTTCCACGCGGGCGACGGCAACCTGCACCCCCTCATCATGTTCGACGCCAACGACCCGACGAGCTTCCGCAAGGCGGAGGATTTCGGCGCCGAGATCCTGAAGCTCTGCGTCGAGGTCGGCGGCTGCCTGACCGGGGAGCACGGCGTGGGCGTCGAGAAGCGCGACCTGATGACGTCGCAGTTCACCGCGGGCGAACTGAACATCCAGCGTGCGGTGAAAACGGCGTTCGATCCGCAATGGCTGCTGAACACGGCCAAGGTCTTCCCACTTGAGGGCAATCCGAAGATCGCGGCATGAGCATCCTCGCACCGGACACGGAGCAGGCGCTCGCCGCCGTGGTCGCCCGCGCCCATGCCGCGCGCGAGCCATTGGCCATCGAGGGGCGCGGCACCAAGCGCGCCATGCTGCGCCCGGTCCAGGCGGCGCGCACGCTCTCCACCCGCAACCTCACCGGCATCACACTCTACCGCCCGACGGAGCTGATGATCCGCGCCCGTGCCGGCACACCCGTCCCGGAAATCGAGGCTGCCCTGGCCGAGAACAACCAGCAGATCATCGCCGAGCCGCCCGACCTCGGCGCCATGTTCGGCGCGACCGAGGCCGCGACGTTGGGCGGCATGGTCGCCACCAACCTCTCCGGCCCGCGCCGCATCATGTGGGGTGCCATGCGTGACCACGTCCTCGGCATCCGCGCCGTGACGGGCGAGGGCGAGGTGTTCCGCTCCGGCGGGCGCGTGCTCAAGAACGTCACGGGGCTCGATCTCTGCAAGCTGCTGACCGGCGCGCACGGCACGCTGGGCGTGCTGACCGAGGTGACGCTGAAGGTGCTGCCGCGCGCGGAGGCCACCGGCACGCTCGCCATCCGCATGTCCGACGTGGCGCGCGGCGTGGCAGCCCTGAGTGCCGCGCTCGGTTCGCCCTACGGCATCAGCGGCGCAGCCCTGCTGACCGATGGGCACGCGGCACTCGGCCTGCCCGGCATGGTGGCGCTGGCCCGCATCGAGGACTTTGCCGATAGCGTGACCTACCGCCTGGCGCGACTGCGCGACGACATGGCCGCCCATGGCCAGAGTACCCTGCTCGACACGCCGGCCTCGCACGCGATCTGGCGCGCGGTGCGCGACGCCGAGCCGCTCGGCGCCGCAGCGGAGGATGCGGTGTGGCGCATTTCCGTAGCCCCTTCCGAGGCGGCGGAGACGGCGGCCGGCCTCACCCGGGCCTTCGGTGCGAAGCTGATGTTCGATTGGGGCGGCGGGCTGATCTGGGTGGCAGGCCCGGCGAACGAGGCCGCGCATGCCGCGGTGATGCAAGCGGCCGAGGCGGCCGGCGGCAGCTTCACGCTGTTCCGCGCGCCCGCCTCGCTGGCGGCCTCCGTCCTCGTGCTGCCGCCGGAAACGCCACCGCTCGCTGCCATCGCGCGGCGCGTGAAGGCCACGCTGGACCCCGCCGGCGTGCTCAATCCCGGCCGCATGCAGGCATGAAGCCGGCGCCACACCAAGGAGAACACGCATGTCCTTCCTCGTCGACTGCCTTGCCCTGCTGACCCTTCTGGCCTTCTCCGCGGTGTTCGCGGTGGTGCTGATGGATGAGCTTGATCCGGCCTGGAACGCGACCGCGATGCCGGTGCGCCTGCGGCTGCTGCGCTGGATCGGGGGGACGCTGCTCTTGCTGTGGCTGCTGGCGCTGGCAGGCTGGATGGGGCTGCCGGGCAGCCTGGTGCGGCTGCTTTCGGGCAGCATCTGGTCGGGCGTGACCGTGATCGCGGCGATCCTGGGCCTGGTCGTGCTGCTGGGCGGAATGCTGTTGCTGGCGCGCCAGGCGCTGGCGGTGCGAAGCGCCACCCTGCGCGGTCATGTCATCGCGTGCCAGATTCCCTATGCGGCGCTGCTGGTCGGCGTCGGCTGCCTCCAGGCGGCGCTGGGCAGCAACTAAGGGGTCTGGACGTCTGGCGGAGCCACCCCACTTCCGGCTTCCACCAACCTCCCACCCGGAACACCGCATGATCTGGATACCCCTCGCCCTGATGGCGATCACTTTGCTGCTCGCGCATGTGAGCAGTGCCGCGACAATGCCCTCGGCGGCCGCGACCTTCCTCTCTGCCGTCGTTGCGGGGGCCGCGCTGTGGTTTCTGGCGCTGCTGTTCACCACGGTCGATCTTCTGGACCTCGCGCGCGAGACGACCGAACGGGCGGCCACACTCGCCGCTGAGCATCCCGGCCGCGTGACCGTGGGCCTGGCCGCCCTCGGCCTGCTGCTTGGCTTCGCGGGCGGCGGCAGCGCGGCCGGGCGGGCCGTGGCGGCCGATCCGCAGGGGCCGCTGGTCAGTCTTGCTGCGCCGGTGCTGATGGCCGGGGCGGGGATGGTTCTGGTGCTGGCGGCGCTGCTGCGGATCTGAGCGGCGGCGCGATTACGACGCCGCCCCGGACTCCCTCGATGGTCCAGACATACGGCCCCGGATCGGGCCCCACGGCGCCAAGCCGTTCCGTCGAAAGGTCGGGCAGGACCAGCATCGATGCGGTCCAGGCTCATCGCACCGATCGCCATGACTGAGTGCGCCGGCAATCCTCGAAGCGGCCCTGCGCTATGGCGATGGTCAGGCCGAGCAGCTCTTCGTGACGAAGCTTGCCGTCCCGGCGGTCGCCTGACCGCGGGACCGGCGCACCTGGCCTGCCGTAACGCCGACCACATCGGCGATGATGAGGGCCCCGAAGATGGCGGCGGCCAGCGCGCCCAGGCCATGGTCGGCCAGAAGATCCAGTGCGCGCGTCGGATGCCAACCCTTTAAATGCGGCGCGATACACGCCATGAACAGGCTGACACTTCGCCTCCGGGGGCACCAGATGCAGACCCACTTCACGGCCGAACAGCTTCGCGACCCGGATACGGCCGAGAGCAACAAGATCCTGCGCACCTGCGTGCATTGCGGGATGTGCACGGCCACCTGCCCGACCTTCCTGCTGCTGGGCGACGAACTGGATTCCCCGCGCGGCCGCATCTACCTCATCAAGGACATGCTGGAGAACGACCGTCCGGCCTCGGAGCTGGAGGTGCGGCACGTGGACCGCTGCCTCTCCTGCCTCTCCTGCATGACGACCTGCCCCTCGGGCGTGAACTACATGCACCTGGTGGACCACGCGCGGCGCCACATCGAGGAGACCTATGTCCGGCCCTGGCCCGAACGCGCGCTGCGCGCGGTGCTGGCGCGCGTGCTGCCGAATCCGGCGCTGTTCCGCCTCTCGCTGCGCGCCGCTGCCCTGTCGCGTCCGCTGGGCAGGCTGATCCCCGGCCAGTCGATGACGGCGCAGCGCCTGCGCGGGATGCTGGCCCTGGCGCCGGCGAAGCTGCCGCCGCCGAGCCCCGCGCAGGAGCCGCAGATCCATGCCGCAGAGGGCGCCCGCCGAGGCCGCGTCGGACTGCTGACGGGCTGCGCGCAGAAGGTGCTGAACCCCACGATCAACGAGGCCACCATCCGCCTGCTGACGCGCATGGGGATCGAGGTGGTGATCACGCCGGGCCAGGGCTGCTGCGGCGCGCTGACGCACCACATGGGCCAGCATGATCCCGCCATGGAAGCCGCGCGCAAGAACATCCGCGCCTGGTCCGCCGAGATCGAGGGGCAGGGGCTGGACGCGATCGTGGTGAACGCTTCGGGCTGCGGCACCACGCTCAAGGATTACGGCTTCATGTTCCGCGAGGAGCCCGATGCGGCGGATGCCGCGCGCATCTCGGCGCTGGCCATGGACATCACCGAGGTACTGGAGAAGTTCGGCTATGCGCCGACGCGCGAGAAGGCGGGCGTGACGGTCGCATATCACTCCGCCTGCTCGCTGCAGCATGGGCAGAAGATCACGGCGCTGCCAAAGCAGCTTCTGGCGCGCGCGGGCTTCACCGTGAAGGAACCGGCCGAGGGACACATCTGCTGCGGAAGTGCGGGCACCTACAACATCCTGCAGCCCGAGATCGCGGGGCAGTTGCGCGCCCGCAAGCTCGAAAACATTGCGCGAACGCGGGCGGACGTGATCGCGGCGGGCAACATCGGCTGCATGACACAACTGGCTGGGGATGCGCTGCCCGTCGTGCACACCGTGGAACTGCTGGACTGGATGGCAGGCGGTCCGAAGCCCGCCGGCCTCTGCTGATGCATCCTTGAGGGTCCGCCCCTCCTTCTCGTGGCCTTTCCCGCCCCCAGGCTGACATATCCCCGGAAGTTCGGTTATCTGCCGACAACGAATCCCGGGAGTGAATGCCGTGCACCGCCGCGCCCTGCTTGCCATGCCTGCCCTGCTGGCCGCCCCGGCACTCGCCCAGGGCAGCTTCCCCGACCGGCCGATCGCGCTGGTCGTGGGCTTCCTGCCCGGCGGATCGGTGGACATCGGCGCGCGCCTGTTGGCCGATCGGATGGCGCCGCGCATCTCGCCCACGGCGCGCATCATCATCGAGAACCGGCCAGGCGCCGGCGGCTCACTCGCTGCCGAATACGTGACGCGACAGCCCTCCGACGGGCATACGCTCACCGTCTCCTCTGCGTCCAGCCATGCGACCAACCCGGCCGCTTTGCCGGACACGGTGCGTTACGACCCGGTGGCCGATTTCTCGCACGTCGCCATCATCGGCGGCGGGCCCATGGTGCTCGCCGTGCCGGGCAGCAGCCCGCACCGCAACGTGGCGTCGCTCGTCGCGGCCGCGAAGGCGGCACCCGCGCCGCTGCTCTGGGGCACCTCCGGCTCGGGCGGGATCGGCCACCTGACCGGTGAACTGATCGCGCATCGAAGCGGCTTCCGCGGCGAGTTCGTGCCATATCGCGGCGGCTCGGCCGTGCTGGAGGCGATGCGTAAGGCCGAGATCGATTTCTCGGTCGAGGTCATGGCCTCGGCGTTGCCGCATCTGCGCGACGGCTCCTCGCGCGCGCTGGCGATCTCGGCCCCGACGCGCCACCCGCAACTGCCCGATGTGCCGACCCTGCAGGATGCCGGGCTGGCCGGATTCGACATCATCACCTGGAACGTGCTGCAGGGTCCGCGCGGCATCCCCGAGCCGATTCTGTCCCGCCTCAACCGTGCCGCCATGGACGCGATGGCCGACCCCGAATTGCGCCGCCGCCTGACCGCCGCCGGCATCGACCCGGCCGAGCCCTCCACGCCTGAGAGCACGCGCGCCTTCATCGCGGCGGAACTGGCGAAGTTCCGAGGGATCGTGCGCGAAACAGGGCTGCGCCTGGGGCGCGGCTGAGCCGCCTGCGCGCGGCACCGATCCGCGCTATATCCGCGCGCATGAACGCCATTCTCGACTGGTTCCAGGCCCGGCCCTGGTGGTCCGCCTTCCTGCTTGGCGCCGCCTCGGTCCTGGCCTTGCCGCCGATCTACGCGGTGCCCGTGCTCCTGCTGACCATCCCGGCTTTCCTCAAGCTGATCGGCCGTGCGCCGGACTGGCGGCGGGCCGCGTGGTGGGGGGCGGGCTTCGGCTTCGGTCATCAATTGGCGGGCCTCTACTGGATCACCCATTCACTCTTCACCGACATCGGGCGCTGGTTCTGGCTGGTGCCGGTCGCGGCACCGGGCATCGCCGTGCCGATGGCGCTGTTCAGCGTGATACCGGCCGTCATCGCGTGGCGAATGCGCGAAGGATGGCCGCGCGTGGCCGGCTTCGCTGCCGCATGGGTGCTGGCCGAGATGCTGCGCGGCGTGCTGTTCACGGGCTTCCCCTGGAACCTGCTGGGCACCGCCTGGGCCTTCCATCCGGTGCCGCTGCAACTGGCCAGCGTCATCGGCGTGCATGGGCTGTCGCTGCTGACCGTGCTGCTGGCGGGCTTGCCGTTGCTGGCGCGGCGGCGCGCGCTGGCGGGCGGCGCCGCGATCCTGGCGCTCTGGATGGGCTTCGGCGTCTGGCGGCTGGAGGCGACGCCGCCGGCCGAGACCGCCGTCCGCCTCGTCCTGGTGCAGGGCAACGTCGCCCAGGACCTCAAATGGGACCCGGCGCAGCGCATGCCCATCTTTCAGCGCTACCTCACGCTCTCGGCCGACGCTGCCCAGGCCGAGGCGGACGCCCATCCCAACTCGCCGGTTCTGGTCATCTGGCCCGAGACGGCGAGCCCCTTCCTCCTCGCGCAGGACCCCGATGCCATCCGGATGGCGTCCGAGGCCCTGCCGCCGGGCGGTATTCTGCTGGCGGGCACGGTACGGGCGGAATGGGCGCCGGACGGGCGACTGACGTCGCTCTACAACAGCTTGGTCGGACTCGATGCCGGTGGCGGAATCCTCGGCATCTTCGACAAGTCGCATCTCGTGCCGTTTGGCGAATATATGCCGCTCGGCGGTATCATCCCAATCCGGATGGTCATGGGTGGCGCCGACTTCATGGCTGGCCCGGGGCCCGCGCCACTGCCGTTGCCGGGCGGCATCCCGGCGCCGGGGCCGCTGATCTGCTACGAGGTGATCTTCTCTGGCCGCGTGGTGGGGCGGGAGCGTCCAGGCTGGCTTCTCAATGTAACGAACGACGCGTGGTTCGGCACCTCGGCCGGGCCCTACCAGCACGAGGCGGCGGCGCGGCTTCGCGCGGTGGAGGAGGGCCTGCCCATGGTGCGCGCAGCGCAAACGGGAATCTCGGTTGTATTCGACGCAGTAGGGCGCCAACGCGCGCGCCTGCCGCTAGGTGCCAGCGGCACGCTGGGCACCGCATTGCCCGAATCGCTGACCGTGACGCCCTTCTCGTATTTTGGATTGTGGATCCCCGGCGTTTTGATGGTCGCGTTGCTGGCCAGCGGCGGGTGGCGGAACCGACTGAGACAGCCACAACGCCCGTGAATCGCTGCCATTTCCCACACGCGGGGCGGTTGTAATTTAATTATTGAGAATTAGGAAATATATTGACGCTTCCTTGTTGGAGGGGTAGGAATATCGAAGGCGACGAATGAACCAAGGCGCAGAGCGCGCCTCGGGTTCACCAGGCAAAGATTGCTACGCGCGCATGGTTGCGCGCGGGACGAGATTGAATTGATGAAGCCGCAACCGCCGAGGCTGCCTGGAGTTTTATTTGGAATGAGAGAATCGATGGTCTCTGGAGAAACGGGCGGGCGGGTCGAAAAGGAGCATCGGCCCAGCCCGATCGACGTTCACGTCGGTTCGCGCGTCCGGCTCCGCAGGACGCTCCTGGGCATGAGTCAGGAGCGCCTCGGCGAAGCCCTGGGCCTCACCTTCCAGCAAGTGCAGAAGTACGAGCGGGGCGTGAACCGGATCGGTGCCTCCCGCCTCTTCGACCTCTCGCGCGTGCTCGACGTGCCGATCAGCTTCTTCTTTGATGACATGCCCGGCGCCGTTGGTGGCAGCCAGGGCTTTGCCCGCCGTGTCGCCGGCTTTGCCGAGGGGCAGCAGGGCTTCGAGGATGACACGCTGCACCGCCGCGAGACGCTGGAACTGGTGCGCGCCTACTACCGCATCTCGGACCCCTCGGTCCGCAAGCGCGTGTTCGACCTGATCAAGGCGATGACCCCCTCGGACTGAGGGGCTCACAACGCACGTACCTCACGCGCGGGCAATGTTGCCCGCCAGCGCGAGATGGCCTCGCGGCTTAGAATCTCTCTGATGAAGTGCAGAGTGCGCCCCGCCGCATTATCACACGGTCACGATGACCTCTGCCGCACTGGACGGATTGAGCCGCGCATTCGCCGTCAGGATTTCAGCCGGCGGGTCCATCCTTGGAGACCGGGTGCCACGACGCGACTGCGCCGCGGCACCCGCCTCATCGCCTTTCGCTCAGAACGCGAAGCGCGATCCGAGCAGCACGCTGCGCCCCGCTGTCTGGAAACCGTTCACTGGCTCCCAGTCGCTGTTGGTCAGGTTGCGCGCTTCCACGAAGGCCGTGACCTGTGGCATCACGCGGTAGCTCGCGGTGATGTTGAGGATCGTGCCTGTCTTGTTGTTGCGCGGCTGGCTAATGCTGGCGCCCGTGTTCGTATAGCTGGCGAAGGCCCCTTCCGGCGTGCGACCCGTGAACAAAAGCTGCGGCGCGATCACGAAGCCGGGCAGCGGCTCAATCCGGGCCGTCGCGCTGATCACGTGCTCTGGCCGGCGCGGCAGCGGGCGCTGGGTGCGCGCGTCCACCGCGTCGGTGATGGTCCAGGCCAGCTCCGTCGTCAGCCAGGCGAAGGGCCGTAGCGCCAGGCCCAGCTCCACGCCCTTCAGGTTCGCGCGGTCGATGTTCACCAGCGTGTTGAACTGCTGGTTGAAGTTGATCAGGTCGGTCACGCGGGACTGGAAGAAGGTGAAGCCGATGGTGGCGAAACGCGGCTGGTCGAAGCCCGCGATATCCATCTCGGCGCCGAATTCGTAGCCGATGCTGCGCTCGGGCTTCAGGTTCGGGTTGCCGCGGAACGCCGTGCCGATGGCGCCGAACCGCTGGTAGAGGGAAGGGGCGTTGAAGCCGGTCCCGCCCGAGGCGCGCAGCCGCATGTTGGCCTCGGGCACAGCGTAGATCGCGCCCACCCGCCAAGTTGTTTCGCCAACGAAGCCACTCACGTCGTCGTGCCGGAGAGCGGCCGTCACGTCCAGGCGCTCCCACAGGCGGTACTGCACGCCGGCGTGCCCCGCCACCGTGTCCTGCTTGGCGTTGACGGTGGTGCGGAAGGGCAGGTTGCCGGCGCGGCTCACCACCTCCTCGTGCCCGAAATTCACGCCGAAGCTGAGCGCGCCATCCGCTGCCGGGCCAAAGCCTGGCAAGCGAACCACATTGCCCCAATCCACGCTCTGCCGCGTGCCGCGGTAGTAGTCGTTGGCACGCGCGGTGCTGAGCCGGTCGGGCAGGTTGGTGTAGGTGCGGCGGTCCTCCGTAACGGCGAGGCGCAGGCCCGTGGTCCAGGCGCCGCCCAGCAACCGCGTCTCGCCGCGCAACTGACCGAACCAGCGCCGGTCATCGGCGGTGTAGTTCGGGTCATCGCGCGGGACGCTGTCGAGGCCGATGCGGTTCTCGCGCCAGCGCACCGTGCCCTCGAGGCGTGTCCCCTCGACCGGCGTATAGCCGAGGCGCGCCGTGGCTGCCGTGCCGCGGAAACCGTCCGCCTCGCCCAGTGAGCGCTGGAAGCGCGAGGCGGTGGCGTTGAACCCCTGCGTCGAGACGTTGTTCAGGCTCGCCAGGTAGTCGAAGGCACCGACCGTGCCGGTGACGCCGCCGCCCGTCCGCAGCGTGCGCTGCGTGCCGCCCGCGACCTCCCCATAGGGCATGAAGGTGCGGTCGGCCGGCGCGCGGCGGGTGACGAGATTGATCACGCCACCCACCGCGGCGCTGCCGTAGAGCGAGGAGGCCGGGCCGCGCAGCACCTCGATCCGCTCGATATCAAAGAGCGTTTCATTGCCGAAGTTGAAGGCGCCATTGGGTTCGGACGGATCATTGATCGGCACGCCATCCAGCAGGACGAGGGTGGAGCGCCCGGAATTGCCGCGCAGGAAGGCGGTCGCCTGCTGCCCGGTGGCGCCGGACTGTGCGATGCGCACGCCGGGCACCGAGGCGAGTGCTTCAGCGACCGTGGCGTAGCCGCGCTCCTCGATGGTGCGGCGGTCGATGACGGTGATGGAGGCGGGCACCCGATCGAGCGGGGTGGGCACGCGGGTGGCGGTAACGATGGTCTCCGGGATGGCGGTCTGGGCGTAAGCGGGCGCGCCCGCTGCCAGGATGGCGGCGGTGCTCAACAGGATTCGGCGCATGGGAACTCCCCTTGCTGCGCGTGACGTCAATGCCGCGCGAGATCACTCCCGCACGACGGCTGGCGCCGAGCTCGCAAACGGAACAAGTCCGTGGCACCGGTGCACCCCGCCCGGTACGCGCGAGAACAACTCTGCGAAGGCCGGTCTCCTGGCTCGCGGGTCACCGCCTCGGCCCGCCTTCTCACCCCCGCGAGGGAGCAATGGCAGATGGACCGAGACTCTCCGCCTACAGTTGCGGGGGCAGCTGCGGATTGGGGGCAAGGCTGGGCGGCTGGTTGACCAGACACCACGCATCCCTTTCACGCATTCCCGTTTCAACCCTCATCGGGTCACCGTCGCATGGGAATCAACTAGCGCGGATTATATCACCCAGCCAAGGGCCTTAATGCCGACCCAGAGCAACGCGCCAAGAACGAAGGTCGCGAAGAGGCAGCCGAGCAGGGTGAGCCCCACGCCGATACCGACCACCCGGTTATCGGACTCAACGACGCCGAGTGCCATCACGATGGTGCCGAAGGCGGGCGGGCCATTGGTGCCTGGGCCCGGCAGGATGAGCATGAGCGCGCTGTAGACCGTGAGCCAGCCCACGATCCGGTCGCCCAGGGCGCCGACGAAAAAGCCCGGTCGCGGCTTCACGTAGCGCTCGATCTTGTTGATCCAGGAGGACCCGTTGCCGCTCAGCCGCAGCAGGTCCTCCCGCTTGATGGATTGCCGGGCGATGAAGCGCGGGAGCTTCGGCACCCGCCGGCCCATGCCCATCTGCACGCCGAGAATCAGCATCGGGATGCCAAAGACCGATGCCATGCCGGGCAGCAGCGAGGGCAGGCAGAGGAGCAGGATGAGGAGGCCGAAGGCACGGTCCCCGAACGCCTCGGCCATTTCGCCCAGGGTAATGCGCGCCCCGGGAAACTGGGCCGCGACTTCAGTGACAATTCGCGAGATCGGCGCGAGATGTTCATCCTGGTGATCAGGTTCGTGTTGCGCCAAGCCGTCCAAACATCCTGTCCTTGATTCTTGCTTTCTTCCGCAGGGCGCAACGCGACCGCCAGTCGAAGCTAGCGGGAAGCTCCCACGATGCCAGCAAAATGTTTATATTCCGTTCAGCTACCGGAAAATGCCGGCTTGCGCTTTTCCATGAAAGCGCGCCGGCCCTCCCGGTAATCGGCGCTGTCGAAGCACGCATCCTGGTCACCCGCGATCGCCACCATGTCGCGATCCAACGGATCGGCGAGGACGGCGCGCACTGTGCGCTTGTTGGCGCGCAGCGAGAGTGGCGCGTTGATGGCGATTGTGGAGGTGATCTTCGCCACCTCGGCATCCAGCGCCTCGGCGGGGTGGAGCTTGTTGATCAGGCCCATGCGCTCGGCCTCCGGCGCATCGAGGCGGCCGCCCGTCATCAGGATGAAGTGGGAATGTGCGGGGCCGACGAGGTCCACCAGGTTGCTCACCATGTCGAAGCCATAGGCGATGCCGAGCTTGGCCGCCGGGATGCCGAACTCACTGCCCTCGCCCGCGATCCGCATGTCGCAGGACATGGCGATGCCAAGCCCGCCGCCCATGCAGAAGCCCTGGATCTTGGCGATCACCGGCTTGGAGAACTCCGCCAGCTTCTGCCGGCCGCGGCTGGTCTTGATGTTATACTGGCGCTGCGCGTCCGCGTCCGAGCGGTTCTGCTCGAACTGGGAAATA
>Ga0105047_10013112_pt1 | contig 13288 bp, 13 predicted proteins | sample MAT04_FD_78384 | JGI IMG/M metagenome (GOLD analysis project Ga0105047, IMG submission 78384) | Freshwater microbial communities from Lake Fryxell liftoff mats and glacier meltwater in Antarctica - MAT-04 (megahit assembly) | ecosystem: Environmental > Aquatic > Freshwater > Ice > Liftoff...
ACTCACACAGAGTGACAGCCCGCAATACAAAGCGATTGTGATTCTCATGCTTGGTGCCTTCCAAAAAAATGACGAGCGAGCGGCAGACGTCGGCCTGTCATGCTTGAGGCCGTCGGACCGAGATCGCCTACTCACCTCCGGGCTTGCCCCGGTGGTTCCCGCGCTACTGCGCTACAGTGAGATTGTCGTGTGTGATGGCCCGATTCTGGCGGTACTTCGCGGATTTAAGGCAGGCTGATGTCTGCCGCTCGCTCCGCTTCGATCCCTCACACCGCTGGCTCGTAAAGAACTTTCGGTTCCGTCTGACCCGGTAGATACAGGGCCAGCCCGCCAGCATCCCCGTTCACACGCACGACGCCATCGGGCATCCCGCGGCTGGCATGATCGAGGATTGCTTCCAGAGACTGGACTGCGGCCACGACTTGTCGATCTGCCGCGAGGTCGTTGTAGGCCAACCCCTGCGCCACTGACAGACGTGACGCCCGCTCCGAAGCGGGACCGCCCCACTCCACGCGGGCTGCTTCGCGGGCAAAGCGTTCCAGAACTTCGATCCCGTACCCTCGCTGGGATCGATCGCCCCAGGGCTCGACGAACGTCCCGTTGTAGTGCGTGTTGATCGTGATCTTCACTTCGTTCGGCGTTTTCCCCTCGACCGTGCATTCGATTCCCCGACGGCGAGAGTGTCCGTTCCAGACGCCGTTATCGAACCGAAACTGGACCTCTTGCTCGACGTAGCCGGGGAAGTTATCCGGGTTGACCCACGAGGTGTGAATGTCGAACGCCGCCTCGCGTCCGTCCTCGTACTCATAAATCAGTCGCAGCTGGTTGCTGTCCCAGGTCGGCCCATTCGCAGCCCCGACGATTCCGCGTTGCCCCGTGGCCATGACTGTTTTTAGTCGACCGCCAAAGGTGAAGTCGATCAGCTTGATGTAGTGAACCGCGACATAGGTCCCCGGATTGCGACCGCGTATCCACTCCGCGAATTGCCCACACGAGATCGATTTGGGTTCGAGCAGGGAGCAGTACCCGTTGTTGACGTGCTTCAACACTCCATCATGGACGAATGTCCGCAGCTTCTTGTGATCGGGGTCGAGCAGTTTGTGATACACGACTTTCGCGAGGAGTCCCTGCTTCGAGGCCAATGCCACGAGGTCGTCGAGCTGGGCCAGATCGAGCACGCTGGGTTTCTCGATCAGGACATGCACCCCCGCTGCGAGGATGGCCTTCGCCGCTTCGAAGTGGCGATCATCCGGCGTCGCGACACAGGCGATATCCACTCCAGCCCGGAGCATCTGAGCGACCGAATCGTCGCCCGCGAACGACTGGAACGCACCAATGCGAGTTCCAGCCGATTTGCGATAGGCCTCCGCCCGGCTGCCGGTTCGGGTCGCCACTGCGGAGAGCGGGACATCAATGTCTCCGAAGCTGCGCTCGTGGAGACCTTCGCGATGGACCCGTTCGAAGAAGGGGCGGTAAGTCTCATCAAAGATCATCCCCATGCCGACCATGCCAGTGCGAAGGGTATGTTGAGGTGCAGACATCGGGGGCCTTACTCGGGAGAGTCTTCAGGATCAGCGTCATCATGGAGTATTCTGGCAGCGCGGCTCAAATTCAAGCCGGTGTGTATTGGGAATGCGTTTTCATGCGAGCCGCATTTCGCTCAGCCTTTCCAGTTCTCTTTTCAAGGAAGAGGCCATGTGGAAAAGCATGCGAGCCCGCCGCATGAGCGAGGGCGACCGGAGAGAAAAGGTGAAACTGTCAATGCGGGTAAAGCGCATCGGCAATTCCGCGAGGCCAGACAGCGAAACACGGCCCCCAAGCCGTCGCCCTCGCTGACGCTTCGGGGCGGTAGACCGGGCCGACTGATGAAGCCGTTTGGTCGCTCGATCTGGCTCCCGCCGGAGCAAAAGGCGACTTTCCTAGCCCAATTGACCCGAAAGCCAAAGCAGCAACCGCTCCAGTTGCAGGCGATCCGGGACACGGCTGCCGCCTTTGAGATCGCGGTCGGCGTCGGCTAGGCGGGAGAACAATTGGTCAGCGCGGGCGCGGCCGAGGCGTTTAAGGTAGCGCTCGGAGATCTCAATATCACGAGGAAAGACACCCGCTTCTCGCAGTGCATCGCGCAGCGGCGTCTTGCGGCGTGACTGTTCAGTTGCGATCGCAAACTTCTTAAACACGTAGATCAGTCCGCCGAGAATCTTCGGAGCCGCTTCTCCGGCATGCAACAACTTCGACAGGCACGTCAAAGCCAATTCCGAATTTCCATCTCGAACGGCGTTCGTCATTGTCCACGTCTCTTCGGCCCGCCAGCCGCCGACGAGCTGTCGCACATCATCGGGTTTGATCTGTGGACGATCGCCAACAAAGCTCGCGAGCTTGGCCAGCTCTTGTGACAATTGCCCCAGGCCCGTTCCCGCCAACTCGACCAGCAGGCTCGCGGAGTCCCGACTGATCTGCTTGCCATGCGCGGCCGCTGCAAAATCCGTAATCCACTTTTGGAGTGGCCCCGCAGCCAGTTCCCCGCAGTCGAGTTCGAGGCCCATCTCGACGATCTTCTTCGCCAAGCGGGTGTTCGTTTTCCACGATTTGCATTCGATAACCAGCACCGACCGAGACGCAGGCTTCAGACAATATGCCTCAAGGAGCTCTCGATACTTCGTGACGAAATCGTCCGCGTCCTCGACGACCACCAGGCGAGACGACACAAACATTCCCACCGTTTGCAGCTCCGCTTTGACGGTTTTGAGTTCCGTCTCCTTCCCCGCAAATTTCACCAGACCAACAGCAGCATCCGGTCCCGCTCCCAAGACCGCCTCCGTCAATCGAGCCAGGCACTGCTGCTTGAGGTGCGTCTCTTCCCCATAAAGCACCACCACGCCCGGTGGGCGGTCGAGGGTTTTCTTGGAAAGGTATTGAGTGGCGTGCATGGGGATTAGCTGTCAGCTTTCAGCCATCAGCTGTCAGCCAGAAAGGACTGGTGAGTGGTAAGTGGTGAGCAGTCGAGACTTCCAAAGTCTCCGAAGACCTCGCAAGCCTGACTGAAAGCTGATGGCTGAAAGCTAATGGCTGAAAGCTTTCCCCCTCACCTCTTCCGCTCGCGCAAAATCGGCTGCAACTCCTGGACGAAGTCGTTCACGTCCTGAAATGAGCGATAGACCGAGGCAAATCGGACGAAGGCGACTTGATCGACCAGCTTGAGCGCGTCCATGACTTTTTCGCCGACGTAACGCGAGGGGACTTCGCGATCGAACTGGGCATACACATCGCGTTCGATGTCACCCACGATGCGCTCGACCTGGTCGGGGCTAATCGGACGCTTGTAGCAGGCCTTTTCGATCCCCGCGCGAATCTTCTCTCGGTCAAATGGGATGCGGGCACCGTCCTTCTTGATGACCTTCAGCGGAGACTCTTCGATCTTCTCGTAGGTCGTGAAGCGGCGACCACAGTCGAGGCACTCGCGGCGGCGGCGAATCACGAACTCCTGACTGCCGCGCGAGTCGACCACCTTGGTTTCGCCCTTTTGGCAGAATGGACACAGCATCGCGTGAGCCTCCCGGCGAATCGCTGTCGCTCGCGCGGCACAGACCACTCAGGTATGGCATCGGCACCACGGGCGACTCGGCGTTATGATACGCTGGATCTGCGTCCCCCGTTAGTCTCCCACGATTCCGCCGAGAAAACCCGTGGTCCCCCCGGTCCCGCTGCCTCCGCTCAAGCCTCGCGAACCGGCGTTCACGGCTGTCATCTTCTTTTCAGCCGGTGTCGTCATCGACCGGTTCGCAGCCGTGGAGATCAAGATCTGGCTGGTGCTGGGGGTCTTGCTGGCGGGGTTCGCCGGATGGGCTTATCGAGCAGGTCGGAGCCAGCTCACGGCGATTCTGGTGGCCTTGCTTCTGGCTTGTGCGGGGGGAGCCAGGCACCACCAGTTCTGGTCTCTGCGAGAAACTCCATCGATTGCAGCGCTCCCCACGGAATCGCGCCCCGTGCGACTGATCGCGACGGTCGCCTCTCCAATTAGTACCCGCAACAACAACCGTCCGGGAGTCCCGACCTGGATGCGGCTCGACCATTCCGTGTTGCTGGTCGAATGCCAATCGCTGGTCACGCACGACGAACAGTTTCACCCAGTTTCCGGTCTCGTGCGAGTCGATGTCGCCGGGCATCTGCTCGACTACGCTCTTGGGGACCGGGTTCAAATCTTTGGTCAGCTGCAGGTCCCCGAGCCTCCTCGCAACCCCGGCGACTTCAACTACCCCGAGTTCCTCCGCTCCCGAGGCATCGACCGGATTGTGCGCTGTGACAGCCCGGACACCATCCTCTTGATTGAACGTCCTCATGGTGTTGCCGCTGGCATCTCCAGGCTCCGCGAGGGAGTTCGCCTCGCCTGCGATCAGCTGCTCTTTGATCACCTGCCGCCGAAGCTCCAACCGGTGGCGGCGTCTCTGCTGATTGGAGATCGGTCAGACCTGAAAGAGGCGACCCAGACCGCCTTCATTCGCAGTGGCACGATGCACATTCTGGCGATCTCGGGACTGCACATCGGAGTGTTAGCCGGGTTTGTGATGCTGCTCTGCCGCGTGGTTCGCTTGCGAACCATGACCACGGCCCTGCTGGTGCTCGCGGTGATTTATGGGTACGCCGCGATCGCCGAGAGCCGACCACCCGTCATGCGGGCCGTCGTCCTCGGGACGCTCGTGGTCATCGGGAGAGCCTGCGGTCGCAAGTCCGATGGGATACAGGCCTTGGCCCTGAGTGCGTTCCTGCTGCTCCTGCTAAACCCCGCCGACTTGTTCGATGTGGGTGCCCAACTGAGTTTCATCGCGGTGGCAGCGATTATTGTGGTGAGCCGCTGGATGGCTGAACGCACGCCGGAGTCGTTCAGCGATCGTATCCTGGCGGGTGAGCGATCGCGATGGGGTCGGGCGTTGGCTTCGACTGGCCGCTGGTTGCTGGCGGGATATACAGTGACGGCCGTGGTCTGGTTGGTGACCGCGCCGATCACGATGCGGACATTTCATCTCGTCTCCCCGGCGGGGCTCGTTGTAAACGCTCTGCTGACACCAATTTCGACGCTGGTGCTGTGTGCGGGATATCTGTTTCTGGGAGTGGGACTGCTCTGTCCGGCGCTGGCGAATTGGGTGGTGATCCCGTTCCGAGAGAGTCTGGGATGGTTCCTGCATGCAGTGGAGTGGTCGTCCACGCTGCCGGGTGGGTATGGCGAGTCTCCCAGCCCCGCGCTCGGATGGATGTGCGGCTTCTATTTGCTGTTACTCGCCGGACTGTGGCTGCAGACCGCGACCGCCAGACGCTGGGTGTGCCGCGGGACACTCGTCTGGACGTTGGGCTGGCTGCTTCTGGCCGCTTGGCCGCGAGCGATAGAGCCCGGACTGACGTGTACTTTTCTCGATGTGGGGCATGGCGAGGCCATATTGGTCATGTGTCCCAACGGTCGGTCTTTGCTCTACGACATCGGTTCCATGGGGGATGGCCGCCGCGCCGCCCGCGCAGTGCAGGCTCAGCTCCGGGAGCGGGGAGCCGGGCGAATCGACGCTCTCGTCATCTCGCATGCCGACGCAGATCACTACAACGGGGGAATCGATCTCGTCTCACAAACTCCGATCGGCACCGCGTTTTTCAGTCAGCATTGCCTCGACTTCGAACAAGAAGGGGTCCCCGAACTATTCGATGAGCTGGCCCGGCGTGGCACGTCACTCCGCATGATCCAGACGGGAGACCGATTGGACCTCGACCCCGAGGTCCGCATCGAAGTCCTGCATCCCACCCCGGCAGTGATTGACCCGCACGACAATGCCAACAGCGTGGTCCTGCGAATCACCTATGCCGGAAAGACGATCCTACTCACCGGAGACTTGGAAAAAGGGGGCGCAAACACGCTGCTGAAACAGCCGCTCGATCCCATCGACGTGCTGCTCGCTCCCCACCACGGCGGCAAGTCGGCCAACACAGCCGCCCTGGCCGAGTGGACCCGTCCGCGACACGTCGTTGCCAGTTCCGGCAAGGACATCTCTCCGGCACTTGCTAAGATTTATGGTCGTGCCGAATCGATCCACTGCACCGCCACCGCAGGAGCCGTGCGCATGCATGTGACTCCCCAAGGAGCGTTGGGCATCAAGACCTTCACTCCGCCCCAATAACGCACACCGCCAGAGCCACACCGCCAGAGCCACAGTGGCTGCCACCAGTGAGCCTTCAGTCTGCAGTCGAACAACCATCAACCATCAACCCTGTCTCTCCCCATGATTCAACCCGTATCCTGCCCGATCTGTCAGAAGGCGCCACAGCCCAACGCCTCGGAATCGGCTGCCTTTCCGTTCTGCAGCACCCGTTGCAAGCAGATCGATCTCGCGCGGTGGCTCGATGGCAAATACGCCGTCGTCGAAGACCTCGATCCCGACCGTCTGGCCCTGGAGTTGATGGACCCGGAAGATCGACCGCCGGAAGAATGAGCGGATATCACCACTCGAACGCCGCATTGTGGCTGAAGAGGAGTCCGGTCGTCTGGGTCCGTGAGCAGTGTGTAAATCCACCGACTCTTCTGCTGCTCACTTCTTCTTCCCGCAGGACGAGAAGAGCGGGTGGTTAACCCCTCATCGCTCACAAAGAGCGCTGTACCAACCTGGAGGTCAACGTTTCCTATCTGATGTTGAAACCGTTTCGGATTTGGTAATCCTGCCGGGTGGCTCGGACCTCACCCGTGCTGGCGGAACTGGGAGTCATCGCCTAGATTCCGGCTCTCGGCCAGCAGACACGTCTCTCGACAAAGTCCCGCTCATCACTCTCTCAGGTCGTAGCAATGACGATCTCCGCCAACTGTGCGCAATACAGTCATACGATGCGGGTCAATGACACCCTGGCGGGGAAAAAGATGCGTTGCCAGAAGTGCGAATCGGTCGTGAAAGTTCCTGCTGGCGAGGAAGAAGAATTTGAAGATGAACCTGCCCCCCAGCCCAAGTCAGCCAAGGGCAAAGGGAAGCGGAAACGTTCCTCGGGATCGGGAATTGCGATCTTGAAATGGGCAGGGCTGCGGGGTGGTGGTCTGCTGGTGTTGGTCGCCATCGGGTCTGGACTCAGTCTGCTGATGAGCGCGGGAGGAGTGCTCAACAGACAGGGGGGCGGCGTCTCTTGGACCCCCGATACGACCGGGGATCGTCACGTGACGGTGATGCTTTCCGGTCAGCCGAATATCCCGAGTCAACCTCCGAATGGGACGGAAATGGTGATGGCTGCGTCGGGGAACTTCCATTGTGGGATCAGTACCACACCCCGGAACATGACCGGCCTCGACGAGGAGGCATTCCTCAACGGTCAGTCCGAGGCCACCAAAGCCAGCAGTGCTCATTCGAACGTCCGCGTCGAATCGATCCATGGCAAGAAAGTCCTTCGCGACACGATCCAGTGGAGCCCCACACCGAGCGAGACAGCGATGTTCATGGTCGAAGAAAAAATGTATATCGCCAATTTCGGGAGCAACGGCCCGGTCAATCCCGCAGTGAGCGGATACTTCTTCCAATCGATTCGAACTCATTAAACAGCTCACCATTCAGCATTCAGCATTCAGAATTCAGAATTCCTCACCATGCCCGACATCCTCTACCTCGGTGATACGACTCTTTCGACAGCTGCGGCTTACCTGGCGGGGGTGCTGCAGGTGAGTGGGTGGACTTATGACTATCTCCCGAGTGACGTCGCAGCTGACGAGTCTCTGTTCCAGAAGCCGTATCGCGCGTACATCCTCAGCGATTACATGGCGGTCCGGCTTTCGCCGCCCTTGCAGAAAAAACTGGTGGAGCATGTGTCGCGCGGTGCGGGCTTGTTGATGATTGGCGGGTGGGAATCCTATCACGGGCTGGGTGGTGACTGGGACGGGACCTTGATCGCCGAGATTCTTCCCGTCGAAATCGCGAACGGGGATGACCGCATCAACTGTGACCACCCGGCGTTCGTTCGAGTGCTCAACGACTCGCATTCAATCACTCGCGGACTCCCGTGGAACGAGCGTCCCCCGCTCATCGGTGGGTACAATCGGTTTGTCGCTCGTCAGGGTTCGACCGAGCTGCTGTCTGTCGCCCGATTCTCTGCCTCCCGAAACGGGGACAATTTCGCCTTGTCCCCCCAAGGTCGAGACCCGCTGCTCGTCGTTTCCCGACACGGCCACGGTCGAGTCGCTGCGCTCGCCACTGATGTGGCCCCGCACTGGGTCGGTCCCTGGGTCGACTGGGGCTCCGAAAGGGTCAAGGCTCAGGGCCCCGGAGCGGGCGAGGTCGAAGTCGGCCAACTTTACGCTCAGTTTTTCCGTCAGCTCGTCGGATGGACCGGCAGCTGGGTTTGATCACTCGGAAATGAGTGGTTGCAGCCGCACAGCTTCTTCGGACTCTCTTGAAAGGATGCGTCACATGCGCTACGCCCACATCGCCCTGCTCATCATGGGATTCCTCAGGGGAACCCCCTCATTACTCTCCGCTGAGGACGCCCCCGACAAAGTCCTCAAGCACATCGTGATGTACAAGTTCAAAGACGATCAATCGCCCGCACAGGTCCAGGAAGTCGTCGATGCGTTCTCGAAACTCCCCCAGCAAATCGACACGATCATCGGCTATGAACATGGCACGAACGTCAGCCAGGAAATGAAGTCTGAAGGCTTCACCCATGTCTTTGTCGTGACGTTCAAGGACGAAGCGGGTCGAGCCGTCTACCTCAAGCATGCGGCCCACGATGCCTACGTGGCCATCGTCAAAGGGCGACGGGAGAAAGTGATTGTGCTCGACTACTGGACGGAGAAGTAGGTCCCCGATTCGCCGTCGTCAACGCTTTCCACTCGGAAGGAATCGCATGTTGATCCATCGCATCACCCCCATTCTCAACGTCTCCGACATCGGACAGAGCTTTGCCTGGTTTGAAGAACTCGGTTGGCGGCGTGGATTCAGTTGGAACGACGCTGGTTTCATCGGCAGCGGAGAGCACGCCTTGGCGGCGGATGCCAATGGTCCGGCCCTCTTTGCCAGTGTCTGTTCGGGCGTCACCGAGATTTTTCTGTGCTGTGGTGGACAAGGATCGCGGGGCACGATCGGGCCTCGCTTTCCGGGTGATGACCAGACGGATGGAGTCTGGATGACTTGGTGGATGGGGAGTCCCACGGAGGTCGATGAACTGCATGCTCGCGTCGTTCAGGCGGCGATGATTGTGACGCATCCTCCCACTGATGAGCCTTGGGGAATTCGCGAATTCCATCTGCGACACCCGGACGGCCACATGTTCCGCGTGAGTTCGGAAGCTCGATCGGCTGGCAACGCGGTATGAATACCTCTCACTTGAAGTCCGAATTCCGGTCCCGCTGGCAAGCGCTGATCGGCCCGCTCAGTCCGCGGGACGCATGGGCCACGGTGTGGAGTGCGCTCGGTCTGGGGCTACTGCTCTTCAGCTACTTTCTGGTGCGTCCGATTCGCGAGGTCCACGGCAGTCGGCTGACAGCCGGGGAGCTCAACCAGCTGTTCATCATGACGTTTGTCGTGTTGCTGGTAGTGACTCCACTCTGGGGCATGCTGGTGCGTGTCTGCTCGAAACGTTGGTTGCCGGCGGTCCTGATGGCCGTGATCGCAGGCTCGCTGGTGGGGTTCGCTCAACTGCTGCGGATTCCCGTGTCGCCCAAGTGGGTGTCGCAAGCGTTTTTTGTATGGGTCAGCGTGTTCAACTACATGATGGTGTCGCTCTATTGGAGTGTGATGGTCGACACGTTCACTCCCGCGACCAGCCGCCGGACATTCGGAATCATCGCAGCGGGCGGCTCGGGGGGAGCCATGTTGGGGCCGTTGGCAGCGAGTCTGCTGGCCCGCCGGTTGTCGCCCTCGGAGACGTTGCTGTTGTCTTCTGGGCTGTTCATGTTGGTTCCGATTTTCTTGCTCGCGATCCCCTCTCGCCCGGTGGAGTTGCCAGATCTCTCGCTGGCCGAAACCCCACGCGAGGACGAATCAATCCTGTCGGGACTCATCGAAACGGTTCGGACTCGGTATTTGCTCGGCATCGCGGGATACATGCTGCTGGGGAGCGTTCTCGGCTCGCTGCTCTACGTCCACCAGTCCGGAGCCATCCAGGCCGCGATCCCGGACGAGAATGCCCGGCGCAGCTTCTTCGCCAATACCGATCTAGCGGCGAATGTGCTGACTCTGGTGTTGGAGTTGCTCGTGGCTGCTCCGTTGCTGAGTGCGGGCGGTCTGCGTTGGCCGCTTCTGCTGTTGCCGGTGATGGGCCTGCTGGCTGCGCCATTGCTAACGATGTGGCCTTCGATCTATGCGGTGGCCACGATCCTCGTGATCCGCCGAGCGACGGAGTACGGGCTCGCCAAACCGGCCCGCGAGCTGTTGTTTACAGTCGTCACCCAGTCGCAAAAGTACAAGGCGAAGAACTTCATCGACAGCGTCGTGGCTCGGGCTGGGGACTCCATCGGCAGTTCCGTAAGCCGCCTCGTCACCATCCAGGAATGGCCTCCGCTGGTGGCGCTGTGGATCGGTGCCCCGGTCTCGCTGGCGTTTGGAGTGCTCGGAGTCTGGCTCGCGCGAGAGCAGCATCACCGCAGCGAACCGGGGACTACGCAGTATTGATGGCGGTTGCTGGCGACCCTGCCCGCCCTCCATCGTCATCAGATACTAAGTGGGTTTCACACTCGCCGAATCAAGTTCGACTGCGAGTTCGTTCTCACGCAAATCACGCTTTGACAGACAGTCGCCGTGCCGCTCTCCTGGAGAGATTAGACCGCACGTAAAACGGCGGCGACGCTTTGGCCCATGCGGGTGCGGTTGACGCTCATCGCGACGGGGTTGCGGTCGCGGAGGGGTTCGCGGACGACGTTCAGACGGCACTGAGGGTCCAGATGCTGATGGTGCAGCGTCATCGGGATCTGGCGGTGCTTCAGGGCCATCACGCTGCCCGCGAGTTCCACAGCTCCGGAACCGGCATCGAAGGTGCCAAAGTAGCTCTTCATTGCAGTGACCGGAATCCGGCCGGCGACGTCACCCAAGGCTTGGTGATAGGCGCGGGCTTCGACGAGGTCCTCGCGCCAGGTACTCTTGCCGTGGGCGTTGATGTGGCCGATGTCGGCAGGGGAGAGCTGGGATCGCCGCAACGCGGCTTGCATGGCGTTGACGAGACCGACGCCATTGGGACGCCCGTTTTCGGTTCGACCGTCGCACCCCGCTCCGACACCGAGGACTTCGCAATAGATCTCGGCCCCACGGGCGATGGCGTGTTCGTAGCGTTCGACGACGAATACGCCGGAACCTTCGCCCAGAATCGTCCCATCGCGGTCAACGTCAAACGGGCGACAAGCCAGGGCGGGATCTTCCTGCCGGGAGAGGTCCTCGAAGAGGCTAATCCGAGCCAGGTCAATCGGGTGAATGCTGGAACCACAGGCCCCGACGACCATCACATCGGCCTGATCGCGGGCAATCACGCGCATCGCTTCTTGCAGAGCGAGCAACGCCGAGGATTCCGCACTGGTAATCGTATTGTTGGGGCCACGGGCATCGTGTTCAATCGCCACATGACACGCAGGCATGTTCGGCAGCTGACGCAGGAGCCAGAGCGGGGCAATCTTGCCCATCTGGTCTTCTCCCCAGCGGGTGTCTGGATCGTGTTCATCCGCGACGAAATCTCGAGCCGCTTCGGAGAGTTCCGCGGGGTTAAACGGGATATGACCCGCGCCGAATTCCACGCCCAGCCGGTCGGGGTCGACATCGCCCAGCTGCAGTCCGGAATCCTTCATCGCGAGAGAAGCCGCAACGACTCCCAGCTGGATGTCGCGGGACATGACTTTCAGGAACTTCTTTTCGTACAAGTACTTCAGTGGATCAAAGTCGTGGATTTCAGCGGCCAGCTTGGTCGGCAACGACCCGCTCGAGATGGAGCGCAGTGGCCCGATGCCGGAAACACCCTGGATCAAATTGTTCCAGAAAGCGTCCTTCCCGATTCCGATGGGCGAAACAACGCCCACCCCGGTAATCACCATCCGAGGGATGGTTGATCCAGCCGTCATAGCCTGACCCCAAACGTGAACCATCTCGACGAGTGCCGATAGTGTTATCGGTCGACAAGTCGGTCCATAATGAACACCAGTGTCCCGGGGTCGATCAAGTCGGGGAATCGTCAGATTCCGCGCTACGTCGAACCGCCGGTTCCCACTGGATCATTGAAATCGCCTTCCGAGGCGACACAGCAATCCAGTGAGCTGGCACACACCATGTGGAACGCACTCCTCATTTCACATGAGAAATGGAGGCCCTCGCCTCGTTGGGTTCGCGGTACGCAGCAGTTGTCTGACCCCTGCATGCCTCGAACGTGGAAATTCCCATCGGCTCCGCCGACGGCCTGACCAAAGGTTGGAACTTCCGACACAAGCATTAAACCCGTTCTGGGGCAGCAGGTCAAGTAAATTCTCAAATCGAACGCGAACACATGTTCAGTATCCCGGATTTGAGAGAACCCGATCAATGAAGCTGATACGCCGTCACCGAGAAAGATTCGTGAGGGACCGCTCCCGTGAGGTCGGCTTGGAGGCTCGCATCGAATGATGGACGAATCCGCAGCTGACGGTTCATAGTCTGGCTGTGCGATATCCGTGGAGCGAACGATTCCGTCTCACAGAACCAGCTCAAACCGAATTCCCGCCAGGAGGGCATCTTGCCCGTTTCCGCCGGGGTTGGCGATGAACTGAAGATCGGGCTGCATGACTAAATCGTCGTTGATCTGCGCTTTACAGAAAACCTCGGTCACGTTTTCGTAAAACAGCCCATCGCCGTCTCGGGTCGCTTGCCCGAATCGAATGTCTGCGAGTCCGACCCCGACTGAATCGAGGTCACGGCTTGAGAGGAGCCCGCACATGGCTAGCGCGTACCCTTGGGCGGTCTGGGGGGTAACGGAAAGTCTTGGGCCAGCGGCGAGGGCTTGGTACAGCTTGATCTTCCCGAATCGATTCCGGTTCTGGGGGTGGTCACTGGGGACGGAGAGCCGCGATGGGGGTTGACATGGACTTCGTTTTGCAGCCGGTCGAGACTTATTTCCTCGACTTATAATATCCTCTGTCGCGCGTGACTTAGAAGGATCCGTTTATCAGCGTGCTCATGATTGCGGCGCTGGCGGTAATCGCGGGTGCGGATGGTCCGACAGCGATTTCGCAGCGGGCCTTATTAAAGTCGGAGTGCTTGCGAGAGACATTCGCTTTGCCGCACGGGATTCCCGGAAAAGATGTCTTTTGGCGAGTCTTGGTGGCAATGAATCC
>Ga0105047_10013115_pt1 | contig 13287 bp, 9 predicted proteins | sample MAT04_FD_78384 | JGI IMG/M metagenome (GOLD analysis project Ga0105047, IMG submission 78384) | Freshwater microbial communities from Lake Fryxell liftoff mats and glacier meltwater in Antarctica - MAT-04 (megahit assembly) | ecosystem: Environmental > Aquatic > Freshwater > Ice > Liftoff...
ACACGCGCTGTGCGAAGCTTTTTTCGTTGGCTCGTGAAAACAAAGCGCATGGGCTCAAACCCGCTTGACTCCCTAACCCTGCTGAACACCACCACGGACATACGTAGGGCCCGCCGCGAACTGACGGCCGAAGAACTCCACAGGCTCTTCTTGGCGGCTCGGTCGAGTCCAAGAATGTACCGAGGGCTTACGGGTGTCGATCGTTACTTCCTATACCTAGTGGCGGCTGGCACCGGCTTCCGGGCCAATTCCTTGGCGAACCTTACACCCGCGGACTTCAATCTCAACGACGGCACTGTGACACTCGCCGCACGGTTCGCAAAAAATCGCCGGACGAAAGTGCAGCCTCTCCCCAAGGACGTGTCCGAAGCCCTCCGGGATTACATCAGCGACAAACCTGCGAATTCGCCATTATGGGGCGGGACGTGGGCCACGGGTCACAAAGGCGCTGAAATGATCCGCGTCGACCTCAGTGCTGCTAGCATCGCCTACACCGTCGAGGGTCCGGACGGGCCGGAGTTCGCCGACTTCCATTCTCTGCGGCATTCGTACCTGACTCTAGGCAGCCGATCGGGGATCGACCTGCGGACGCTGCAGGAGCTCGCCGGGCATTCAAAACCCGAACTCACGGCCCGCTAATCGCACCGCCGGCTTTACGATCTGGTCGGGGCCGTGGCCAAACTGCCGAACCTCGTGCTGCCGACCTCCACGTGCACGGAGGAGGTCGAGATGCCACTCCGCATGACGGTAACCGACGGTCCTTCGGGCGTAGTGCCGGGCGTAGTGACAGGGGGCGCCGAAAGGCATCGGCTGGCATTTTGCGGGTTCTGGGACCGAACTGGAGTGATTCGCATGAAACCCTAGAGATGAAAGAGCCGGCACCCCCTGGCACCGTCTTGCATCAATCTACACCAACGAGGGCGACGGGGGTCGAACCCGCAACCTCCGGAGCGACAGTCCGGTGCTCTAACCAATTGAGCTACGCCCCCCAACAACTACTTTTATACAGCGGGCGCGACGGAGGGGAAGGGGAAAAATCACCAGTTCGAACCGGGCCGGACTCGGTCGAACAATTCGATCGCGTTCCGCGTTGTCATTTCTCCGAGACGTTCGATCTCGATCCCTCGGATCGCGGCGAGGCGCGCCGCAGTGTGGGCGACGAATGCCGGTTCGTTGCGCTGCCCTCGCACCGGCAGCGGCGACAAATACGGAGCGTCGGTTTCGATCAATAAGCGGTCGTCCGGCACGGTGGCTGCGACGGCCCGGATCGCATCGGCGTTCTTGTACGTCAGCATCCCCGAGAACGAAATGTGCAGGCCCATCGCGAGGCACGCTTCGGCGGTGGCTGCGTCGGCTGCGCATGAGTGAAGGATGCCGCGGATCGGCCCGTATCGGTCGAAGTCGTCGCGGAGCAGGCGGACGGTGTCGGCGTCCGCTTCGCGATTGTGGATGATGATCGGCTTATTGCAGGTGCGGGCCAAAGCGAGGTGCCGCGCGAAGTAGTCCTCTTGAATCGAGAACGGCGTTTTTTCCCAATGGCGGTCGAGGCCCGATTCACCGATGCCGACGACGTCCGGGAGTCGGGTCAGTTCAACGATGGCATCCCAATCCCCCGGCGCGGCTTCCGCGATGCTGTTCGGATGTAAGCCAACGACGGCGGTGAGCATTTCGTGGCGATCTGCCAGAGCGAGGGCCGCGTGGCTGCTCGTGAGATCGGTGCCGATGCAGTAGATACGGATAATCCCGGCGGCGGCGGCGCGATTCAAGACGGCCGGGAGGTCGCCGCGGAACCGCGAGTCGTCCAAGTGGCAATGGGTATCGACGAGTCGGGGTAGCATGGTGGAACCCGAAACGAAAGCACGGGGGCGAGTGCCCCCGTGCGGAGTCAGCGCCCCAACTTGATTCTACCGTTCGCCTTCGCCGCCTCCTGGCCGACCGGAACCGAAGGGACCGCTGCTACCCGGACCGGCGACCGGTTCGGTGTCCTTCAGTTTACGGATGCGTTCCAGCCATTCTTGCCAAGCCGTATCGCGTTGGGCGCGGACGGTCGGCGGTGTAGGCAGGGTATTTTCGAGCATGTCAATCGATTCGCTGCGGACTTCGATTTTCCCGTCTTCGCGGACGATCAACAGTTCGGCGGCGGAGTCGTCCCCGATGTTGATAGTGCCGATTTTCGTGTTGGTGTGGCCACCTTCGAAATCGACGAGGACGCTCCGGGTGCGGAAATCGAGGACACGCATTTTCGGGAGCGCGTGCTTCTTATCGTTGGTATCCTTCGGCCAATTCGGGTAGATCGGCGTCTTCGTGTCGCCTTGCGGGAGGACGTAGTTGAGCGCGGCGGAACGCCAAAGCGGTAGTTCCACCGGAACTCGCTTGCCGACAAAATCGCCGACCGCCACGGGCATTTCGGCTTGGACCCACGCGCCGATCGGCTCTTGGTTACTGCCGAGGCGGATTTTTTCGAGCCACTGCTGCATTTGCACCACGGCCCGCTTGCCCTCTTTGACTTCTTGCAGTTCGGCCACTTTGCGGATCGGTTCGGCTTTGCCGCTGTCGTCGTAGACCTTGGTGATGGCCTCTTCGTACTTCTTCGCCGAGTACGCATACAGGAACGATTCCCGGGGAACCGTCAGTTTCTTCGGGACATCGTACCAGGCGCTCTCCAAAACTTCGACGTTGGCGATGTTGTTGTCCGAGACGTTCTCTTTGTTCTTGAAGTTCGGGCTCTTCATCAGCACTTTGACGCGGTACTGGTAAGTGAAGCCCGGCTCGACATCGACGTCGAGGAAGCGCATGAGCAAGTGGTCGACGTCGAGTTTATTGAGGTTGCTCGGAGCGCTTCCCGTGCCGGGAGTTTCGTTGTCGCCGCCACCGGGTTGTGGCATGCCGCCGACGGGCGGGCGGAAGTTGCCGTAGCCCATCGGCATTCCGGGTCGGTTGCCGCCTTCTTCGCCGAAGCTCCCGTTGTAACCTCCCGACGCGGGTGGGGTCGCGGCATAGGGGTTGGTGCTACCCAATTGGAACCGCTTGAGCGAATCAGCGTCCGTCTTCTTTTGGGCCTTTGAGTCTTCGAGGCGTTTATAATCCTTGTAGATGGTCCCGAGGGTAGTGTCGGGTGGGTAGTTGTGGGTTTGGCCATCCGCGAGAACCGGCAACGGCGCCGAAACGCCTTGCTCCGGTCGCAGGAAGTAGGGTTTGTAGCCTTCTTCTTTGACGAACGGAGCGTCGTAGCGGGTGAAACGGCTGAAGAAACGCTCTTGGTGGTCGAGCGGTTCCCAGTTGGACGAAACGCCGTCGGAGGAAGTCACGAGGCGTTCAACGACCAAGCCGAGGAAGGCCGGGGACGTATTGTCGTCGATCGAGAAGCTGCCGGTGCCCGGGGCGCCACCGGGCAAGCTCGGCATGCCGGCACCGCTTCCTAGCTTGGGATTGGCTGGCGCACCCGGAAGATCTGCTCCGCCGGGCAACGGCGCGCCAAATCGCGCCGCGATCGTCGCTGGACTGGATTCATGACGGGCTTCCGAAAGGCTCCGCAGGCGCAGGGCTTGTTTGATCTCTTCGAGTTGATCTTTCAACGGGAACGACATTTGAATCACGGCCATGCGGATCGGGTAAACGGCCACGGCCGGGGGGAAGCTGGATTTCGTCGCTTCTTCGATCGACATGTAAGAAACTTTGGTTTCGGTGCGCGGTCCTGAAGCTGCACTGCCCATGCCGCCAAACATCCCGCCGGAACCGAACATTCCACCAGGGCCGGACTTTCCACCGGGTCCCGGCGCTCCGCCCGGGCCGGGCGCTCCGCCGGGACCGGGCGCTCCGCCGGGGCCGGGCGCTCCCCCAGGCTGACCCGGACGCGGTTGAGGCGGTCGAGTCGAAGGTTTACTTCCAGGCTTCTTGGTCGATTCTTTATGTAACTTGTCGAGTGCCGCTTTGTCAGCGTCTTTGAGGCTACCGCTCGTCAGCATACCGAACTTCGCACTTTCGACCTCACCGGCGTCGTTGAAGGTGAACTTGCGGTCGTAGGCCTTGTACGACGCGGCGTAGTAATTGATTTGCGATTCGATCGGCGACAAGACGCGCGGCTGTTCCCGGCGGGTATTCGGGATGCCGATCGGCTCGAACGGCGTGCCGAGGTGCTGGTAGTCGCGGGCGGCCAGCATGCCGAAGTCGTTTTTCTTCTCGCTCGGCAGATAGTTCGCGGGGAGCGGCTCAGGCTTGCCGTCCGGGTTGTTGATCTTGGCTTGGACGCCGTTCGTTTTCTGGTCGAGTTCTTTGGATAACTTATCGGGGTTACCGGCCCCGGCGGCGCCGACCACGCCCCAGACGAGGAAGAGACCGAACAGGGCGAGGGCTCCGATGAGGGCGAATTTTTCGCCCTTCTTCAAGAGCAAATCTTGGAATCCGGCTTTGCTGGCCATGGCCCGACCTCCGGGGGAAAACCTCCGCGCGGCGGAGGGGGTAATTTCGAATCGGTCGATAAGGGAAGAACGTTTATTTGGGGGGCGCCGTTGGCGCGTCGAATTTCTTCGGCATCGGATCCATCGGCATCGGCTCGACCGGTTTTTCTTCGGCCGGTTTCGCGAGATCAACCGGCTTCGGCTTGGTCTTTTCGTAGACGTTCACGATCCCGTAGATGGCCAGTTCGACGAGCCCCGCCGTCACTTGGGACGTTGGCAGTGCGTCGCTCGGGGGGGCGCCGGAGCCGGAACCCGGACCGGAGCCGGAACCCGGACCGAAACCCGGACGGAAACCCGACGATCCGAAGCCGGGCGGTCCTCCGATCGGTGGTCGGCCTTCGTCCTCGCCGCGGGGACCGCCCTCGAAACCGCCGGAAGGTGGAGTCGAGACGCCTCCGACCACGAGCGGATCGCGGAAGCGTTGCCATTGGGTCTGCGTGATCTGCAACCGCAGCGGTGAATTCGCCAGTTCGATCAAGATGTCGTTGACATAGGCCTGATCGACGACCAGATCTATGCCGATGGGCATCCGACGGACTTGCTCAGTACGTTCGATGTAGCGTTTCTTATTCCCGAGTAAAACGACTTCGGCGGTCCCGGAGCGGTTGGCTGAACCGGCTTCGCCCCCCATCGCCGGGGAACCGCCCGGTCCTTCTTGCCCCGGCATGCCGAGGCCGGCTGCGCCACCTTTCGACCCGAGTCCAGCGCCCAGCTCGCCGGGTTGCACTTCCGCCGCCGGTGCATCTTCGGGTAAGAACGACGGCGATTTCAGTTCGGCCGCGCTCCGCTTGGAATCGCGGAAGCCGAGTTCGACCCGACGGACGAGGCGGACTGGCACCGTGATTTCGTCGAGTACTTGTTCGATTTTGTAGATTTCGGTCGGATCGACTCCGGCGGGAATCTTGTGGACGTCGGCGACGAGCTTCGGCGTGAGTTCGCCGAAGCCTTTCACGAGTTCGCCGCCGATTTTGTATTCGAACGGCTGGCTGTTGCCGATTTTCGGATCGTCGAACCAGACGTTCAAGCGCATCGTCTTATTCGAGCCGAGCATTTGCAGGCGGTCGGTTTTGTTCTTCAACTTCGATTTCAAGACTCGGTTTGGTCCTTCGGTGGCGAGTTCGATGTCGATCTCCCAAGTCCGGTTTTGAAACTTGCGTTTCAGCGGGGTATCCGGCGTGCCGGCGGGCGGCTTAACGAGGTCGAATTTCGCGGCATTAGCGTTCACCTGAATGATCGGCTTCAGCAGGGCCCGTTGAATCCAGAAATCTTCGAGGGAGAGCCAAAACAGGTTCCATTCGGGCCGGCCGGTGCCCCAGTCGGTGACGTGACGGAGGACGGTCGGCCAGCCGGTGCCGGCGAACTTCGTGGGCAACAATGCCGCCGCCATTCGGCTGTACGATTCCAAATAGTTGGTCGGTTCCGTGAACTTCTTGATCTCGTCGTTGACGTCGAGGAATTGTGTGTCGGCGTCTTTGGTCGCGTCGAGGGTCGACACACCTTTGGCCCCGAAGCGGAGGTCGAGCTTCTCGAGGTCTTTGAGGTATTTGTCTTTGCCCGCGTCGGGCCAGGCGAAAACGCCCTCTTCTTTCTGACGGGCGTAATTGATGCCCCAGAGTTGGCCCCGGCGCTCTTCGAGCGTGTCCTTCTGCTTGCCGAGTTCGAGCAACAATCCCGTGCCCGAGGCTTTGGCCCCCGCGACTTCCGTCGATTGCTTGGTGTACTTAGCGCCTTGCTCGGCGATGGCGTCGCCGGGACCGTTCATGAGGATGATGAGCAGCAAGAAGACGAACAGCGGCACCACCGCGAACAAGATCCAGAAGTGGTGTTTTTTCAGAAGGTCGGTCTTCATGGTGTCGATCCGTTCGTGTTCGGGGTCGGGCGGGAAATCCGGGCCGGAGTTACTTGGCAACCGCCGGAGCGGGGGGAGTTTCCGTGGGATTCGGCTCCCGCCAGATCATGTACACAATGAATTCGGTCGGGAACTTGGTCTTCGCCCTGCCCCCGGCCGGGGGGATTGTGCCGGTGATTCCAGAGCCAAAGCCAGGAGGCATCGACGCACCGCCCGGACCGAAACCGGGCGGCATGGCGGGGCTCGACCCCGGTCCTTCAGACCCGGAACCGCCTGCGAAGAAGTTGGCGTTGTTGGCCGATTTGCCCAGCAGTCCAATCCACTTGCCGGCCGCACCTTGCGCGCCCTCGGCACCGGGTGCCCCGTCGGGCGGGAACCCGCCCGTCGGCAATCCGCCGGGCATCGCAGAGCCGCCCAGATTTTCGCCGAGTGCGGCGGCTGCGGCTTTCGGCGCGAGCAACTGATCCAGCTGCGAAACTGGGATGTACAGGAAGTTCCCCGCCGTGGCGTTGTTGCCGCCGCCGCCGGCCGCGACTTTGGTGCCTTTGTTGTAGGTCAGGGCCAAGAAGGCGTGGCTGATCCGGCCTTTCACCGGATCCGCGAGCGATTCGGCCTGCAGCGATTGCGCGACTTTCTTTTCGCTCGGGTCGGTGACCTTGGCGAAGTAGTCCGATCGCTTGAGGTTGCCGATCAGGCACTTGCGGAGGAAGTTGGTGGCGTCCCGGTTGTAGGTATAACCGCGGATCTCGATGATCCACGCGCCGCCTTCCGGCGCCTTGGGGACGTCTTTGTAATTCGGGTTGGGATCTTCGGTCGCCACCATCTCCGCGTTCGCCGGGAAGTCGAGTTTCATCTTCAAGCCGGACTTCGCGTCCGCGAAGACCTGCGCGTTGGCCAGGAAGTTTTGCACGTTGTCGCTGTAGCGGCAATCGACCGCTTCGATGTTCACCGTCGGCAGGTCTTCGGATTTGTCGTCGTCGAACAATTTCGTCAGCGGCACGCCGGACGCGATGCGGTCGTAGTGCTTGGCGATGGCCGCTTGCTGCGGCTTCGTCATCCAATACGGCTTTTGCTCGGGCAATTCGAGGTTGCCGGCCACGAGCACTTTGCCGTCTTTGTCCGAATATCCCGGCACCGGCAGCGAAGCCGAGATCAATTCCATGATCCTGGCCCAGTTCAATCGTTCCTCGTTCCCCGACACGATCGCTTTGACTTCCGTCTCGGCGGCGTTCTTTTCGCCTTCCTTTTTGGTGCGGCTGTCCTCTTGGGTCTTGGCTGCTTTCACAGCACTCTCGGCTTTGCCGATGGCCGTGGCGATCTTCTTGTCCGAGACGGCTTGGTACTGCGCCCCGTACCCGAAGGCGACGGCGCCGGTACCGAGCAACAGTGCGGCGGCCGCGGCGGCGGCCCAGGGCTTCTTAGCGCGGATCAAACGGTCGGTGCGGATTTCGCCCGGCAGCAAATTCGTTTGGATGCGGGCCAACCCGGTTGCTTGGAGGGCCAAGCCGTAGGCGACGGGGAACGTCAGCACGTTGTCGGTGAAGTTCGGATCGTTGAGCACCTGATCGCCCGTAATCCGCTCGATCTTCGACGGCTTGCGGACTTCGAGGGCGAGTTTCTCCGAGAGATACTTTTGCAGGCCGGGGAGTTTGAAGGCGCTGCCGAGCCCGACGAGGTAGGCGACGTGAGCGTCGCGGTGGGTGTTCGTGAAGTACCCCAGCGAGCGTTGGACTTCGCCGACGAAGTCGGTGAGCACCGGCCGCAGGGCTTTTAAGATCTGGGCCAATTCGGGCGACTTGGCAGCGTTCCGCTTCAGGTGCTCGGCTTTGGCGAAGGTCAGCTTCAATTCTTTCGTGAGGGCTCGGGTGAAGTTGTTGCCACCCAGCGGGACGGGCCGCTGCCAGATGATCTTGCCGCCGTCGGTGATGATGAGGTTCGAGTTCTCGGTGCCGATGTCGAGGATCACGGCGCAGCGCTTCTTGCCACGGGGCGTATCGTCATTCGCCTCGGGGGCGGCGGCCGGGTCGATGCCGTCCGGCCCCCCGCGTTTGAGGATTTCGTAGGTAGCGTAGTTGCACAGGGCCAGCGGGGCCATTTGGACGATGTGCACTTCGGCCTTCACGGCTTGGTAGTGCCCGAGGTGCCGGTTGATGATGTCGCGCTTCATGGCGAAGAGGCCGATTTCGGTCTCCATCGAGAAGCCGCCGATGTTCTCGCCGCCACCGACTTTCTGATAGTCCCAGACGACTTCTTCGAGCGGGAAGGGGATCTGCTGCTTGGCTTCGAACTTGACGATGTCCGGGATCTTCTTTTCTTCGACCGGCGGCAGCTTCACGAAACGCGCCAAGCCGCTCTGCCCGGCAACGCTGATGGCAACGGTGTCGCCTTTCAGCGGATTCCGGGAGAGAAACTTCTCGAGGGCTTCCCGCGTGAGGGCGTCCGGATCGGCGTCCGGCTGCGACAAAATCTTCGGGTGCTCGATGTAATCGAAGGCGGTGGCGGTGGGCTTGCCGTCCACCAATTCCAAGCGGAGGGCCTTCAAGGCGCATTGGCCGATGTCGATGCCCCAATAGCCGGTGATCTTCGCCATGGTGTTTGCCCGTGAGTACGCGAACCCGCCGACACGATCAGATTCGTTCCGGTACGTTATCACGCGCCGCGAACGACTGTCAATCATCTCAACGCGACTCGGCCGAGAATCGTTGGCAATAATCCGGACTTCGGGAGCGATCGGCCCAATCCGGGATCGAGCGACTTCAAGATTCTACGGCGGCGGGCGAATTCCCGGAATACGCCCGCCGAGATACCCGCGAAAATCCGCGCCCACGTGCTTGACGGCCGCGCGGGAAACCATCAGACTAGCCCGGCGTCGGACGCCGTCGTTGGGGAGAGATATGATCCGCTTTGCCTGCCCCGGTTGCTCGGCGACGTTCACGGTGACCGACGAAAAAGCCGGAAAAACGGGCAAGTGCCCGAAATGTCAGACCCAATTCACGATCCCGTTCCCGCAGCCGGACCCGGTGGAGAATCCGCCGCCGCCGACTTCCGTGGAAGCGCCGCCGCCGATGCAATCGGTCGAGGCCCCGCCGCCAATTCCCCCCGCAGTCGAACCCCCGTCCGCAGCCGAACCGGTCGAAATTCTGCCCTGCCCGAAATGCACGTCGCGGCTCTCGGTACTTCCCGGCGACATCGGTCTCGATGTGGAATGCCCCAATTGCCAGACGGTCTACCGAGCCGCACGGGCCGACGCCCCGCCGCCTCCGGCGATCCACGCCTCGAAGAGTTCGTCGCTCGTCCAGTACGGCAGCGGAGCCAAGAACAATCGGGACGACGATGACGACGAAGAAGAGGATCGGCCTTCGCGGCGGAAGAAGAAACGCCGACGCGACGATGACGACGATGACGACGACGATGATGACGGCGACCGACCGGTGCGCCAGCGGCGGAGTCGCGGCTCGCGCCGGAATTACGCGCCGCACCGCGGGGTGTTGATCTTGGTCCTGGCCATCGTCAGTTGGGTCACGGGGATCTTCTTCATCGGCATCGTCGCGTGGGTCCTCGGCGTGGCCGACATGAAAGAGATCGACTCCGGGCGCATGGATCCCGAAGGCCGCTCGATGACGCAAATCGGGCTGTACCTCGGCATGGCCCACGTGATCTTGGCCATCGTCGCCATCATCGGCTACTGCGTGATCGTCGGCTGCATTTTGGGGGCCGCGGGTGCCGGGGCCGGTGGGCGCTAGCCGGTTTCATAGATTGACACACCGAACTCGTTACTCTTCTGTCGCATTCGAGGAATCCATGATCCGCTTCTCCTGCCCCGGGTGCCAAGCCGTGTACACGGTCGGCCCGGAAAAGGCCGGCAAGACGGGCAAATGCCCGAAGTGCCAGTCCCAATTCAGCATCCCCAAACTCGACGGCGCGGGCATAGCCGGCCCGGCCCGCACCACGACCGCGCCGATGCCCGCCGCCGACCCGGATGCCCCGGTGGAAATCGCCCCGTGCCCCAGTTGTGGCACCGCCCTCACGGTCGCCACGCAGTACCTCGGCATGGATGTCGAATGCCCGACGTGCAAGAACGTCTTCGCGGCGAAGTTGCCCGGCGCGGTCAAGCCGAAAACCTCGACGACGAGCGCCCTCGCCCGCACCGAGGCTCCGGCCGATGAGGACGAAGACGACCGCCCGGTGAAAAAGAAGAGCAAACGCCGCGACGACGACGTGAAAGACGAACGCCCGATCAAGAAGAGCAAGCGCGCCGTGGTCGAAGACGAGGAGGAAGAAGAAGAAGCCCCGCGCAAGAGCAAGCGACGCGACGAGGACGACGAAGATGCCGACGACCGACCCAGGAAGAAGAAAAAGAAGAAGCGCAACACGTCGGGTGAGATCAGCAAACGCACCACCGCCGGGTTGCTCGCTATTTTGCTGGGCGGTTACGGTGTCCACAAGTTTTACTTGGGTTACACGACGGCCGGCATCATCAACATCTGCTGCTGCTTCGGCGGCTTCGGAATCATCCCGCTGATCGAAGGGATCAAGTACCTCATGATGACCGACGAGGAGTTCATCGAGACCTACCAGATTGGCCGGAAGGAATGGTTCTAAGAAGCCCCGGCCCCGCGCTCCGATGTCAACGGGGCACCACTCCGGATTCCTTCGCCCATGATCCGCTTCGCTTGCCCGAATTGCCAGACGCCCTTCTCCGCTGCGGAGGAACACGGCGGGCAGCGCACCACCTGCAAGCAGTGCGGTACGAAGTTCCTCATCCCCGGCGGCGCCGAACCGCCGCCCTACGAGATCGTACCTTCTAACGAACACCCGGCCCCGAAGCCGACACTCGAACGGGAACCGTCGCTCGACGTTCCCCCGACCCCGGAAGCGCCGCCCGCAGACCCGGCGGTCCCGGTCGAACTCGCCCCTTGTCCGACGTGTCAAGCGAAGATGTCGGTCCGCCCGGAGGACGTCGGCTTCGATCTGCAATGCCCCTTCTGCCAGACGATGTTTCGAGGCGTCGCCGCTTCCGGCCCGGCACCTGCGACTTTGATCCCGGAACCGGAAGCGCCCGGAACTGAAATCGCACCCTGCCCGAAATGCCGGGCGGAGCTGACCGTCGATCCCGCCGACTTGGACAGCGAGGTCGAATGCCCGTTCTGCCGGACGATCTACCGGGCCGAGACGCCGAAGCCGAAAGCGGACACGCCACTGGCCCGGCGCTCGTTGGCCCCCGCCCCGCTGCCGCCCCAATTGCAAAGCAACTTCGAAGATGACGGCGATACGACCCCAATCAAGATGACGTGGGAGAAGGAGAACGATCCCGACAAAGACGACGACGAAGATGACTACCGCCCGAGGAATCGAAAGCGCCGTCGGCGCCGCGACGCCGGCGACCCCTACGATCCGTACGACGAACGCCCGCGATCTGTGGAACCGAGCAACGGCCCCGCTTGCCTGATCCTCGGTTTGGTTTCGCTCTTCTGCTGTTTCTTCGTGGGGTTCTACACGATCACGCTCTGCCGGGAAACGATCACGAAGGTGAACGGCGGCACGATGGAAGAGTCGGCGAAGCCGCTGGCCATCGCCGGGATCGTCCTCTCGATCATCGGCATCGTCTTTGGGATTTTGTTCATCCTCGGCCGCTGCCTCATCGCAGTCAGCGGGAAGTGAACCGGCCATCAGCCCATCGCATCAGTTGCCAACTAGGGTCGAAGCTCAGGGAGACGGACTACTTCCATTTTGCCGCTTCGTCCGGTTTCTTCCAGTCCGCGTACAGGTCGGCGACCCGCTTGCGGGACGCCGCGACGCCCTAGGCGGGAACGCCGACCGCCTTCGCCACGTCGTTCGCGGCGGCTTCTAGGATGGGCTTCGCACCTTCGTAGTCCCCCTGACGGCGGATGCAGTCGCCGTACCGGGAAGCGACTTCAGCCGTTAACCAATCCCCCTTCCACATCCGTTCTTCGAGCGCTCGCCAGCACTCGCTCAATATCGGCGCGGCCGTCGCCGGGTCGGGTTGCTCACCTGACGCGGTGGACAGAGCCGTGGTCAAGGTCGTGAGCGATCGTCCGGGGTTCGGCTTCTGGGCCAGCATTAACTCGGGAAGGTATCGGGCCGCGTCCGGCCATCGCCTTTGCTTGGCGTACAACCGAGACAGGAAGGCGAGCGTCCGTTGGGTTTCGTAATGGGTCGGGCCACGGACCCGGCGGCGATCCGCCAGGACTGCCAGGTATTTAGTTTCCGCCTCCGTCCACCTTTCCTGACCTTCCAGTGCGTAACTCAGCAGGTTGAGGGACGCCAGCGTACGGCCGTTGTCGATCCCAAGTACATCGGTGCTCAAAGCGACCGATTCGCTGATGATGGATTCGGCTTCCTTGAACCGCCCGAACGCGAGTTGCGCACCGCCCAAGTTGCCGAGGTTACTCGCCAATTCCGGGTTGCGCGGGTTTATCAGCCGCCGCCGCTCTACGACCGATTGGAGAATCGGTACGGCTTTGTCCGCACGATTCGCAGTGACGAGGGCGACGGCGAGGTCGTTGTCGATCTCCAATGTCTTCTCGGCGTCTGGCCCGAGGGCCGCGTGCAAAAGTCGGCTCGCCCGCCTGCGGAGGACCACAACCTCGTCGAACCGGTTCAGGTGGAAATATGCCTAGTCCAAGTTGTTGGCCGCTTCGGAAGTCTCCGGGTTGTCATCGCCGAACACCCGTTTGCAGTCCTCGAATGCATCTTGGGCATGCGCCTCGGCTTCCGGTCGCCGCCCTTGAGTCACGTAAGCCCGGACGAACCGGTTTCGGACGGCCAAGGCGCCTGGGTCGTCCGGCCCATGGAGGCGGGAGAGGAGTTCCCACGCCCTACGAAAATGCCGCTCGGCTTTGTCGTTTACCGCGAGGTATTCGTAGGCGTGTCCGATGACCGTTCGAATTTCGGCCTCGACTTCAGGTTGATCGGCCAAGGTGGTCTGGCCGTCGAGTTTATCCCCGGCTTTATCGAGCA
>Ga0105047_10013116_pt1 | contig 13287 bp, 12 predicted proteins | sample MAT04_FD_78384 | JGI IMG/M metagenome (GOLD analysis project Ga0105047, IMG submission 78384) | Freshwater microbial communities from Lake Fryxell liftoff mats and glacier meltwater in Antarctica - MAT-04 (megahit assembly) | ecosystem: Environmental > Aquatic > Freshwater > Ice > Liftoff...
CGACGACCTCGCCATCCAGAGCGAGGCGGCCCTGCACGCACGCACGGCCTCCGCGTGCACCCGCCTGGTGCTGTCTGCACTGCAACAGACCCGCAGCGAGCGCGACCTGGCCGAGTTACTGTGCGACTGGAGCGGCCTGATCCGCGAGTTGCGGGGGGCGCCGGACGGCGCACGTGCGCTGTGGTTGGTGTTCCGTTATCTTTATGAGGTCCGTGGGCCGGCGGAGTTCGCCGCCGTCCAGACCATCGTTCACGAGACCAACCCGGAGAACACGAACCTCATGGAGACCATGGCACAATATCTGCACTCCAAAGGCCGCCAGGAGGGCCTTCAGGAGGGCCCCCAGGAGGGTCTTCAGACCGGCCTCCAGAGGGGTCACCAACAAGGGCAGTGTGAATTTCTCCTGCGGCTGATGGCAGGCCGCTTCGGCGAGCTCCCAGCGCAGGTGCGCGAGCGGGTCATGGCCGGTGATGACGCCGCACTTGCGCGCTGGGGCGCCCGGCTCCTCGAAGCCCGCGGCCTCGACGACATTTTCGCCGCGCCCTGACGAACGCCAGCCGGCGAGTTCGCCAGCCTCGGCGAGGGGGAGCCGCCGAACCAAAAAAGAAGGGTCCCGCGAGCGGGACCCTTCTTCGTTTCACCCGTCAGGCACCGCGGTGCCTGACGGTCCCGGACACAGCGCTAGCTGCGGTCCTTGAAGCGACCGGCGAACACATCGCCGAGGGTGGCACCGGCCTCGGAGGCGTTGGTGAAGCCCTGGGCGTCGGCGAGGTCGTCCTGGCGGCGAGCCGTCTTGATGGACAGGCCGATCTTGCGCTCCTGCGGGTCCATCTGGATGATCTCGGCGCGGACCTTTTGGTTCGGCTCGAGGTGGGTACGGGGGTCCTCGACGCGCTCCTCGGAGATCTCCGAGATGTGGATGAGGCCCTCGATGCCGGGCTCGATCTCGGCGAAGGCGCCGAAGTCGGTGAGCTTGAGGATCTTGACCTCGACGATCTTGCCGATCGGGAAGTCGTAGGGGATGCGGTCCCACGGATCCTGCGCGAGCTGCTTGAGGCCGAGGCTGATCTTCGGCTTCTCGCCCGTGTTGTCGATGTTGAGGACCATCGCACGGACCTTGTCGCCCTTCTTGAACAGCTCCGACGGGTGGCGCACGCGCTGCGTCCACGACAGGTCGGTGATGTGCACCAGACCGTCTATACCGGGCTCGAGCTCCACGAACACGCCGAAGTCGGCGATGTTGCGGATGACACCCTCGACCACCGCGCCGGGCGGGTAGGTCTCGAGCACCTTGTCATACGGGTTCTCCTCGAGCTGCTTCATGCCGAGCGAGATGCGGTTCTGCGACACATCGATGTCGAGCACGACCGCGCGGACCTCGTCGCCGATCTTGAGGATCTGCTTCGGGTTCTTGATCTGGCGGGTCCACGACATCTCGGAGACGTGCACGAGGCCCTCGATGCCCTCCTCGAGCTCGACGAAGGCGCCGTAGTCCTTGATCGACACGACCTTGCCCTCGACGACGGTGCCGGGGATGTAGCGGGTCTCCGCGTTGACCCACGGGTCCGCGGTGATCTGCTTGAGACCCAGCGAGACGCGCTCGGAGTCGCTGTTGAACTTGAGGACCTTGACCTTGACCTTGTCGCCGACCTGGAACAGCTCGCTCGGGTGGTTGACCCGGCCCCAGCTCATGTCGGTGATGTGCAGCAGGCCGTCGATGCCGCCGAGGTCGATAAAGGCGCCGTAGTCGGTCAGGTTCTTGACCACGCCCTCGACGATCTGGTCCTCCTGCAGGCGATTGAGCGTGTCGCTCTTCAAGTTCGCGCGCTCGGCCTCGAGCAGCACGCGGCGGCTCAGCACGATGTTGCCGCGCTTCTTGTTGAACTTGATGATCTTGAAGCTGAACTCTTTGTTGATGAAGGTGTCGAGGTTACGCACCGGACGCAGGTCGACCTGCGAGCCCGGGAGGAACGCCTTGACGCCGCCTTGCAGCAGCACCGCGAGCCCGCCCTTCACGCGCGCCTGGATGATGCCGTTGACCAGACCCTCCGCCTCACAGGCGCTCTGGATCTCGTCCCACACCTTGCGCTTGCGGGCCTTGTCCTTCGAAAGGATGACGAGGCCGTTGTGGTCCTCGGTCGCCTCGAGCAAGACCTCGATCTTGTCGCCGACGTGGACGTTGATGCTGCCGTCCTCCTCGGCGAACTCGCGCAGCGGGACCTGGCCCTCGGCCTTGCAGCCGACGTCGACCACCGCGTAATCACCGATGATGTCGACGACCGTCCCGGTGACGATGCTGCCCTCGCGGATGTCTCCGGTCTCGAGGGTGTTCTTCTCAAAAAGCGCGGCGAAGTCGTCGTCTTCCGCGGAAAAATTCTGTTGGGTTTGCATGTTGGAGTGTTGGTTTCTTTCTCGTGGAGTCTCGAGCGAACGGGGCACCGATATCAGCCCGCCGTGGCGGTCCGATCGTCATCCCATCCACAAGAGCGCGGGGACCGTAGGTCCCTTCGCACAAAAGGTCAACCAGCCCTGCGGTGGGGCCGGGCCGGGTCAGTCTGCGGGCTTCGCGGGCTGGATCACGGCCAGGATCGCGTCGACGACCTCGTCGACCTCCAACCCGGTCGAGTCGACCCGCACCGCGTCCGGCGCCTGGACCAGGGGGGCCGCGGTCCTCGTCTGGTCGCGCTGGTCACGGTCCTTGAGGTCGCGCAGGACCTGCTCAAGCGGCGGCGCGACCGGCCTCGGGCCGGTGGCCAGCTCGTGCTGGCGGCGGCTGGCCCGGACCCGGTCGTCGGCGGTCAGGAAGAACTTGAAGCGGGCGTCCGGGAACACCACGGTGCCGAGGTCGCGGCCCTCGGCGACGCAGCCGTGCGCCCCCAGCTCGCGCTGGATCCCCAGCAGGCCCCGACGCACCGCCGGGTGGGTCGACACCTGCGAGGCGCCGTCCGAGATCTCCGGGGTCCGGATCTCGGCCGTGACATCGCGCCCGGCCAGCATCACCCGCTGCGGCGCCGAGGTCTGGGGGATAAAGCGCACCGGGAATTCGGCGGTCAGCGCCGCCAGGCCCGCCTCGTCCGACCACGCCACCCCGCGCTCACGCGCCACCAACGCCAGCGCCCGGTAAATCGCCCCGGTGTCGAGCACCGGCAGCGCCAGGCGCTCCGCGAGTCGGCGCGCCACGGTGCTCTTGCCCGCGCCCGCCGGCCCGTCGATGACGATGAGCACGCTGCTTGCCATCTCGCGGCCAGCTTAGACCACAGGCGCCGGGGCGCTGACAAGTGCGGCCGACGGACGGTGAGCTGCGCGCCGGCTCCATGGTTGCGGCGAGCGGCGAGCGCCCCCGTCCGCGCATGTCTGGCTTCCCCCTTGCCGGAAAGGCCCGGCTGCGGCAGCTTGCTGGCCCATGTCCACGGACCGGTCTCTCCCAGTCGTGCGAGTCGCCACCGTCGTGGCCGCCGCTGCCCTCGGCCTGGGCGCGCTGAGCCTCAGCGCCTGCGCCACGGTCAAGCCGTCGGAGCGCGAGGTGCTCAGTCGGCCCGAGATGAACCCGGCGACCGAGGGTCTGGAGGAGCAGTTCCAGTCGCACGTCGAGTCGGCCCGTGAAGGCGGCTTTGGCGGACACGGCGCCGCGGGTGGTGGATGCGGTTGCGGATGAGACACGCGCGATCGATCCGGCGGGGGCTCGGCGCGGCGGTTGGTTTGGCGACGGTGCTCGCGGCCGGGCCGCTGGTCGCCGAGGACCGCATCATCATGCGCGGGAACTACTACCGCGAGCAGTCGACCCGCGTGCTCGCGCCGGTGGTCTACGTCGAGAAGGATGTCCCCGACGAGCGCTTCACCGTCGGCGCCGAGTACCTCCTCGACGCCGTGACCTCGGCGTCGATCGGCGCCGGCGCAGCGGCGGTGACCGGCGGCGACTTCCTGTTCACCGAGTTTCGCCACGAGACGACCGTCCGCGTCGCCTCGCGCCTGCGCAATTGGAGCCTCGGCGGCTTCTTCCGCTACTCGACCGAGAGCGACTGGATCTCGCGCAGCTTCGGGGCCTCGGTCGCGCGCGACGTGTTCGGCCGCGCCGGCAACGTCAGCGTCGGTTACGCCGGCAACGTCGACTCGGTGAACAAGATCTTCGCCGGCCGGGTGCTGCCGCATAACTCCACCGGCGACACCAACCTGCAGCAGGTCAACTACCTCGGCCTCGGCTACACCCACGCGCTCACGCCTCGCTTGCTCGGCGGCGTGCTCGCGGAGGGCATCCACGCCACGGGCCCGCAGGACAACCCCTACCGCCAGGTCCGCGACAGCCTGCCCGAGACCCACCCGCTGCTGCGCCGGCGCGGAGCACTGAGCGGCTTCCTGCGCTACGCGGTGCCGAAGACCCCGCTGGTGCTCGAGCCGCGCTACCGCTTTTATGGCGACGACTGGGGCATCGTCGCCCACGCCATCGACCTTCGGGCCCACGTCCGCTTCCTCAAACGCGTGGTCCTCCGCGCCCGCTACCGTTACTACACGCAGACCGGGGCGAGCTTCTGGTCGGCCGACGGCTACTACCCGGCCGAGGCCGAGTTTCGCACCGCTGACCCCAAGATGAGCAAGTTCCACTCGCACACGCCGGGCGGCGAGCTGACGATCGAGCTCGACGGCCTCGCCCGCCTGCGCGGCCTGCACTGGCTGCGCGGCGCGTGGGTCCAGGGGACCTACAACCATATCTTCCAGACCAACCGCTTCGGCAACGCGCGGCTCGGCAGCCTCGCCTTCTCGGTGCCGTTCTGATCGCTTCACCTCTCGCTTCACCTCTCGCTTCACCTTTCGGCGGACATGTCCCAAGAACCAGGTGACGAGCCGCTGTTCACCGGCATCAGCGAGTTCGGCACGGCCCTGGCGGAGTTCGTGCGGGCCGAGCTCAGCGCCCACGGCGCGATCCTCAGCGACGACGACGGCGACCCCATCGACTTCGCGCACCGCCTCGGCGCCGTGACCCCCCTCGACCTCCAGATCGCCGGCGCCCAGGTCGAACAAGCGGCGACCCGCATGTCGGCCTGGTGTGCGCGCCAGGGCCTCGGGCGCTGTGAGATCCTGATTGAGGCAAGTCACGGCCTGCTGCTGAGCGCGGTGCCCGGCCACGGCTACGTGCTGGCCTCCCTACACAGTTCACCAGACCTCGGCGCAGCGCGCGAGAACGCGGCCGACCCGGCCCGCGACGCCACGTCCGATCACGCCGCCCTGATTCACGCGTCGGATCACGGCTCGGAGGACCCCGACCGAAGCCCCACGCCAGAACCGGTCGTGGACGCCCGGGACGCCCTGCTCGGCCGCTTCGCAGCCCTGCGTCGCCGCATCGCCGTCCTGATCCAGTGACGGTGCGAGCCACGCTCGCATGGACTTCTCGGCCCCGGTAGTTTATGAGAACCGGCCTCCGCGGCCCGGCCAGCTTGACCCGGGGGCAGCTTTCCGCGAACACTTGTTCCGCGGCCTGCGCCGGCACCACCTCTGCCCTGACGGCAAGGAGTCAGTTCGTTCCCATGGCAACCTACATCACCGAAGAGTGCATCAACTGCGGCGCGTGCGAGCCGGAGTGCCCCAACGAGGCCATCTCGGAGGGCGACGATACCTACGTGATCGACCCGAACCTGTGCACCGAGTGCGTCGGCTTCCACGACTACGAGGCCTGCCAGGCCGTGTGTCCGGTGGAGTGCTGCCTGCCCAACCCGGAGATCCGCGAGTCGGAGGAGGTCTTGCTGGCCCGCGCGCAGAAGCTCCACCCGGAGACCAAGTTCCCGGCCCACGCCGACCTCCCGGCCAACCTAAGCCGGTTTCGCAAGTAAGCGCCCAGGCCGCGCGGACCCGGAGGCCCGATGTCCGACGGCCATCGCGTCCGAGTTGGGAGCCCCGAGCCCGGGCCGATCACAACGCCAACGAGGCGAAGCTCAACCTTGTGGTTGTGGCTTCGCCTCTCGCTGTCGGTGCTGATCACCGCGGTGATCGTCGTGTTCGTCGCGCGCCGCGTCGACGCCGTGCCGGGCGACTTGCGGGTCCGCCCGTGGGCCGTGCCCGCCTACCTCGGCACGCTGCTCGTCTACTTCTTCGCCCGCGCCGGTCGCTGGTGGTTCCTCGTGCGCCCGCTCGGACCGCTGCGCTTCCGGACGCTCCTGGCCGTCGCCTGCGCCGGCTTCCTGTGGATCTTGCTGCTGCCGTGGCGCCTCGGTGAGTTCGTGCGGCCGCTGCTGCTCGCCCGCGCCTCGCCGATCGGCTTCTCGCAGGCGCTCGGCACCGTCGCGCTCGAGCGCGTCGTCGACGGCCTGCTGGTGTGCGCCATGTTCTTCGTCGCGACCGCGGCGATGCCCGCCGCGCCCGCGCTCGCCGGTCTCTACGCCGCCTGCCTCGGGGTAGCCGCGCTGTTCGGCGGCGCGCTGCTCGTGCTGCTCGCGCTGGCGATCTGGCCGCGGGCGGCAGGCGCCGCCCTGCACGCGACCGTCGGCCGGATCGCCCCCACCCTCGCCGCGCGCCTGGCGACCCTCGCCCGCGGGATCTCCGAGGGCCTGACCGCCCTGCCCTCGGTCGTCCCGCTGCTGCTCTTCGTGCTCGCCACGCTGGTCTACTGGGCCGCCAACGTGTTTGGCATGTGGGTGCTGGCACGCGGCTGCGATGTCCCGCTGGGCGTCGCCGAGGTCGTCGCGGTGCTCGCCGTCCTCAACCTCACCCTGCTGATCCCCGGACCGCCCGCGCATGTCGGCACCTTTCAGCTCGGCGTGCTCACCGGCCTCGCGCAGTTCCTGCCGCCCGAGCAGGTCGCCGCCCGCGGGGCCGTGTTCGCCTTCTATCTCTACTTGTGCCAGCTCGGCCTGATCGTCGCGCTCTGCATGGTCACCACCTTGCATCTGCGCTGGGGCTGGCGCGAGACCCTCGCCCACCTGCGCGGCGAACACCTGGCCCCGAGGACATGACCGAAAGTACAGGCACCGCGGCGGCTCCCGGGCGGCTGGCCCGCGCGCTGCGCTGGCTCGCCGGAGCGCTCGTGCTCGCGGTCATCGCCTGGTGGCTGGTGCCCGGGCCCGCCGAGCGTGACGCGCTGCTCGCCCGCGTACGCGTGCGTCCGGGCTGGCTCGCGCTCGGGCTGACCGCGACCTTCGCCACCAGCCTGGTCACCAGCGCCCGCTGGCAGCGCATGGCCGAGGACGCGATGGGCGGCACCCGCCTCCCCTACCTCGTGTACTTCCACGCGCTCGTACTGACCCGCGTGCTCGGGCAGGTGTCGTCGACGCTGGCGATGGACCTGGTCGGCCGCGGCGTCGCCCTCGGCCGCGCCGGCGCCCGCCACGGCCTCGGCCACAGCGTCACCCAGGCCGTGCTCGAGCGCATCTTCGACCTCGTGCTGCCGCTGCTGATGCTCGTCTGGGCGATCCTCTGTTGGCGCTCCGGCTGGGACTCGACGCTCGCGCTGCCGGGCTTCCTCGCGGTCTGCGTCGGCTTCACCGGGCTCGCCACGGTGCTGCTCGCTCCGCTGACGCGCCTGGCATTGCGCTGCCTCGCGGCCGTGCGCCGGCTGCGAGCGCGACCCGCCCAGTCCCTCGTGGTCCCGCCCGTGTCACGCCGCCTGGCCATGTGCGTGGGCGGCCTGTCGCTGGCCCGCTACCTCGCGATGTTGGTCCAGTTCTGGGCGGTCGCCGCCGGCCTCGGGATCGACCTCACCGCCCTGCAGATCGCCGCCGCTACCCCGATCGGTCAGCTCGCCGGCATGGTCGGCGTCACCCCCGGCGCGCTCGGGGTCCAGGAGGCCGGATGGCTCGGTGCGCTCGCGTGGGTCGGCCTCGACGCGCCCGCGATCGCCGTGTTCGTGCTCGGCCAGCGCCTGGTGCTCACCGCCTACTTCGCCCTGCTCGCGCTGATCTCGTGGCTGCTGCTGCGGCGCCGGACCGCCGCGAGCTGTCTTCCGGGTCAGGTCGAGTGATCCACGATCGTGGTCGCTGGGGCGCTGGCGAACCTGGTAAGCTGCCGCGCATGTCGACCCGCCTCCCCGCCCTCGCGCTGTGTGGCTTCTTCGTGCCCGTGTTCGCCGGCTGCGGCCCCGCGGCTGCCCCTGCGCCCGTTGATCAGCGGGCGCCCGCGGCCAAGTCCACCCCATCGACCCCATCGACCCCTTCAACTCCTTCAACCGCCCCATCGGCCCCCGACGCCACCGCCCCCGACGCCACCAAGCTCGACGCCGCCAAGCTCGACGCGATCGGACCGCGGCCGGCAAAGGAGCCGCCGCTGACCCCGGAGGAGCTCGATCTGATCGCCGCCGATCCGGCCACGCTCTCGCCGGAGATGCGGCGCAAGCGGGGCTATGCGCTCCGTCGCAAGATCCTGCAAAACCCCGACTCGCCGTCTGCGCGCCAGCTCGAGGCCCTGCGCATCTCCGCCGAGAACGGCGAGCTACAGCCGCATCTGCCGGACCGAAAGGGCGACGACAAGGGCCTCACCCTGCACGCCCGCAACCCGGGCCCAGGCACGCCTGCCACGCGTGCCACGCCTGCATCCGCCCCGGTCAAGGCCCCATGAGCGACCCGCTGCTCGGCTGCGTGCGCGAGCAACTGCTGGCCCCGGGCCTGCTGCGCTGGACCCTGAGCAACCCGCGCAAGCGCAACGCCCTCGCCCCGGAGATGCTCGCCTGGCTCGAGCGTCGCGCCGGTGAGCTGCGCGGCGAGGTCGTCCTGCTCGTCGGCGAGGGTGAGGCCAGCTTCTGCGCCGGCTTCGACCTCGACGCGCTGCCCGAGCACAATGTCCTTTCGGACATGTCCGAAGCGCCAGATGCCCCGCTGTTCACCGCCACCGCCGCGCTCCGCCGCGCCGACGCCACCCTGATCGCCGTGCTGCATGGCCCGGTGTTCGGCGCCGGGGTCGAGCTCGCGTGTAGCTGCGACCTCCGCCTCGCGCGCGCCGACACCCGCTTCGTCATCCCGGCCGCGCGCCTCGGCGTCGTCTATCACCCGGACGGCCTGGCGCTGCTGCAGCGCTGCTTCGGCGCCGCGCTGGCCGCTCGCCTGCTCTTGCTCGGCGAGCCCATCAGCGCCGACGAAGCCCTGCGCGCCGGTTGCCTGCACGGGGTCCACCCCGCGGACGAGCTCGAGGCCGCGGCCCTCGGCGCCGCAGAGCGCCTGCGCTCGGGCGCGCCGCAGAGCCTCCGCGCCCACCGCGACCGCCTGCGGGCGCTGGCCGCCGGCACCACGCCAGGCGCCGAGACCGTCGCCGCCTACGAGACCGCGAGGCGCAGCGCCTACACCAGCACGGACCATCAGGAGGGCCGCGCTGCCACCCGCGAGCGTCGGCCGCCGCGGTTCACGGGGCGCTGACGCGGGCCCTCGTGGGTCGCCACTGCCCGCCGGATTTTCCGGTATGCTCCGCGGCCCATGACGACCCCCATCAAAGAGCAGATCGAGGCCAAGCTGCGTGAGGCCCGGATCGCCCGCGACGAGCGGGCCAAGAACGTCATCGGCATGCTCAAGGCCAAGGTCCTCAACGAGCTCAAGTCCGGCTCGGGCGCGGAGGAGAACGACACGCTGTGGCTCGACACGATCAAGAGCTACGCCAAGCAGATGCGCAAGGCCCTGCCCGACTATGAGAAGGCCGGCGAGCGCGGCCTGGACCTGCTAAGCGAGGCGAAGTGGGAGATCGAGTTCTGCGAGCAATTCCTGCCGCAAAAGCTCGACGAGGCCGCGACCGAGGCGATCGTGCGCCAGGTCGCCGCCGCCAACAAGATCACCGACCCGAAGATGATCGGCAAGCTCACCGGCCTGATCATGAAGGACCACAAGGACGCCCTCGACGGCGACCTCCTGCGCCAGGTCGCCCAGCGCGTGCTCGCCGAGTAGCCTGTCCTTCGAGACAGCCACTCGCCCTTCGCGTATCCGTATCGCCCGCCTGCCTCAGGCCATCCTGTCCTTCGGGACAGGCCATCCTGTCCTTCGGGACAGGCCCCGCGCCGCCCGCTCAGGGCACCGGCCGCGGGTCGGCCGCGCAGCGAAACCCGATCCCGTGGGTGTGGGCGTCGGCGTCGTAGGGCAGGCGCAGCGCCGGGTCAGTGTGTTCGGGCTCGGAGCTGTTGAACGCGCCGCCGCGGATCACCCGATTGTTGGCGATCGCTGGCGGCTCGTCCTCACCCTCCGACTTCGGGTACGGGCGAAACGGGTCCGCGGTCCACTCGAAGACGTTGCCGACCAGGTCGAACAGGCCCGCCTCCGTGCGGCCCGCGGGGAAGTTGCCGATCGGCGCGGTGCCGAAGTACGCGTCGGACCCCGGGTACAGCGGGCTGACCTCGGACAGGCCCTGCTCCTTGCGCCAATCGATGCACTCCTGCCCGCAGCCGTTGAGGTGGCGCTCGCTCGGCGGGTCGTCGCCCCACGGGAACACGCGCCCGTCGGACCCACGAGCCGCGAACTCGAACTCCTTCTCGGTCGGCAGGCGGCGACCGTGCACCGTGCAGTACTCGTCCGCCTGCGCCCAGCTCACGCAGTTGATCGGGTGGCGCCCGCGGCCCTCGATCCCGAAGTTGCACAGCGGTGAGAAGGCCGTCCGCGCCTTCTCCCAGTCCGACTTCTTCATCGAACCCTGCGGCCACCACGAGTCGCTATACGCTCGCTTGCACTCGCCCTTGTCCGAGCACCCCACGTAGTCCGCGGTCGTCACCTCGTAAAGGTCGATGCAAAACGCGGCGACGTCGACCTTGTGGGCCGGACGCGCCATCGCCAGCACCGCCTTGCCCGCGTCGCTGCCCATGAAAAACCGACCGCCCATGTGCAACGCCATACCCTCGGGACACGGCGTCGGCGCCGGCGGCGTCACCACGGGCGTCACGGGCTCCGTCGGCGGGGTCGCCACGGTCGCCACGGTCGTCACGGCCGGCGTGTCGGTCTTGCCCGACTTCACCGCCTGCACCACGGCGAACGCCACGCCCGCGGCCAGCAGCGCCCCGCCGACCGCGTACCCGACCGCCCGCCCGCCGCTGCGCTGCTGCTTGACCTTCGGGCCCGCGCTGTTGACCGTCGCCGGCGCGCGCTGGGTCATCGGCGACAGCTCCGTCATCGACGGCCCGCGCGAGGCCCCGCCGCCGACCGCCGCGACCACGCTCGCCATCGAGGTCACCCCGAGCGCCGGAAGCTCCGTCACCGGTCCCATGTGTGAGACGTCGCCGGTCGGCAGCGGCACGTAGTCCTTGAGGCCCAGCGCCGCCGCGAGGGCCATCCAGAACTCGGCCATGTTCGCGTAGCGGTCCGCGACCCGCAGCGCGACCGCCCTCTGGAACACCTGCTCGACCGCGTCGCTGACCTCGAGCCCCTGCGTACGCGGCGTCGGCCGCCGGTCGGGGTTTTGCGAGGCGAAGGCCAGTTGCATGAACGCGTCGCCGAACAGCGCCGGCACCCCGCCGCGCATCAGCTCCACCATCACCAGGGCCATCTGATACACGTCGGTCCACGGCCCGGTCGCGCCGAAGCTGCGGTCGAACTGTTCCGGCGCCCCGTAGCTCGGCGTGAAGCTCGAGATCTGCGCGCCGGTCGCCTTGAGCGCCGTCGCCGACTGTTGCTGCATCACCTTGGCGATGCCGAAGTCCAGCACCTTGATCACCGCGCCGGGCGCGAGCTCCGGCCCGAGCACGAAGAAGTTGGCCGGCTTGATGTCCCGGTGCGCGACCCCGCGGGCGTGCGCCAGCGCCAGCGCGCGCGCCGGTCCGTCCATCACCTGAAACGCCTCGAAGATCCCGCGCGAGCTCCCGAGCGGCTGGCCGTCGCGCGCGCCGATGTAGTCCTCCAGCGGCTTGCCGTCGAGCCACTCGAGCACCATGTACGGCAGCCACGCCCCGCCCGGCGTCGTCAGCGTGCCGATGTCGCGGGCCTGCACGATGCCGGTCGTGCGGCTCGAGAGCGCCGTCAGCAGCTTGCCCTCTTGCACGAACTGGTCGAGCAGCTCGTCGCGCATCTCGACCGGCGCGTTCGACAGCGCGGTGAAACACTTGAGCGCCACCGGCTCGTCCCAGATGCGGTGCATCGCGCGAAACACCACGCCAAACCCACCCTCGCCGACCACCCGCTGGACAACGTACTTGTCGGCCACGATCGTGCCGACGAGGCCGAAGCGGTCATTGAGGACGTTCAAGGTGGCGCGATTGTAAGATACTCGCCGGGCCCTGACACGACGCGAGACCGGTAAAGATCCCGATCTGCCCGTACCGCGTCGGTTTTTTGCAGCCCCGGCCACCCACCGGTAGCTTCGACCCCGGTCCCATGCCCGCCCCGCGCCGCCTGCCCCTCCTCGTCCTGCTGCTCACCGCCGCCTCCCTCGCTTCCGAGGCCCAGGCCGCGCCACGGCCCAAGAACGTCGATCGCGCACCGCGCGCGACGATCGACGCGAAGGTCGTCCGACCCCCGGCGACCCCGCAAGCGAAGCCCGCCGCGACGCCGACGGGCCCCTCGGCCACACCGCAGGCCAAGTCCAGCGCGCCCCGCGAACCGGCCGCCCGCACGTCCAGCCGCGCGAAGCCCAACCCGCCTGTCCCGAAGGACAGCAAGCTCGAGGTCGCCGCGAAGGCCCCGACCGCCCGCCCGCTGCGCCCGCGTCGCGACCCGCTGCTCGCCCGCCACCCCGCGGCGACTTGCGCCCTCGATCCCCTCGAGGCTGTCGGCCTGCGTCAGCACGGCCGGACCCGCGAGTCCCTGCGCGAGTTCTACTGGTCCGACATGGCCCGCTTCTTCGAGACCTCCGTCGACCTCGCCGAGCCGGTCCCGCAGCAGGTGCAAGACCCCGCGTTCCTGGCGACCGCGCCGGTCCTGCGCGATCTCCCCACCGCCGTCCGCGCCCCGCTGACGACGATCGCCGCGGCCCGCGTGGTCGACCGCCTCGGCGAACGCGAGTTCAACAGGGTCAGCAAGCTGCTCGCCAGCCTCGGCCCCGCGCAGGTCGCCAGCCTGCTGCGAGCCGACGCCCCGACCCTGCGCGCCTACGTCTGGACCTGGCTCGCAACCACGAAGACCGGCGGTTGCCACCTCGGACACCTCGACCTCGACTTCATCGAGGCCGCCGTCGGCGACCGCAGCGTCGCCGTCGAACACGGCGACGACCTCGTCTACCGCTCGCTCGGCGACTACGCCCTGGCCGCCCGCGCCCGCCTCGCCACGCTCGACGCCAGCCGCTTCGACGGCTTCCTCATCCGCCTCACCACCGCCACCGAGGTCGATCCTCTGGTCCGCGCCACGGCCCACGGGATCCTGCTGCGTCGCGGGCACTGGGACACCCAGGCGACCGGCCTGCGCGACCCCA
>Ga0105047_10013118_pt1 | contig 13283 bp, 10 predicted proteins | sample MAT04_FD_78384 | JGI IMG/M metagenome (GOLD analysis project Ga0105047, IMG submission 78384) | Freshwater microbial communities from Lake Fryxell liftoff mats and glacier meltwater in Antarctica - MAT-04 (megahit assembly) | ecosystem: Environmental > Aquatic > Freshwater > Ice > Liftoff...
AGAACACGTTTCAGAAACGCTGCCACAAAATCCGAGGTTGTCCACATCCGGCATCCCGATGGGCACGCTCCGACTTCCCCAAGAATCCCCGTAGTGTGCCCTTTGTGTGGGTTTTACGCTGCAATCGACAGGGGATTCCTGTTTATAATCGCCTTTCATAACCAGCGGCGAGGATTCACCTACTCGTATATCGATTCGCAACCCACGATGAAAAGGTAGTTTGCGGACGAAAAAGAGTGGCTGAGCGCGGTTTAGCCGTGGAAATATTGTGCATAGTAATATTCATTGATTCTGCCATGCTCTCTTGCCAAGATCGCGGTATCTGGTATCATCTACTCGTGCGAAGCAACTGCCGAGCACCCGACTTTGACCCCTCCCCCCTGGCCGCCGGTTGTCCTCTGGATGACCGGCGGCTTTCTTTTTGAATTCGATCGGCGGAGAAGGGCGATGGAGCAGGCCGTGTCGCGGCAAACTGCATCACCGATTGTGCGTGCTGATCGGCCCTGCGTCGAGCGTCGGATATTGCGATGCAGCCGGACCGGACCGCAGATGCGCGAATCGCTGAGCGAGGTCTGAATAACCGGCATTGTTAAGAGACTGATAGATGGCATTGCCGATCTCGGCCATGCGCGGATGGGCGGCTCCGTAGTTTGCCGAGAAGGTGCCCACAGCTCGTTCAAACTCTGCGACGGCGAGCATTGGCTCGCCTCGCGCCAGCAGGATGTCGCCGCGGACACGCCGCAGCCCGATATTCCAGTCTGAAGTTTCGCTGCCGAGCACAGCAAGCCCGTCATCAATCAACTGGAGAGCGAGATCGCGATTACCAGCGAGCAGTTGCACGCGGCCAGCCCGCCGATACTCGGTCATGAGCGCTGAGGATGAGAGGTTGGCGGAATTCAACCGTTCAACTTCAAGCAGGCGGGTGCTCCAGGCAATCGCCTCCTGATGCCGCCCCGCCGCGGAAAAAGCATCGATTGATCGGCCGATGGTGGCGCGAGCGAGAAGTGAGTTTTCGCCATGTACGGCGTTGGTCAGCGTGATCGCCTCACGCCCAATTTCCGCCGCTTGGATTGCGTAGGGCGGACCGCCGGAGAGATAGGCGCTAAGAGAAGCCCCGAGCGCAAAGAGCAAGTGGTTGCTATCTGGCGCGAACATGCGCCGCGCCAGTTCCAGCGATCGGATGCTGTCGGCAATGGCCTCGGAGGAGTTACGTCTGTCCGCGTGGACCAGCGCGCGATCTTGCAGCAACGACTGAACGATGGAATGGTCCGGGCCGTAGGCGACCTCGGCCAGCGCGAGTGCCTCTGACAATCGCTGAATCCGCCCATCATCGTTCACATCGGAGTTGAGCGACATGAGCCGCAATCTCTCGATGCGCAATCCGATCTCGTCTGCAGGTGGCTCGGCAATCAAAGCCAGCAGTGCGCGCGGGGCATTGATATCTCCGCTGTTGCGCAGCGCTCGCACCATCACCAGTTCCGCCTCGATTCGCCGCGGATCGCTTGGGCTGAGCTGGCTCGAGGCAGCAACGGCCCGAGATGAGTAATCGCGGTTGCCGACATGATCGCCAATCGTCTGCGAGATGCGGGCCAGCCCCAGCAGCACCGGCAACATCTCCAGCGAGTCACCCTCGCCACGCTCCTCCGCCGCGGCGAGAATCTCTCGAAACAGGTTGCCAGCGCGATTGTGTTCTCCGATGCGCAGCCAGACGTCGGCAAGGGTCGCCTGCACCCGCCAGCGGGTGGCTGTTGAGCCATCAAATCGCTGCGGAAGCCGCGAGGTGGCAATCTCAGCGATCTCCTTGACGGTGATGTCCTTGCTTCCGCGAGCATCCGGCCGCAGCGCGCCGAGCATGTCCTCGAGCAAGAATCGTGTGACAGATTCGGCGCGGCCTGCTTGCTGCTTTGCATCGGCGGCCGCACTCACGGCAAGAGTGCGTTCTTTGGCCGCGTAATAAAGCGCAATGCCGGTGCCAGCCACGCCCGCCACCACGCTGGCGAGCACGATGGATGATGCCAGCGTCAAACCACGGTGCCGTCGCACCCATTTGCCTACTACATAGGAAACGGTGGGCGGTCCAGCCCGCACCGGACGGTGCTCCAAAAACGCCGTGAGCTCTTCGCCGAGCGCGGCGATCGTCTGGTACCGCCGCGCTGGAGTTTTCTCCAGGCAGCAGGCCACGATCCAATCCAGTTCGCCCTTGAGCTGGCGAGCCAGTTGCTCGGGCGAGAGCCCGCGGGCAGTTGCGATTTCCTTGGCATCCACGCGCTCGCCAGTCGGGCCAGTCGGATTAGGCCCGCCGGGTAGTGGCGATGCGGCTTGCGGCGACGGGGCTGCTTGCGGTGCGGCTGCTTGCCGTGATTGCAGGGGCTGGGCACCACCTTCAGTGGTTGCCGTCGGGTTGGTCCGCCGCAGCAGCTTGCTGATGCGGGCACTCGGCGCGGAAGGTTCCACCACCGTCAGCGCGTGGTGCAACTCGGGCAACGCCATGGCCCGCAGCGCGTGGGCATCGAGCGGTGTCTGCGCGCACAAAAGCTCATAGAGCAGTGTTCCCACGCCATACACATCAGTGCGCACATCAACTTGAGAAACTGCGCCATTGACTGTGCCCAACTGCTCTGGCGCCATGTATTCGGGCGTGCCGACGATCTGCCAATGTTCCGTCGCAGCCGGCCCGGCTTTGCCGTGGGTTGCTTTGGCGATGCCAAAGTCGATGATCTTGCAGACCGCCAGCCCGTCGATCTCCGTTACCAGCACGTTGCTCGGCTTGATGTCACGATGAATGACACCTTTGCTGTGGGCATGCTGTAACGCGCGACAAATGCTGATGACCAGACCGATGCGCTGCGCAATGCTCAGACATTTGCGGTCGGCGTAGTCCGTAACCGACTCCGTCACCGCGGCGCCCGGCGCGGGAGGCACCAGCTCCATCACGACAAACGGCCGGCCCGCTGGCGTAGTGCCAGCATCGAGCACACGCGCGATGCCGGGGTGCTCCATCAGACCCAGAGTCTCCTGCTCGGTGCGGAAGCGCGCGGCCACCTCACGCGTGTCCATGCCGGGTTTGAGAATCTTCAGCGCGACATCCCGACGCACTGGCTCATCCTGATGTGCCAGGTAGACCACACCGAATCCGCCTTCGCCCAGCAGACCAGTTAGCGTGTACGGCCCGAGCACGCTGCCCACTCCCTCGCGCAACTGCTCGGCCAGCCGACCGGCCTCCGCCGGTGAGCGCCCCAGTGCGCCGTAGGCGGAACTGACAAGTTTGACCATCGCCACACCTGCGCGCGGCTCGGCTAAAAGCTGGCCCGCCCCGGCATCAGCCGCGAGCAACTGCTGCACAGTGGCCACAACCGCCATATCACCGGCTGATGCGGTGCGAATGAAGGCATCGCGCTGCTCACCCGGGGGCATCTCCGCCGCATCGGCAAACAAGTCTTTGATGCTGGAGCGGCTGGGCATGGCAAGTCATGGCGGAGAGGACGTGGAACTGGTCGTCAGAGTCAGAACTGGCAAATGGCACGTGCCCCTTTCTCTTCTTACCGGCCCGCATCGCGGCCTGTAAGGTCGCTGGCGAGCCACGCCCGAGCAAAGGCCCAATCCCGCCCCACCGAACGCACGTTGATGCCGAGCAGGTCGGCCACTTTCTGCGGATCAAGCCCGCCATAAAAACGGAGCCGCACCACTGTGGCTGCGCGCTCATCCTCCTTCTCCAAGCGGCAGATTGCCTCATCGACGGACAAAAGACCGTCGAGTTCTTCATCTCGCGCCAAGTCAATGCCCTCCAGCGAGACCCGCCGCCATGCACCATCGCCCCCACGTTTGCTCCCCAGCCGGGCCCGGGCGTAGTCAATCAGCACCCGGCGCATCGCTTGGGCTGCCGCGCGAAAGAAGTGTGCCCGGTCGGCAAAGGTCGGCACCCCGGACGGTGCCGCGAACATTTTGGCGTAAACCTCGTGTACCAGACCAGTTGCGCCCAGCGTGTGCCCGCTCCGCTCGCTACTCATGCGCTGCCGCGCCAGCGTGTGCAATTGCACGTAAACCGCTTCGAGCAGCCGCTGATCGCTCCCGGTTTGGCCATCGGCCACCTCCCGCAGCAACATTGTCACGTTCTCCCGCGTCGGCAGCACAATATCCACTGAAATTGGCTCACCCGAGAGCAGACCCGGAATCGGCGTGAGCGCGCTGATGCCAGCCGTATCGCCGGGCTGGGCACTCTGGCCATTATCAGAATCAGACTGTTGGTGTCGTGCGGTCACAATGGCCTAAAGGGAAGTCTCTGGGCAACGCGGAGGACTGGAGCAACTTTCCTCGATCTCGCGGGGCGCGATGCAGATCAAATCGCCCCCCGCCTGCGACTTACAAGGTAGGCGATATGGGCAAAATTGCCAGCGAAAGCCGAACTGCGCCGGCGGGACAATGTGCTCGACAAGCTACCGGGAATCGCCCAGATTGCCCGAAACTGCGCAGCCGGGGGCTATCCTGAACCACTATGGCACTTGTCAAGCGTCGGAATTCCGTTATTGGGTGTTATCGGGCTGGGCCAACGGCCTTGCTTGCTGCGAGTATTGCCTCGGTTTTACTACTCGGCGGCTGCCCCGGAGGCGGATATTCCACCTGGCCCGCGGCGGATGACACCAAGGCGTTCGGTGGCGACACCTCCAGCAACTATCTTAATGGCCCGCCTGTGCCGCAGGTGCTGGGCACCGCGCTCAACTACGCCTGCCGCAAGTTCCCGCCGCAGGCCGACGCGCAGCCGCAGGATCAACCCACCGTTCCTTTTGCGATTAATCTGCCGCCCGGTACCCGCTATCGCACTTCGCAGGAGATTGTGGGCTTTACCCACCCGATGGCGCGAACGCTGACCGACGAAACACAATCGCTGCCGAAATATCACATCGCCTCATACAGCGTGCGGGGCTCAGATGCCGAGGTAATGGTCTTTGTGCCGGTCATCAGCATGGCGGCCAGCGATGGCACCGCGCCTTATAAGGGTGTGCGCATCATCCTTCGCTCGGGCCTGCAGAACTGGCGCATCATGGGCCATTCTTCGTTCCCGGTTGCGCTTCTCAGCGTGCCGCAGACGAACATCATTCAGCCAGTTCCGCTCAGTGAACAAGAATAACTGGTCGCAGCGTGACGCACTACTCACAGCAGTTTCTTGATCGCGACAATCAGCGCATCGATGTGCTCGCGCGTATGCGCGGCGGATATCTGGCAGCGCAGGCGTGCGTGCCCTTCGGCCACCACCGGATATCCGAAGCCAATGACAAATACACCCTGCTCAAGCAGTGCGCGGCTGAGCGCGATGGCCTTGGCAGTATCATGCACAATGATCGGGCAGATTGCCGTGGGTGACTCAAGCACACTCAGCCCCGCTGTTTTGAACGACGATCGCGCATAACCCACATTGTCGCGAAGTCTCTGCACACGCTCTGGCTCGCGCAGCAGCACCTCAATGGCCTTCAGGGCCGAGCAGGCCACCGTCACGGGCAGCGCGTTACTGAACAGCGTCGGTCTGCCACGCTGCACCAGCAGCTCGACCGCGCGGCGTGAACCGGCAACGAACCCCCCCGCTCCACCGCCCAAGGCCTTGCCCAGCGTACCGGTAAACAGGTCCACGCGGTTGGGCGAACCGGCATCTGCTTTCGCTCCCGGCGCATCAATCATGCCCCAATGCTCGTGCGTGCCGCGGCCAAGTTTGCCCATGACGCCGTGGCCATGACTGTCGTCGACGACAAGCATCGCGGCGAACTCATCACACAGTTTGCGCATCGCAGGTAGATCAGCGATCGAGCCCTCCATGCTAAAGACGCCATCGGTCACCACCCATATCTGCCCGGTCACCTCCGGATTGGCCCGCGCCTTAGTCAGCGCTTCGCGCAGTGACTTCTCACCCTCGAGCACATTGTTGCGATAAACCGCCTTGTGCAAGCCCTTCTTGATGACGGTCGCCAGACGCACACCGTCGATGATGCAGGCGTGGTTGAGCTCATCGGAGATGATGATGTCTCCCGGCTCACACAGTGTGGGGAAGAGCGCTTCGTTGGCCGTCCACGCGCTAACGAACGTGTACGCGGCCTCGGTGCCCATGTAACTGGCAATGGCGCGCTCCAGCTCCCCGTGCGGCGTAAAGGTGCCGCAGATAAAGCGCACACTGGCCGTGCCAGCACCATACTTCTTCAGACCATCGAGCCCCGCCTGTACCACCTCCGGATGATTGGCCAGACCGAGATAATTGTTGGAGCAGAAGCAAAGTGTCTCACGCAGTGTGCCATCGGCCCGCCGCATCTTCACCACCGCATCCATCGGCGAGTCGAGTACCTGCAAGTGCTTGTAAAGCCCGTCGGCTTTGAGCTGCGCCAGCAGCGCATCGGCCCGCTTGTCAAAGAGATAGCTTGAGCGAACATTCGTGGCGGCAGCGTGCAGAGCGGTCATGCTACATGGTAGAGGTTGCTTGCAGCCGGGCTACCTTGGGCGTATGGACCAGTCAGGGCCAAACTCTTCGATCACCGGCCAGGCCGCCGCGGCCGCGCCCCGCCGCCTTCCGTCCGGCCTCCCCCTGCCATCCGGCGAAGCCGAGTTTGCCTTCGGCCTCGCTGCCATCGGATTTTTCGCCGCTCTTGCCCTGCTCTGGCTCCTGATTCTCAGTGGCATCTCCCACCCACGCACGCAGTTTGACCAGGACCTGTTCCACCTCCGCGCCATCACCGAGTTCGCCGCACAGTGGCCAAGCGTCAGTGTGCGCGATTATCCCTCGGCAACCACTCCCGGCTATCACCTGCTACTGGCTGGGCTGTACAACCTGGGGCTGAGCTCCACCCTTGGGCTGCGGCTGTTTAGTGCCACCTTTGCCGCCGCGATCTTCGCAATTATCCTTGGCTGGTGCGCTGCCCGCCGCGGGCCAATCGAGGGGCTGGTTCTGGCCTGCCCAGTGCTGCTTTGCCCATATGTGCTGCAAAGCGGCCTGTATCTACTACCAGACAACGCCGCGTGGATGCTCGTCGCGCTGATTCTGGGCGCTGCCCTAGGCACCACGCAAACCCCTCGTCGCTGGCTCGCCCTCTCCGCGCTGCTCGTCGTGCTTGTGGGCGTTCGTCAACTGCACATCTGGTCTGCCGCGGCGATCTGGGCTGGCGCATTTGCCTCAGCGCAGTGGCCAGCTCGCAGCATGCGCAACACCCATCTTGCCGGTGGCGGGCTCCTCGCAGATTTTGGCGGCGGCATTCGGCGCGGCCTCATTGCAGGGGCAATGACACTGCCCGCTTTCGCGCTGCTGGGCTGGTTTGTGCTGTTGTGGGGCGGGCTTACGCCGCCGAGCTTTCGCTTTGCCGAGTCTGCAATGCCCGGCGATGTGCAGGCCACAAATGTCGGCGGCATCAGCCCGGCCACACCCGCCTTCATGCTTTCTCTGCTGGCCATTTATGGCGGCTTATTGCTCCCCTTGATGTGGAAAGCATTGCGCCCAGAACTGCGAGAACGCGGCTCACAAGTCACGCTAATCATCGCCGCGGCGGTGGGCGCGTTGCTGGCAGTGGTGCCGCCGACGACATATGCCATGCGGCCGCGGATCGGCGGGTTGTGGAATGTGGTTCGCGCAGCAGAGGTCAAGGGCCTGGTCATCGCCGGGCACACCAGCCCGGTGATTGTGCTGCTTGCAGCACTTGGCGCGGCTGTGGTGGTGTTGCTGCTGCTCTGCGGTCGCCCGCGTGTGCGCCTCGTGCTGGGCATATCGCTTCTGGCATTCATGGCGGCGGGCACAGCGCAGGCGCTCAGCTGGCAGCGTTACTTTGAGCCAATGCTGCTGATGTGGGTGGCACTCGCGGTGGCGTACCGGGCAGAGGCAGATTCTGAGCGCAGATGGCCGCCACTGGTGGCGGCAGCCAGTCTCGCGCTGCTGATGCTGGCGACCAGTGTGATGGCGTTTGCAGGCGGCCAGTAGCAGCCGCTGGCCCCACCGCAGCCAAGTCCATATAATTGCATGGATCGCCCCTTCTTTCCGCAAAGTTTTGGTAAGCAGCAGTCCGCTCGGCTCACGCGCTTCTCTCAGTCGTGATGCCACGCGAAACGTCCGGTAGAATCCCTGTCGGGCGGGGTGATGCCGAGCAGATGATCTTTGGATTTGATCGAGCCGAACTGAGAACCCTCATGGCAAGCATTGGAAGCAAGACTCTCTCCCCAATCGGTGGCAACTATGCCGGTCGCAAAGCCCTCGTCACCGGCATCACCGGGCAGGACGGCTCATACCTCGCCGAGTTTCTGCTCGAAAAGGGGTACGAGGTCCACGGCATCATCCGCCGCGCCAGCAACTTCAACACCGGCCGCATCGACCACATCTATCAGGACTCGCACCTGAAAGCGGCCCACGCCAAGTCGGGCGCGAAGATGGTGCTGCACTATGGAGATCTGTGCGACACCAACTCGCTCTCAAAGCTGATGGCTCAGGTTGAACCCGATGAGGTTTACAACCTGGGTGCCCAGAGCCATGTGCGGGTGTCGTTCGACATGCCGGTGTACACCGCCGAAACGGTGGCGATGGGCGCGCTAAAGCTTCTTGAGGCCGTGCGCGATCAGCAGCACAAGTCTGGCAAGCAGATTCGCTTTTATCAGGCCAGCAGCAGCGAGCAGTACGGCCTCGTGCAGGAAGTGCCGCAGCGCGAGAACACCCCGTTCTACCCGCGCTCGCCCTATGCCTGCGCCAAAGTCATGGCCCATTGGGCCACCGTCAACTACCGAGAGTCTTACAAGATGCACGCCTCCTGCGGCATCCTCTTCAACCACGAGTCTCCCCGCCGCGGCGAGACTTTCGTGACGCGCAAGATCACCCGCGCTGTCGGCCGAATCAAGCTGGGCATGCAAGAGAAGCTCTTTCTCGGAAATCTCGACAGCAAGCGCGACTGGGGCTTTGCCGGCGATTACGTCAAAATGATGTGGCTCATGCTGCAGCAGCCTGAGGCCGACGATTACGTGATCGCAACCGGCAAGACGATCACCGTGCGCGAGTTCGCCGAGCTCGCCTTCAAGCACGCCGGGCTTGACTGGGACCGCCACGTCTCGTTCGATGCTCGCTATCTCCGCCCGGCCGAGGTTGATCTGCTGCTGGGCGACCCGACCAAGGCCGCACAAAAGCTCGGCTGGAAGCCGGAGACAACGGTCGAAGAGCTGGCCGCGATGATGGTGGACTCTGACATGGAGCTCGCCCGCCGCGAGAAGACGCTGCGCGATGCCGGCCACAAGATGCCGGAGTTCGCCGGCCACGATCAGTAGGCACTCTGCACGCAACTGAGCAAAACGAAATCGCCCCGAGCCATATCCGTGCTCGGGGCGTTTCAATTTTGCAAAGCCCGCATCCATGCGATCAGCTGGTATCGCCGTTCGATTTACGCGGCTTTCTTTGTGCTCTTGATGCGGCTCTTGCCCACGGTCCGCTGCTGAGCATCGGCGCGGCGAGAGGGCTGATCCACCAGTGTCTGCACCAGGTCCATCGGGTCCTTCGCCCAGAGATCGGCGCCAATTTCCTCGGCCAGGCCTTCAGCACGATTGAACACGCCCGCGCCGACGGCGAACTGCATGCCCGGGCACGCGCCGATGCTGCGAATCTGATCGATCAGCTCACGCAGACCGGGCAGGTCTGCCGGGTTTGATGCGAAGGTGAGCAGAATGTCCGGCTGGGTCTCATTCACGCGGGCGAGAATCTCGTCGGCGGCGATGCCGCCGCCAGCGAAGTTCACCTCAAAGCCATTGGCCTCAAGCAGATCGACAGCCATCTGCGCTGCCAGTTCCTCCTGCTCGGCATTGCCGCAGAAGGCCAGAATGGTGCGACCGCGCGAAGCTGCCGTGCGAGCAGCCGTCAAACTTGCTGACGATTGGTCGATGAGTACGCGCAGCAGTCGCGTGGCCAGATGGTGCGAGATCTTCGAGATCTGATCAGCGCGATCCAGGCGCTCCAGCGTCTGATACGTCGGCCAGAAGAGATCCAAAATCAGCGCCTGGCTATCAAGCCCGGCCTCCTTGGCCTTGGCCACCAGCGTGCGTGCGGCGGGCCGATCGCCATTGACCAGGGCATCAAAGAAGCGTTCCAGAACAGTCTGAAGATCGAGGGTTTGCATCTTGGGCAGTTCTCCGAGCGGAGGCGAGTTGACAGGTGAGCAGAACAAGTGGCGGACCACGCCGCCGCTGCTCTATATCAACTGGCTTGCCAATCGCGCGGCAGTATCGATGGGGCCATCGCCCCAGACCGAATCAGCCGACACCCATACTCCTCGCCACTGCCCTCAACTGCGCACATTTGCGCACGGCCCGCATCACTTGGCTCGCATGAATCCGCCTTGCCACATAGAAAACCCACCCACGGGCTACGCGTCGCGCAGTGCACCGCGTGTGAGCGCAACATTGTGTACGCGAAAAATGCTTGCGCCAGCCGCCCAGTGACGGCGCGAAAGCATCGCGCTTGCCTCATCGCGCATCGCTGGCGGTAAGGCCGTCACGTCCCCGCCCGATGCGCTGGCAAAGCGAGCGGTGAAACTCTTGCGCGACAGCCCCGAGAGAATGGGCCGGCCAAGCGCAAGAAGCTCACCCGTGCGCTCCAGTAGCTCCAGATTCTGCTCCGCCGTCTTGCCAAAGCCCAAGCCGGGGTCAAGTAGCACGCTTTCGGCAGGCACCCCCGCGGCAAGCGCCGAGGCCAGCCGCTCGCCCAGCACCGACCGCACCGCCGCGACGACATCGCCGCCAACCGGCTTGGGCCCGGCTGGGTCTGCATATTGATGGCTGTATACGTCGGCCCGCGGCAGTCGCAAGCGGTGCATGAGGATCACTCCGCAGCCACGCTCGGCGATCAGCGGCAGCATGGCGGCATCGTCAAGCCCGGCGGAAACATCGTTAACGGCATCGGCCCCGGCATCGAGCGCAGCGCGGGCCACCTCGGCGCTGGTCGTGTCGATGGTGATGATCGGCCCCATGCCAACTGCGGCGCGAATGGCCACCAGTGCCGGCAGAACCCGCGCAATTTGCTCCGCCGGGGCCACAGGTTGTGCGCCCGGCCGCGTGGATTCTCCACCAATGTCAAACCCGTCCGCCCCCCTGCCGCCGGCACCCTCGGCTAGCGCGCCCTCGGCCCAGGCCGCCCAGCCTGGCTCGCCGCGGCCAAGGTGCAAGCCGCCATCAGAGAAACTGTCGGGAGTGAGATTCAGGATGGCCAGAATCCGCGGCGTGGCGCTCTCCCATCGGGTCGCGCCGGCGCGCACACCTCGTGGGCACCAAACGCGTTGGCTAAGCGCGATCTGACCGGCTTCAGGATAAATGTGCGCTTCGGCCACGGTTGGGGTGTCATCAGGGCTTAGCCCAGTGTTGGCAGCGGCTCGGCATAAACGATGAACCGGTGAGCCGTGAGCGAGAGGTTCCTGCTCGCACAGAGTGCGATAGCAAGCTCCTCTAGTGCAGGCAGCTCCACCTGCTCGGTAAGGCCGGTGGCCGTATTGACCAGCGTGGCCACTGGGCCGCGCCCATATGCCAACTGATAGTGCGCCTGCTCGCTGTTGACAAGCACCTGTTGCACGATGCCCGCATCGGCCAAGAGTTTGAGCGTGCGGTAGACGGTGGCCTTACTGATGCGCAGGGAGGCGAGAACCTGATGCGCGCCTCCGCCGCCATCGGCAGCGGCAGAGCGGGCTGCCAGCAAGGCCGCGACCAAGCCCTCGGCATCGAAGGTGCCGGGCATAGCGATGACCATATCCAGAATTGCGGCTCGCTCGGGCGTGTACTTCTGGCCAACGCGCTTAAGCGTGCGGCGAAAGACAGCGCACAACGGCTCAACGATGCGCATCGCGGCGAATGCGGCCTGCTGCTCCGGACCAGCTGGCAGGGGAGAGGGCAAGGCAGCCCGGGGAGCAGAGAGGGGACCAGCCAGCGGGGCTTTTGATGAGCCCGAGCCCTTGCGGGCAGAGCTTTTAGTTGGCCGCGGCGTTGGCATCAGCGGACGGTACACCGGCCAATATGCACCCGGCCGGCGAGCGGCCTGAGAGTCGTCAGGGTGCCCCGCCGAACCCAAGTTTGTCTGGCGGAGGTCCAATAAAGCAGGCCTGCCGCGATCCAGCTTATACTTACGCGTGAGCACGGATGCCACTGGCCCACAATCTGATGCGACCTTTGCAGGCGATGCCCAGCACGCAGCGCACGCGGTGCATCTGCCAGAGGCAGAGCCGCGCGGCAGTTCCGGCGCACTCTCGGGGCTCATCGACCCGGGTTGGCTCATGCTGATCGCCGGCATCGCACTCATCGGCATCATGGTGGTGCTCCCAGCTCATCGCGAGCTTGAAGAGGCCAAGTTCTTTGCCCGGCGCGTCGACACGATTGCCCTGCATCGCGCCGAGCGACTGAACAACTACGTCAGTTACATCGAAGCGCTGGATCGAAAAGACCCTGCCGTGGTAGAAGCACTCGCCGCGCGCCACAAGAACATGGCGCGCGAGGGACTTGAGATCATTCTGCCAGCCAAGCCGGAGGGGCCGATGGCAGCATCGACACTGCCGGAGCTTGAACCAGCTCCGCTGCGCCTGCCGCTAATGCCGGCCGTGGACATGGCACAACTTTCGACGATCGAACGCTGGGCGATGGATCAGAAAGCGCGGCCGGTGGTGCTGATCATCGGCGCGGCGTGCATTCTGTTTGGCTTGCTGCCGTGGGGGCGCATGTTCAGCCGAGGCGCGTGATCACACGACGATCACGCTCATCAAGCACCGGGCGAATCTCGGCTAGAAACCGCTGGGCATCTTGCCAGTAGCCCGCGGTGGGCTTGATGTTGCGCTCGCCCGTCTCGTGCGCAGCGCGGGCCAGCCAAAAGTCGTTGAAGCGCAGCATCGCCAGCTCGCGCACCAACTTGGCGGTCATGGAGGCAAGCGCGATGGGCAGGTGCCGCGCATCACCCTCGGTCTGAAATGAAAGCAGTGCAGCCCGCGGCAGGCCATCTGGCCCGATGCCGCTGAGCCGATAGCGACTGCCCCCCGCCTGCTGATCGATCACCTCAGCGCTGGCGCTGCCAACCCCCGAGAGCGCGGCAAAGCGTGCGAGCAAGCCGGAGTAATCGATGCGGCCGGACTGCGCATCACACACCAGACGCATGGTCGCCGCACCCTTGCCCGTGTGACCCCACTTCACCCACGCCGTCCGCATGTGGCTGAGCAGGCCGATTTCGGTTGTCGCCGTCTTGCCGCTGCGCGCGAAGATCTCGTTGTACTTGGTTTCGCAGACGGCCACGCAGCGCAGATCCAGCGGTTCTACGCCAGCGG
>Ga0105047_10013123_pt1 | contig 13279 bp, 9 predicted proteins | sample MAT04_FD_78384 | JGI IMG/M metagenome (GOLD analysis project Ga0105047, IMG submission 78384) | Freshwater microbial communities from Lake Fryxell liftoff mats and glacier meltwater in Antarctica - MAT-04 (megahit assembly) | ecosystem: Environmental > Aquatic > Freshwater > Ice > Liftoff...
TCCCGAGGAAGCGGAGCATCTGCATTTCTTCGGTGACGGCGCCGGCAACATCGATGTGTACCGAATCGATGACTCGTTCTGGACGGACAACAATCCCTTCACGTTGTGGAAGCCCCCGCCAGCCAGTCAGCGCATCGGCCGATCAGACGCACAGCGATTCACCGTCTCAGATGCCGACCTCGACGCTCTCTTGGCGGCAGGACTCGGAATCGAGAACGACGGCGAGTCTCCCCATGGCGCGCCGAACGCGGCCAAGACGTGGTGCCATAGATGCGGGCGGGTTGGTCTCGGCTCCTACCCGCCAGACCGGTGGGTCGGCAATGTCACCCTGTTGTGCGACGACTGCGCCGAAGCTGAGGTAGCGCATGCCGCGAGTCGCGAACACGTGGCTGCCCGGCCCGCGTGATCGACCCCGGGCCGTTAGCCCGGCAGGGCTACCGCCACTTTCCGCTACTCGACGAGTGTCAGGTACAGCAACTGCGTTCCATCTTCGATGGCCTCGAAGTGGAGATGACGCCGTCCTTTTTCGCGTCGAGCAACGATCTCGACCGCGAGGTCGCGTGTCGGGTCGATCGCCTCATACGGGAGTGCATCGGTGGGCGGATCTCGGAGGCGGTCGAGGGGTACGAGCCGTTTCTTGCAAGCTTTCTCGTCAAGCGTTGCTTCGGAGGCTCGGCCGTGAGCTTCCATCAGGATCTCAGCTATACCGACGAGCGCTACGACCGCAGTCTGATCGCCTGGATTCCGCTCGACGACCTCACACCGGACAACGGACCCCTCGCTGTCGTCGCCGAAAGCCACCTCTGGGCCAGCGGTGCCCGTGCTGATCACGTTGGTCCACTGCCGACCGACGGCCTTCAGGACCTTCTCGGTGCAGACGCGAGACAGATCCTCCTCGACGCCGGTGATTGCCTGCTCTACGACCCCGCCCTGGTTCACGGCTCGGCGGCCAACACGAGCAATCGCGACCGAATCGCGGTCGGTGTGGCCCTCAAGCCGATCGGCTCTGGGCTGGTTCACGTTCATCGCAGTCTCGATGGCATCGACGAAGCCTTCGTCGTGGACGAGGAGTACTACACCCAGCAAGGGCTGGGTACGAGGCCGTCTGGGTACCCGCGGGTACCGGTTTGGTCCCGGGTGGTCGAGGAGCAGGATCTCCGCCAAGGCATGCCCACGACGGACTCGGGTGGGCTTCGGCCTTCTGGTGCCGCTTCGCGGGGTCCGGTGCTGAACGACTGCGGAGCCGATCGACACCTCGACGAGCATGGTTATGCGGTCGTCGACCTCAGGTCGGTGATCGACCTCGTACCGTCGCTCCGCGAGGCCTACTCGACGCTGCACGGCTGGGTGGGCGAGAACTTCGAGGCAGACCTGACCAATACTGATGTCGACTACAAGCGAAGCGTGTCGGCCGCCGTATCTACCGCGCTCGACGTGCCGGTCAGTTCGCTGTTCGTTGACCACGAACCCTTTCTCAGGATGTTTCTCTGCAAGTGGCCTGGTCCCGCCAGCGACCTGTACCTGCACCGAGACTGGATGTACGTCGACGAACGCGAGGGTCACGAGACCTTCGTCGTGTGGATACCGCTACAGGATGTCGGCCTCCGTGACGGACCGCTCCAGGTCCTCAAGGGAAGCCACCGCTACGACGAACGACTTCGAGGCACGCACCTCAACGCTCCGTGGACCAGTCACCAAGACGTGATCCGGCCTCATCTGGAGGTTGTACCCGTCGCCGTCGGACAGGCCGTCATCTTGAACAACGCTCTGGTGCACGCGTCACTTCCGAACCTCGCCGAGTCCGGTCGGCTGGTCGCCGCTGTCGGCGTTCGCCCCCGTGGCGTACCGCTCGTGCACTTCCGGCAGAACGACGAGGGCGAAGCGGAACGTTTCGATATCGACGAGCACTTCCTGATCGAAAACACGCCGCAGTCGCTGATGGCCAATCCCCCGGATCTGCCGGTCAGCGAGCGCGTCGACGGCTCTCAGCTCAGCGTGGACCCCGAAGCCTTGGAACGGCTGATCAGCGGCGATGAGGGCTCCGCCCTCCGCAAGCTTCCGACGCCGAAGGATCGGAGTGTCAGCACTACTCGGTGGAGTGTCGCCTCGGCGATCGCGGGGGTGCTGGCCGCGGCGGCGTACCTCTGGTTCCGCCGAGCCCGACCCTGACGGGAGCGGTCTCACCGGACCGCTCGTGCATGTCATCCGCTGCGACGAGCATCGTCCAAGCCTGGAATCCTCCGAGCGTCACAACGCGAACTACTGTGCCGGCGCCGCCGCGTCGAGGTGGCGTCTTCGACAGGACGATGGTGCGGATGGTGTGTGTGCCGAGTTCGTCGTCGGTAACGACCTCGTTTCCCAGTACCCAGGCGGATCGGCCGTCGTGTCGGGCGATGATCGGCAACAACTCGTCGGCCGAAACCCCTTCCAGCTCTGGGCCGATACCCAGCCCGGAGTGGGCGGCTACGACTTCGCTCACCGACCCGTCGACGACTCGGAGCTCGGCGACAGTAGGTCGGCCGGACCACTGCGAGAGACGGGATCGATGTGCCTCAACGGACCGTTGGAGCGTTGTCCCATCCGACACCAGTGGCTCGGGCGGGTCGCCCAGCAGCGAACTCGAGGCGGGTTTCGGTTGGCGGATCGGAGCTTCGGCCCCGGCGCGGCGTTCTCGGAGCACCATGGACAACTGGCGGACCTGGGTGCACCAGACTTGCGCGTTCGGTTCGTAGACCGACCCGACATCTGGTCCCAGCTCATCCCACGACCGTTGGATCGCCTCCAGCTGCAAGGTGGGAAGGTCGTGGAGGGCAAGGCCGGCGTCGGAGACGACGTTCACGCTCACCGGAGCACCGAGCTGCGATGCCCATTCGAGAAACGGCGCGAGTTCCATCCAGTTGGTGCTCATGAGGCAGAAGCAGAAGCGAAGTTCGGTGCCCGCTTCGAGGCACCGGCGATGAAACCGACTGACGTTCGTCATCACATCAGCGAAGTTGGCGCCCTCCCGAATCCGCTCATACAAACCCGCGGATGCGGCGTCGAGCGAGACGGTGACGTCGACATCGAAGCGGTTGATCAGCCATTCGACCCGATCGGTCCAGATGGTGCCGTTGGTGGTCACCTGCAGGCGGCGCGGACCGCCGACCTCGTCCATCAAGGTCCAGATTCGCTGGTGTTCGGGGACGAGAAAGGGTTCGCCGCCGAGGAACTTGGCGTACTGGAGTCCCGGCAGGAATCGTGCCACGTCGTCGAAGAACTGATCGTCGTAGCGGCGAGGAATCGGGGCGAGCCCGGATCGGTGGCGGATCGTGGATGACAGTTCTGGATTGCACATCACGCACGCAAGGTTGCAGCGGTTCGACAGCGCGAAGGTCATCGATGCGGGCCCGGGCGGGTTGTCGCCGAGCAACGAATACGTGTCGTACACCGCTGCATCGGTGTCGAGTCGGCCATGATCGCTGTGCCACCGACATGACGCACACCCGTTCGACAAGTCGTTGCGGGCCAAAAAAGAGCGGAGGACCATCATCCGTTCGCCCGCCCACAGTTCGCTCAGCCGTTCGTCGCCGATTCGTCCGAGCGGATACTGCTGGTTGGCGCAGCAGGTGTACACCCAGCCCTGAGGATCGAACTCCAGCGAGACCCACGGGGCGACACACGCAGCGGTGGACGGGTCCGGGTGCGTCATCCGACTCGACGCTGCAGGGCGACCGGGCTCCCCGATGGTTGCTCGACGAATCGCCGATCTGCTGCGATGTGAACGGTGATGCCACCTGGCGAAGGGTGCGAGATCATCCGCACCGTTGTTCCCACCTTGTCCCGCATCGGCCGGCCGAGCCAGAGGGTGTGCAGAAGCCGATCCGCCTCGCGAACCTCATCGGCGATCCACAGCACCGAGCACGTTGCGTCGGTCATCGCTCGTAAGACCGCGGCAAAGGTGCTTGTTGCACCAGTGGCCGGCGTCACGGCCAGACCAGGGAATGGCGCAGCGAGGTCGATACCAGCGATCTTGCCATCGGTTCCGAGACGGACCGTGCCCACGGCGGCGCCGCCCCAATCGATGAGCTCCTGGCGCGACCGTTGCTCGATCGCCGGTGAGGACTCGGTTGGCACGCGCCCTCGGTACTCGTTGATCATGTCGGTGACATGGGCGACGTTGTCGCTGGACGGAGGCTCCATGTACCGAGGGGCGGGCCGCGGATCGCTTCGCGATTCGAGTTCGAGCTGTAAGCGCTTGACCTCTCTCAACCACATGTCGCGGTTGATGTCGAGCACCGGTAGCAGTGCCTCGCCTTCGATCTCGAGTGACTCGATCACCAGCGCCAGCTCACTTGTCGCCATGCGCTGCACTCCGAACTCCGGCTCGATGACCGTTTGCACCTTGACCTTGATGCCGCGCTCTTCGGCGAAGCGCATCATGAGTCCGAGCTCGAACCAGTTCTGTCGAACCAGCGACCAGCTGATCGACAGCTCGGTGCCCATGCGGTTCGTGTACTGGTCGAATCGTTCGAAGTTCTCCATGACGTTGGCGAACGACGCCCCCGTGCGGACGGATTCGAAGGTCGCCGCGGTGGTCCCGTCGATCGATACACAGATGTGGCTCGGCACCTGTTCGAGTATTTCCTCGACCCGTTCGTTCCAGATGGTGCCGTTGGTCGTCAGACTGCAGAGCGGACGCTTCTCCATGGCAGCCAGCATCTGCCAGATCCGGTAGTGCTCGGTGACCAGGAAGGGCTCGCCGCCAGAGAAGTCGACGGCGCCAGCGTGGTGTAAGAAGGGTTCGATCTGTTCGAAGAAGGCGTCGCCGTAGGCGTGCGGCAGCGGAGGGAGATGGGCCCGACGAGATCTGATTTTTGAGGACCGATCGGCTCCGCACATCGTGCACTCGAGGTTGCAGGTGTTGTGTAGCGAGAACTGCAAGGAATGCGGCCATTGCGGATTGAGCGAGCTCATGGGAAAGTTGTCGTAGTACTCGAGTGGCAGCTCGCCATAGCCGTGCTCCAACCGGTGGCGGCAAACGCCGCACCCGTAGTTCATGTCGTTCCGCTGCACCGCCGCCCGCAGTGTCTGGGCTCGTTCTCCCTCCCAGATCTCGCGTACGGTCATGTCGCGCACATTTCCCAGGGGATACAACGCATTGGCGCAACAGGCTTGGACATCGCCGAACTGGTCGAACTCCATTGCCACGAATGGCGCCGCGCACATCGACAGGGATCGCGGCTCCGGATCGGCGATGCTGAGGGACGCGAGGTGTCGCTCCACAGCTGCGAGAGTACCGGACGTTCTCGGAAAGCGCACTGCGAGGTACGCTGATGGGCACTGTGCCGAGGGGGACGATGCGATCGATACTTGCCGTCACTGCGGCGCCGGATGACCGGCCGAGCACGTCCACGCTGCGAGTGATTGTCGAGGAACTGCAGTCGCGACCCGACGTACGGGCCGAGATCTGGCTGTTGCGCGCTGCCCCCGAGGATGATGTCTGGGGGTCGCCTCGCGTCGTCGACGAGCTCCGCACGTGGCGGCCCGCTGCCCTCCTCGAATCGCTTCGGGTCCCGGTGCTCCCGGATCTCCTGCGGGGTCTGAGACTGAAGTGGTGGCTGTACCAGCTCGAGCCAGACCTCGTCATCCTCGACGATGGTCTCGGCGGTCGGCTGTTCGACGGCCGACCGTTCGGCCGTCGACGTCGGCCGGTGATGGCGGTACGAACCAACCCCGACCACCCGCGCCATCAGACCTGGGAACCTGCGCCGCTGAACGCCGCCGACATCGTGCTTCAGCTTCCAGGCACCGAGCCGGGGCCCGTCAGCGGTCAGAGGATGGACGCCGCCCATGTCCGGGAGTACCCCGACGCGGGGCGACTGGGTCGCGACGAGGCGCGCACGAGTACCCGGGCCACCCTGGCGGTGCCGGGCGATGCCGTGTTGATCACCGGGTGGGGCAACGACGGTTGGCTCGACGGCCCGGACCTGTTCGTCCGGGGACTGTGGGCCTTGGAGCAACGCCATGGCATTGCGGCTCACGGGTTGTGGCTCGGGCTCGGTTCCGACCCCGAGGAGGTGCGCCGGCTGCATGTCGAGGCCGAACGCTGTGGGTTGTCTGGCCGGTTCCACCAGCGCAGTGCCGACACAGTGGCGGCGCGTTGCTGCGGTGACGCGGCATTCCTGCCGTACCGCGACGCGGGCGACCCGTTCGCCCTGACGGAGGCCGTGGTGTCCGGCCTTGGCATTGCCACCTTCATCACAGCGGACGTACACGATCCCATGGTGATCGAGGTGCCGCCGCTCGATGTGGAAGCAGCCGCCGACGCGCTCGCCGAACTCCTGGGACGCGATCGCTCCGTCGAGGCCGAACGGGCCCGGCGACGCCTCGATGTCGGCGGCTGGGTCGACAGCCTCCTCGACCTCGCCGCCACGCTTCGATGAGCCCCATCCGATGGAGAGTGGCGCTCCACGCCACCGATCGCACCGGACCACCGATGCTGGCTCTGGCGCTTTTGAGTTGGCTCAGTCGCAACCGTTGCGAGGACTCGCTCTCGATCGTTTCGTTTCGCGGCGGCGAGCTTGCGGGCGAGTTCTCTCGGTTCGGTCCACTGCGCATCATGTTGAACGACGAGGAGGCCTGGGACCATCGACGACCCGATTCCCCTCGCGCCGCGCAACTCATGGCTGACTTCTTTGGACTCGAGCCGGCGGACATCACGCTGCTCGTCAGCGTTTCAGCCGGTCAGGTGCTGCCTTACCTTCCTGCCGGCCGCGATTGTGTCGTGGCATGGGTGGTGGAACAAGGTGAGGATCTGCACTGGCTACACGGTCCACTTCGTGTCGCCGACCATGTCGATGCATGGATCGCCGGCTCGGAAGGCACACGTGAAGCGCTTCTCGAGGTGCTGGGCGATCAGACGGTCGCGGTGGCAGCGGAGTTCGTTGATGACTGGAGCCCTTCACCCCCCGGGGGTACTTCCGAGGGTGCCAGGGCCACGTTCCGAGCCGGTCTCGGCATCGGGGCCGACCAGATGATGGTGCTCGGTGCCGGAATCTGCACCTACCGCAAGGCGCCTGACCTCTTTCTCGAGACCGTCGTGGCTGTCGAGCGCAGCCAACCGGGGCGAGCCCGGTTCGTCTGGCTCGGTGGCGAGCGCGACCCGTTGTTCGACAAGGTCAGTGCCGAGATCGAACGCCTCGGGGTGTCCTCGATGCAGATACTGCCGGGAGTAGCCGAACTGCGACCGTGGTTCGATGCCGCCGACGTCTTCCTGCACCCCGCTCGACTCGATGCGTTCCCACTGGTCTGCCTCCACGCAGCCATCACGGGCACTCCGGTGGTCGCCTTTCGCGGCGCTGGTGGAGTGCCGGAAATGTTGGGTGACACCTTCCGAGGTGCCAACTACCCCGATGTCGCAGGGCTTGGAGCCGAGGTCGTGGGTCTGATCGATCCCCATCAGCGGGCCCGGCTGGGAGGCGAGCAACAGCAAGTTGTCCGGAAGCGCTTTGTCACCGACATCGCTGCTCCGGCGCTCGTCGACGCCGTGATGGTGGCGCAACACGAACATCGGCTGGCGTCATGACCGGCCCTCTGCTCGTGATTGCCCACGAGGCGACCCGCACCGGTAGTCCTCAGGTTCTGCTCGACCTACTTCGCTTCGTCGCCCCCCAACTCGAGATGGGCCTCCGTGTGGAGTTGCTTGCCGGCGGTCCCTTGTCAGAGCCACTGCTGGCCGTCGCCACCCCCGGCGATCCGGCCGACCTTCCCGGAGCGGTGCTGGTGAACGGTGCGTCGGCGGCTGGCGAGCTTCACCGATTCCCGCCCCAGATTCCCACAGCGGTCTACGTTCACGAGGTCGGCGATGCGTTGGCGGTGCTCCCGCCGGCATGCGTGGCCGCCTTGGTGGACCGCGCCGATCGAGTGGTGTGCGTGTCGAGGGCGGCCGAACGAGATCTCGTGGCACTCGGTGTGCGCGCGGAGCGAATCGAGTTGCTCGCTCCCGTGATCGCCGAGCGGGCTCACCCGTCTGACGAGAAAGTCGCCGATGCCCGATCCATGCTGGGGGCGGGGGAGAGGACGCCGCTGTTCGTCGGCTGTGGTGAGGCCGGGTGGCGCAAGGGTGCGGACCTCTTCATCGACATCGCTCGGCGGATCGGCGACGTGGACGACAAAGCGGCGTTCGCCTGGGTCGGTGCCCGCCCTCGCGCCTTCGGGCGGGTGCTCGACCACGACACCCGGCTGGTGGGGCTGGCCGAGCGCCTCCGTTGGGTTGGTGAGCTCGAAGACGTGCGCCCTGCGCTCGCCGCTGCCGATGTCCTGATCATGACCTCGAGAGAGGACCCCCAGCCGCTGACACCTCTCGAGGCAGCAGTGGTTGGGACACCGACCGTCGGTTTCGCGGTCGGCGGCCTCAACGACCTCAAGGAGGCCGGCGCGGCAATGACGGCATCATATCCCGACACCGCCGCGCTGGCGGCGCTGGCGCAACGCGTGTTCGGCTCGCCAGAGCTGGCGGATTCGCTGGTCGGATGCGGGCGGGGTCGGATCGAGGAGCGGCAGTCGATAGCCGTTGTGGGTCCGCGTTTCCTGAACATCGTCTCAACGTTGCCCAACGAGGTCCCGGGCCGATGACGCTGAGGCGACTCCTTGTGGTGACCCACGAAACCACGCTCACCGGGGCTCCGATGAACCTGTTGCATTTCGTCAACTGGCTGTCCGCCAACACTGACATCGAGCTGCACACGCTGGTCCTGAAGGACGGTCCCCTGAGGCATCGCTTCGAATGGGTGTCCGACGTCACCGTGCTCGATGAGTCCGCCATGAACTCCCTGCTCGCCGCGATGCAACAGGGCCTGGTCCACCTCGGGAGTCGCCGGGCCTGGCGCCCGATCGCAGCCCTGCGACTTTCGCCGCAGCTCCGCAAGCTTCGCGACTTCGACCTTGCGTATTTCAACAGCGTGACCAGCATCGGGGTACTGCCGTATTTGCCTCCGACCCCGGTCGTCGTCAACCACGTGCACGAACTGCAGGTGGCGCTGAAGAGCTGGCAACCCTCCCACGACTACGACCTGTTCCGAACCCTGCCCCACCAGTGGATCGCGGCGTCCCAGGCGGTCTCCAATATGCTCATCGACGACCTCGACCTCCCCGCCGAGCGGGTCAGCCTGCATCACGAGTTCATCGACGCTCGCGCCGTTGCCGACAACGTGGTGGCCCTCCGGGAATCTGAGCGTTGCCGGCGGGAGTTCCGGATCCCGGCGGACGCGGCCATTGTTATGGGCGCGGGCACCATTGACTGGCGCAAGGGTCCGGATCTGTTCATTCAACTCGCAATGGAGGTCCGTCGACGCAGCCGGGAGCCCGTCCACTTCGTATGGGTCGGGGGCGATCTCACTGGCCTCGACATGCACCGGTTGCGTTCCGACATCGACCGTTCCGGGGCGGACCATGTCCACTTCGTGGGGGTCAAGCCCGACCCCATGGCCTGGTTCGCCATGGCTGACGTGTTCGCCCTCACCTCTCGGGAGGATCCGTTCCCGCTGGTGTGCCTCGAGCACGCCGCCCTCGGGCATCCGATCGTCACCTATCGCAATGGGGGGATCGTCGAACTGCTCGACGGGGCCGGCCCTGCAGCAGCTACCGGAATCGTCGAGCACCTCGATGTCGGCGCCATGGCGCACCGCGTGCTCAACTTCTTGCAGTCCGACCGGTTGAGGCTCGCCGCCGGTCGTGAGCTGAAGGACCGGGTGCTCGCCGAGCACGATGTGTCCAGCGCCGCGCCGCGCCTGTTGGCCACGCTCGAGTCGCTGACGTCGACGGTAGGAACCGATCCTCGTTTGATCGGTACCATTCGGTGATGGACAGATCTCCGGTGTCGGCTGTGAAGTCCGCCGTTGCGTCGGTCGTCCCGGTGCGCCTGCGGCGGCGTCAAGGTGGCGACCTGTCGATCGCCCTACCGGAGGTCTCCGCCTACCGCACGGCCTGCGCTGCCCCTTCGATCCAGCTTCGCTTCGATGCTAACGGCTTGGTCACTACTTGCTGTCGAACCCTGCAACCCCTTGGGCACATCTCCCGGGATCGCCTCGTCGACATCTGGGCCGGGCAGCGGCGAAACGATGTGGTCACCCGTCTCCAGAGCGACGACTTCTCGGCGGGGTGCCAGCCCTGTGGAGCCGAGATTCAGCTCGAAGGACGGGCGTCGTCCTACGCGGCGATCCACGACGAGTTGGCCACTCATCTGACTTCGAGCCCTGCGTCCCGGGCGTGGCCGACACGCATGGAGTTCAACCTCTCCAATGCCTGCAACCTGATGTGCATCCAGTGCGACGGCGAATCTTCGTCGTCGATCCGGGCTCATCGGGAGGGCAGGGCACCGCTCCCCAAGGTTTACGGCGACGAATTCTTCGATGACCTTCGCCTTTTTCTGCCCCATCTTGATCAGATCGTCTTCGCCGGCGGCGAGCCGTTTCTCGGTTCTGAGAACTTCAGAGTCTGGGATCTCATTGCCGAGGTGCGCCCCGATCTTGATGTCATGGTGGTCACCAACGCTACCCAGTGGAACCCACGCGTCGAAGCGGTTCTGGAGCGACTGCGGTTCGGTGTCGTCATCTCGCTCGATGGCATCTCAAAGCCGACGTACGAGTCCATCCGCGTCGGCGCAGACTTCGACCAGGTGATGGAGAATGTCGAGCGCTTCATCACCTACGCCGGGCGGGTCGGCACGCCGATCTCGATCAACCACTGCCTCATGCCGCAGAACTATCACGAGTTCGGTGACCTCCTGCTGTGGGCGGAGGCCAAGGCGTTGCCGGTGGCCGTCTCGGTCGTACGCACGCCCGCAAACGCCTGCATCGCTGCCCTACCGGTAGGGGAGATTCGCAGAATTCATGACGAGCTGAGCCGCTGCAACGATCGTATGGAGAACGCGCTGTCGCTCAACTTGTCCACGTGGACTGCTGAGTACCGCCGCGTCGCGGCGTGGGCTGCGGCCGACGAGGGCCACGGCGATGCAGCTTCGGGACACACCGTGTTGTGGTTCCGCTGCGCTGGCACCCGGCCTTGGGATGACAATAGTGCCCGGCATTCGCTGGAGGCCTTTGCCGTCGATGGCAAGATCCACACCATCACGGTTGGCGTGGACGGGTTGGTGGGTGAGGCCGATACCGCGTTGATCGATGGATCCCGGTCAGTTGTCGGAGCGCCCTACCAACAGTTCACCAATGCCGTGACGGACCGCTACGGCGTGATGACCGACTACGAGGTGCGGTCGACCTCAGACGATCAAGTCGAGGCGTCGGCTGTTTTCGGCACCACTCCGGCACGGATCACGAGCGTGGCGCTCCGCGACGAGCGAGGGTGGGCAACGAGCGCCCGGATCCTCGTGGCCTTCGGAGCGCCGTAGCGCCGTAGCGACGCCTCAGGATGACGGGAACCGCGTCAGCCCGATCACGACCGGCGCACCTTTTCGACGATGCCGGAGGTCGACCGATCGGCGAGCAGCGGAATCAGCTCGACCCGTCCGCCGTTCGACGTCACGAAGTCGCCACCGACCACGTCGTCGAGGACGTAGTCCGCACCCTTCACCAAGACATCGGGTGCCAGCTCTCGTATCAGGCGCAATAGGTCCGAGGTCGAGAAAACCGTGACAACGTCGACGACCTCCAACGCCCCTAGGAGAGCGGCTCGGTCTGCCTGGCCCATCACCGGCCTGCCCGCGCCCTTGAGGGAGGCCACGGATTCGTCGTTGTCCACGGCGACGATCAGTCGTGCGCCCAGCGATGCCGAGTGCCGCAGCAGGTGGAGGTGCCCCGGATGCAGGAGGTCGAAACAGCCGTTGGTGAACACCACCGTGTCGCCGACGGACCGCCAATGCTCGGCCCGGCGGATAGCCTCGTCGTTGTCGATGACCTTGTGCGAAGCCGTTGATGGAGCGACCTCGTCGAGATGGCGAAGTTCCTGCTCGAGTTCGGCACCCGACACCACGCTCACGCCGCGACGCTGTACCACCACGCCGGCTGCCACCGTGGCCCGATGCGCCGCCTCGACGATGGTCCTGCCTTCCGCGAGCATGACGGCCAGTACGGCAATCACCGTGTCCCCTGCACCGCTCACGTCCGCGACCTCCCGGGCGGAGGAGGCCAACGTTTGCGGCGCGGTGTCGCCCGAGAACACGATCATGCCCGCCTCGCCGAGCGTGACGACGAGGTGCGGTAGCTCCAGTGATGCCAGAAGCGGACTTGCTGACGCTTCGATTGACGCGCTGTCCATCCCGACGAAGCGGGTGCCGGTCGCTGCTTCGTATTCGGCGCGGTTGGCTTTGATGAGGGTGGCCCCGCGGTACTGCTCGAAGCCGGTGAGCGTCGGGTCGACCAGGACCGGAACGTTCCATTGGTGCGCTGCGCTCATCACTGCGGAGATGACCAACGGCGTCATGGTGCCCTTGGCGTAGTCGCTGAGGATGACCACATCAGGTCGTGCCACCGCTGCGATCGAAGAGATGACGTGCTGCTCGACCGTGTGGTCGAGCGGTCTGGAGTCCTCGCGGTCGAGCCGTGCGATCTGTTGACGGCCGACCATGACCCGTTGCTTGCGGGTCGAGACGCGGTGATCGTCGATGGTGATCCCGTCGGTGGGAATACCGAGCGCTCGACAATGTTCCGAGATCTTCTGCCCGGCGTCATCGTTGCCCACCACCGCTATCAGGTGGGCTTTGGCACCGAGCGAAACGACCTGGCGGGCGACGTTGCCGGCGCCGCCGAGGCCGTCGTGCTCGTCGACCACCGTCACGACGATCACCGGCGCCTCCGGTGAGATGCGTTCACCTGGCCCGGCAATGAACTCGTCGAGCATCACGTCGCCAACAATGAGGACCTCGACGGGACGTGCCGCTCGCGGCTGTGGCGTGGCCTTCATAGTCACACGCCCCGCCAGTGGTCACGCCAGCGGAGGTACTCGGGAATCGCGTCGAGCACCGACCGAAACTCCCGCTGGTAGCCAGCGGCGCGAAGTCGGCGGTTGTCGCTCAGCGTCTTCGGTTGGTACCGACGAGCCAACGCTGCCGGCATCTCCTTGAAACGAACAACGCCCGAACCCCGGGCGGCGATGACCGCCTGTGCGATCGCCACGAACGGCTGGCTGTCGCCGGAACCACAATTGAAAACTCCGGAGAGTTCCGGATGATCCATGAACCAGAGCACGACGTCGACAACGTCCTCGACGTGGACGAAGTCCCGTCGTTGTGCTCCAGGCGTGAACCCGTGAGAGGGGCCGAAGATGGTTGCGGTGGCCGAGCGGCACA